>LNFM01012696.1_pt1 | contig 10979 bp, 21 predicted proteins | sample 596031 | NCBI WGS metagenome assembly LNFM01 (sample SAMN04254537, study PRJNA301005) | activated carbon metagenome | isolation source: dual media filters at the Ann Arbor, Michigan drinking water treatment plant | place: USA: Ann Arbor | reverse complement strand
GTATTGCCAAGGTCTTTCTTTATTGTATAATTCAAGTATGCAAAAACGATACTCACTCAAAGCAACCACGTATGATAAGCGTGGCATGAAAATCAGTACAGGTTTTAATAGCTACCAAAAGACCCATCCATTGCAGAAATACTTCTCTGAAAAGGCTGGGGATTCTGAGTACAAGACTTGCCTGCACGCTGAGATTCAGGCAATCCTCCGTGCAAGAGGTAAAGAGATTGATACTCTGCATGTTGCAAGGATTGAGAAAGATGGTACAATGGGAATGGCTAAACCTTGTAAAGTATGCCAAGAAGCCATCAAAGCTTTTGGTATCCGTAAAGTCACTTACACCACTAAAGAAGGAGAAGAATCTTATGAAGTCAATTAGCAAGGGAATTACTTTAATCGAAATTATGATTATTACCTGTATTATTGCTATTCTTGCAGCGGTGGCGTTGCCTGCAATCTGGCCAAATGAAGCTTACAAGGCACGACAAGAGAGGGCACTACAGGAAATTCGCAATCCTATTCAACAACAATGCATCAATGGTTATGCTTATGTGGTAACTGCACAAGGGATTCAGCAAACATTTAGTGAAAACGGCACTGGAGTTCGCTGTGGTTAAAGTCTATAATCCGTTCAAGGCACATCTTGTCCAAGACCGAGAAGGATATTTTCTGATCCGCAAGCTTAGTGTACGGCTGACATGGGAATTTCTAGAACTCGGTAAAGTAACTGAAGCAAGCTGGCTCAATTCCTCTTGGGCTTTCCATAGTTTTTGCAAACATCGTGAATTAGAGTCTGCCCTTAATTAGTTGCAAAAATATCGTAACTATAAAGCAAAACCGAAACATGAATACATCCACGTACCAAACCAAGACTGAAGAACTATTCGCAAATAAGTGCCCCTATAGCAATGCCTCCCAAGGCACAGCGCAGCGATTACTCTTTGTATGCTCTGCTGGATTGCTCCGCAGTCCTACTGCTGCATCTGTTGGAAGTTCTATGGGTTATAACACCCGTTCCTGTGGTAGCAATACAACACTAGCACTTATTCCGATTTCTCAGAATCTTATCCTCTGGGCTGATTTCATATTCTTCATGAATAACTCAAACGAAGATCAGGTTTTGCGTTACCTCGCCTCGCATGACCTGAATCTTCACGATGTGGTTATGTCCAAGGGTATTTGCTGGGATATTGAAGACATTTATAACTATGGCGATGATAGTTTAGTCTGGACTATCCAGAAGAAACTAGAGCTATTCCAGAAAGGACATACTTTCAATGCCAGAACAAAGCACTAAAAGCCCCGAAGAAGAGCTTCAGGAGAAGTATAATAGCATTATGGATAAGATCAGTGACTTACACGCAGAGGCTGGAGATATCAGGCTGAGGCTTTTTGAGATATGTAAGCACCGCAATTTTGTTGCTAAACGTAAACACTATGAGGGCGGGTACTTCGACAGAGCAGAGACTGTTTACTGGAATGAGTGTACAATCTGCGGTCGGCACTTTAACGAACAAACAAAGGTATTCAACTATGGCTAACCAAAAAGACCTTGATAGTACATACATGGGTGTAGCGATGCTGCACGCAAAGCTCAGCAAGGCCCGTAGAGCGACCGTAGGGGCCTGTTTGGTGACTAGCCAAGGGGTATGTATGCCGGGCTATAACGGCACCCCTAGAGGGCTGGATAACGACTGTGAGAAAAAGGTCACAGTAAGCTGGAGTGACCATGGACTCCGACAAGTAAAATGGGAAACCAAGCCTGAAGTCATTCACGCTGAACTGAACTGCATCCTGAAAGCAGCCAAGGAAGGCATCTCTTGCATGCAAGGCACCGTCTATGTTACACTATCTCCTTGTGTGCAATGCTCCGCGATGTTGATCAACACAGGTATTTCACGTCTGGTGTACAAAGACGTATATCGAAGCACAGAAGGCCTTGACTTGCTGAAAGAAGCTGGTATCATTACGGAAAAATACAAAGGAGAAGAAGAGGATGATTGATATGAAAAAGCCTACACTTTACCTTGTTCGTGGCGTATCTGGTGCAGGGAAGAGTACCTTTGGTACGATTCTGGCAAACAGTGTAGATGCTTATTGCTTTGAAGCGGATGATTATTTCTACACTGATGGAGTGTATAAATTCCAATCTAGGCTACTGGCTGCTGCACATCAGTGGTGTCAAGATATGACTGAGCAGGCGCTTCGTTGGGGTTCGAGTGTAGTTGTCTCCGATACCTGCACTACAGAAAAAGAAGTGCAGGTTTACCAAGAAATTGCAAGAAGCACAAATTCTAACTTTGTGTCCTTGATTGTTGAGAATCGTAATGATACAATGTCAATACACGATGTTCCTGAAGGTACCCTCAAGCGCCAGCGAAACAGGTTTTCGGTTAAACTTTAAGGAGCTAAGATGGAAAAAACATACACTGCTGTTTGTATTAATGCCACAGGGCTGGAGTCTGACCTCACTGTAGGTAATGAGTATGAGCTGTGTGATCTAGGCGCTGGTTGGGTCAAGGTTACCAATGCAGATGAAGCTGGTACACTTATCACCTCATTTGATCGTTTCATTGAAAAGAAAAAGACTGTAGAAAAAGAAATTGTTATTTGTAATGATAATCAAGGCAATGAATCACGCTTGACCGAAGGCAAAGAATATGAAGTCCTTGGTTACTCAGAGTTGTATTACCGCATACAAAATGACAAAGGAAATAATGAGCCGTTCCGGCGGACGCGTTTTACTAAAAAGGAGAAAACAATGGATTTGAACACTAATGCAAAGACTATGATTAAAAATCGTCGATTTGTGATTGCTACGGTAAACTCCCTCGGGCAGTTCAGTATGTCGGGTAACCCTATGTCCCATAATACCGCAGAGCAAGCCAAGAAAGAAGCTGAACGCCTTGCCAAGCTAGACTCAAGCAAGATGTTTGTCGTGATGCAATTTCAAGCAGGCTTCCAAGCTGCGGGCATTGTCGAGATTTGATCTTAATTAACAAAGCAATATAAGGAGTTTATATGCAAGAAACCACAAAGACACTAGGTATCCTTATTGGCAGGTTCCAGCCCCTGCATGAAGGGCACAAGGAGATTATTCTAAAGGCTAAGAAGCTCTGTGATAAGCTCTTGATTGTCGTAGGATCAGCAAATGTTTCCCGGACAATCAAGAACCCTTGGACATATGCAGAACGCAAGGCGCTTCTTCAGGCTTTTCTGGACAGGAACGGCCTTGATTTTGAAGACGCGCAGGTTGTTCCGGTTAATGATTATAAGTATTCTGATTCTCAGTGGATTACAGATGTTCAAAGCATTGCTAATATGCATCATGGCTTTGGGAAGAAGATTCTCTTTGGTTTTGACAAAGAAGGCAATGATTATCTGAAGTGGTTTCCGCAGTTTGGCTTTCAGAATATCGTAAGCTCAGTAAGTGTTAATGCTACTGAAATCCGGGAACAGATGTTTCTCGGTCTGGCGCATAAAGATATGTCCATTCCAGAAGATGTGCAAGCTGATTGGCAATTCTTCCAGAATGAAGCAATGAAGTTTAAGGATTACCCTTACCCTGAAACTATTAGTTTTAACTGCGCGGATGCACTGATTGAATGCAGCGGACACGTTCTACTGATTAAGCGTAAGTTTGCTCCGGGTCGTAACACTTGGGCTCTTCCCGGTGGTTTCAAGAACCGTGAAGAAACCTTCCTTGATTGTGCTGTGCGAGAAGCATTCGAAGAAACTAACCTTCGTGTCCCTGAAAAGGTTTTGCGTGGTTCTATCGTAAATAAGCAACTCTTCGATAGCCCTAAGCGTAACTTTGGTATTCCTCGGGTCAGTCTTGTGGTACACTTCAAGATTGCACCAGATGCTAATGGTTCACTCCCACGAGCAAACGGATCAGATGATGCCTCAGAAGCTAAATGGGTTCCTCTAGAAGAAGCAGTGAACACCTATAGACTTTTTGATGATCATTGTGATATAATTCAAACCATGACGCAGATTAAAGCTGTTCCTGCGTTCTACAATGGTAGTATCTACAGCGCAACCAAGTAAGGAGCTTACTATGCAAAACTTTAATATGACTTCGATCCTCCTGAACACTGATTCCTACAAGGTCGGTATGTTCAAGCAATATCCAGATGATGTAGAGTACGTGTACTCTTATATTGAATCTCGTGGTGGTCTGTACGATGAAGTCGTGTCTGGCTTGCTGCAACCATTCATTCGGGAGTACCTGTCGAAGCCTTTCACTGAAGAAGATATCGAACTGGCTGTGAAGACTTGGCCTGCTTTCGGTGCAGTATTCCCAGAGGCTGAAATCCGCAAGATGCTGGAGGTGCATGGTGGTTATTGGCCCGTGGCTATCTATGCTGTGCCTGACGGTACAGTGGTTAAGAGCAAGAACGTACTGGCTGTAGTGGTCAATACGGACCCTGACTTTCCCTTCGCTACTACATGGATTGAAACTGCTCTACTGCGCGCAGCATGGTACACATCTACCGTAGCAACAAACTCTCGTGAAATCAAGAAGGTAATCAAGGGTTATCTGGAAAAGTCCGGCGATGTGTCAGGTCTGGATTTCAAGCTGCATGACTTCGGCGCTCGTGGCGTTTCTAGCTTTGAATCTGCAGGACTTGGTGCACTGTCTCACGCGGTTAATTTCATGGGTTCTGACACCATGACTGCTCAGATGTTTGCCATGAAGTATTACGACGCTACAGAGCCGGTTATCTTCAGCATCGGCGCCAGCGAACACAGCACGATTACCTCGTGGGGCAAGGAAAATGAGGCTGAAGCTTACAAGAACATGCTGAAGCAGTTTGGCAAGCCCGGTGCTATCTTTGCTTGCGTATCAGACTCTTACGATATCTATGAAGCTTGCCGTATGTGGAATACACTTGCGGAAGATATTAAGGCCTCGGGCAGCACTCTTGTGGTTCGTCCTGATAGTGGCGACCCTACCGTGGTTGTACCGAAGTGCTTGCAGATTCTGGAAGAAGGCTTCGGCTACACGATCAATGCAAAGGGCTATAAGGTGCTTAACAACGTTCGAATGATCTGGGGCGATGGTATCACTAAGCTGAACATTGAAACGATCCTGCGTACCGCTGTGGACCTTCACGGGTACTCTGCTGATATGCTTGCCTTTGGTCAAGGCGGTGGACTGCTTCAGGCTGTCACTCGGGATGATCAGAAGTACGCAATGAAGTGCAGTGCTGTCTATCGTGGCGGTAGTGCTTTCTGGCAGGACGTATTCAAAGACCCTGTTACGGACCAAGGAAAGACTTCTAAGAAGGGCCTTGTTGCGCTATATCAGGATGTTGCTGGTGAATTCTTCACAAAGGCAGCAAAGAGTGTTCAAGATATGGCAGGAGGCTCTGCATTGCAACTTCGCTACATGGATGGCTGCGTCTTCAACGAAGTGCAATTCGATCAAGTGCGTGCTAACGCAGATGTCTAAAAGTCTTTACAACTAAGGAAACCTCCAGTACATTACGGTATTGGAGGTTTTTCTGTTTTGAAAGGAATTTATGCAAATCTTGTACGATGAAATCAACAATGCAACTATCGCAGAGTTGCGTCGAATATTCAATATCAATAATATTTCACAGGTTCTGGTGGGGGTTTTGTTTGAGGTCTGGATGGAAGAAGCACAGAAAATCCGTGCTAGACTTGTTGAAGAAGGTCTGGTAGAATCAGTCAAAGAATTAGATAAGATGATTGAAGTTCAGAGCAAGTTTGTAGCAAAGGAGTAAATAATGAATACATATCAGCAAATGCAGGAACTGGTTGCGGCGAAGCTTGCTACCGTAAGCACTAACGGGCACTTGGATACGTTCAAGTACGCTCGCCGGGTGATGTTTGATTACCTCTGGGATACTGACGAACGACTTCTGGAATGCCGTGGACAGACTTATGATAATCGCACTGGCAAGCTTGTAGTTGGAGCACCACGTAAGAGCTTTAACTACTTGGAAAACGGCTGGTGGAAGGATGTTCCTCTGGACACTCCAGTGATTGCTTACAAGAAGTATAATGGCTTCATGGCATGTGTAAGCAAGCATGAAGGTGAAGTGATCGTAAGCACTACAGGAAGCACTAAGAGTGATTTTATTGGATATGCTAAAGAATTTCTAATGAAGAAATCTTTTGATTGGATGCATGAGCATAATACTCTACTGTTTGAAATTGTACATCCAGACGACCCTCACATTATCAATGAACCAATTGGCGCGCACTACCTTGGTTATCGACACAAGCCTGATGGGCATTTTTCTCCGTATGGGAAATCTGAAGACATTTACGTAGGCACTCTCAAAGGTATTCTTGCGATTGCTGAAGTCAATACAGGTGAAGGTTTCATGGTGTATGATATTCACAATGATACTGATGCTCTACGTCCAGCAAAGATCAAGACTCCTTACTACGTTGGTAAGAAGAAGTTGATGCGACTCAGTAAGAAGAACACTGCTATGATGTACAATGACACTGTGAAGTTTGCTGAGGGATTGCCCAAGATGTGGCAGGACGTACCACGACTCCTTGTAATGATGAACCCTGACGGGTATTGGAATGAAATGTCAGAGAGTTCACGCCGCACGGCCTTAGAAATTTTGAAAGGAAAATAATGATTTTTACATCTGACTTGCACTTCTTCCACAAGAATATCTGCAAATTTACAGACCGGCACAAGTTTACTAATCCTGATAATCACACGGAATGGTTGATTAATCTGTGGAATTCTCAGGTTCAACCCGGACAAGAGGTATATCACCTTGGTGACTTTTTCTTCAGTTCTAAGTACGATCAAGTAGCTGAAGTAATCAATCATCTGAATGGGAGGATTACTTGCATCAAGGGTAATCATTGTGATGCAAGGCTTATGCGTAAGCTGGAAGAGAATCAACTGATTACAGCTTTTCATGAATACAAGGAAATCAAGATTGCTCACCACAGTGCAGTGCTGTTTCACTTTCCTGTTATGGCTTGGAACAAGCAATGGCATGGCTCTCTGCATCTGCACGGACACTGCCACGGTAGCCTGAAAGATAGCAAGGGACGAATGCTTGACGTAGGCCTTGATAACGCTTACAATCTGTACGGCGAACATAAGTTCTTCACATCAGAAGATATTTTGGAGTATATGCAGAATCGCTCTGTATATACCCCTGATCACCATAAGGAGCGTTAATGCAAGGACAAGACGTAAGGGATGAAATTATCAACACAGTAGCTCTAGCAAAGATCATGCATGAGGCTTCACCATCTTATCACGTATACGAATACGAAGATATGCTGAAGGTCTTGACACATACTTTGACAGAGCTTATCATTCAAGGCAAGGCGGTTCGGATTACTTACTTCGGAATGTTCACACCGCACTTGACACCTACACGAAATGTCTATAATATTCGCACTAAGGTTTCAGAAATGAAGTACGGGAGAATCTCCGTAAAGTTCAGGCCTAGCAGTACCTTGGTAAATCAGTTGAAGCAACCAGATAAGGAGTGATATGGTAGACAAACAACCCATCCCAGCCCCAGCACCCCAGCAGGAGCCCTGCAAGGAATGCGCTGGCACAGGGGGTTCAAAGTACCCGCCCTATTGGTGTTCAGAGTGCGATGGTAAAGGGACAACCCCCGAGGCACCCCCGCAGCCAGCGCCAGCGGCTGAGTGGCTTGAGCAGGCATACCGAGAAGGCTGGGCGGCGTGCCGTGATGCCGAGACTATCGGGCAAGAAGCCGAGGATTGGGCTTTCGGGAACAGTACAGCCAACAGCCGAATGATCGACATGCAGCAGGCAGCACCCAGCGGGGATGCGGCACGAATCATGTTCGATGCTGGCTGGAAGGCGTGCGCCCGGTTCTGCGGCAGAGAAGATGCGGCCTTTGACGGGATCGTCGGCAAGACCGGATGCCCAGAGTTTGAAGCAGCGTTCAACGCAGCATACAAGGAGCAAGGCAATTGAGCAAAGAAAAAGAACCAAAAGTACCAAAGAAAAAGAAGATCAAGGGTGAGACAGATCAGGATTTCTTCCTGTACAATTCCTCCCAAGACGAAGCAGAAGTATTTGAAATGCTAGGTCTTGACAGCAAGCGCGAAAGTGCTTATGATTCATACAACGAAACTTACTAAGGAGCTTTTATGCTGAACAACACTTGCGCTGAATATAACGAACCAATCCTCTCTATTGATCCCAAGGAGGTCCAAGGCTACACTCTTCGTCGTAGCACTTCTAGCCCTCGTTTGCTGAATGTAGTAGCTATGAATGAAAAGGGTGAAGCTCCTTTTGTTGTTGAGTCCGACATGGATTTTGACAAGGCTAGTGCAATGGTGGATGCTCTGAATAACCCCATGACGAAGGAGCTGTGATGCAAAATACACAAGAGAAGTCTGATGTAGAGTTGTACTGGGATGCAGTGGCAGCTAAGTTCGGGGATGATCGTGCATGGTCTGATTTATCGCCAGAGTTTCAAAACATTGTAATCCAGAGCGTCAATGCTTTGCTGTTTGTTTTGACGAGGGCGTAATGTTATTTAATTCACAAGTTCAAAATCGTGGAGTATTCTCTTGTACTTTTACTAAGGAAGAAATCAGTAATGAGCCTATGTTCTATCGCGCAAGCCTTGATTTTGCATGGCTTAAAGGTGGTATTATTACAAAGACTTTCTTGAGAAATCTGCCAACGGGTTGGCTTATGGCGGATGTTACCATTGATTCCCGTGTTCATATGCTGATGCCGGGATGGTATCCTTGCATTCCGGGGATGCACCACGATGATATTCCACGCACTCGTGCTGATGGCCAACCGAATTACGAAAATCCGGGGTATAATGCTCAACATCTAATGGGACTTGTGAATGCTGAGATTGCTCCTACGGAGTTTGCTCTAGGGGAGATTGACTTAGAGATTCCAGTTGAAGGGCAATTGATCTATCGTGATTGGCATCCAAAGGTTATGAAGGCAATTTCTGACGGTAAGCTGCAGTCTATGAAGGCTGAGTCTGGTGTGATATATGAATTTGACAATTACAGCTTCCATCAAGGGACTGCAGCGGTTAGTTCAGGGTGGCGTTGGTTTATTCGCGTCAGTAAAAACACAGAACGAGCATTGCATTGCAAAAATGAAATTCGCAAGCAAACGCAGGTATATATGCAAAATCCAATGGAGGGGTGGTAAAATGCAAAACCCAAAACTTCTTATCAATCGCTGGATGACCAAAGATGGTACAATCCTAATCTCTAGAACGCAGCACGATTTTCAATCGCACTTCGATCAAGTAGATCAACGTACCGTGTACATTGACGGTGGCCTTGGACCTTACGTGCGTGTCAGTGGTGATCTCCTGAACAAGTGTCTTTATGATACTGACGAAGATCATCCTGAAGTCCGAGGGCTATATCTCTGGACTAGCTACGGAATCAATGGGGATGAACCTGCGCAGAAAAGACCAATCAAGGACTTGACGACAGAACACATTCAAGGTATCATTCGTACTCAAATTCACCTGCCAGATCAAGTTCTGAATATGTTCAAACGAGAACTGGCTTATCGAAACCTTAATAGTTAAAGGAACACAATGATTGAATATCGCAAGGGCAATCTTCTAGATGTACAGGTTGGAATTATTGTACATGGTGCGAACGCTCAGGGTGTTATGGGGAGTGGCGTGGCACGAGCTATTCGTGAAACTTATCCAGAGTGCTACGGGGACTATCGTACACAGTTTCTCAACTTTGGGTTGACCCTTGGTGAAATCATCTGGTGGGGCCGGGAACAGAACATGCCCTCACAACCCTTGAATAAGTGCTTGTTTGTCGCCAATGCTATCACGCAAGAACACTTCGGGACTGACCAGAGACATGTAAACTACGTAGCTATCGCAGACACGTTCAAGGAAGTCTTCCGTCAAGCCAAGGCAACATCCCTTGATGTGCATTTCCCTAAGATTGGTGCTGGACTCGGTGGTGGCAACTGGGATATAATCTCGGAAATCATCCAAGACGCTGATCCTCAAAATCGTGTAAAGAAAATCTGCTGGGAACTATAAGGAGTGAATATGTTTAAGCAAGTCCAAATGATTGACGTAAACGACTTTAACGATCTAGTCCAAAAAGTGTATAGTCGTCCATATAATTTCCAGCAACAAGATGGTTGTAAAGATCGTGGAATTGTCCAAGTCACTGTTCCGATTGAAGGCCCGTGGGATTACGAAAATGATACAATCCCAGAAGAAGTTAACGGTGAAGAAATGGGTGTGAGTTTTAAGGCATGGCTTGCTCGTGATCCGAAGCAGAAGCTTAACAGCCAAGACAACTGGAGCCGAACACACGGTCTAGGCCTCTTTTGGGATCGTAATTTCTACCCATGTATTGACATGCTGCTAAATGATCTGCATAATAAAGGCCACATCCCCGCCGGGGACTACGTAATCAACATCGACTGGTAAGGAGTAAATATGTTTATTAAATATCCAAGCACCGGACAATTCCGTGACGCTATCAAGCAAGTGCAGCAAGCGTGCAAGTACCATGACGTACCTCTGCCTGTTGTTGATTTTAAGGGTACAGTGAAGCTGCATGGCACAAATGCTGCTGTGGTGATTGCCAAGGATGGTTCGTGGCACTGCCAATCTCGTGAGCGTATTATTACACCTGAAGACGACAACGCAGGTTTTGCTGCGTGGGTTCATGGCAACAAGAAATACTGGGATGAAGTTGCAGACGATCTTTGCGGAGGAATTATTGCACCTAGTGAATACGTACAAGTCTATGGTGAATGGTGTGGCGGGAATATCCAGAAGGGTGTAGGAGTTTCAAACCTCGGCAAGATGTTTGTTATCTTTGCTATTCGTTTCAGCAAGGATGCGGAGGGTCAAGATTGGATGAATATTCCAGATTGGCAAGATTTCTTTGCTGATAATCAACCTGATAATCTGTATTTTTCTACGGAATTTCCTAGTTATTCTCTGCGGATTGAT
>LNFM01020664.1_pt1 | contig 10980 bp, 8 predicted proteins | sample 596031 | NCBI WGS metagenome assembly LNFM01 (sample SAMN04254537, study PRJNA301005) | activated carbon metagenome | isolation source: dual media filters at the Ann Arbor, Michigan drinking water treatment plant | place: USA: Ann Arbor | reverse complement strand
TGATGGCGAGCCCCGCTTTGACCAGGTGGTCCCCTCGGGTGGCTACCTCTGGTGGTACGTCGACGCCCTGAGCGACGACGGCCAGTTCGGCCTGAGCATCATCGCGTTTGTCGGCAGCGTGTTCTCGCCCTACTACGCCTGGGCACGCAAACGCGGCCCGACCGACCCCGACAACTTCTGCGCGCTCAATGTGGCGCTCTACAGCGCGGGCGCGCGCCGCTGGTCCATGACCGAACGCGGCGCCGCGCACAACCGGCGCGACACCACGCATTTCAAGATCGGCCCCAGCCAGCTCGAATGGCATGGGGATGCGCTCACCATCCGCATCGACGAGGTGGGCGTGCCCGTCCCGCGGCGCATCCGCGGCACGGTGACGTTGCGCACCCACCAGCTGTTCAAGTTCAGCACCGCACTCGATGCACACGGCCGCCACCGCTGGGGACCGATCGCGCCCCACGCCCGCGTGGAGGTGAAGCTGCAGCACCCCGAGCAGCGCTGGAGCGGCCACGCCTATCTGGACAGCAACGAAGGCGATGAACCCGTGGAACGCGCGTTCACCGAATGGGACTGGTCGCGCAGCGCCATGAAGGACGGCAGCACCGCCGTGCTGTACGACGTGGAGCCCGGCAAGGAACAAGGCAAGCTGTTGGCCTTGCGCTTCGGGCGCCACGGCAGCGTGCAGCCGTTCGAGGCGCCGCCATTGAAAGCCTTGCCGCGCACCGCCTGGCGCATCGACCGGCGCATGCGCAGCGACTCGCAGGTGCTCGTGACACAGCAACTCGAAGACACGCCGTTTTACCAGCGCGCCATCCTCCAGAGCAGCCTGCTCGGCGAGAGCGTGTCGAGCTTTCACGAGACCTTGCGCGTGCCCCGGCTGGTCTCGCCCGTGGTGCAGGCGATGCTCCCCTGGCGCATGCCACGGCGGGGTTGAAACCCGTCACCCGGTCAGGTCAGGTCGGGCCCCGTGTTCAATGCCCGTGCAGGGCCGCGGCCGGCGTCGGCGTTCGACGCTGACGCCACGCCACCGCGACCAGCGCCAGCCCGATCGCCATCAGGGGCAAGGAACCCGGCTCGGGAACCGGGTTGGGGTCAACGATGACACCCCCCTCCTGCTCAAAGCCCGCATAGCGCACCGATTGCTGGGAGAAGTTGTAGAAGCCGAACTGACCGGCGGCAAAGGTGTTGTCCGCCACCGTCACGTTCCACAACTCCGTGGCCCCCTCCTTGACGACGATGGTGAACTCGCCCGCGACCACGTTGAAGTCGAGCCGGAAATCGTAGAGCGTGTTGTCCGCCCACCCTTTGTTCGACGCATGGTTGGTGGCCAACACGTCCATGTCGCCGAAGTTGACCTCGTTTTCCCAGAACTCGGCGAGCGACAGGTCGACCAGGCCGTTGCCCGTGGCGCCGGTCATTTTCTTCACCGTCATGCCTTCCACGGCGGTCGTGCCGGCGTAGTTCTGGGTGCCTTGCTTCCAGTCGAAGAGGTAAAAGTTGCTCGAGTTCTGGTAGCCGAAAACGAACCCCATGTAGTCGTCGTCACCCCCGGTCTCCAGCACTTGCCATGAGCCCTGGATCGAGTAGTTGGTCTGATTGAGGTTGTTCAGATAGAACGACGGGTCGGCGTTGACGGTCTGGGTGACCGCCAGGTTGCCTGGAGCCAGCACCCAGTTGCCGGCCGGCTGACCACCCGGGTAGGTGAGCGTCAGGGGCGACCACGTCGTGAGGTTGATGGGCGCCGCTTGCGCCAGACAGGATGCCCCTGTGAGCAGCGCTGCAAGCCAGATCCGGTGGGTGGGGTTTTTCACGATCACGACTCCTCAAAAGAGTGGACACAGAATCGCCCCAGCGCAGGTGGCGCTCGACATCTTTCAGCACAAACACCTGGACAGATGGCGCGAAAAGCATTGGCGAGTCCGCCGTCGCATGCATCGTGCCAAACAAAAAATCTTCAAGCCTGGCAAGGATCTTTCCAATCGGTCGGTCGCAACAGCCGCCAAACTGGAAAAAAAATCGACAGCGACGACCGCACACAGCGACCAGACTCGCCCGCCGCGCACGCCCGGCCGCCCCGGCGGGGTGGAAACCCCACGTTTCAGCGCAGGAAATCGCGCACAGCCCCGAGTGAGGCCTGCGCTGCTTCTTCTTGCGGCAGGTGCCCCACGGCGGGGAACGTGACCAGCCGGCTGTTTTTCAGGGCGCTCAGGTAGTCCTGCGCGTTGGCCACCGGAATCATCGCGTCGGCCTCGCCCCAAACCAGCAAGGTGGGCGCGTTGATGGCGCCCAACAGAGGACGGGGGTCGGTCAGCACCGTCTGCTGCAGGCGCTTGAACATGGCGTCGCGCGCGCCGGGTGCGAGCATGAGGTCGTGGTAGCGCGTGGTGAGCTCATCGGTGAGCGACTGCGGGTTGGCGTAGGCGGGTTCGAGGTTCATGCGCAACACCGCCTTGGGCAACACGTGGCGCATCAGCCCCAGCACGGCGGGCACCTCGGTGGCCCGGCCGTACGCAAAGCCGGGACTGGCAAAACCGTCGGGCGCCACCAGCACGAGGCGATCGGTGCGCCCGGGATGGCGCGCGGCGAAGGTCCAGGCGATGCGGCCGCCGATCGAATGCCCCACGATGCTCGCGCGCGCCACGCCGAGCTGGTCCATGAGCGCGAGCGTGAGCTGAATGCTGCGCGCATCGGTGTAGTCGCCCGCCGGATCGGGCTCGCTCAGGCCATGGCCGGGCAGGTCGAATCGGATCACGCGGTGGCTGGTGCTCAGGGCCTGGGCCCATACCTCCCAACTGTGCAGGCTGCCGCCGAAGCCATGCAGCATCAGCACGGCGGGCGCGCCCTTGGGGCCGCTGTCGCGCACGTGCAGCCGCCAGGGGCCCAAGGGCACGAGGTCGCCTGGCGCGGCCAGGTAACGCGCCTGCAACTCGCTGCGTGGCTTGTCGGGCGTCCAGAGCCAGAAGGCCAGCAGCAACAGCGCCGGCACCACCACCACGATCGCGCCTCGCAACAGCATCGACATTTTCAACGGAGCACCTCGACAAATGAACAAACCACCGAGGGTAGCCGTCGCGCGCTCCGTTGCCGTCAACGCCCCGCTGGCGGGGACGGCATTTCAAACGTGAGGTTGCCCCAGTGGCTGTCCCAGTCCTGGCCCTGCCCATCGGTGGTGGGCACCATGTGCACCACACTGGCCATCCACACACCCGCCCACGGCAAGGTGGTGGTGCTGCGGCCCGCCGCGTCGGTGCGGGTGCGCAGCACGTTGAGCTGGGCCCCGCGCTGGTTCCAGACTTTCACCAGGGCACCCTCCAGCGGCGCACCGTTGAACAACACCTGCAACGACAGCGGGCCACCCGGGCGCAGGCGCTGCGGATCGGCCAGCGGCACGATCTCCAGCGTCTGCCCCGCGCGCACGCCAAAACTCGCGTCGCTCTGGCCGCCCACGCGCAGCAAGGTCTTGACGTGGCGGCGATAACGCTCGCGCCCGGGCTGGGCGTCCTGCCCGGTGGCCTTGCGCTGCGCCAACACGCGCTCCAGACCTTCCTCGCGCAAATAGGCGTTGAACGTGTCCGGCGACAAGGTGATGGTGAAGGGGCGCGTGTCGAGCACGATCAGCTGGGCACCGGGCCGATCGAAGGCCAGCGCCACGCTGTCCTGCGCCAGGTGGTCGGGCAACTGCGGTGTGAGAACGACCTCACCGCCCCGGCTGAACCAGCGCAGGGACTCGGCCATGGGCCGCCCGAAGCCGACCGGGTCGCCGACGAAGTTTTCACCCACGCGCAAGGCAAGTTCGACCTCGCTGCGCACCGGCGGCGAGAAGCGGTCGGGAACCATCCAGAATTCGTGCGCCTGCGCAGCCGTTGCGAGCCACAGCACAGCGGAAAAGATCCATTTGTTCATGTGACAACGGGCCGACACATCCGCTGTGCCGACCCGCTCCTGTTGCGTTGAAAACCCGCTGTCAGACCGTGTCGTCCACCGGCAGTGGCTTGTTGTCCACCGGTTCCGGTTCGCTGGTCTCGCTGGTCTGGGCAATCAGCTGGTTCATGTAGTCCAGCAGCGACTGCACGGTAGTGCCCATGAAGGGCGTGGCGGCCTGGGGCTGGGCGGGTGCAGCGGCGTCACCGCCACCCCCGCCACAGCCGGCCAGGGCTGTAGCGGCAACGGTCACCGCCAGCACCGATTTCGCAAGTTGGTGTCTCATGGTGTGTCCTTGTGGAGGTGGTGCATCACGGCATCATCAGGTTCACCGAACCTGGGTTGGGCGTGTTGAGGTACGGGAAGCCCGGGAGGAACGGCACCACCGCCTGGTCGACCGCGTCGTGCACGTTGGCCGACTGGGCACCCAGCGGCACGCTGGACGGCTTGCACGCCGAGGTGAGCGAAGGCACGCCGGGCACGCTGTTGAGACCCAACACGTTGCCGTCGCCGTTGATGACGCACAGACCACCGAGCATGGCCACCAGCGCGATGTCGACCACGTCGTCCTTGGGGCGGCGACCGTTGGGGAACCCGGCGTTGTCATTGACCTTGCCGGGGTCGGTGTTGAGCGCATTGCCGGCCACGCCCAGCCGGTTCTGGCTGGCAAACGGCACCGGCGGCACGGCCGTGTTCAGGCGCAACATCTCCGACGGGGTCGGGTTTGCGGGCTTGTTCACGGTGGCGATGCCGGTGAGGAAGGTGGTGGCCAGGTCGGTGCGCGGCAGATTGGTGGGCGCGGCCGCAGCGGGATCGCCAGCGAGCACCAGACCCAGCAGCGCGGGCAGCGTGGGGTTGGTCACGTAGGTCAGGAACTGGCCGTCGTCCTTGGGCGACGAGGCGTTGAACTTGTCCTTGTCCGGCAGACCGATCACGACCTCGTTGACCAGCGGATTGCCCAGGCGCGAGACCTGCGTCCACGCACCGCCGGCCTTTTCGCTCGCCTGGTGACCCGAGGGCGGCGCGCCGTTGAGCAGGCGCGCCTGGCGCAAGCTGGCCGTGGTCCAGCCACCGATGACCGTCTCACTGCCGGCCGTCAGGCAGCTCGTGGGCACTTCCAGCGCCAGCGAGGTCACATTCTGCTTCTGCACATAGTGGTTGCCGTTGGCACCCTCGGCGTCTTTGGCAGCGGGGCTGAGCAGGGTCGCCAGCGGCGCGTCAACCAGGTCGAAGATGCGGCCGAGGTTGACCGCAAAGCCCTCCTGGCGCTGACCCACGAACACGCGGGCCGGCAAGCTGCAGCCGGGGATGTTGACGGTGTGGATGTGCTGGTCGGCGTAGGCCTTGTAGGCCGCCGGGTTGCCCAGCGTTTTCTGGCCGATGTAGTCCACCGGCTTCGGCAGAGAGGCCGCCACGGTCTGCGCCGTGCCTTTGCGGCGGTCACCCCGCACCACGGTCAGGCTGTAGCTCTCATTGAGGTTGAGGTTGCCGTCGTTGGGAGCGGACACCGCGCCGGCCTGGATCAACGGGATCGCCACCGAGGCGCTGCCGATGTTCAGCGGAATGCCCTTGAGGTTGTTCTTGAAACGGAACTGGAAGGTGATGTCTTCCTTCGCATCGCCGTTGTTGTCCACGTGGATCTCATACAGCGCGTTCGGGTCCATCGAGAAGTAATTGGGGCCGCCGTAGGGGCCTTGCAGCGGCTGGTAGTTGGCGATCAGCGTGGTGTAAGCCGAGCGCCCGCCGGTGCCGTCGACGGCCACGCCTTCGTAGCTGCGAAACATGTAGAAATCGGTGCCGTCCACCTTGGGCACAGTGGTGATGAACGGGCCTTCGCGGTGACTTGACGCCATGGCCGCGCTGGCGACGGCCATCAACAGACATCCTCTGGCGATGGATGCGGGTTTCAGTTTCATGGGGTGCTCCTGGGTTGTGGGTGCAGCGATCTGCATACCCAATACGTACCCAGGGGCGTGATGGATTCAACAATCTGGATGACCCTGTAGAACCAAAGGACAAACCCCAAGACCTGCCGCAGGGTGACAGATCAGATGCGACTGATGGCCTGATTTGTTGGGACTGACCATGGCCTTGGTGGCGCGTTGCCATGAGCCCGGGGAGCGTTGCTTCGAGCATGGCCAGGTCCAGAACTTGGCTTTCAGCTGCCACGGTCTGGTGAGGTCCGGTCAAGCCGCATGGATCGGTGACCGTGAGAACCTTGTGCTCCATGGGCGGCGGATCTCCCATCGGACAGGGTGCGCTGCCGATCGGAACGCTGCATGCTGAAAGGCCTCTGCAGAGGCTCGCCAGACGGGTCGTGACTTCGCATGGAATCGACCCGTCTTGTGGTGTGACGCTTCAGGTTCTGGAGCGCCGTTTCGCGGACGTCGTCGTTCAGGGCTTGAGCGCCAGGATGAGTTCTGCCAACGTACGAGCATCGGCCTCACTGACGTTGGGCTGTGGCGGCATCATGTCTTCGCCCCAAACGCCACTGCCGCCTGCCCGGATCTTGGTCGCCAGCATGGCCACAGCGCCGGCTTGACCGGCGTAGCGGCCAGCCACTTCATTGAGGTTGGGTCCGTACTTGCGCTTGTCGATCAAGTGGCAGGCCGTGCAGTTGTTGCGCTGCAAAAGCGTCTGGAGCTGTGCGGTGTCGGCGTTGGCCTTGGGGCTCCAGACCACCGCCATGACACCCGCAAGCAGCACGACCGTGGTCCAGGGCAGTCGGCGCGTGGTGGAGAAAGATTGCAAATGGCTCATGGTCAAAACAGATTGAAGTGACCAACGTTCAAGCGGTGGTCGGGGTGGGAATCGGCGATCCACAAAAAAAAGCGCTGCCGAGCGGCAGCGCTCCCCATGCAGAACAGGCTCAGTTCGGCGTCACGCGATAAATCATGCCGCTGGCTTCATCGGCAACGTAAAGCGCGTTGTCCGGACCCATGGACAAGTGGCGGAATGGCGGTGGAGCCGTCCTTGCTGATGTCAAGGATGTCGATGCGGTTGCCTGTCGGAGTGCCGTGGATGCCGATGCCGGCGTAGCCGACGGCCAGGCGGCCTTCCCACTCCTTCCACTGCTTGCCCGTCAGGAACACACTGCCACACATGCCCTGCGACAGGCCGTTGTTGTTCCAGGCCGGCTTCATGGCGTCGGGGTAGGCACGCACGTCGGTCATGGACATGAACGCGCTGCGCTCGGCGGGCGGCATGGCGCCCATCTGGTTGGGCGAATAACCGCAGTAACCGTCGGGGCAGGCGCCACGGCCGTTGCGGTTGTCACGCGGGTCCCAACCACCGTTGCCGCCGTTGACGAGCTTGGTGACCTCGTCGCTGTGCCAGGGCCCGTTCTCCGAAATGAACGGTTCGTTCGTGCCCGGACGGAACGCAATGCCCTGCGGGTTGCGAAAGCCGTAGGCGAAGATGCGTTTGTCGAAGCCCGCCGGCGGGTTGTTCCCCGGTGCGGCTTTCCCGTCGCGATCCACGCGCAACACCTTGCCGCGGATCTGGGTGGGACTCTGCGGGCCTTCGCCGTTGTGGTTGTCGCCCGTCGTGACGTACAAAAAGCCGTCACCCGGGTTGAAGCGGAGGCGGCCGCCGTTGTGCGCGCCCGGCCCGCCAAACGGATGGTTCGACTTGGCGGGCTTGTAGCCGATGTCGTTGATGATCTCGACGATATCGGACACAGACGACAACGAATCGCCCACCTTCATCCGCATGACGATGTTGTTGTAACCGCCGTAGGTGCGGTTCGAGCCCTTGGAGCTGGAATACAAGTAAACGAAGCGGTTGCTCGCGAATTGCGGGTCGATGGCGACGCCCTGCACGCCCGCTTGGCCATCGCAAAACAGGTCTTCCTTCACGCTCGCGTAGCCCGTGGCGCCACCCACGCCGAGCAGCGCCGTTGTTTTGCCTGAGGGCAGACGCACAGACAGGCCCTTGCACTTCTCGGTGAAGAACATGGTGCCGTCGGGCAGGAACGCCATGTCCCAAGGCGACTCGGTCTTCTGGAAATCCTCTACCTTGACCGTTACCTGCGCGACGGCAGCAGTCGATATCACCATCCCGATGACAGCGGCGACGCTCATCGGCAGCAGGGATCGCGCCGAGCGGTGCGAGGATAGAAAATCGCCCGATGTGCCTGCAGAAAGTACCTGTGGCTCCTGGGGTCTGGCATTCTTGACATGACCCCAACCCAAAGATTAGCCCTGGCACTCACCAAGGTACTTAGCGTTTTCCCTAGCAGCCGCCTCAGGTCTTTCAGTCCACCTTGTTCGTCGCTGCCGTTGCAGCCGATGCAGCTCGGTCTGGCGACCATGAATGTTCGCGGCGCCTTCGAGACGCACCAGCCGTCGTGGGTTGCGATGCAGAAGCAAGCGACCGGTCTGTCTGCACAAAAGGTCGTCACAAGCCTGCGGCGACCCACCTTTGCACAGCGCGGGCACCGCATTGAGCCAGGCGGACGGTGACACACGCGATGGCCTTGGCCAGCGAAGCCGGCCACGTGTGGCTCCATGGACCATGGAATGGTGGTGGAGACTGGCAGGCACAAAGCGTTCTTTCATGCGCCGAGCACGGATCGGGGGCGGTAGCTTTTGCAGCAGCTCTCGGAAGGGGGTGCCGCCGCTGCGGGCTGAGCCTGGATGGTCGGCTTCGAGCAGCGAATTGGCTCGGCTGGGATGACGGCAATCGGCCAAGTGCAGTCCCTCACTCGGCACTACCTGGCGCCAGCTTCATATTGATTTCTGTCCTCCGCGCTGGCCCCGCAAGTGGCGGCGCTGGCAACACATCAGTCGACTGGGAATCTGGACGTGGAATGACCATTGAGGAACGCCGGCATCATGCAGGCTCTCGGCCTTGAATGAATTCGTCCAGGTGGTGCAAAGGCGGTGGATGTCGCAATTAACTCGACAAGAGTGCTGGTGAATTGATTTCCAGAGGCAAGCTTTGGCGCTATCGTCGCGCACGCGGCGGAGAAACGTGGGTGTTTGGGGGGGGTGGGCGAGCACGGCCCTCATCTTTCAGTTTCTGATTGATCCCAGTGCTTCTATGCAGGGCCATTGAAATGAGTGCGTAAGGGGATACATTCCATCTTCTGCGAGTACAAAAAGGCTGATGGCTCGGAACAATTTACTTGTCTTCGGGACGGCTCCATTTTGCAGAGGCGGGGGTCCGTTTCAGTCCGAAGATCAGGCGGCCCTCTTGATCTGTCACGCCAACGAGCAGCATCACCTCCACTTTTTCCCCGAGACACTTGCCTCATGACGCTCTTCAGTCAAGCAACCTCAGCCTTTCCATGGCGTTTCGGCCCCATCCGTGCCAAGGCCTGTGCATGCGACAGCGCCATGTGCCAACGTCTGCACCAGCGTGTGACAGAAGACCTGTCGCGACGCAACTTTCTGGGCGGTGTGGCTGCCATGCTGGCGCCGTTCGCGTTGTCTACGAACGCGGTGGCAGCGACAACCCAGGCGGATGATGAGCGGCCACTGCTGCTCACCAATTTACGCCTGTTTGACGGCTCTGGTAAGGCAGTCAGGGACGGCGTACAGGTGTTGGTGCAGGGCCAACGCATCAAAGAGCTGCTGCCCGCATCAGCCACGGTTGAAGGCGCACGCCTGCTGGACTGCCAGGGCAAACTGGTCATGCCTGGTCTTATCGATGTGCATTGGCACAGCATGCTCGCTGGAATTTCTCAAGTCGCCGCCATGTCGTCCGATCTTGGCTACCTGTATCTGGTGGCGGCACAGGAGGCGCAGCGCACTCTGATGCGAGGCTTCACCTCAGTGCGAGATACGGGCGGACCAGCCTTTGCGCTCAAGCGCGCGATCGATGAAGGTCTGGTCAGTGGTCCGCGCATTTTTCCGAGCGGAGCCATGATCTCTCAGACTTCGGGCCATGGTGATTTCCGCCTTCGTGGCGATCTGCCCCGCGCCGACAACGCGCCACTGAGTTTGGTGGAGAGCAATGGCGTGGCCATGATTGCTGATGGTGAAGCCCAGGTTCTACGACGTGTGCGCGAGCAGTTGATGCTGGGAGCCACGCAGATCAAGATGATGGCCGGTGGCGGCGTGGCCTCCACGTACGATCCGCTGGACAGCACACAGTTTTCCGAACGCGAACTGCGTGCTGGCGTGGAAGCAGCAAGCGACTGGAACACCTATGTGATGACGCACGTCTACACACCCAAAGGCATTCAGCGCTCGATCCGCTCGGGGGTGAAGTGCATTGAGCACGGGCAACTGGCCGACGAGGCCAGCGTGCGCATGATGCGTGACGAGGGTGTGTGGTGGAGCTTGCAGCCCTTCTTACAGGATGAGGACAGCAACGTCTACCCAGACGCCGCACGTCGCGCCAGCCAAAAACAAGTATCCGAAGGCACAGTCAACGCTTACGCCATGGCGCAGAAATACGGCGTCAAGACGGGCTGGGGAACCGACATTTTGTTTAACCCCAAAAACACTGCATCCCAAGGCCGCCAACTGGCCAAACTGACTCGCTTTTATGACCCGTTGACTCTGCTGGGCCAGGCCACGGGCACCAACGGTGAGCTGCTCGCCCTGTCGGGCATGCGAAACCCCTACCCAGGCGCGCTGGGGCGCATTGGGTCGGGTGCTTGGGCCGATTTGCTGGTGGCTGATGGGAATCCCGCTGCCAACCTCGACTTTCTGGCCGATCCGGACAAGAACCTGCGCGTGATCATGAAGGACGGGAAGATCCACAAGAACACGCTCTGACAGAGGTGAGGCTTTCACGATCGAAGGAAACGTAAGCTGATGGAGTCGGAAGGCTCTCAGGGCTTTTCAAGTCCTTAGAAGCGACTGACGGTGACGTTCTTTGGCGACTCACCGGCAGGCAGAGATACCCACTACCTTCGGCCACCAGTTTTCGACCAAGAGCCGTCATTCAGCGGCCAATACCAAGAATCCCTTTCGGACACAGTCGTTGTTGGGCGTGGTGAGCCGAACAACTGCTGACGCTGCACTTCCGGCTTCCATCAGGCCTCGCCGAACTTCCACAGCGAGCCCCTTGCAGTCCTTCATCAAGATCCGCAAAGCGGTCCTTCAAGGC
>LNFM01016257.1_pt1 | contig 10980 bp, 11 predicted proteins | sample 596031 | NCBI WGS metagenome assembly LNFM01 (sample SAMN04254537, study PRJNA301005) | activated carbon metagenome | isolation source: dual media filters at the Ann Arbor, Michigan drinking water treatment plant | place: USA: Ann Arbor | reverse complement strand
ACTCGAACGGCACCGTGCCCGCCTTGAAGCGGTAGTAGACCGACTCGCGCTGCTTGTCGGCCTTCCAGAACGGACTCTCCTGGCTGGCCTTGGTTACCGGGAACCAGCGACCCATCGAACTCTCGACGTAGGGACGCAGGTTCTCCTCTTCGAGCACGAACTTCACGAACTCGCGCGCGCGCTTCTTGTTCCGCGACTCCAGGAAGACGACACCCACCTTGACGGAGGCACGGTAGACCATCGGCGAGCCGTCCGGCTTGGTGGGAAACCCGGCAGTGGCAATCAGTTGATCGTAAGCCCTGCGGCCGGCCGCGCGCTGCTCGGCACTGAGTGCCGCGTTGTTGGCGATGTCGAGCCACTTGGCCACGATCGACATGGCGCGGGCGTGCGTCAGCATGACGGAGCGGCCGTCGAACGCATCGTCGTTGTCGGAGTCTTTCCACGCCGTCGAAGCAGGCGGCGTACAACCCTTTGCATGAAGGGCGGTGTAATCGCGCAGGGCCGAGACGAGGCCCGCCTTCACCTTGGGATCGTCGACCAGCAACTTGCCCGCATCGTCGACCAGCTTCACGCCGTAGGCGTCGGCCCAACTCAGGAACGACCAGACGGAGTCGCTCGACTCCATTCCCATTGGGCTACCGACCGCGAAGACGCCGTTGTTGGTGGCCTTGCGGTAGCCGGGCTGCACCTGATCACACCAGAACGACCAGTAGTCTTTCCAGGTGCCCGGGATATCGCTTTCCTTGAAGCCGGCAACACCCAGCATGTCCTTCCAGTACTGGACCTGCAGGGTCTGCTGCTTGATCGGGAAGGCATAGTAGGCCCTCTTCCCCGTCTTGCCGCCGGCGAGGAAGACCGTCTCGATCGTGTTGGGCGCAAAGCGACCCATCATGGGCTCGATGAGATCCGAAATGTCCTCGAGCTTGCCCTCGAACGCCCACTTGCCGGCAAACTGCATGTCGAGAGCGTCGGCATAGGCGACGTCGGGAGGCGCGCCCGAGGCAACGGCAGCGGCGAGCTTTGTCGCCATTTCCTGGGCACCGTATTGCGACAGCTCGACCTTGATGCCGGTCTTCGCCTCGTACTTCTTGATCGCAACGAGAAGTGCTTCGTCCTCCGCCTTGTAGAGACCCTTCTCCCACCAGACCGAGAGCTTCTCCTGCGCGAAGCTCGCCGTCGAGGACAAGGCGATCATCAGGGCAGTCGCTGCAGCAAGCACGGGTCTCATGATGTCCTCTCGAATTGCCGTCACCCGCTCCCGCGCGAGTCGAGAAAGGCCCGCAGCAGCATCGCACACTGATCGGCGTGAGAATAAGGCAAGCCATGCCGCGAATGCCCGATGACGTTGAGTTCGGCATGGGGCAGGTGCCGGTGCAACTCCGCCATGATGGGGACCGGGATGAACGGGCTGCGGTCGGGATGCAGCAGCAGGGTCGGGCAGCGAATGTCGCGCAGGCGGGCCGTCAGATCGGTGCCGACCAACACGCCCAGCGCGTTGAGGATGGAGTGCCGCGGCCATTTTTCCTGCTGCGCCGCGAACCAGGCCCGCCGCTCCGGCGACAGCGCGCCCTCGTGGAAGCGATCGGCCATGAAGGCGTCCGACCAGGCCTTCACGCCGCCCTCGTCGAGTTGGCGGCGCCAAGCCTCGACGCGCTGGATGGATGCGCCGAGATGAGCGCCGTTGCTGACCGTGAGCGAGGAGATCCGCTCCGGCCGCGCCAGTACCGCCGCCAGCGCCACCGTGCCGCCGATCGATTCGCCCACGAGATGAAAACGCTTTAGACCGGCAGCATCGGCGACGGCGAACAGGTCGTCGGCCAACAGGTCGAGCGACCACTTGAAATCCGCCGACGGAACATGGGAGCGGCCGTAGCCACGCATGTCGAAGGCCACGAACCGGTAGCGGTCGGCGAGCGCCGGCTGCCAGCCCGTCCAGAGCTCGGCGCTGGCGCCGATGCCATGATGGAACAGGATCGGGTCGCGCCCTGCCTGCCGAGGCGCGACCTTGTCGACGATCTCGTAGTGGAGCGCGCCGTGCGCGGTCTCAGCCAGTGGCATGGGGCGCGGCGGCGCCTCAGTCCGCCCGCATGCCGGCAGACTGAATGACCTCCGACCATTTCTTGCGGTCGGCGACGATGGTGGCCTTCAATTCCGCCGGAGAGCCGATTACCGTGTCCATGCCATTCTCGAGGAACCGCTTCTGGACGTCGGGCTTGTGTTCCACAAGTCGATCAGGTCGGCAGGCAACGCCTTCGGCCCGAAGATGGCGAACCAGTTGACCACCTCGTAGCCTGGCAGGAACTGCGAGATCAGCGGCAGGTTAGGGAAGAGCGGCGACGGCCTGGGCGATCCGAAGGCGATCGGGATCAGGTTGCCGCCGGCGATCTGGCCCAGGAACTCGGGCATATTGCCGAACATGATCTGGACGTTGCCCGCGACGATGTCCTGGATCGCCGGTGCGCCGCCGCGATAGGGCACATGCACGATGTCGACGCCAGCCAGCTTCTTGAACAGCTCGCCCGCCAAATGCTGCGACGTGCCGTTGCCCGCCGACGCATAGGTGAGCTTGCCGGGGTTGGCCTTGGCGTAGGCAATCAGCTCCGGCACCGTGCGGAACGGCACCTGCTTGCCGAACACCAGCATATTGTAGACGCCGGCGATGTTGGCGATCGGCGTCAGGTCGGTATCGACGTTGATCGGCAGCTTCTGTCCCGGCATGACCGGCGAGACGCACATTGCGGCCATGGCGGCGAGCCCGACGGTGCGGCCGTCCGGCGAGGCAGTGGAAACCGTCTCGTTGGCAATGAAGCCGCTAGCACCGGTCTTGGTCTCGACGATGACGTTCTGGCCGATCTCCGACTTGACCGCATCGGCGAGAATTCGGCAGAGCAGGTCGGCAGTGCCTCCCGGCGGAAAGCCGCACAAGATGCGTGCATCGCCGGTGATCTTCTGGGCCCATGCCGGGGCGCCGGCCAAGGCGCCGAGAGCGGCGGCCGCGCCCGCATTGACGAAAGTCCTTCTTTGCATTTTTTTCCTCCCTGAATGGGAGGAGCCTAGCACAAATCCCGGAGCGTCGGCCGATCACTTCACCGACGAGAAAGCCGTCGGCGTCAGCATCTGCACGGACACGTTGGCCACGATCTGGCCGTCCTTTTCCGTCTCCGCGCGCTTGGCATGCCATTCCGGGTCGGCCGCGAAGGCGTTCCACTTCTTCTCGCGATCGGCTAGCGATTCCCAGGCGAGAAAGTAGGTGAGCTCCTGGTTGGACTCGCCCACCAGAGTGGTGAAGAAGCCGGCCTGCTTGATGCCGTGCTTGTCCCAGATCTTGAGCGTGATGGTGGCGAAGCGGTTGAGCAGCGCCGGCAGACGGCCCGGCAGGCAACGGTAGACTCGCATCTCGTAGATCATCTCTTCCTCCCTAGAAACTGCCGTCGAAGCGCGGCACGAACCCGCTTCCCTTGTGGTCGATATGGCAGGTGAACGGTGCGCCGAAATGGCAGGGCATCAGCCGCGCGCCGGTGCCGGCGCAATGCTCCAGCGCCTCGCGCCGGCTCTTGCGGGCGCCGATTGCCTCGGCACAGGCAAAGCTGTTCCATTCGGGGTGATAGACCTGAAGCGCATGGTGCAGGATGTCGCCGCAGAACAACGCCTTCTGGCCTTTCGATTCGAATTTTATGGCGATGGTGCCGGGCGTATGGCCGGGCGCGGGCGTGATGCTCATGTTCTCGTCGAGCTGGGCGGCGCCATCGACCATCTGCATCAGGCCGGCCTCGGCAACGGGCAACACCGAGTCGCGGAACGAGCCCCCGTTGACCGGTCCGGTCCTGGGATCGCTGTCGAGCTTCAGGTAGTGCTCGTAGTCGGCACGGCTCCACACGTACTTGGCATTCTTGAAGGTCGGCACCCACTTGCCGTTCTCGAGCCGGGTGTTCCAACCGACGTGATCGACATGCAGATGGGTGCACATCACCATGTCGACCTCGTCCGGCTTCACCCCGGCCGCTGCCAGCCGCTCCAGGTACTTGGTCTCCATGAGATGCCACTTCGGCCGGTGCGGCCTGGGCTTGTGGTTGCCGACGCAGGTGTCGATCAGGATGCGCTTGCCGCCGATCGTCAGCAGCCAGCTATGGACGCTGAGCTTGAGGAAGCCTGAGGCCTTGTCGTAGTGGGCAGGCATCAGCCAGGAGGCATGCCGGTCGACGACGGCGGGATCCCAATCGGGAAAGAAGGCCTTGGCGTCGAAATTGGGCTCGTAACTTTCCTCGATGCGCCGCACCGTCGCGGCACCGAGCTTCACTTCGATCATGCACTCTCCCCCGGTCGACGGGGAGCTTAGCTTTGCCGGCTAGCCCTCGGGAAGGGCGGCGTTTCGCTCTAAAACTGGATCTTGGTCCTGGAGAAGCGGTGAGCGAAGGCGGCGATCACCGCGGCACCGATTGGCGCAAACACCAGCAGGCGGACAAAATAGAAGCCCAGTGTCCGGCCATCGAACGTACCCGGCAGCAGGATCGTTACCGCAAGAGTCAGGGCGAAGAAGACGACCGCAAAGCCAATGCCGCTCACTGCGCCCAGTACCGCGGCGATGAATGTCGTGGGAGCCCGGCTATAACCGAAGTAGTAGCTGAGCGCGAAGGCCGCGCCGCAGGCGACAAGGGCGGTAATGGCTTCCATCGAAAGAGACTCCTGCAATACGCTCTCGACTTGTGAGAATTCAGAGTCGACACTTGTTGCTGTCGAGCAGTGTGAAACAATCCCAACGACTCGGAAACCAACGAAAAGCGCATGGCTGAGTTACCTCTGACGTGGATTTCCGCATTCGAGCTCACAACACTTTACGCTCGGAAGACCCTGTCGCCGGTCGATACCGTCGATGCAATGCTGCTTCGCGCATCGACACTGCAACCAACTCTCAATGCATTCGTAAAAATTGATCCCGATGGCGCGCGCCTCGCGGCGAAGGCCTCGGAAGCGCGCTGGCGGAGCGGCATGCCGCTGTCCCCGCTCGACGGCGTGCCGACAACGATCAAGGATACGACCCCGGTAAAGGGCTGGCCGACGCGCTACGGCTCGCATGCGACCGACGAAACGCCCGCCACCGAGGACGCGCCCGTCGTGGGCCGGCTGCGTGCCGCCGGTCTGGTCCTCCTCGGCAAGACCACGACGCCGGAGTTCGGCTGGAAGGCGCTGACCGATTCGCCTTTGCAGGGCACGACGCGCAGCCCCTGGAACCTGCAGCATTCGCCCGGCGGCTCCTCGGGCGGGGCCTCGGCGCTGACGGCCGCCGGCATCAATCCCTTCAACCATGGCAACGACGGCGGCGGCTCGATCCGCATCCCGGCCGCCCACACCGGCCTTGTCGGGCTGAAGCCGAGCTACGGTCGCATCGCCCAGCATCCCGCCGACTCGCCGTTCGCGGACGTCATCAGCCAGGGTGTCCTGGCGCGCAACGTGCGCGATACGGCGCTGGCGCTGAACGCGACGGCCGGGCCCGACCCGCGCGACTGGCGCTCGCTGCCGGCCGACCCGCGCGACTACACGGTCGGCCTCGAGGACGGCGTGCGCGGCCTCCGGATCGGCCTCAGCCTCGACTTCGGGCATGTGAAAGCCGACGCCGAGGTCCGTGCCCTGGTCGCCGCGGCCGCGCAGCGCTTCGAGGAGCTCGGCGCCCACGTCGAGGACGTCGGCCCGCTGATCGAACCGCTGCAGAACTCCTTCGAACCCTTGTGGATCGGTAGCTTCGCCACCCGTCTGCGCCAGATCCCGACACAGCTCCACGGCAAGCTCGATCCGGGCTTCCGCGCGGCCGCCGAGAAGGGCCTGGCAATCACCCTGGCCGACTACGCCCGGGCTTACGAAGCTAAGTCCAAGCTCGCGCGCGATCTGGCGCTTTGGCACGAGACTTTCGACCTTCTGCTGGCGCCCGTGACGCCGACCGCCGCGCCGCCGGTGGAGACGCTCTACAATTCCGAGGGTTTCCCGCGCTGGACCAAGGGCGCGCCCTATACGCTGCCTTGTAACCTCACCGGCCAGCCCGCCGCCTCGATGCCCGCCGGCCTCACAGCGGCCGGCTTGCCGGTCGGCCTGCAGATCATCGGGCCGCCTCGCGCCGATCATCTGGTCCTGCGCGCCATGCGTGCCTACGAGAGCGCCGCCGGTTGGACCTGGCCCCAGCCCAGGGTGCTGGAGACGCTGGCCAGGCTTTGACCGCGCCCACGCACGGGAATGTTATCGGCAATGTAATAGTGTCCGGTCAGTCCGGGAGGCAACGCTTGGTTGGTCAAGAAACCACCCGGGGGAGCCTCATGTCCTTACATTCTCGTGCAGCCGTCGCGGCTGCGTCCATGCTGTTCGCGCTCGCCGGTACGGCCGTCGCGCAGCAGCCGCAATCGCCGAACATGACCTTTTTCATCAGCAGTGTCGGCAGCCCGTTCGGCGCCGACTTCGGCGGCATCGACGGCGCGGACCGCCATTGCCAGATCCTGGCTACCCGCGTCGGCGCGGGCGGCAAGACCTGGCGGGCATATCTCAGTGTCCAAGCGGTCGACGGCAAGCCGGCGATCAACGCCCGCGACCGCATCGGCAAGGGCCCGTGGGTCAACAGCGCCGGCGTACAGATTGCCGCCAGCGTCGAGGACCTGCATTCGGCCAACAACAAGATCAATACCGAGAACGGCCGGGCCGAAACCGGCCGGATGATCCCGAGCCGCCTTTTCGTCGTGAATCAACACGACATCCTCACGGGCACGCTGGCCGACGGTACGGCACCACCGCCGGACAAGGACATGACCTGCGGCAACTGGACCAAGGGCGGCAACGACGGCTCCGCCATGGTCGGCCATCACGACCGCATGGGCCTGCGCGACGATGAGGCCTCGAAGTCGTGGAACGCTTCGCATCCTTCGCGCGCGTGCAATGCCGCGTCCCTGGTCGCGACCGGCGGGGCCGGATTGATTTACTGCTTCGCGGCCAACTGAGCCGCGCCTGCAGGGGTGCTTCACACTTTCCCTTCCCAAACGAAGAGGCGGCGGAACTTCTCCCAGAACTCCCCGCCCATGACGAAGAAACTAAAGATGAAGGCAAGATCGGCTGCCGCCAGCACGGCAATCCGGCCATTGCCCGCCGGCATCCAGGACGGCACGTAGCCCGCGACATAGATCGGCACGAAGCTCAGGAGGCAGATCGCGAGGCCGGCGTAGTATCTCCGCCGGGAAACCGGCGCGGAGAAGAAGGTCGTGGACACGAACTTCTTCGCCGCGCCGACGATGCGGTCGAAGTTCTGTCGGCCGAGCAGGGCCACTGCCAGCAGCATGAGAACCTCGGGCGCCCCGGCTACGAGGGCACCCGCCATCAGCGCCGATTGCGCCGCCGGCAGATCGAGCAGCGGGATCAGCAGCGCGCAGAACGGCAGCAGCATCGCGAGGCCGAGGACGGAGACGCCGGCCACGAACCGCCAGTTGGCCGTCGCGTTGGCCGGGGAGTCCTGTGGTGCCATGGGATGCCGATGCCGCCTATGATTCGATCTTCACGCCCGCCGTCGTGATCACCTTCTCCCACTTCTCGACTTCGGCCTGGAGGAATTTCACCGTGTCGGCCGGCGTGGCCCCGACGGGGATCACGGCCTGGTCGGCCAGCCGCTTGCGCAAGGCCTCGTCCTTCATCGCCTTGGCGACCTCGTCGCCCAGCCGATCGACGATGGCCTTCGGCGTGCCGGCCGGCGCCATGAACATCACCCAGGTCGAGGATTCGATCAGCGGGCCGCCCGACTCGACGATGGTGGGGATCTCCTCGGCGCCGGGGACGCGCTCCTTCGACATCATGGCGAGCGCCCGCACCTTGCCCGCCTTGACCTGGCTCATGGTTCCGATCGGCACGTCGAGCAGCATCTGGATGTTGCCGGACATCAGGTCGGCCAGCGCCGGCGCAGTGCCCTTGTAGGGCACATGCACCATCTTGGTGCCAGTCACCTGCATGATCAGCTCGCTGGTGAGGTGCGCCGCTGCCCCCACGCCGGACGAGCCGAACGAGATCTTGCCCGGGTTGGCCTTGGCGTAGGCGATGAGTTCGCCGACGTTCTTCACCGGCAGGTCGTTGCTCACCAGGATCATGATCGGCGCAATGGCGACCAGGGACACCGGCGCGAAGCTCGTCACCGGATCGAACTTCAGCTTGCCGGCATAGAGCGTCTTGTTGGCGGCATGGGCCGCGATCACCGTCAGGAAGGTGTAGCCGTCGGGCGGCGCGTTGGCCACGATTTCGGCCCCGATCAGCGAATTGGCGCCGGGCTTGTTGTCGACCACGAAGGGCTGGCCCACGTTCATCTTCTCCAGCGTCAGCCGCGTCACCGAGTCGGTGAGCCCGCCCGCCGTATAGGGCACCACCCATCGGATGGACTTCGCGGGCCACGCCTGGGCACGCAGCTGCGAGGGGGCAAGCGCCATGGCGGCACTGGCCGTCAAGATGGTGCGGCGGTTGATCTTGCTCATGATTGTCTACCTTTCAAAATCAATCGAGGTCGAGGCCGTTCATGCCGGCGTTCTTGCGCGCTTTCTTGGCCAGCTCCGTCAAGACCTTGCCAGCCTGACGCGGGTCGAGGATCGGCTTGGCCTCCGGTCCCTTGTGCCATCCTTCGGCCACGGCGAACTGGCCATTGCCGGCCTGGAAGACGCGGCCGGTGATCTCGCGACTCTCCTCGCTCACGAGCCAGGTGGCAACGGGCGCGATCCACTTCGGGCTGCGCGTCTCCTTGTCCTCCTCGGTGTAGGTGCGCAGGTCCTCGGTCATGCGTGTGAAGGCCGACGGCGAGATCGAGTTCACCGTGATGCCGTAGCGGGCGAGTTCGCGCGCGGCGATGACGGTGAACGAGGCGATGCCGGCTTTGGCGGCGCCATAGTTGGTCTGGCCGATGTTGCCGTAGATGCCCGACACCGATGTGGTGGTGATGATGCGGGCATCGACCGAACCGCCTTTGGCCTTGGCCTGGTCACGCCAGTAGGCGGCGGCATGGCGGGCCGGCGCGAAGGTGCCTTTCAGATGCACCTTGATGACGGCATCCCACTCCTGCTCGCTCATGTTGACCAGCATGCGGTCGCGCAGGATGCCGGCATTCAGCACCACGGCGTCGAGCTTGCCGAAGGCCTGGACGGCCTGGTCGATCATGCGCTTGGCGCCGTCCCAGTCCGAGACGTCGTCGCCGTTGGCCACAGCCTCGCCGCCCTTGGCCTTGATCTCGTTCACCACCTGCTGGGCGGCCGAGATGTCCTGGCCGGCGCCGGCCCGGTCGCCGCCCAGGTCGTTGACCACGACCTTGGCGCCATGTTCGGCCAGCATCAGGCAATGCTCGCGGCCCACGCCACGGGCGCCGCCCGTCACGATCGCCACCCGTCCCTCGCACAATCTAGCCATTGCTGCCTCCCGTTTCTGGCCCGTTTCTGGCGTGTCTGGCCCCGCCATCCTGCGCTAGTCTAGCGGCGTACCGAGGAGGATCGCCATGGACACACTGCCGCTCGTCGCCCCCGAACAGGTCGGTCTTTCCGCAGCGCGGCTCGACCGCGTGCGCAAGTGGATGCACGGCTGGGTCGACAGCGGAAAGCTGGCCGGCATGGTCACCTGCGTGATGCGCAAGGGCGAGCTCGCCTTCGCCGAGGTCTACGGAAAGTCGGACGTGGCACGCAACAAGCCGATGCGGCCCGACACGATCTTCCGCATCTACTCCATGACCAAGCCGCTCACCTCGACGGCGATCATGATGCTCTACGAAGAAGGCCGCTTTCAGCTCGACGACCCGATCTCGAAATTCATCCCCGCTTTCGCCAATCCGCGTGTCATGACGGGCGGCAGCCGCGGCAAGATCGAGACCATGCCGGCCGAGCGCGAGATCAACTTCCGCGATCTGCTCACCCATACCTCGGGCCTTACCTACGGCTTCATGGAGAGCAATCCGGTCGATGCCGCCTACCGCGCCAAGGAGGGCGGCGTCGACTTCCAGACCGCCGACACCAGCCTAAAACAGCTCGTCGAGCGGCTGGCGCAACTGCCGCTGATCGCGCAGCCCGGCAAGGCCTGGAACTATTCCGTGTCGACCGACGTGCTGGGCTATCTCGTCGAGGTGATCTCCGGCCAGCCCTTCGAGAAGTTCCTGAAGGAGAAGGTCATCGATCCGCTCGGCATGGTCGACACCGACTTCCATGTGCCGGCCGACAAGCACGAGCGCTTTGCCGCGAACTACAGTGCCGGCGCCGGCGGCAAGCTCGACCTGATCGACGATCCGGGCAAGAGCCGCTACCTCGCGCCGCGCAAGGTCAACTCGGGCGGCGGCGGCCTCGTCTCGACAGCATCCGACTATCTCCGTTTCTGCAAATTCATGCTCAACAAGGGCGAACTCGACGGCGTGCGCCTGCTCGGGCGGAAGACGGTCGAGCTCATGACCATGAACCACCTGAAGGGCGACATGGCCGACATGGGCACGCCGCGCTTCTCGGAATCGACCTACACCGGCATCGGCTTCGGCCTCGGTTTCTCGGTCATGATCGATCCGGCCAAGGCCTTTATTGCCGGCACCCCCGGCGAGTTCGCCTGGGGCGGCGCCGCCTCGACCGCCTTCTGGATCGACCCCAAGGAGGACATGGCCGTGGTGCTGCTGACCCAGCTCATGCCGTCCTCGACCTACCCGATCCGCCGCGAGCTGCGCGTGCTCACCTATCAAGCGATCGTCGACTGATGCGCAACACCGGCCCCATCGCCGTCCGCAAGCTGCATCCGTTGTTCGGCGCGGAAGTCTCCGGCATCGACATCACGCAGCCCCTGTCGGCCCGCGAGTTTGGCCCGATCCGGGCGGCGTTCGAGGAACATTCGGTGCTGCTGTTCCGCGACCAACCAATGGACGACGGCAAGCAGATCGAATTCAGCGAGAACTTCGGGCCGCTCGAGACCACCGGCGCGTCCAATCCCGCCGCCGGCACCAAGTTCCAGCGCCAGTCCAAC
>LNFM01012695.1_pt1 | contig 10980 bp, 9 predicted proteins | sample 596031 | NCBI WGS metagenome assembly LNFM01 (sample SAMN04254537, study PRJNA301005) | activated carbon metagenome | isolation source: dual media filters at the Ann Arbor, Michigan drinking water treatment plant | place: USA: Ann Arbor | reverse complement strand
CCGTGTTTGGCCAGATATTCCGCAATATTGATAAACGGTTGCGGGTCTTCGTGCGGCGGCGGCGCATCCATCAGAATGGCCTTCGCGCCATTCCGCGCCGTCACACGGAAATAGCGCCGGAACGACGCGTCACCCGCAACTGGGCTGATGACGCAATCAGACCAACCATTCGCATGGAGGAAAGACTCTAAACCAGGTGGCGGCGTCATATCAGTTGCTGGCGTCATGCGTGTCCATTTTCATTATTATTTCTCGGGTGCCATCGTTCTTTGGATTTATGCTAATATGATGGCTGGGTTTCGTATAGCCCGGTCCTGATCGCTCGGCCCATTCGACCAGCGTAATTCTTCCAAATCGCTCTTCTGCCAGCCCCAATTCTTCCAACTCACCGATATCATTCAGCCGATACAAATCAGCATGCGCGACGGCAATTGATACTTCGGGCGGATCGTAACTATGGACAATCGCGTAGGACGGGCTGGCAACCTCGCCTGTGAAGCCGAGGCCGTGCAATATCCCGGCACATAACACGGTCTTGCCCGCCCCGAGCGGCCCATCAATTGCGACCCAGTCCCCAACCTGCAATTGCGCTGCGAGACGCTCGCCAAATGTACGCATTTCATCCTCGGTGGCAATGATCATATGTTGGGCAAAAATATCACGACGGTTGTACCTTCTCCATGTCGCGATTCGACCGTCAAAGTCCCATCATGCGCTTCTATGATTTGCTTTGCCAACGGCAGGCCCAAGCCCCGCAGCATGTTGCCGTCATCATTGAAAGCCCCATCGCGGCTTTTTTCGTCGATACCCGGACCATTGTCGGATACGATGATTTCGAGATTGCCGTTCGCCCGACGTGCGAAAAGCACGACCTCACCTTTTGCCCGATGGTGGCGAATGGCGTTATCGAGGATATGGTCGACTGCCTGTCCAATGCGTTGCGGATCAAGCGACGCCCGGCCCTGCGCCTCGCCCAGTTGCACGTCCAACGTAACCAACTGCGTCTTGGCAAACACGCGCTTGGCATCGGCAATTTCACTGAGCATCGCCGAAATATCGACATCCTGTCGCGAAATCGGTAATGCGCCTGCCTCGCTTTGGCTGTAATCAAGCACAGTGTTGATCTGCTCGGACAGACGCTGTGAGGATGTCAGAATAGCATCGACATATTCCAGCGCCTGATCGTTTAACTCGCCTGCCACCCCTGCTTTCAAAAGATCGGCAAAGCCACTGATCGAAGTTAGCGGTGTCCGGAATTCGTAGCTCATATTGGCCAGGAACTTTGCCTTTATGCCGTCGGCTTCTTGAAGCGCGGTGTTGCGATCTCGCAAGGCCTGTTCCATTTTCATGCTGTCGGACATGTCGAGCATCGTAAAAAGTGCATTGCCATCGGGCAACGGAATCGTGGCGATCTGAAACAACCGCCCATCAGCGAAGGTCGCCTTACTCCGGCGTTGCTCGCGGTTCGCGGTGGTCATCCGTACGAGTTCGCCGATTATAGAAATCTGCGACGGTTTCTTCAGATGCTGCGCCAAAAGCGGAAGTAACTCATCTAGGCGCGGATGCTTGATGAGCGCAGCATCGTCCAGTCCCCACGTTTCGGCAAACAACCGGTTCCAAATGCTGATCCGGCCGTCCGCTGCAAAAACAGCGATGCCCTCAAACAGATTGTCGAAAGTCGCGGTGCGTACGCGCAGCAGGATATCGCGCGCGCTGGCAAGCTGTGCCTGTTCAGTGCGGTCTTCGAATATCAGTAATAGACCGCCATCGGGAACGGGCTGCGCCAGAACACGCAAGTGGGTACCATCGGACAAAAGCCAGTTTTCTTCGCTTGGTTCAGCTGTTCGGAACCAGTTTTCGCGCTCTGCGCGCCAAGCTGGAAAATCCCGAACCTCGGGCAGTTTCCCATTTTCGCGTATCCGGTCAAACACCCGCGCAAACTCTGGCTTTTCGGCCAGCCATTGGTCACGAAATGCAAAAAGCCGTTGAAACGGCAAGTTGGCAAAACTTAATGAACGGTCTGCGCTGAATTGCGCTACGCCTGCCGACATCATGTTGAGCAAATCACGCTGTGCATCCGAAAGCTCCTGCAACTCGGCACGTGCCTCGGTCAGCTCCTGAATATCGATCGCGAGACCCGCAACGCCGGAAGTGCCCAGCGGGATGTCGAACACACGCAATTGCCGGCGTTTACCCTCCAACGTGGCGGCCACGACGCGTTCGGACTTTTCGCCAGTCGTTTGTGCATCGCGGGCGTACCTCGCCGCATCCTTGCCGCCATCGGGCTCAACGAGTTCGATACCGTCCTCCGCCACCTGAAGCCCGTCAGTTGCGCCAACTGCCTCAACATAGGCGCGATTGACAAAATTCATCTTCATATCAGGGCTGCGATGCCACATCGGCATTGGTGCAGCCTCGATAAGGCCAGCGAGCGCGGCAAATGCGGCCTTGGCTTCTTCGGACTCGTGCGTTTTTTGCTCCAGTTCACGCAAACTCTCGGTTGAATCAAAGAACCAGAGTAAGGCCGCGCCATTGGGATAAATAACAGCATCCGCGATACTGCCGATAACCAGCAACCTGCGATCCGAGCCTTCGATAGCCATTGGCAAGGCAAAGTCCTTGCCTGTCCGTTGGGTCTCGCGCACTTTTTCATCAAGTTTCGCCAAATCCTGCTGGCCGAGACCTGCGTCCCGATGCCCACCGAGATCGGTTAAGGTACTGGCTGGCTCGGACAATCCCATCAAACGCGAAAAACGGTCGGCAGCTTCGATCCGCCCATCGCCTTTTACCACGACGGGAAATGCAGGCGCAGTTTCCAACAATCGGGACAGACGCGATGTTTGGCGTAACATTTTGAGCGATTGACGGCGAAGCGACAGCCCGACCCAGATCGCAACGGTAGCCCCGACAAGCCACAGGGCCATCAATATTCCGATCAGCGCGACGGGAAGGTCATCTGCTGTCATGCGGAGGGTGTCGGATGATATTTCACCCGCCTGCTAATGCGCAAAAGCGGACGCAGCGCAACAAAAAAGCCCGCTACATCGCTGCAGCGGGCTTTCAAAAACGGGCTTATCGCTCAATCAATAACGATAATGATCTGGCTTGAACGGGCCTTCAGTAGAAACGCCGATGTATCCAGCCTGCTTTTCCGACAATTTGCTCAGCTTTACTCCCAGCTTTTCGAGGTGCAGCATCGCAACCTTCTCGTCGAGATGCTTTGGCAAAACATAAACTTCGTTTTTGTAATTCTCGCCCTTCGTCCAAAGCTCGATTTGCGCGAGCGTCTGGTTAGTGAACGATGCCGACATAACGAACGAAGGGTGGCCGGTGGCGCAACCCAAGTTCACAAGGCGGCCCTTGGCGAGCACGATGATCTGCTTTCCATCAGGGAATTCAACGAGGTCTGTGCCGGGCTTTACTTCGGTCCACTTGTAGTTCGAAAGCGCAGCAATCTGAATTTCGCTGTCAAAGTGACCGATGTTGCAGACGATGCTCATCGGTTTCATGTTCATCATATGCTCTGCAGTTATGACGTCGGCATTGCCGGTCGCGGTGCAGAAAATGTCGGCACGCTGCACGGCTTCTTCCATCGTTACGACTTCAAAACCTTCCATAGCGGCCTGAAGCGCGCAGATCGGATCGACTTCGGTCACCATAACGCGCGCGCCGCCGTTGCGGAGCGACTGGGCCGAGCCCTTGCCGACATCGCCGAAACCGGCAACGCAAGCGACCTTGCCCGCGAGCATAACGTCAGTGGCGCGGCGGATTGCGTCAACCAGCGATTCTTTGCAACCATAGAGGTTATCGAACTTCGACTTGGTGACGCTGTCGTTTACGTTGATCGCAGGGAACGGCAGTTCGCCCTTCTTGGCGATTTCATACAGACGGTGAACGCCAGTGGTGGTTTCCTCGGAAACACCCTTCAGGTTCTTGACGGTTTCGGTCAGATAGCCAGGCTTCTTGGCGATGAACGCTTTCAACGCACGCTGGAATTCAACTTCTTCTTCGTTTTCTGGTTCGGCAAAAGTTTCGCCGCGCTCAAGCTTCGCGCCCCAAAGCGCAAACATCGTTGCGTCGCCACCGTCGTCGAGGATGATATTGGCGGTGATGTCATCACCCCAATCGAAGATGCGACCAACATAGTCCCAATAATCGGCGAGGCTTTCGCCCTTGATTGCGAAAACGGGAATGTCTTTGGCGGCAATCGCTGCGGCTGCATGGTCCTGCGTCGAGAAGATGTTGCAAGTCGCCCATCGTACATCGGCACCAAGCGCGGTCAGCGTTTCAATAAGAACTGCGGTCTGGATCGTCATGTGCAACGAACCGACGATGCGCGCGCCCTTCAGCGGTTGCGATGGGCCGAACTCTTTGCGCAGCGACATAAGGCCTGGCATTTCGGTTTCGGCAATGTTGATTTCTTTGCGGCCGTAATCGGCCTCATTGATATCGGCGATGACATAATCGTTGAAAGCCACGGGCTTGGTCTCCGGATAGGGTGGGGTTGCGCCCGCCCTTAGCCGTGGCCTTCAACGAAATCAAATATAAAGATTGCTTTATATGTTTATTTGCCGCCTGCCATCCGCGTGGGGCATGTCGCACCTGACCATGACTGACCCGTGACCACCGCGTCGGCCGCAGCAGCCATCGTCACAACGCCATGCGGTTCTGACGAGAGCTTGTTAGCCAATGCCTTTAATTCCGAACACCCCATCACGCGGTGGCCGGTGCCATAGCTGTTTGCATAACCAATCGACATGCGGTCGAGCGCGTTCAATACCCCGCCCGAACCATAGGTTGCAGCAAGATGCGATTTGAGGACATTGTTTTGTGAGCCTATCAACCCGTTATGTTTGGCGACGAAGCGATTATAGTGCGGCAGAAAATTGTCGGCCGTGTTTCTGCACCGCAGCGCTGTCACCATCAACATGGTGTTCAAATGCTTGATCTTCGCCGCATCCTGCGCGGCGTTCGTCCAGCAAGCCTGCGCGGGTTGCACCGACATTACGATTACTCCTGCGGCAAGCGCAGCCTTCTTCCGATAATTAGTCATTTCCCCAACCCCTTTGCGTGTTCAACAAAGGTAAGATTGACGATCCTGTTTACGGAAATTTCAACAGTCGCGGTAAAGCAATACTAACCATCTATCCGGCTGAAACTTGGTCATGTTAAATTTGCCGTTAAACGGAACATTTCGGCGGGATTGGTTTATAATGATATTGTCCGATGCAATCGGCTACTTGACTCGACCAAGCCAGTTCCGGATGAGACACGCCTCACCCCCGAAAGGATTACATTATGAGCATTTCCGTTGGCGATAAAATTCCTGACGTCAAACTGGTTAAAGCGACCGCAGATGGCCCGCAGCCGGTGCAATCGGCAGAATATTTTGCCGGACGTCGCGTGGCTTTATTCTCTGTCCCTGGCGCATTCACACCGACCTGCTCGGCCCGCCATCTTCCAGGCTTCGTTGAAAAAGCGGATGAACTTGCGAGTAAGGGCATCGACGAAATCGCCTGTACAGCGGTCAACGATGCTTTCGTGTTGGGCGCCTGGAACAAGGCTGGCGGTTCTGACGCCATTTCAATGCTAGCCGACGGCAATGGCGATTTCGCCGCGGCACTTGGCCTTGAAATGGATGGCACAGCGTTCGGTATGGGCAAGCGCGGACAGCGCTTCTCGCTTGTCGTCAATGACGGCGTTGTTGAGCAGGTCAATGTCGAAGCACCGGGCGATTATAACGTCAGTTCTGCAGAGCATATGCTAGGCCAACTATAGTCGTCACAGCGGCAACACGCCATTGCGACATATAATCAAGGGAGGGGCGACCCTCCCTTTTTTGTTGCGAAAAACCCAAAATTCGGTGAAGCGTGATTATGACTAGCGTTTTTTCCAAAACCATTATTGAACAACTGACGACAGAATATGAGGCCTCGGTTTCACGGCTGCAAACCGCTCTAGCCAGTTATCTCCGTGATGGAATCGCCCCGACTGTCGAAGATCGGAACAACCGCGATTTTTGCTATCCAGAACTTGTCATCACCTATCATGGCAAAGAGCGCGAAACCGTAACCAATCTTGCATTCGGAAAGCTGGAGAAGGTTGGCACATACCGGACCACCGTTACCAAACCCGACCTGTTTGCAGATTATGTCTGCGAGCAACTCGACTTGCTGATCGAGCAATATGAAGTCGATATCAGCGTCGGGCGCAGCGCTCAGGAAATCCCGTTTCCTTATGTGCTCGACGGGTCGGCAGATCTTGAGCTGGGGACGGTGAGTCCAAGCGAGTTGGCGCGCCATTTCCCGACAACAGAATTGGCCGACATTGGTGACGAAATCGCTGACGGCCTGCTCAAGGTAAAGGGCCGCGATAATTCGCCACTGGCTTTGTTCGACGCGCTGCGTACCGATTTTTCGCTGGCACGGCTGCGTCACTATACTGGCGCGCCCGCTGAGCATGTGCAGCATTATATCCTGTTCACGAACTATCACCGCTATGTTGACGAATTTGTTAGCTGGGCCTGCACCCAAGTCGGAAATGGAAGATATACCGCCCTATCCGGCGCAGGCGGGCTATATGTCGACCAACCCACTGATAATGCCGCGCAGCTTGTTGCAGACAGCACTTGGCGGCGGCACCAAATGCCGGCCTATCACCTGATCGCGCCGGATCGGTCTGGGATCACATTGGTGAATATCGGGGTCGGGCCGTCCAATGCCAAAACCATTTGCGACCATCTCGCGGTGATGCGACCGGAAGCTTGGCTAATGATCGGGCATTGCGGCGGCTTGCGCGAGACTCAGCGGATCGGCGATTATGTATTGGCCCATGCCTATTTGCGCGACGATCATATCCTTGACGAGGTGCTTCCGCCTGAAATCCCCATCCCGCCGATTGCCGAAGTTCAGCAAGCCCTTGCCGCTGCCGCCGAACATGTGTCGGGAACCAGCGGTGCAAACTTGAAACGGCGGATGCGCACCGGAACAGTCGTAACCACCGATGACCGCAACTGGGAGCTGCGTTACTCTGCGTCTGCGTTGCGATTCTCGCAAAGCCGCGCGATTGCCATCGATATGGAGTCAGCGACGATTGCTGCCCAAGGCTATCGCTTTCGTGTTCCTTATGGCACGCTTCTGTGCGTTTCCGACAAGCCGCTGCACGGCGAGATTAAGCTACCCGGGCAAGCCAACCGCTTTTACGAAGAGGCGATCGCCGCGCATTTGCAGATCGGCATTCAAACCTGCGAGCTGCTTCGCGATGCTGGCACGACGCTTCATAGCCGCAAATTGCGCGCCTTCAACGAGCCACCATTTCGGTAAAGGGGAACGATTTGGCTTTTGAAAGATTTACCTTTATCATTTCAACGAGGAGGAAAAATTACATGCCGAATTCGAAAAAGCCGGAAGGCACATTTGACAAAGCCAAGGCGAAGTTCAACGAGCTGGCCGAAAGCGTCCTAGGAAGCGCGCGTTCGGCTACCAAATCAGCGACTGAGAGCGCTAAAACCGCTGCTGAAACGATCAGCGAAGCCGCTTCGTCGGCTGGCGCGGTGATCAAGAACAATCCCGGCAAAACCGCTGCAGCAGCTGGCGCGGTTCTCGCAGCAACCGCCGCCGCAGTTGCAGGCACCAAGCTTTATAACAGCAAAACAGGCAATTCGCCTAAGCCTGCTGCAAAAAAGCCCGCTGCCAAAAAACCGGCAGCGGCGAAAACTGCAACTTCAACCGCGGCTAAGAAACCGGCAACTAAAAAGCCTGTTGCGGCCAAATCGACGGCTGCGAAGAAGCCTGCCGCCAAAACTGCTGCGGCAAAAACGACTACGCCCAAAACATGAATTGAATTTTCGGCCCGGCATGAAAGCCGGGCCGATTTCGCGTTCTACCAGCCCTTTTTCGCGCCCTTATTCCGCGCCTTCAACCATTTCATCAGCGGTGCGAAATATTCCAGCATTGCTTTGCCCGACATCTCCCGGGTTCCGGTGAAGGCTTCCAACGCATCAGGCCAAGGCTTCGATGCACCCATTTCCAGCATTGCGTTCAGCTTGTTGCCGACTTCCTTGTTGCCATAAAATGAGCAACGATGCAGCGGTCCTTTCCAGCCTGCGGTATCGCAGGCGGCCTTGTAGAACTGAAACTGCAAAATCCGCGCCAGGAAATAACGCGTATAGGGTGTGTTGCCCGGCACATGATATTTGCCGCCCGGATCGAACGCATCGGCTGGCCGCTCGACCGGCGGGGTGATACCTTGATACTGCTTGCGAAGCGCTGTCCATGCAGTGTTATACTCGGTAGGCTTGATCGACCCATCGAACACGCCCCAGCGCCATTTGTCGACCAGCAGACCGAATGGCAGGAACGCAACCTTGTCCATTGCCTGCCGCAACAACAAACCGTTGTCCTTGTCGGCGCTTGGCACCTTGGCGGAGTCAAGCAATCCAATTTGCACCAGGTAATCGGGCGTAATCGACAAAGCGACTGCATCACCGATGGCTTCGTGGAAACCGTCATTCGCGCCATTCAAATGCAAATAGCTCTGCTTATTGTACGCGCGCTGATAATAATTATGGCCGAGCTCGTGGTGGATCGTCACGAAGTCGCCGGTGTTGATCTTGATGCACATCTTGATGCGCAAATCATCGACATTGTCGAGATCCCAAGCCGAGGCATGGCATACGACTTCGCGGTCGGCGGGCTTCAGGAATTGCGAGCGCTTGTAGAATGTTTCTGGCAATGGCGCAAAACCAAGCGAGGAGAAAAAGCCCTCGCCGGTCTTGACCATCTTCATCTCGTCATAGCCCTTTTCCTTGAGCAACGCGCCAATGTCATAACCGATGTCGCCGGAACCCGGAGGCGCAACGATATCGTAAATGTCGCCCCATTCCTGTGCCCACATATTGCCGAGCAAGTCGGCGCGGATCGGGCCGGTCTTTGACTGCACCGCGTCGCCATATTTCTTGTTCAGGTTGGTACGAACGTAAGTGTGCAGTTCGTCATAAAGCGGCTTCACTTCGAGCCAAAGCTTATCGGTCAGCTTGGCGAAATCATCGGCAGGCATATCATATCCCGAACGCCACATCGCACCTAAGTCGGCAAAGCCTAGTTCCTTGGCGCCCTGATTGCCAATTTCAGCCAGTCTAACATAATCATTCTTCATCGGCGCGCCGACATTGTCGTGCCAGCTTGCCCACATTTCCTTCAGTTCTTCAGGGTTGCGATTGGTGCCCATCGCGGCTTCGATATCCGAGCCGTTGATTTCCTTTCCGTTCAGCGTACCCTTGCCCTTGCCATAAGCCGAGTTCAGCCGCGTCGCGATTTCGGAAAGTTCCTTGGCAGCGCCTTCGGTGGTCGGCGCGGGCAGAACGAGGCCACCACGCAAGATGTCCAGCTTGCGCCTGGTTTCCGCCGATAGCCCGGCGACATTCTGATACTTCGCCGCGTCTAGCGCATATTGGACGGCTTTTTCAGTGCCGATCTCACCATATTTCGCGGCAAGCGCATCGGTGTCGTCGGTGATGTAAGTCGAGTTAATCCACGCGACCTTCGCGCCTTCGACCGAAAAATCGAAAAGATCCTTTTCGGCCTTGGCGAGGAAGGCTTCGGCGTCGGCGACGGTGGGTGCCGCCATGGCAGCAGGCGCGTCTTGCGCGAGCGCGACCGAGGGCACTGAAAGGGTGGCAAATGCCAATGCGGCGAGCGAGACGAGATTTTTCATAGGTGCGATCCTCAACATATTTTATGGCGCGACGGTGAAACTTTGTGACGCCGCCGTCAAGCGGCGCGGCGTTTCATTCGTCGAAGGAATAACGCCGTCAGCAGACCAAAGAAGGTGATCAGGAAAGCCACCGATTTTATCGGCTGTGCTGTCGCCGCAATGCCAGCCAGCGTGTCGCTGCCCTTTAGAGCCATGATTTGCACGAACTGGCAGATGGTTTCGATATAATCCGCAACACCGAGGATCATTGCCGCAGCGACGATCACCCAGCCTAGCCGCCGCAACATCGGTTGCGATGCTTGGGCAAATAGCCGCCCGCCGCAATAGGCACCGTACGAATGGACCGCGATGTAGATAAGATCGATCGCCATACCAAGCCGTGCCAGATTGACGACGCCAGCCGCCTGCCATGCCAATTGAATGGCATCGACACGCGCCGCCGTCGCCGCCGCCTGATGGTCGCGAATCCCCCAAGGCGAAACGTCGTTAGACAACCAGGGGTTCATGGCAATCATCAACGCGAGCAACAACAGACCGCCTAGCCAATAGCGCCAGAAATTACGCTCTAACTTGCTCTCGATCATTGCTCTCTCCCAAAAGCATGTTGGCAGCCTCGGCTTCTCCTTTGCTCAGCCGGTAAATGACGTGAAGCACCGGCGGCACGCCATTAATCGCCTCAGGCACATATTCCCCGTCGAGCCGAGCGCCGATTTTCTCTATAGCACGACGTGAGCGGACGTTGGTCGCGCCAATGTTAAACCGAATGCTGTCGAAAAAGCGAAACGCGTGGCTGAGCATCAGCATCTTCATTTCGCGATTATACGCGCCGCCCCAATAACCGCGCGCAAGAAAGCTCCAACCGATTTCGATCTCGTTCCGCTCGGCCACAAAGTTCGCGTAGCGGCTGCCGCCGATGATACTGCCTGTTGCCCGGTCAATGACCGCCAACGCGCCGCGTGACCTTATCGCGCCTGCAAAATATTCGCGGAACTCCGGCTCCTTGTATCGGTCCCAAGCCGGATGCAATTCCCACAGCAGCGGATCGGACGCGACGGCATACATTGCCTCCCAATCAGACTCGGTCAGAGGACGAAGCATCAAATTGTCGCCGATGAGCGTAGGCTGCAAATCGGCTTTCACCATGTCGGTCCCGTCAACGCCGCAACCAACGCCTGCCCCAGTTCGGGCTTCACCACAGCGCTCATATGATTGCCAGGCACCGTAAACAGCTTTCCATGCTTCAGCGCGCCTGCAAGCGCAGCCGCC
>LNFM01012694.1_pt1 | contig 10980 bp, 26 predicted proteins | sample 596031 | NCBI WGS metagenome assembly LNFM01 (sample SAMN04254537, study PRJNA301005) | activated carbon metagenome | isolation source: dual media filters at the Ann Arbor, Michigan drinking water treatment plant | place: USA: Ann Arbor | reverse complement strand
GAGCCGCTGACCAAGAGCTACAGCTCGGCCTTCCCGAACTACAATCCCGGCGACCCCGAAATCTACATGGGCGGGCCGGCCACGGTCTACGCGCTGCTTCCTGCATGGGACCAGGAAGTCGAGATGCAGGGCGGCTACCTCACGAACACGGACAACCTGTTCTATGGCAAGGTGAGGATCGCCAAGTACACCGATATGACTTTCGAGAGCTACGGCCCGTGCCCGACCGTCAATGTTTCGTGCGTCTTACGCGGGATCACCACGGAAACGACCGAGCTTGAGGTCGATAAGCTGGTCGAGCATTTGGAAATCTATGATTGCGACTTCCATGCCATCGCGTTCCAAAGTGTGGCAATCAATCGGCTTACGGTTGACACCGCGACCACAGCGTCGGGCCAATACTGGCGCGGCGTAGCTGGTGGCGACAGCGTGATTCGGAACCTGACCACACCGACTTTCTGGTTCGGCGTGAAGGGCTACGGCGTGGTTTTAGGCAATACGACGCTGATCGACTGCGACGCCGCCGCCGTAAGCTACGACACATCATACCGCTTCGCCCTTGCGGATTACGGACAGCCCGGTTCCGGTGCGCTGACTATCTCCGGAGGGCCTGAGCGATGGGCCGTTCCTGATGGCTGGTGCGTGCTTCTGGACGGGTCTGGCAATTATAGCGGCATCAGCTTCCAGGTGACGGACATTGACGAATCGGGCGGGACCACGACGATCAGCACGACGCTATCGACCCCGGTTCCGGGAACGTCGGGCGGCTTCAGCGCGCCTTGGTATATTCACCCGCACCCCGGCAAGGAAGTGACTCTCACGGGCTGCACGGGCAATTCGATATTCACGAGCATGTCGGCAGGACCGCCGAACAGCCCGGTGTTTGGCTGGGATTAGCGTACCCTTATCCGCCTCGCCCATCTGGGAACATCGGGCCAGATCAGTTCCGCAAGCCGCATCCAGCCTCGGAGCCAAAGCCACTGAGAGATTCTAACTCTGTATTTGCCCATCCCCACCCTCTACCCCACGTTGCCCTATCAATCTAGGTCTTGACGTCTGGTAAAAGGTTCAGGCAGCCGGTGGTTGCTCGGGGAAATCGCTAGGGCCCCTCTCGGCTGGCCGCCTCAAGAGAGTAGATCATTTCTCGCCACGCTTCACTTGCCGCCCGATTAAGTATCTTCAGCTTCGCGTAGGACGCCTCATATTCACGCTGTATTCTGATGTGGCTCAATTCATGCTGTCGCAGGGCGTCGGATGCTGCTTCGTGCTTCTCTGTGGGTGTCATGGGTTTCTCGGTTGCAGGCCCGAAGGTGCAATCTTCAAGGGGAAAGTCGTAAGTACTGCTCATCCTATCCTCCTATGGGTGTGGTAGTGGTTGGCTTCCTCGATGTTCGCTTAGGATTGGGGCGGCGTGCGGGTCCCGCCGCCCAGCCGATTGATTAGCTTATTGAAGTTATAGATCAGGGTAATTATCGCGACGGTATTTGCTATCGAAAGATAGAAGGCGATTTCGATCATTTTGATATCCCTGTTAGTGACTGCTCAAGATCGTGAGGGCGGGTTGCGCGGTCTATTGAGTTCGTACCCGGACTTTCTCTGGACCCTCGATGTGGACCCGACAGCCGTGCTGTTCCCTAATCAGCTTGTGCGCGTATTCGTCCGCATCTAACCGCTCCACAAACCTGGTCCGCGAAAAGGTTTGGGCGCCACACATAAGAACTACTGTCCAGAGCAAGCCGTCTGGACGCTTGGAAGTGTCGATTTTCTGAAACATGGCTACCTCATTGCCTATTGATTACCGCGGAGCTTCTGCTCCCGATGATACCAATCCACCATTCGGTCGAACGTCTTCCGGGGGATTGTGAAAGCCTGCGTGGCCCTCTCTCCGTTTTTCTGCTGGGCAAAGCAAATATTTGTAGTGCCGTGCAAAATCCAGTAGCCGCCAGCATCGAAGTTATCGGTCTTTAGCCGGCAGACCTGCTTGATGGTCTTGGCGGCCCTGGGGCTTAACGTCGTTGGCTTCTTGCTCATGGGGTCTCTCCGTGTCCTTGCCTTACTGCGGGTCGCTGACGGGCTCGTAAGTCATGCGGAAAATCTCGTCTTTGCACGGATAAATTTCGCCCTTAACACCCTTGATGATCCAGTCGCCGGGCAGGCCCGTCATCCGCCCCTCTAGAGTTTCGATCTCGATCTCGCCCATCGGGTTGCTGCCGTCAGACATCTCACACCAAGAAATAGACTTAGACATAGCGACGATGGGCGCGGCACTGTCCCACCCTCCATTGAATTGCCAAGCCTCGATCACAACGGGCTTCTTGCGGAACTTCGGCATTGTAGTTCTCCATATGCCGCCCTATACGGCCTTTAGGTGTAATTGACTGACGAACCTCAATGATTTCAAAGGTTGGTGGGACGGAACCGTGGAGGTGGAGGGTGAAGAGTTTCCCACAACACCAGCCGTCCACTCGGCAATGCCGGCCGATGCTGTCAACGGGCCGTGCGCCTTGGTGCATTTGACGGCAACGGCGAGTGCTTTGGCTTCGCCAGTTGCTTCGCGCGTATCTTGTCGATCTTCGTCCAGACGCGGGCCAACTCAGCTTCGCCGGCTTCCGTCAGATCCATGTCGTGGCAGTTGGCGAGGGCCGTGAGCGTCACCAGAACACCGCCAAGTTCCTGCTTTGGCTCGCCGACCGGTCGATCGAAGACATAATCAACAAGCTGGTGAGCCTCGCTGCGGGTGCATTCGAGCGACTGGACGAGTTCAAGGGCCTCTTCCAAGAAGCGGTGATTGCGCTCGATGCCGTCGCGGCAGACTTCCAGTGAGAAACAGGCCATAAGCCAGTTCACGACACGCTTCTGGAACGACAGCCCGTTGCTCGGTGTCGCCGCTTCACCGCTGGCCGTGGTGAGGGAGGCGCGGGTTTCCTTATCGTCCATGATTTCCCCCTTTTTGGGCTTTGTAGAATCTCTGACAGGCCCGACATTTCCGCCTGGTTCCGTCCGCGCGGACCACGATCTTGATGTTGTCGCCGCTAAGTGGGTGACCGCGCTTGCAGCGGTCCGGCTGCGCTCTGCGCACATTCTCTTGGTGCGTGACGGCCTCTAAATGATTTGGATTGACACATGTGCGGTTGCGGCAGGTATGGTCGACCTCAAGTCCGCATGGGACAGGGCCCTTGCAAAGTTCATAGGCAACGACATGTGCGGAACGTGATCGGAAGTTTCCATAGCCCTTACGGTTCTTCGCCCCTGTCCACGGCCAACAAATATCGTCGGCGGTGCAAATCGCTTTGGACCAAAAAGAGTCTGGCATCCCTAAGCCCTCGTGTTCCATTCAACGGCCGCATCTGCCGGCGTGTCTTCGCAAACATCCATGTTGCAGGCGCAATCGCCACAGCCGACCGACCATTTCGTGACGGAATCAACCTCGTTCACGTAGACATTGGCGCGTCCGCCACAGAACGGGCAACCCAAAAGGGCCTGCCTGGTGTCAGTAGAACTGTGCGTTACCATTCCAGCACCTTTCCAGTTCCCAGAAACACAATGATCGGCAGGACTATCTTCGCGGCTTGCATCATCCCGTAGCCGATGGCGAAGGCGAGAAGGCCGCGGAGGGCTAGGCGGGTCATGGCGTCACCTATGCGGCTCGAATTTCACGCCGCAGCGCGTCTGCCTGCAAGGGCGTGGCTATAATCGTAGACCCGCCGAGAACCAGAACGTCAGTCGGCTCCCGGTAGAAATAGACGTGTTGGGGCGCGTTGCGGCGCTTCCACATCCGCCGCGTTCCCTTTCGGCCGGTACGTTTGTTCGGCACCTTTGGACGCACCCACGGGCCTTGCACGTCGCAAGCGGTACGCCGCTGCTCTTGGGCGTCTTTGATGATGACGCGCATCCCGCCGAACGTCCCCGGGGGCTGGTAAGGGAAAGGCGGGAGCCACTGATTATCCATGATTGGTATCCTTCTGAAGTCTAATCTCGTCGGTTAACGTCCAAATCCATCCACAAACGGCGCGGCCACGATCAGGAGCCACGTCACGACTCCAACCAGGATGATCCCGAGCGCCATGTTGTTGTTGAGGGAGCCGTTCATTCTACGTCTGCCCCTCCGCTGTGGTCGTCTTCTGCTCTCCGGGGCGACCAGCCTCATGCTTGTCGTAGCAATCCCTACAGCAAACCATCCCGCCGACGATCGCGGGCTTATCGTCCGTGCTTCGGTAGACTGTGGATACGCTTCCGATTTCGTCATAGGTCGGCTCGCAGTAAAACGCCACGCAATGGCGACATACCTTAACCTCGCCGCATAGCGCGCACTCGTGAACGGTGCGATCCCACAATCTGATCACGACGACGTCCGATTCGCGACACAGGCTATCGGCTACAGCGTGCACAGTTTTCATTCCTGCTCTCCGGGGTTTGTGGAGAGGGCGCCATCGTCAGAGCGCCGATCGTAGATATCTCGGGCTTTTCCGTAGTCCGCTTTGGACACATGCAATTCGTAGGAGTTCTGCACGAACGAACTTTCCCCTCGGAGAACTCGAAAAAACACCATCAGGGCTCCCTCCAAGTCTTTGATGCGTTCTTGAGCCTTGTCCAGCGCCTCCCTCACCCTCTGAGTACTGGGCGGTGGGGCGGCGTAGAGGACATTGAACTTGATCCCGCTCTCGCGCCACGCATCGACCGTGCTTTTCTGGACCGTCACAATGCCGTCGATGACCGCATATCGCGCATCACAGGCTTGCCAAGCCACCGGCTCCCCGACCGGCTCAGCGGGCTGGGCGGCGAGGGCGGCGTCCAAGAAATCACCCAGAGACTGCATCGTTTTGAGATCGACCACGGCCCCCTCGATGCTCTCTCCGCGGATCATGTCCCGAGCAACTTGCAGCGCCTTCGTCATTTCATTCATGGCTGTTGTCCTTGTCATCCGTTGGCCAGCTTGTTGCGCCATCGAATACCCTCTCTGGCCTCTTTGTCGTGTTGCAACTCGCGCTCCAAAGTAGCTACCCGGAGCTTGAGTTCTTCGATCTGCGCTTGCAGAGAGGCGAGGGTGGGCTTGGCGCTTCTGGGCTGACATCGCGACACCATCACGCCGCCTCCGCTGTCTTGTCGAATTTGTCGATCTCGCACTGCACCTCTTCGATGCTGATGCAGCCTCGGATATCTTCAACGAGATAGCTGAGGGTGACGCGAAGCTTGGCGAGCCGGTCGCGCTCAGCCTTCACTGAAGCGTCGGAAAGCTGATAGTCGCAAACCTCAAGAGACTTGCTGTATTGTTCTGCCGCCCAAGGAATTTGAATATTGCTGTCGTTTGCCTTGATGGTTGCAGCTTCTAGCGCCTCGGCTTCGGTCGCAAAAAGGTCGTGCTCGTAATAAATCGAGCCGCTCCCGATGCCGGTTTCGTGGCACATATATTCGTTGCGGGGTTTAGGACCCGTCCGCGCGTTGACCTGCCCAATAGTCAGGCGTTGAACCGACGGAACGAACGCCGTGTAGTCGATCGAGCTATCATGGTCTGACCGATATCCGCCGCTGCATCTGGGGCAGCCAAACGTGTATTCACGCCCGGCCGGCGACTTGGCCTCCCATTTGCGGGAGCCAAGGCAGTCTGGGCAGGGATGGCGCTTCCGTTCGGTCGTCGTGCTTGCGTGGTAAACCGTGTCGCCAATCGAATATTTCGTCGTTATCGTGGCCATTTTCTACCCCTATTTTTGATGGCTCTCGCGATCTTCCTTCAGCACCATCACTTCACCTTCTCAACGTCAGGCTCGACATCGGGCCCGCTGACGACGTGGGATAGCCGCCACACGTAAACCTCTGCATATCCACTGTCGTTGAGGAGTTCCTTGGCGGCTGCCAGCGCGGACTTCTCGGTCTTGTGCTCGGCAGTGTCGCTGCCAGCGTAAAACGTCGTACGGCAATCAATGTCGGTAACGATAAACGTTGCTTTGGTTGTCATCCTCGATTTCCCCTTCAAGAACGTGGCCCTCGGTAAGTAGTCATGGCTAAAATAAAGGGGTCGAGTCCCTTCGATTCCCACCACGCCATCTCATTCATAGTGTGCTGTTCCGTATGACACGCACGGCACAGGGGCAGGCACCACTTATCATCCGGCCGTCCCCATCCGTGGTCATCCTTGCCGATCAAGATGTTTGACGTTCTGATATGAGCCGCATCAACGGTCGTGGTGTTCCGGCATACGCAACAAGCCTGCTCGCGTATCCATGCCAGGCGCTTGGCATCCTTGACGCGCGGCATTCTTTGGCGAAGTTCAGTCATGAAACACCACGTTGTGTTCGGCACCGAAGGCCATCATTAGGTCAATCAAATCGGTCATCTCTGCCTTGCTCAGATCCGATGACGAGCGGCCAAGGTTCACAAAGCCGCTGCCGTCAATGTTCGGCACCATCCGAAGCTCTCGCTTCAGCGCATCCAGAAAGATCAGCTTCCAATCGTCTGGCGTTAGCTTGAGGCCGTGCCAGGGAAGCTGGATCGCAATGTCAGTCAGCATTGCCCACATGCGATCATTCTGAGGGAGCGAGCGGCGAGGGGCCTTGAACTCAACGCGGGTTCCCTCGGGCAGTTTTGATGCCCAGAGCGCAGCCTTGGCCCGCTCTTGCTCGTCCGCCAGAATGATCACGGCGCGGGTCATCAGAATGGCAAATCGTCGTCAAGATCAGCATTGCTGTCGCCGCGCTGCCGGATCATGGCCGCTTGAGCGCGTTCGGTAATGCTCGGCTCTGGCTCCTTTTCCTTGTTCGGGCCATCAAGCATCGTCAGCACGCCGCCAAAGCCTTGCAGGACAATCTCGGTCGAATACTTCTCGACGCCGGCCTGGTCGGTCCATTTGCGGGTTTGCAACTGACCTTCGACGTAGACCTTGGAGCCCTTCTTCAAGTATTGCCCGGCAATCTTGGAGATTGGCTCAAAGGCCACCACGCGGTGCCACTCGGTTTTCTCTTTGCGCTCGCCCGACGACTTGTCTCGCCAAGTTTCAGATGTTGCTATCGACAGGTTAGCGATAGCCTTCCCATCCTGGGTGTGCCGTACCTCGGGGTCTTTCCCCAAGTTGCCGACGAGAATTACCTTGTTCACTGATCCGGCCATTAGGCTGTCTTCCTTTCGATGTATTCGTCTGCATCACGCTTTTCGAGCGAGCGCAGATGTTCGAGGTATCGTTTGTTGAGGTCGTCTTTCCATGTCCCAGACAGACGGGACGCGCGGCTCCTTGCGGAAATCTTCCACCGCTTGCAGTCTTCCACCGTAGTGCGGGCCAAAAGATCCTTCTCCAGCTCTTGGAAAATCGGCCGTTGGGCATCCGTAGTCAGAACCTGGATGCCGTCGTCGCGGGTGATGACGTGTTCGGGCGGGATGGGATCATTGTCGAGATACCCGTCCGGTGCAGACTGCTTCGAGTATTCGGCTTTCATTTCGTTGACGTATTTGTTATCCTCGAACAGGCCCATGTGAACGTCGGCGCCGACGCCGATCAGCTTGAGCGCATTGGTTACGCCGTCCGTAAATGCCTTCTTGAGCGCTTCGTCGTCCGCCTTCAGGCCGCTGGAGAACTTGGCAACCGCCTTGTCGCCGCCTACGCCATAGACAACATTCTCTTTCGTGCCGTGCCAGACGGAGGCGATGCAGTAGACCAGGATTTCGTCGCCGGCCTCGATGATCTTGAAGGATGGCTCGCCCACGCCCCAGCCGACGCCACAGGGGCCGTATTCCTCGGTCATGCGACGGTAGGACCACATGGGCTTGATGGCCGTCCCCTTGAAGCCGCCAGCGCGCTGGAAGCTCTTCGTATGGGAAGGATCGGTCTTGCCGAGGCGGTCCCAGAGTTCTGTTTTAATCGACATAGGTGATCCCTATCTGTTGCAGAATTTCAGGCTTACTTGCCGTCTCAGTGAGGATTGTCGCCATACAGCCAACGCACGCGGTGAAGCCCTGCGACGTGTACTTGAGCATTCGCCGCATGGTTGCGACTGGATATGTGATCTTATGAATGGCGAGACGGCGGCGGCCCAGGTCCCAAAGCGTAAATTCTCCGAGCGTCAGCGCCTTACCGTCGAAAGCCAGCTGACATATGGTGTAATCAAAACTGTCGATCACAGCCTCGGCTGTTTGATAGAACGCGAACCGAATGCATTGGATGTCGCGGTCAATGCCGCTGCCGCCAATCTTCCCGCGATAATGCACATGGTGCGCGGTTTCCCTGATCTTCGACAATCCGGCCGCTTCTAGCGCGGAAGTGAAAGCCGCAAGCTGGTCCGCATCGCGGAAAAAGAAATCAAAGTCTGATTCCGGCTCTTTACCGAGTAGCGTCCGCCGCAACGCGCCGCCGGCAAGCCAAGGACCGTCCTTTGATAGTTGAGGCAGGCCCTTCAATATTCCGGCCAAGGTCGTGTCGGAGAATGGCTTGTCCGTTGACCGGGCGAGAAATTCTTCAAGGTCGGTCATCGTGACACCACCTTCAATGCTGGCTGCTTGTCGTGAGCCTTGAGGACGGCGGTTAAGCCATGAACCACGTCCCGGATGTCCTGGATTTCCTGCACGCCAAATTCGCCGTGCCGGTGGGGCTGGAACATCCAGATGTCAAAGACATCCTTGGCGTTGTCGAAAAGGCCCTTCGTCATCCGGGCGACTTCATCATCTAAAGTAGGCATAGGATTACAAAGCTCCCGATAAATGCGGCGGCAAATCCGAGTAGTAGATCGGTCGTTCCGAAAAAATGGCGTGTACGCATCGCAACTGCTCCATGTACTGGTCTTCTGTCGGCCGGTTGATCTCATTACGGATCAGCGCAGCCATTACTGCTCTGTGTTCCTCTAGGAGCCGGTCTGCTTCCATTTGGCTGGTCATGGTTAGAACCTGATCCCGTGAAGGGTTTCATCGATCATCGTGCCGAGGCGCATTTCCGTGTTCGGCAGTTGTTCGCCGTTGCCGCCGTCAATCACGTCGTAATTGTCCTTGAAGTATTCGAGCGCCTCTTCCAGAGCGCAGGTCAGTTCGAGGATGCGCTTTGCTGCAAGTTCGGATGCGTACTTCGCATCCTCTTTGGCCTGGTAGAGATCGTCGTAAACAAGGTCGAGTTCGGTGCGTTCGTCTTCATCGGTCATCATTTCACCCACCAGAAAATCCAGAACCAGGGATTGAAGATATCGAAGGGCTCAGTCTTGCCCCCTTGAACGATCGTGAAGGCGCGACGGCGCTTTGCGGGGGTCATTCGGCGGCTTCCATCGCTTCCATCTGCATCAGGGCGGCCGTTTCAAACTCCTCGGTTACATCCCTGTCCGTTCCGACTTCGATGATTGAGGAGACGCGGTAGCGCTCATTGGTCTGGAGATTTCCCCACTCGCCTCGGGCGAGATCGTTGATCGTCCCTTCGCGGGACATGTCCTTGAGGTCACGTTCAGCCACGTAGGGCTCGCGAGTTCCGCAGATGACGATGTAGATCTGGCTGGTCATATGAGTTATCCCTTTGCCGCTTCTTTTGCCGGTTCAGATTTGCGGTTAGAATTTGGGTTCTTCCTCGGGGGCGCTTGGCCGCTCCGGGTGCTGAAGGTCTTGCGCGCACTGGTACAGCGTGGCGGCGATTTCACGGTGCAGCGTCACTTCCTCGTCTTGATCGTCATCGATCTCGCGCGCTGCCATTTCGTGCTTCTGCGCTTCCATGATCCACTTGCCGGCTACGGCGTCGATTTCAGCGACGCTCATTGAGACATCATCCAAGCTGTCGAGCGCCTGTAGTAATTTCAGGTAGCGGCAGTGAGCGGCGTGATAAGCGGCATCGGGCGACTTCGTGATGCACTCGCATGAGCCAATGGTGGCGGCGATAATTGACTCTTTGGCTTGCTCTAATGGGGTCATGTCCGGTCTCCCGTTTCGACTGTTCGTTAGCGGAGGCGCGACAAAATCTTGTCGGCTATCTCTTCGGCGCCGTCGTCCCATCCACGATGGCTCGGCCAATCCGAGGGCGTCGGGTCATAGCTGTTGCGGATCAGGTCAACGATTTCGTCGCGCGTGAGAGGTCCGGGTTTTTTGACGCCGCGAAATTCGGTCTGGCATTCTTCGCAGTCTTCTGCGCCGCAATCATAAAGAGGCATCTTCGGTCTCCCGTTTCGTTAGCTAGAGAAGGGTTTTGCCGCTTCTTTTGCCGGTTCAGATTCGCGGTTAGGGGGGGGGGTTATGAAGCAAACTCGCCATCCGATATGCTTCCTCCGTTGATCCCTGGAGTGAGACTGCGGCGACGATTGAAGGCCACTCGCTTGCCGGAATTACGAATAATTCGCTATCGCTGAACACCATGACGGCCCCATCTTCCTTGCGCTCAAAATTCCAGCCGTCGCGCCATCGAAATGTCCTATAGTATTCCATGATCTCATCCCCTCTTCATCGGCAGAGCCGAGGTGGTTAGTGATTTTCGGCCTCTAGCCGTGTGATATAGAAGTGGATGCCGTTAGAGCACTCGTCCTGCCAATTCTCGGAAAAGCTGTCTGGCATCACTCGCTCGCCAACCCGATACTCGGTGCGAGGGCCGTACGCGTCGGTGGACGCGGCGTCGGCGCCGATGATCTCCATAACGTCGGCATATTCGGCGCGGCACTTGCGGCCGAATGCGTGTGACCGCTTCGCCGTTTCCGGGATGCGCAGTTTCACGATCACGCCGCGAGCGCACTTCTTCCAACCGATCAGATCGCCTTCGGGCAGAATGCGGGTCTTGGCGATGGCTAATTCAGCGCCTTTCGCACCGCGCAGGTTCGCACCGCTCAGGTCCGCACCGCTCAGGTCCGCACCGCGCAGGCTCGCACCGCTCAGGTCCGCACCGCGCAGGTTCGCACCGCTCAGGTACGCACCGCTCAGGTTCGCACCGCTCAGGTCCGCACCGCGCAGGCTCGCACCGCTCAGGTACGCATCGCGCAGGTTCGCACCGCTCAGGTGCGAACCGCGCAGGTTCGCACCGCTCAGGTCCGCACCGCTCAGGTC
>LNFM01012692.1_pt1 | contig 10982 bp, 14 predicted proteins | sample 596031 | NCBI WGS metagenome assembly LNFM01 (sample SAMN04254537, study PRJNA301005) | activated carbon metagenome | isolation source: dual media filters at the Ann Arbor, Michigan drinking water treatment plant | place: USA: Ann Arbor | reverse complement strand
GTTCGCCGAGCGCCGCGATAGGAGTGGGTGATCGCCCTACCCATGGGCTTTCCCAGAGCGCGCCCGGCAGGATTCGAACCTGCGACCGGCGGATTAGAAGTCCGCTGCTCTGTCTTCCGAGAACTCGGTAGCGGTGCGGGTTCCGGCGCTCTCGTCGTCCTCCCGCAACGTCTCCCGCAACGTGTCGGCGCCTTCGGGGCCGTCGAACACCGCCGCGGCTTCGTCGAGCTGGGAGTCCGACAGGAGGTGGGAGTACACCTGGGCCGTGATGTTCGGGTGAGCGTGCCCGAGCTGCCGCGACACGACGATCAGCGGTACGCCGGCGGCGAGCATGATCGACGCCGCCGTGTGCCGCAGCCCGTGGAAGGTCACGAGCGGGCGCCCCGCCTCGTCCACCAGGCTGGCGCGCTCGAGGAGGCGTGCGAGTGCCTGGCCGGGGGTGCTCGCGTCCATAGGGCCGCCGTCACGACCGGGCCAGACGTGCCCGGCCGCATCTGCGCCGCCCTCGACCACGGCCTCGGCGTACCAGTCAGCCAGGCGGGCGGCGAGGCCGGCGGAGATCGCCACCCGTCGGACCCTGCCGCTCTTGGGCGCGCTCGAGATCCGTCGCGGCGGGGCGCCGTCCTGCCCGGCCTCCTGCCAGACAGCGCGCGCGATGGTGATGCGCCGGGCTGAGAGGTCGACGTCGCCCCACCGCAGCCCGATCGCCTCGCCGAGGCGTAGCCCCGCCTCCCCCGCGATGCGGATCATGGTCTCGACGCGCGCCCGCCGCGTAGTCCCCAGGAGAGCGCGGAGCTGGTCGGCATCGAGCACGCGCTCTGCGGCCCTCTCCCCCGTCTGCTCTGCCTTCGGGAGCCGCAGACCGGTGGCGGGGTTCTCAGGGATGCGCCCCCACTCGACGGCCACGCGGAGGATGGCGCGAAGCGAGGCGACCGCCTTCCAGGTCGCGTGCCTGCTCGAGCCCGAGAGCGTTGCGGAGAGCCACACCTCTACGCGCTCGCGAGTCACCTCGCTCAGGTCGAGACCGCCAAGCGCGGGACTCACGCGCAGCCGGTACGCCTCGTCCAGTCCCTTCAGCGTCGAGGGTGCGAGCGTGGGCGCCTTGGCCCGGAAGTACGCGGCGGCGAACTCGTCGAGCGTGCCCTCCTCCACGATCGGCGCCGGCGCGGGCCGCCCCTCACCCCGGAGCCGGTTCCGCTCCGTGCGCGCCTCCCCGACCGTGCCGGCGACGGTCACCATGCGCGTGGTCCCAGGCCTCTCACCCGGGACCACGACGACGAAGGGGCACGAGCAGCGCCTGCGCGCTCGCTGGTCCAACGAGGAGGGGCACGCGGTCCGATGTGCGCGGTAGAGGCCGGGCTCGACCTTCTCGCGCCAACCGCGACGGGCGCCCGTCACGAGGGCACTTCCAGCCATGATGCGCCGAAGGACCGCAGGGACGCGCGAGCCCGCCGGATCCGCTCCACGCGGGCCCACCAGTACGCGGCGCCATCGATGTTGGCCGGATCGTCCTCGGCCGCCTGGCGGTATCGGTCCTCGAGGTCGTCCGCGGCGTCCAGCAGCGTGGAGATGTGCCGGAGGCCGAGGTCCGCCGGCCACGGTAGGTCGAGCGCGTCGAGGGGACCGCCCGGGGTGGGCTCCTCCAGCTCCAGGCCGACCGCGCCGAGCGCCCACGCGCGGGCGAGGACGGTCGTGGTCTCGCACAGGCCATCCCCGAATCCGCTGGCACTCGGGCCCATCGTGACGCCGGCGACGGCATCGGCGACCGCCTCGGCGGCGAGCCAGCGAACGTCCGCGAGCTCGCTCCGGGCGATCGTCGGGTGGATCGTCGTGCTCATCATCGCCCCCTCTGTCGGGTGGCGGCGTGGAGGATGAGTCGCGGGGAGCCTCCGGCGGGCGCCGGGTAAGCTCTTGTCGCGGCCCGGAGTCCTACCTCCCGGCTGCCACGGCCCGGGACGTTCACGCGTCGCCGGGCCTCTGTTGTAGGTGAATTCTGGCACGGCTCCGGTGGCCCGTCTAGAGCGAATTGCTGGGCCAAGATGACCAGGCCGAGACTCCAGGCGGCGGCGCTCACGCTGCGTCCCCCGCGCTGGAGTCTTCCCGCCACCAGCCCGGGCGCAGGGGCTCCCGCGGCGCCCGCGCTGCGCGGCGACGGACGCGCGGCGCGCGGACCGGCGCGGCAGAGTCCGGGGAGCCGGAGCCCTGCCGGCGCTCCTCGCGCAGCGCGTCCTCGTGCGCGACCAGGTCATCGAGACGGACGAGGAGACGACCGGCGAGGACGAAGCCGCCCGCCTCGTCGATCACCTTGCGCGCCGCGCGGCGATCGCGCAAACCGTAGCGCGCGAGGACGGCGCGCACGTCGAGCAGCTCGGGGGCGATCATGCCCGACCTCCGACGTCGCCCTCGCGCGCGCGAGGACGTTCGGGGGCGTCTGCCAACCAGCGCCCATCCACCCGTCTCCTTCCGCCGGTCCCGCGGGAGCCCGGCGGCACGGTGGGAACGGTCACCCCGCACCGCGGGTGACCCCCCCGTAGGGGTGCGGGGTGCGGGGTAACCACGAATACGCCTATTTGCAGGCACTTCTCATCCCACAGTGACTTCGGCTGCGGGGTGGTGCGGGGAAAACTCACTGCGGGGTCAAGAACCGCATGGTTACGGGATTCCTGACCCCGCAGTGACTTACCCCGCAGTGACTGCGGGATTGCGGGTGCGGGGTAAACGCCCGTTCCGAAGGCGTGGTCGCATAGAGCGGTGTCACTGACACCAGCGAGGGTCGCCCTCACAGCAACTGCCCTTGATCCTGGATCTCGTACCGGGAGTTGCGCAGGTCGGGCACGTAAACCACACCCTCCGCGGCGAGCTCCTCGCGCCGGTCGCGCAAGGTCCCGTCGGTGATGCCGAAGTACTCCTTGATTGGGCCCGGGCCGGCGCTGCCGCCGGCGGCGACGATGAACGCCCTGATCTCCTCGGCTGGAGCCTTCGTCACCCGGCGGGGACGCGCGTCGGTCGCCACCAGGCGCACCGCGTCCTCGTAGACGTAGCCCCATGGCCCTGTCGCCTCGCCCTGCAGCTCGACGCCGAAGGGCCTCGGGGGTCGGAAGTCGCGGCCGTCGATCTCGACCTGCATCGATCGGCCGTCGCCGGAGGTGACGAAGGTCGCGGCGTCGTAGTGGCCCCAGAGGGAGCCCGAGCCCGACATGCGCTCCGCCGTGGCGGCGTTCTCGTCCTGGGCGCCCTCCTTGCGGAAGTGGTGGAGGATCTCGAGGAAGTGCCCGCCGTCGATGAGCGGCTCGAGGTTGCGGATGAGCCCCGCGAAGTCCCCCACCCCGTCAGCCGACTCGCGCACGGAGGCGGCCCGGCGCAGAACGTCCACGATGACGAGGCCGGCCTCGACCCGCTCGGCGTCGGCGATGAGCTGTGCCGCCCACCGTGGATCGGAGAGGTTCAGGCCGCGCGGCTTGTAGGCCAGGTGGAACGAGTCGCGGAAGTCGGCTCCGTCGGGATCGACGCCCATGCCCCGAGCGAGTGCTCCGATGCGGGCCCGGATGCCGCCCGGAGACCCCTCCATCGCGACGTAGATCACAGGGCAGCGCTCGACCACCTCGAAGCGGCCGAGGAAGTCCCCGCCGGTCGCGACGGCGATGCCCTTCGCCAGGGCGAGCCACGTCTTGCCCTTCTTCGGAGAGCTCGCCGTGAAGCCGAGGCCCTCACGGGGGAGGAGGCCCTCGATCCGGTAGGCCATCCCGCCGGCCGCCAGCCGATCGAACTCGGGCCACGGCGTGATCAACGAGGCAGGGACGACAACGGGCGGCGCGCCTTCCGTCTCGGACGCCGGCGCCACCTCGACCGGCGGCGCGGCCTCGAGGCGGCCGAGGAACTCGTCGACCATCTCGCCGACCCCCGAGCATGTCGCCGCGAGGTGGTCGATGAGGTCGCGGAGGTCGGGCCGCTCCTTGGCAGGCACCTCAGGCCGCAGGCGACGGACCGAATCCGGCGGACACCCTGCGGCCGTGAGGATGCGCGCGCACGCAGCCGCGCAACCGTCACCGGCCTCGTCGGCGTCGGTTGCGATGACCACGGAGGCGCCGTTGCCGATCCAGTTCGCCAGGTCATCGCCAACCATGCTCGCGCCGGGCACGACGACGACCGCAATGGACGGGTCGGCTGCGTTGAGCAGCCCGAACGCTCGCAGCCCGTCCGACTCACCCTCCGCGACGACGACCAGGCGCGCCGCGTGGGGGTCGCCGAGACGAAGCACGGCCCCCTTGACGTCGCCGCCCGACCATCGCCACGCGGGGCCGTCCTTGCCCTCCAGAGTCAGCAGCCGGTCCGGTGCCCGGGAGCCATCGGCGAACTCGTACGGGATCACGAGGGACCAGCCGTGGGCTGCGACGCGCTCGACGCGCGCATCCGCGGCCTCGAGGTCCGCGCGCTCGAGGCCGCGATCGCCGAGCCACACCTCGAGGGCCCGTTCCACGGCCGCCGGCACCTTCTCTCCGCCCGGCATCAGGCCGCCATCCGGTGGCCGAGGGCGCCGCGAAGCCGGCGGGCCAGGGCGTTGATCGTCGCGAGCGCGTCGCGGGGGTCGCAGGCGAAGTCCCGCGACATCCGAGAGAGCCGGCCGATGTCGGCCCACGCGTCGACCGTGCCCTCGAGCGAGAGGAGCCCCAGAAGGTTGCACGCCTCCAGCAGGTCCTCGAGGCCCGCGACGGCGACGGCGATGCACCCGTGATCGAAGTAGTCCGGCGCCGCAGGCTGGCGGGCCGTCACGACGTGACCGCCCTGGACGTCCCGCAGCGAACCGGCCAGTGCGGCAACGGCGCTCGGAAGCGCCGCTCGCGCTCCGCGACGAAGGCCGCGAGCCTCGGGTCGTCGCAGAGGACGCTCGCGGCGCCTCCGCCGGCGACGGGCAGCATCCAGCTGGAACCGTGGTCCCGTCTGCGTCCGCTCCGCACACACAAGACGCCGAGTGTCCGACGCGCCTCGCGCAGCTGGTGAGCCGTGATGCCTTGGGCATCGGCCTCGCGCTTCACCTCGCCGTTTTCCCGGGGAGTCGCGAGGAACTCGGTCAGCCACGCGCGCACTGTCTCGTCGGAGACCCGGGTCACCGGGCACCCCTGGCGAGCTCGAGCCGACGGCCTACCGCAGGTCCGTCACCGGGCCCGTCGTCGGATGACCCGGGTCCGCCATCGTCGCGCGCAGTGCTGGCCCTGCGCCGCCGCCCAGTGGGCGACCGGCGAGCCCGGGCGGTCGGGTGCCGCCGGAGAAGCGGTCGAGCGTGCCACTGCCGCGGCGGGGTGGCCTGCTTCACGGGGATCATGTCGAGACCACCGCTCCCCGGCGACCGCGAGAGCCGCCCGAGCATCTGGGTAGCGCGTCGCGGACGATCGTTGATCCATCCGCGGCAATCGCCGCCGTCGTCGTAGTCGGGAGGGAGCGGCTGGCCGCTGTCCTTTTCGACGACCCCCATCATCTCGTCGGTGATCTTCTGCCCGGGAGTCCGCCTCTTCTTCCGCGACGCCTTCTTCCCCTCGCGCCATCCGTTGCGGACGCCCCCGCAATCCTGGTCCCGGTGCGAGTCGTCTTCCCCGTCGAGCCCCCCGCCGCCGGGGGTCCGCGACAACCTCATGTACTCGTGCTCTCGAGTCGCCGGCTGGCGCTCGGCGGCTGATACGTTCGATGAGCTGACCATCGAGGTAGGTCCTCCTTCGTGGCCCCCGCTTGCACCGGGGGCTTCGTCGTTTCTAGGCCGGTATCGCGGGCGGCTTGATGCGGTGGTTCTCACGCGCCGCGTCCGCCCGCTCGGCAGCGACGACCCGCACGCTCTCGGGGTCGTAGAGCCGGCCGAGCGCAGTGACCTCGAAGGCCAGACGACCCGCGTCGGCGAGCTGCCGCACGCGGGTCGCACTGACATCGAGGGCCCGCATGACCTGACCAAGGCTCATGCCTTGCGCCGTGTCCGCCACGCTCCTCCTCCTGATCGTCTGTGGGATGCCTCAGGTCACGCTAGCGCGCCCGTCGGCTGGCACGTCTACTCGTGCGAAGTCGAGAAGTCCCTGGAATGAATAGCTTTCTAGGCAATCGCCAGGGCGCGTTAGGACTGAGGTGCAGCGATCGCAGTGCGATCACTGGCACGCTGGCCTACCCCCGGTTTCCGCCCTGACGCGGCCCGAACGCGGGCCCCACGACGCGGGCGACGGCAGGTCAGCACTGCGGCCGCCGCCGCCCCGAACCACCAGTAGGCCGCGGTGTCCCGGTCGACCAGCGAGAACGGCTGATCGGGCGGCTCGCCGCGACTGATGCAGGCCGGTCGGCCGCCACCGGCGCTCCGCGGCGCCGTCGAGAACCGGCCGGAGTACCTCCGGCGCCGGCACCGACTGGAAGACGCTCGGCTTGGCGGTCGCCGGCGGCTTCTTCACCGGCTTTGTGACGGCCTGGTCGCCGGCGAACGCTCCCAGCTGAGACCCCACCCCCCCCAAAGCAGGAACCGCGGTTCCACAGGGGGCGTCCACCCGGGCGCCCCTGTGTCGTGGGCGGCCGAATGGCGCGGCTGAGTGGAACGACGAGACCGGGCTTCAAACCCGCCTGAGCACGACGCCGCGTAGCCTCCCATGGGCGTGGGTGGTAGCCGCCGAGGGCCCGTCCTGGACGAGGACGGGCCCTTTCGCTCTTCCGGATACCCCTAGACGGCGGCGGTCGGTCCGGGGTGCTGGAGCGCGATGTTCGATCGCCGCGAGTGGTTCCCAAACGTCAGGGTCAACACGACCGACGTCGGCCCGGCTACGGCGATGTCAACGGGGAGCGCGATGTTGATCCACGCCGACTGCCCGCGGAGCCCTGGTGGGCGGCCGGCCTCCAACTCGCCGGCGAGACTCCACGGAAGCGCCTCGCCGTCGCCGGTCTCGAGCTGGCCGGTTAGAGGAATGCGGCGATTCGTGTCCTCCCAGGGGACCTTGAGTCCGGCCGCCAGGTACGTCCGGTGAGGCTGGCTGAAGTCGGCGACCATGACGCGGTCGAACCCACCTCCAACGAGGGTCACCTTGCCGTTGTAGGCCTCAGCGTAATCCGCCAGGACCATCCAGTCGATCGAAGGCCCCGGGGGGCCAGCAGTCTCTTCAGGGGGCATCTGCCCTCCTCATCTAGGCGGCGCGTTTACCATTCTACGCCAGTGTATACGAACGTATACCACATCCGGGCGTGCGGGTCCGAATGTCACTATTCTTCTGTCTAGGGATGTTTACCGACGGTCGGGTATGGCGCAGACGCACCCCAGGGGCTTAAGGTCCATGCCACCAATGACGACCACCCTGTAGACGTACGATTCAGAATGAGGGAGACCCGGAGATGGCCAAGAACCGAGAGGCAGATCGCGGCGGGAGCGGGGGCAACACGGTGCTCTCCGTCCGGCTTCCCCACGGCGCCGCAGAGGCGCTGCAGGATGCCGCAGAGAAGCGAGGCCTCTCCATGTCGGTTCTCGTTCGCGAGGTGATTGAGGGGTATCTAGACGCGGGCCCGGCCGAGTTCGGATCGTCCTCAAGCCGAGACCTGAGCATCTCGAGCCCCACTGGCGCGCCAGTGGCCTTCTATGCGCGGCCGGGCAGGGTCGGGCGAACGACCGGTACCGAAGCCTTCGACATCCAGGGCGCCTAGGCAGAGCGCTCGCTCGAAAGCCCCTCGACGGCCCGCCGCTGCGTTCTCCTGGATTCGGCGGTGGGCCGACGGGATGTGGGCCGGCCCACTAGACGAGGCCAGCGTGACCCGGTTCCGCTACGAGATCGTGACACTCGCGACCGTCCACCCCGCAGCCGTCCGAGTGTAAGGAGAGGTCGCTCTCATGGCTTGGGCTTGGTGGCGAGCGCCGGATTCACGGGGGTGGCTCGAGGATCAGCTGGTGGCCGGCTGAGGACCGCCGCGCCCGGCGTCATCGGGGTCTCGGACGTTGGGGACGACGCCAGCCAGCCGCCACCCCTCCCGCCCCCCCGCCGCGGGACGGCCTACTATCTCCAGCGTGCAACGCTACGCGATGAGCACTCCCGCCGGCAGGTGGGTTGCCAGTTCGTGGAGATGGGCGAGAGCCCACGGCTGGGGGCTGTTCTGGCCAGCGGCGTGCCTGGTCGCAGGCTGGATGATCGTCTGGACGATCTTCTTGCCAGACCTCGGCAACTCGGCCGCCGATGGCCTCACCGGCAAGGAGCTCGCCGACGCTAGGAGCGCCTTTCGGACGATCCTCGTGCAGGTACTGCTCGGCCTCGGCATCCTTATCGCCGCGATCTACGCCGCCCGGCGCTTCGAGCTGGCGCGCAGTGAGCACGAACTTGAGCGCGACAAGGCCACCACCGGCGACTACACGCGGGCGGTCGAGCAGCTGGCCAGCGACCATCTCGCGGAGCGACTCGGCGGGATCTACGCGCTCGGGCGCATCGCGCAATCCTCGCCGCGCGACCACTGGACCATCATGCAAGTCCTCACGGCATGGCTACGCGATCAGAGCAAGCTCGAGGCAGACCCGGAAGGTGCCGTCCGTGAGGACTTCCACGCCGTCGGCGCGGTGTTGAGGGATCGAGCGCACGAACACGACGGCGACGGGAACCGGCTCAACCTTCGCGGGGTGAATCTACGGCAGGCGGACCTTCAGGGAGCGCATCTGGAGGAGGCGTACATGAAGGGGGCGGTGCTCGGTTCCGCGCGCCTGGTGGGAGCCCACCTGGAGCGAGCGACCCTGTGGAGCGCGGACCTTGGGGGGGCCAACCTCACGGGGGCGAACCTGGGAGGGGCGGACTTCGGGGGGGCGATCCTCGGAGGGGCGATCCTGGAGAGGGCGGACCTGGAGAGCGCGAACCTGGAGAGCGCGAACCTGGGAGGGGCGGACCTAGAGGGCGCGAACCTGATGGGGGCGAACCTGAAGGGGGCGCACCTGATGGGGGCGAACCTGAAGGGGGCGAACCTGGTGGGGGCGGCCTTAGAGGAGGCCGAGCTGTGGGGGACGGGCTTGGGGGGGGCATCGTTCAGCACAGATACTGAGTGGCCGGTGGGCTTCAACCCCGCAGCGCATGGCGCCATCGGAAGCGGAGGCACTGAGCCTCGGGCGTGACCCGGGACCGACCAGAGAGTCCCGCGCTAGCGGCCAACCGCCACCCCTCAGCCCCGAGCTCGCCCGGCCCGATCTGCTGGTCGCTGCGCTTGAACTTCACCCGATGCTCGAAGGCCCTTCCGCCGATCGGTCGCCTCCTGATCCGGGGTGCAGTAGCTCCTCGGTGAGCCTGATCGTCGTCGCGATCTCCGCTTGCTGCTCCCTACCCTCCCTACTGTGTGCCCTCTGCGTGCTCCTGGCCGAGCCTGCGCAGGAGCAGTGCTGCGGCCGCTTCCACTTCGGGGTCCATCCCCGCCTCGCGCGCGGCGCGCAGTTGCTCGGACGACAAAGACACCCCGCCGGAGTGCCGGACGTCGAAGCTCTCGCGGTACTTCTCGGGGCGCCGCGCCTTCAGCTCGAGCTCGAGGAGCCGGTCGGAGAACTCGCGAACCTCGCCGACCTGCTCACCACGGAAGAACACGGGCCGCAGCGTGCCCTCGATCGCCCGGCGCCGGGCCTCCTCCTCGAAACGGTCCGTACCGGCCTCCTGGGCGTCGTGCCAGGCCAGGGCGAAGGCCTCGTCCCGCTGGCGGTGCTCGTACATCGTCGAGCGGCCGATGCCGGCGGCGCGGCATGACTCAGTGATCGTGTGCCCCTCGGCGAGGTTGCCGAGGAAGGCCTGCCGAGCGGCGGCGGAGATGGCGAGCGGGTGACGGGCCATGCCGGGAATTCTGGCAGCCTCCGCGGCAGTTGACCAACTCGGGCGAGGGGCGGCTCGTCCTTCGGGCCGGCCTATCCGAAGGCCGCCCAGATTTCGGCGGCGTAGGCGAACGCGATGAAGACGATGACGACGAGCGAGACCACCCAGAACGCCGCGAGCGCGCTACCCCCGATCGCACGGAGGAGGAGCCGCTCGACCCTCCCGGGGATTCGCTTCTCGACGAGGCCAGTGCCGGTGCACACCGGGCAGTGCTCCCGGTCCCAGTGAGTGCCGGAGCTGCCGTGGCAGCCGGGGCAGGTGAGCGCGACTCGTTCTGCCATCAGGGGGCGAGGGTACCCCAGCGGGCGGACAGGCACCCGAGGACTCTGGGGGTTGGTCGGAGCAGATGCGGTTCCGGGCGTGGGGCCCCTCCTTGGGCGCCCCTTCGATGCTTCGCGGGGGGGCTACCCCACCCCCCGGCCCTGCGCGGCAACCACCCGCGACGTCGGCCCGCGTCAGATCTCGCGCTGCTTGGCCTCGTGTGCCGCGAGTGAGTCGATCGCCGCTTGCACAGCTTCCGGGTTGATGATGTCCATCGCCGCGAGGTCCGCCGCAGGGCCGAGCTGGTCGGCCTCAGCGGGGTCGAGAGAGTCCAAGAGGAAGCGCAGGCGCGTCTTCAAGGCGTTGGCTTCAAACTGATGGGTGTGGTTGAGATAGGAGCGCGACTGCAGCTCAGCAAGGACTAGGCGAATCTCGTCGAAGCGGCGGCGGCGGTCGTCGTGCCACCTCTGCTCGCGATCTTGCTCGTGCTCTTGGCGGATCGCGCGCACCGCCGCCCAAGCCGCCCACGCCGCCCACGCGGCGGCCAGGGCCGCGACCACCTGCGCAACCGCGACGATCCAGTCGAAGGCGTCACGTGCGATCTCAACCTCGAACACGGGGTGGACCCTAGAGCGCCGGGCGGACACGCTGCGCCGGTCCAGCGCACGCCCGCAACGTGTCCCGCAACGTGTGCGCCGGCTAGGCGACGCCCCGCAACGTACCCAGACGCACGACGGCCCCCTCGCCCGGTGAAGCCGAGAGGGCCGAGATGCTAGTCGGGAAGCGCGATCTCAAAGCGCGCCCGGCAGGATTCGAACCTGCGACCGGCGGATTAGAAGTCCGCTGCTCTATCCAGCTGAGCTACGGGCGCTCGTCGGCGGGACCGTAGCG
>LNFM01012690.1_pt1 | contig 10983 bp, 11 predicted proteins | sample 596031 | NCBI WGS metagenome assembly LNFM01 (sample SAMN04254537, study PRJNA301005) | activated carbon metagenome | isolation source: dual media filters at the Ann Arbor, Michigan drinking water treatment plant | place: USA: Ann Arbor | reverse complement strand
ATAGGTAGAAATCTTGGCCCGTATCGTTACTGCGTTGATCAACTTCACCGTCTTCACCAATTTGGAATTAGCAATACTCCAGATTTGCAATACCCCATCGGAAGATATGCTTGCGATTTGGTCATTGGGTTTATAGAAACAACTGCTCACTACGGCCGAAGTATGTTGAAAGGTAGCCATCAGTTTACCGGTACTCAGATGCCAGATGCGAAGGGTGAGATCATCGCCTGAACTTGCAAGAAGCCTGTTATCGGCACTAAACGTTACATGATTGATACGCCCGAAATGTCCGCTTTGAACGATGACTTCTTCTTTATTTTGACCGTGTAGTGAGCCGGTAAACAAACAGCCTATCAGAATGGATATCCATACAAGATAAGCATTACATAGGAGTTGTTTCAAGATCAAGTTACTTACCTTCATCGCTATACAATTTTCTTTTTTGAACTTTTATAGATGGGAGGTGACTTGTCCAGCCAACAGTAAAATAACCAATATTCATTTCGGCCACATTAGTAACATTAAGAAGATAATTGTACCTCACAGAAATATTCGGTCTATACATTCCTCCAAACTGGTAGCTAATTCCGCCCACGGCCCACGTGTAAGTTTTTTGATAGTATATATTGCGGGAATTTGCCGCAGTAAAATTTTGAAAGTACGAGACGCCAGCCTGTAAATAAATGTTGTGATCTTTGCTTCTGGAATTCCAAACTGCATAGTGAGCTATCGCTGGTAAAGTAAAGCCTACCATTTGAGTATAATAGTCTTCTACGTCTAGCAGTTTATCGGGTGTTCGTATCAACCCGTTTCCTGTAGGATAATAAACCTGATACGAAAGATTGAGTGGCTGAATGCCTGGCTCTACAGTAAACCGCCACCGACCGTATTCTAAGCCAGTCAATACATGGATGGCTGGGAAATGAAAGACGAACCCGAATTGATCTTGCTTCACGACTTCTACATCATAACCTAATTCGGCAGGCAACACATAGTACTTATCTGTAGAAGCATGATGATAGGTTTGTAATTGCATACCAAGCCCAAAAAAGAGACGTTGGCCATACAGCGTAGTGCCACATAGAAGCAAACCTATGGCTATGCAAATATTTTTAGAGCCCAAAAGCATAAGGAATGAAGTTATATTCGAATTCTTCCAGGAAGATTTTAGTGCCACAGTCAGTGCGGTCGGCTGTTTTGAAATACCCCATTTGAATTACATGTGGATATAGGTAGCCACTTTCAAAATAGTTTGGATCGGTACCTGTGTAATTGATTTCAATTCTCATCACATACTCTTGGTATTGACGATTTAGCATTTCACTCAATTGAACCATGGCAGCCCCAAAGCCAAAAACGGGATAGCCACCTCCAGCAGGTCCGGCACTGATGTAAAAGCCCCCCGTATTAAGAGCAAGGGCATTGAATCCAAAAATTTCAGTTTCGTAATGAAAGTTTAAGTCAATAATGTGAACGGTAACATTATTGAGTTTTGCTTTCTGTACTACTTCCAGGTATTTGCTATACGGATAATCAGGTGGTGAGTGGGTGAGTACGACTATTGTTTTATTTGGATTAGTTGCATTACTGACCACGTAATCAATGGATTGGTTCACCGCATCAAGAATGTTATTGGTTCCGCCATCCTGTTCGCTTAACTTGATCGCTTCTCTTGCATAATTTTGCCACGGTTCGTTAAAACCTGCACAAAATTTTACATCTTTTCCCATTTTGCCGTTTTTGCCAAAAGCTGCCAACGCAAAATTGTTAGGGCTGCGATTATTTAGGAAGAAATAATTTAACGCTTCAAAACGCCTGTTGGAGTATGGGGCTTCAATTTGTGTCAGTGGAAAATCCCGGGTGTTATCCACCAACAACAAGGCGGAAAATGCTTGTGTAGCTGGGTTGGGCGATTGTCGGGTTACAGATTTCAGCACCGTCTGATAATCAAAGTCTCCATCAAATGCTTCAAAGTCAAAGGCCGAGGAGGGTAGTTTGTCCCCATAATTCAATACATAATCACCCCAGGCCCTGTCGAGACAAAGACCGCCATACCGATAATAATACAATAAGTTAAGTTTTAGCTCAAGCTCAACTTTATTGGGCGTATAGTTGATTACGTTAACACTACGCAAAGCAACCTCATCTCTCCCGATAGGAGGAAATCGGTCGGGGTTTATTTCAGGTTCTTCTACACAAGAAAAGGCTAGCAGGATTAAACCGAGTAAAACGCTTCGGACGTTCATAACTTGGCAAAATAGTATTTATCACTTCCGCTGGTCAGGGTCATTTCGTTTTGTGTTAGTTTGTTTACAGTGAAGCTGATAATTGTACTTCGGGTAAGCCTTAATGTATTCGATTCAGGAAACAACACCCAGGTACCCTCTACATACACTTGAGGGTCTGTAGCTTGGCATTTGGTAGCGCCTTCATTTTGTTCCATTTCGCCATTGGCAAAAAATATCCAACGGTCATCCTGAATACAGGTGGGCTGGTCTTTAAAGTCGGCAGACCCTGCAGACTCAAAATCAGTAATAATCCAGGTTTTAGAAGAAGAGCTTGCAAGAAGTTCGGCACTTATTGGTGCTACATCTTCTTCCTCACTACAGCAGAAAAGAGTAAACAAAATGACAACAAGTAAAAGTTTCTTCATGAGTTGTTAGAAGTAATTAGTTTCGCGCAAAAAGAATAGATCAGAAGTTCATAAACAATACCGGTTAACAAGTAGCTGCAATATTTGTCAACAAAACTTCGGCATGCTTAATCGCACAATAACAAAGGTTACTTTTTATACCACGCTTGCAGATTGGATAGGTCTGTTTTTCCGTACTGGAATTGTAAATAGGTAAGGATTTCGCCCATTAGGGCTTCTTCTGAATGGTTTACCGACAAAACTTTTTTCAACACATCGGTCTCAGACCTTAGAATGTTTAAATCCGGGATGTTCATATTTAATGCACAAATGAATGCAGAGTTGGATCCATTCAGATGAAATAACTTGAAATCAGAAACATCTGTAACTTTAATGGGTTTACCATCCACTGAAAAAAGAGTATTACGTTTTATAATCAGACTATCCGCTTGCGAAAATAATTTTTTATTAATCTCCTGTCCTTGAAAGGTATAGCGAATAAAAAAGAATGAGGTATCAGAAAGGGGAAAGGGTTCAGGATTAACCCGGTGTTTCATTTCTGAAAGCAACAAAACTGTGTCCGCAAAATAAATCTGAAAATCTAAAGGTGTATTAAAGCTCCCATTGCGGGTGCTGAGCCTATTATTAGCGGGCACCAGAATATTTTTAACAATGGCTGCTAGTTCGCTCGAGCCTTGTGTAGGAGTTGGTTTGAGAATAAGTCGCCCGGATTTGCTGCTGACTACGGCCACTGCATCTTTGTCCGTGGAGAAAATAAGTTTATCGTTTGCCTTTACGATATCATTCGTCTTGAGTTCTTTGTCGCTTTTTGAAATTTTTACATGCCCTTTCACTTGCAGCACATAATACTCCTGCGCACGACAAACAAAGGGAATGAGAACCAGGAAAATTATCAAAGTCTTACTCATGAAGATTGATTTTATATAGATATGGTGCTTTTGGTCTTTTTATACTTGTAATAATATTCAATCAAATATTCGGCCACACTGAAATACAAACTGAGAATAAGAATATTCAGATGAATTCCGAAGATCAGATAGGATATCACAGACATCAGCAGTAAAAACAATGCATACTTCAGATAATCAAAAAGAAACCCACCCAATTTACTGGTTTGTATTTTGCCAAGCCATTTAAAAGAATTGACCGGTGTTTTTTTAAAAAGAAAAAAGGAGAATACGGAGTACCAAATAAGCATGTACATAAAGAACCATACACTTATGGAGTTTTTATTGTCCCGCAGGTTCAAATAGGCATTAAGATGGATCAGTGGTCCCGCATTAGTTCCATAGATAGTTTGATGCAGGTCAGCTTCCAGAAAATCTCCCACTACCACTATTTTATCTTTCACTATATCCTCTATAAGCGAAATTGGCAACGATAAAAAATTTCCAAGATGTATAGAATTATATCCAAGGGTATCTTCGCGAAAGATGTCGTGCTGACGGATGGGGAACTCAATGATAAATGAGTTTAATACATTCTTATCATTCATTCTGTGGAGCAAACCACTCTTACTATAGGTTCCATTATGTAGATCAAGATACATTTTAAGGGCTATCGTCTGGCAGGTATCATATTGCAAGTAGGAATATTTTATAAAACTGCCAAAGTCAGAGTCATAGTCCGAAAGCGCCTGCGGTAATGGTAACACCGGTCTCAAAAACTCACCCTCCTGCCAGTGGTAGGGGAATAGAATATTTTTTGTTTTTTGGACATGGTATAGGAAGAGGCTATCGGCAGGTGAAGGCTGGTCTATAAATACATCGCATACTATATATTGGTGATTGTTATAAAGGGATAGTTTTTCAAATAGTGCCGCAAGACTGGCTCGGTCCGTAATGGCTTCGTTACCGATCTCAAATCCGTAATCGTCTAATTTGGGGATTAGTGATTTTTGGTATGAAACATTAATTAAAAGAAAACCATCTTTAGGCGGTTTCTCTTCAATCTCAAACAAAACATTTTTTACGATGGACACGGTTGAAATGATCGTGGATTCGTTGTCGTAGGTAAGCGATAAATTCAGCCATAGAAGTGACAGTAGTATTAACCAGACTGAATGAACTAAGATAATGAATACGAAGCCTGCCTTTTTCAATGTGCGGGGGCGAATTTTGAGTTTATAAATTGCGAAAGATAAGCCGCAAGAAGGATTATAAAAAAGACGGGTTGATCAGTATTTTTTTATGCGTGCTTATAAGGTAAAATCAGTTTGTACAATTTACTTCCTGTTGGGAGGACATATTGGTAAAAAATGTAGATGCAAACAATTAGAGTCCTGAAGGCGCTACATAAAGATTTCTTAGACGAAGGTTGCGTGCTCACACTGGGAAAGGAGATCATAAAAGTGCAAATTGGGTTTAAAAGCAAAAACCCTCCCGAAATTCGGAAGGGTTTTTTAACCTAAGGTCGAAATCGTAACGAATTACATCTTCTTAGGCACTAATACTTTGTTGGTCATGTGTACCACGCCATTGTTAACCGCCACATCAGCATTGGTTACTTCTGCGCCACCCACAAACACTTTACCGTCCTTCAATTCAACTTTTAATTTTTCACCTTGAAGGGTAGTTAACTCCTGGCCATTAGAAAGGTCAGCCGCTTTAACAGTGCCCGCAACAACGTGATACTTCAATACATTCTGAAGTTTGCTTTTATTCTCCGCTTTTAAAAGCATATCAACGGTAGATTGGATAGCAGCAAAAGCATCATTGGTAGGAGCAAATACGGTAAATGCATCCGTACCTTTGAATACATCAACCAACTCGCCTGCTGATAAGGCAGCTACAAGTGTGCTCAGATTAGGAGTATTGATGGCGGTCTCTGCAATAGACTTTGGCAAGGCAGCAATTGAATCAGCAACGCGCTGAACGGCAGTCAATGAATCAGCCACACGGATAGAGTCCTGAGTTGCTTTTTCACGAGCCGCTTTTCCACCATCACCGCAACTGGTAACGAGGATAGCAAATAAGGCGAATACGCCTACGAGGATAAGTGATTTCTGTGTTTTCATAGTTTTTGTTGTTTGAGTTTCGTGCTATTAACACGAAAGCTGCGTTAATGTTTCAATTATTTTGAAGGAAACTGATTTAAAAATTCACTTTTGTCGGCAGACTGCATCCATTCACCACAAACCCATTGTCTTTAGGAGTCTATCTTCCTATTTTTCAACTTATAATTACCTTATTATGAAGAAGATATTACTTCTATTTTTTATTTGTGGATACATTTCTCTGGCCTCTGCCCAGGTCCCTGACTCTCTCTATATAAAGCAGCATTATGAAAAACTTGAGGTGCAGATTCCTATGCGGGATGGAGTGAAACTGTTTACTTCAATTTATCTCCCTAAGGACAAGACCAAAATATACCCCGTATTAATGCAACGTACCTGCTATAGCGTTGCCCCGTATGGACCCGAAAAGTATAGACGCAGTTTGGGCCCGTCCAAATTTCTTATGAAGGACGGCTACATCTTTGTTTACCAGGATGTGCGCGGTCGTTGGATGAGTGAAGGTGAGTTTGACAACATGCGTCCGAATATTCCAGGCAACGATCGCAAAAATAAGACCGCTATCGATGAAGCATCCGACACGTGGGATACAATTGATTGGTTAATTAAAAACATTAAAGGAAACAACGGCCGGGTAGGGCAATGGGGAATTTCCTATCCTGGGTTCTATGCTGCTGCCGGGATACCGGATGCGCACCCTGCGTTGAAGGCTTCTTCCCCGCAAGCACCTATCTCAGATTTTTTCTTCGATGACTTCCATCACAACGGTGTGTTTTTGCAAAGTTATTTAGGGGCCTTTGCCACCTTTGGCTATCAGAAAGATAAGCCTACCGACAAGAGTTGGTATTCGGATAAAAACAGATTTGGCAGTGGGGCAGCGCGTCCGCGGGATGGTTACGAATTTAACCTCGAGATGGGGCCACTAAAAAATGCTACGGAGAAATATCATCATGATAATTTCTTCTGGCAACAAACCATTGATCATCCTAACTACGATGAGTTTTGGCAAAAGCGAAGTATCCTGCCGCATCTTACCAATGTAAAACACGCGGTCATGACAGTAGGGGGATGGTTCGATGCTGAAGATTTATACGGACCACTTAATATATATAAACGAATTGAATCAACGAGCCCTGCCGCGCAGAATACCATTGTGATGGGCCCGTGGAGTCATGGCGACTGGTCGCGCGAAACCGGCTTTCAGGCTGTGAACCATATTTACTTTGGCGATAGCATTTCTACTTTCTATCAGCGCGAGATTGAACGCAATTTTTTCAATGCCAACCTGAAGGAAAACACAAAACCCGTTTTACCCGAAGCCTACATGTTTGATTGTGGGTTAAAAATCTGGAAACAATTTGCGGAATGGCCGCCTAAAGGAATTCCTCCTGTTAAATTGTATTTCGCAGAGAATGGAAAACTATTCGTTAATCAACCTGCTAAACCAGACGTTGCCTTCGATTATATAAGCGATCCCGCCAAGCCTGTCCCTTACACCTCGCAAACCGAAGGCCTTGTATTTACACCGCGCAGGTTTATGTCGGATGATCAGCGCAATGCTGCCACCCGCCCGGATGTAATAACGTTTGAAAGTGATCCGCTCACTGATGAGATTACGCTGGCTGGTGAAATCATGGCCAAGTTGAAAGTTTCCATGTCGGGCACGGATGCTGATTTTATTGTGAAGTTGATCGATGTATATCCGAATGATCATCCAAACTATAAGCACAATCCTGCCAACATCGTGATGGGCGGCTATCAACAGTTGGTGCGTCATGAAGTGTTCCGAGGTCGTTTTCGCAATAGCTTTGTAAAACCAGAACCCTTTGAGCCGGGTGAAGTAACCGATGTAAATGTTACCTTACAGGATATTCTTCATACCTTTAAAAAGGGTCACAAAATTATGGTTCAAATCCATAGTACCTGGTTTCCCTACATTGATCGCAACCCGCAAAAGTATGTGGACAATATTTACAAGGCCAATGCCGAAGATTTTGTGAAGGCTACTATTAAAGTCTATGGATCATCCGTAGTTGAAATTGGTGGTGGCGAAAAGCTGAATACAACGATTGATACCTTTAAAAAATGAGAAATAGTATTTTGTTCCTGATTGGCCTGTTGATTATCACTTCCTCATCGCTCGCACAAAAGCGAACCTATGACACCGTGCCTAATATGCCCGAGCACTATTGGGTGCGATTGGAGAAGTTCAAGAAGGAAGTAACACTCCCTGGCAAGATTGTATTTCTGGGAAACAGTATTACGGAAGGTGGCAATTGGAAGCGATTGTTAAAAGACTCAACCGTAATCAATCGCGGCATTTCGGGCGACAATACCTTTGGCATGGTGGCCCGCATGGATGAAATCGTGAAACTAAAACCGGGGAGCGTGTTTATTCTCATCGGCACGAATGATTTGTCTAAAAATATTCCCAACGAAGCGATTATTGAAAATATCTTGACTATCGTGTCGAAAATAAAAGCAGGCTCCCCAAAAACAAAAATCTTTGTGCAAAGCATTTTACCTGTTAATGAAAAGGTTGAAAAATTTCCTCAGCAGTTTAATAATGGCAGTCATATTCTGATTATTAACGATCAGCTCTCGCGATATGCCGAACGATTGCGATATACCTATGTTGATCTGTATAGCAAGTTTCTGGATGATCAGGGGCGGTTGAATGCCTCCTATACGCATGATGGATTGCATTTGAATGCATCAGGGTACCAACGCTGGCTCGAAGTTTTAAAAAGTTTGAAGTACCTTTAAGGGTTGAATTATTAATTTGAAATAGAGCGTATGACAAGGGTATTATTTATTTGCTTTTTAATGGTGAGTATTGGCGCAGCGGGCCAGTTTAAAAATATAAAGTTGGCCGAACAGGTAGACGGTGTTTATCCTCCGCTAGAGCCAAGTATTGCGATCAATAAAAAAAATCCAAAAAACATTGTGGCCGGAGTGGTACTCGATCGTGCTATTTATACAAATGATAGTGGAGTAACGTGGGCGGAAACGAAACTTGAATCTCCCTATGGAGTTTATGGAGACCCGGCTGTGATTTCGGATTCAAAAGGTGATTTTTATTTTTTCCATTTGGCCGATCCCAGCAAGCAAGGTCGCAGCAATGATGAATGGCTCGATCGAATAGTTTGTCAAAAATCTACGGATGGGGGAAAAACCTGGACCACGGGGGCATCGATCGGAAATAACCCTCCCAAAGATCAGGACAAAGAATGGCCGGCTGTGCATCCGCGCAAGCAATATATTTATACCACCTGGACTCAATTTGATAAGTACGGGTTAGAAGATCCTAATTGTCATTCGAACATCATGTTTAGTAAGTCTACGAATGCCGGAAAGAAGTGGAGTACACCGGTTCAAATCAATCAAAACCCGGGCGATTGTATTGATGATGATAACACCGCGGAAGGGGCCGTGCCAGCTGTAGATATGGAAGGCAGGGTATATGTGGCATGGGCCAACCAGGGAAATATTTATTTTGACCGATCGTTTGATGGCGGCACAACGTGGTTAACCAGTGATTTACTCATTGCAAAGCAAGAAGGCGGTTGGTCGATGGACATTCCGGGTATTATGCGCAGCAATGGCATGCCTGTGCTAATGATTGATAACAGCAAGGGCAGATTAAGCGGTAGTTTATATCTGGTATGGGCCGATCAACGCAATGGTACGGATGATACTGATATCTGGTTTATGCGATCCACGAACCAGGGCGACATGTGGACACAACCCATGCGCATTAATCAGGATGGGCCGGGCAAGCACCAGTTCTTCCCATGGATTGCAGTCGATCAGGGTACTGGCTATATATATATAGTGTATTATGATCGCAGAGCGTATGACGATTTGCAAACCGATGTTTATATGGCCTATTCTACGGATGGCGGTAGTTCATTCAAAGAAGTTAAAGTCAGTGAAAGTCCGTTTATACCTACCGAAACGAAATTCTTTGGCGATTATAATAACATCGGTGCCCACAAAGGAGTTATTACGCCCATCTGGACACGCATGGACAACGGCCGCACGAGTGTATGGACTTCCGTAATTGTAGATACGGAGTTGCTTAAGTAAATCGTTGTTGAAATGTCATCGCGCTCGGCAGGCAGGCATTGAGCCTTGAACTGGTTGTAACATAATAGTAAAATGTCATCGCGGCCCTGGAGCCGCGATCCCGCCATCAGTGCCACTACATTAACAATCCGAGCCATCAACGGCACATGCTTCACCCTCGGTAGTTACACTTTGTTTACCAATTTGCGTGAGCGCCTGCACAAACACTTCAGATGATTGAGCTCCGGAAATTCCGTATTGATTGTTTATGATATAGTACGGAACGCCACTAATACCCCGTTGGTGATTTGCCTGTTCACTCATGATAACTTCAGCAAGGCCTTCCTCCGAATCGAGCAGCGCAGCAATGCGTTGTTGATTTAAACCAACCTGTTCGCTTATAGCGAGTAAATTTTCCTTTTTAGAAAGATCAACACCATCTTCAAAATAAGCTTTCATAAACGCTTCTTTGGCAGCGAGTTGTTTGCTTTCTTGTTTGGCGAATGCTATGATGCGATGTGCATCGCGGGTGTTGGGTGATACTTTTTGTTTCGAAAAATCGAATGTCAAACCTTCTTCAGCAGCCACCGAAGCAACATGGCTGGTGATCTGATTATACTTTTCTTCGCTTCCGAATTTCTTAGTCAGGTATTCTTTCTGATTGAAACCTTCCTTTGGGGTTTGCGGATTAAGCTCAAATGGCAAATAGGAAACTTCAAATTCGAATTGATCACTCAATTGAGTCATCGCTTTTTCAATTCTTCGTTTGCCGATGTAACACCAGGGGCACACGACATCCGAGGCAATGTCAATTTTGATTTTAGGTTTACTCATCAAACATAAATTTTATCTCTAACATAACGGATATGTGGAATAGTTCAACAAAATATTACTATTAACACGCACGCTTAAGGAAGGTTAAATTCTCATGGTATTTTAAGGCTTTCCTGTTACCTTTGCCCCTTATAATTTATCAGAAATCAAAACCATCTATGACAACAGTAGCAGAACAAGCAAAATTTAAGGTAAAAGACATTTCCCTCGCGGAATGGGGTCGCAAGGAGATCAAATTGGCCGAAGCCGAAATGCCGGGTTTAATGGCACTTCGTGAAGAATTCGGTGCTAAGAAGCCCTTGAAGGACGCCCGGATTGCCGGATGCCTTCACATGACTATCCAGACTGCGGTATTGATTGAAACCCTCATTGAACTGGGTGCCGAAGTTACCTGGTCTTCATGCAATATTTTCTC
>LNFM01012689.1_pt1 | contig 10983 bp, 8 predicted proteins | sample 596031 | NCBI WGS metagenome assembly LNFM01 (sample SAMN04254537, study PRJNA301005) | activated carbon metagenome | isolation source: dual media filters at the Ann Arbor, Michigan drinking water treatment plant | place: USA: Ann Arbor | reverse complement strand
CCCGAGATCGCTCGCCACACCGCGCGACGCTCGACGCGCTCTGCGCCGAGCCCCCTACGAATGACCGCGCGAAACGTCCCGAGTCGCATGGACGAAAACGCCACGGCGCGACCGTCCGCGGTGATGCGCGTGTTGGCGAGCGGCACGATCCGAGGCGGCCTCGCGCTCGGCCCCGGGCCGCTCCACGCGAGCTCGATGTGCCGGTGAAACAGCGACGGAACGCGCGCTGCGACCGCCGGCACCGTCAGCTCCATCTCGCGCAACAACCGCGTCGATCCCGGCCCGAAGCGCACCGAAGGCCCGATCGCCTCGTAGCCCTCGGGGACCGCGTCGTCTGCGCAAGCGATGCTCGCGGGCATCGCCGAGAGCCCCGTCGCGTGCGGCGAGAGTCCCACCGACGCGTGCTCGAACGGAGCGCCAACCGCGCCGCGCAGCACCATTCCGGGCGCGATGGTTCCTGTGATCTCGGGCGTGGCGGCCGGACACGAAGGGACCGTCGAAGATCGAACATGGACCGTGAAGCTCGCCTCGGGCGGGGCAGGACCTCCCGCGACGAGCGGCTCGACTTGAACAGCCGTCACCGTCGCGACGCCCTCGGCCATGCCGCGAACCGCGAACTCGACCGAGCCGCTCGATCGCGCGACGGTGATCGTCGGCGGGAGCTCGAGCAGCCCAGCGGGCCGCGCGCTGAGCGCGTAGGTGGCAGCGCACGCCCTGCGATCCTGACGCAGCCGCAAGAGAGCGCGCTGCGTCGATCCGACAGCGACGAAGAGCGGCCCAGGATAGACCGAGTGAATCGGGACCGCCTCTGCGCACAGCGGTTGACCCGCGTCCGCATCGCCCTGCGAAGAAGCGTCCGACGGAGCATCGACAGCCACATCTGCGGGCGCACCATCGGGCAAAGCTGCGTCCTGGGGGCTCGTGCGCGACGCGCAGCTCCACAGGACGATCGATGCCAGCACGAGCGGGGGTCGACGCACCGTCATGCGCAGAGTGTTTCGCAACTCGGCGATCGAGTCGATGGCCGCCCTCGCGCGCAGGCCCGCGAGCGCGATACTCACACGCGCTCATGCCCTCCCCGCGCGCCGTGATCTTCGATTTCGACGGAACCCTCGCAGACTCCCGCGAGGTCGTCCTCGCGCAGTACAACCGGATCGCGCCGCGCCTGCGCGTGCGCCCCGTGCAGCGAAGCGAGCTCGAGCAGCTGCAGCGGCTCCCTCCGAACGAAGCGCTGCGCGCGTACGGCGTCGCGTGGTGGAAGCTCCCGCTGCTCGTCTTCGCCGTGCGGCGCGCCCTTCGTGAAGAGGTGCTGCGCATCGAGCTGTGTCAGGGCGTGCGCGAGGTCCTCGACGAGCTTCGCGCGGAGGGGGCGCGCTGCTCGGTGCTCTCGACGAACGCGACGGACAACATCGAGCGCTTCGCCGCGCACCACCGATTGCCTCGCTTCTCTGCGATCCGCGGCGGAGTCAGCATGTTCGGAAAGGCGCGAGCCCTCGACCGCTTCGTGCGCGAACAAGGCATCGAGCGTGAACGCGCCGTGTACGTGGGCGACGAAGTGCGCGACGTCGAGGCGGCCCACAGCGTCGGCGTGCGGTGCATCGCCGTCACCTGGGGCTTCTCGCATCGAGACGCGCTCGCGTCGAAAGAGCCGTGGCGCCTGGTCGACACCGCGCGCGAGCTGGCCGACGTCATTCGTGACTCGTGACGAACAGCGCCGAGATCGACCGACGAAGCGACGCTTCTTCGATCCGATCCCTCCCCCTTTGATTGTATGTGCGCTCTGCTCAGAACCCGAGCGAGCGCCAGGTGTTGGGCCCGACCACCCCGTCTGCGTCGAGCCCGTTCTCGCTCTGGTAGTGAATCACCGCGTTCTCCGTGTCTTCGCCGAAGATGCCGTCGACTTCGATGTCGTACCCTGCATCCACCAGCGCTTGCTGCAGGTTCTCTACGCTGTCTCCGCGAGCGCCGCGCTCGATCATTCCAGGCATCGGTGTCCTCCTTTGAACCGTCGTCCAGACCCCGAAGCCTCGGAGCCCACAGCGATGAGAGTTCCAACTCGCAAGATTGTCAATCGAGCAGTCGTTTTACAGGCAATCCTGACTCCTACACCTTGATCGCTCCTCACGAGCGCCCTCACGTTCTGCGCACCCCACCCACACGAGGGAACATTCGCAGGCCGCTCCGCGGTACGATCCCGCACATGGCGACGCGGTTTCCTTCGGCCATCTTTTGCGGCGCGCTCGCGCTCATCTCACCCGCCGCGCGAGCGCAGTCTTCCGACGGCGCGACAGCGCAGCTCGCGCCGCGAGAGCGCGACGAGCTAGCCCGCGCGCACTTTCGCGCGGGTGCGCGGTACTTCGAGCTCAGGCAATACCCCGAGGCGGCGACGGAGTTCGAGCGAGTGTTCGAGCTGACCGGACAGAGCACCCTCTTGTACAACGCCGCTCGCGCGTGGGAGGCCGCCGGAAGAGCGAGGAGCGCCGTGTCCGCCTACCAGCGCTTCGTCGCGCGCGGAGCGCAGGGCGTCGACCGCGCCGCGATCGAGAGCTCGATCGTGGCGCTCACGCCTCGCGCCGAAGAAGAGGACCGCGCTCGCGCCCGCGCGGAGGCCTGCCAGAACACAGCAGCGCCGCAAGCGTCGTCGACCTCGAACACGACCCCGAGCTCCGCCACGCCCGCCGTGCCAGTCGCCTCCGCCAACGCAGGGCCGCTCTTGCAACTGCGCACGAGGGTGCGCTTCGAGCACTCATCGGCGAACATGGTGGGTCCCTGGGTGCTGCTCGGCGGCGGCGCGGTGGTGGGAGCGCTCGCGCTGTGGCAAGGGATCTCGTCGATCGGCGACGCAGCCCGTGTCCGCGATGCGACCACGTGGAGCCCGCAGTTGACCTCGAGCTACTACGGCGTTCGCGAGCAGGGCAACACGTCGATCGTCCTCGGCGCGACCGCAGGCGCCGTGCTCGTCGGGGGCGTCGTGTGGCTCGTCGCGCGAGGCCCCGGAGAAAGGCGCGAAGAAGTGCTCAGGACCGCGATGATTTTGCCGACCGTCGGCGGCGCGACGCTCGCGCTCGGAGGTGTGCTTTGAACCCGCCTCGCTCTCACGACCGCGCGCTCGCTGCGAAGGCAACGGCCGCGCTGTTGGGCGCGATGCTGCTCGGCGCGAGCGGCTGCACCAACCCGACGCTCGACGGCAACGGCGCCATCGCGTGCGGCGCAAACAACGCGTGCCCACCGGAGTTTCAGTGCCGCGCAGGGCGCTGCTGTCCGCAGAGCTCGGACCCCGCGACGTGCCCCTCGGTCACATACGCGCCAGACCTGCGCGTGGGCGGGACCGCGTGCACGAGCGCAGGCTCGTGCGAGCTCGGGTTCGTCTGTCGCTTCGGTCGTTGTTGTCCGCCGGGCTCGACGCTCGCCGAGTGTCCCTCGGAGCGATTCGTGATGGGGCGCGACACCGGCGGAATCGCCTGCGACGGCGCAGGACGGTGCGAGCAGGGCTACGAGTGCCGCTCGGGCCGCTGTTGCCCGATGGGCAGCGCGCAGAGCGCGTGCCCGGCGGAGAACGTCGTTCCGCGTCGGCAGGTGGGCGGCGTCTCGTGCGGCGCGAACAACAGCTGCGACCCGGGGTTCGAGTGCCGGTTCGACCGATGTTGCCCGCGTGAATCGCCGCTCATGACGTGCCCTGCGGCGGACTTCGTTCCGCTTCGCACCGACGGGACGCTTCGCTGCGACGCGCAGAGCCGTTGCCCCAACGCCCACGGCTACACCTGTCGACAGGGTCAATACTGCTGCCCCGCGACCGGCGGAACGGGCCCCTGCGCGCCAGGCAGCCCCGGATCGCCGTGCTCGGACAACATGATGTGCGCGGCGTTTCCAGGAGCCGAGTTCAGCAGCCTGGTGAACTTTCGGTGCCTGACTCGAGTCGCCGTACCGTTTGTCATCGAGCCTGTCCCGATCAATAACGGGGCCTGCTCGGCTCCGTGCAATCCGAACAACCTTCGGTCCTGCGGCAGCGCGGGCTATTGCGTCGGCGGGGTTCGGTTCGCTGGAGCGCCGTCGGACGCGAGCGGTATTTGCACGGTGCGCTGTCGAACCTCGTCGAGCGTCCCCTTCGGCCCGTGTCGGCCCCAGCTCGCGTCCGTTCCTCCGGATCCGTTCCGGTGCTTTCCCATCAACCCAGAGGACCCGATGAGCACGGAAGGTTACTGCTTCCCTGACTGCACGGTCGACGACTACTGCGCCCGGCTGAACGGAAGCGTGAGCGCGATTATCCTTGGTGTCACCGTCACCTGCAATCGAACAACGCACGCCTGCGACCTCATGGTCCGCGACCGCTGAGCGCCAATTGTCAATGCACCCACGAACATGGCTCCCGCTTCTCGCGCTCGCGGCTTGCTCGCGCAGCGCCCATCCTCGCCCTGCTGCGACGCCGGTCGCCCCTCCGCCCGCTGCGATCGTCGCGGATGAGCCGCGACCGCTCTCGAGCGGAGAGACCCCGGCACAAGAAATCATGGAGCGCGTCGAAGAGACCTCCGAGTTCTCTGGCGACGCGCAGGGGCTCGAGCAGCTCGTGCGCGCGCTCACCGACGCCGTTCGCCGCAACGACGAGGCCCGCGTGCGGTCCATCGTCGCGCCGATTCGCGCCCGGCGATCGCCGCTCTTGCTCGCGCTCACGTTCGAGGGAGGACGCGCGCTCGCGGGCTATCTCACCGGGCCCGCCTCGCTGTCGGACGACGCGTTCGTCACTCGCGCTCGGACGTGGGTCGCGGCAACTTCGTTCACCGTTCATTCGGCGATGGGCGCAGAGATCGCCCGCGGCGAGCGCCGCACCGAGTACGCCGCAGAGCTGCGTCGCATCGGCTCGTCGCTCCGCGAGGGCGTGCGCTTCTACCGCGTGTCCTTTCGCTTCGCAGACGGACGCGTCGCGCACTCGGACGTGTGGGTCTACGCCGGCGCGCGCTGGATGTACGTCCCCGAACCCTGGCGCTTCGCCGAAGGATCCCCTGAGCGCGCGCTGGTGACACCCGCGCCCGCCGCGTTCGCCCGCGTCGCGCCCAGGAGGAGCCGATGAAAGCCGTTCGCTCTTCGATGATCGGTTCGCTCGCGACGGCGCTCCTCGCGTGCTCGCAGCCGCCGCCGCCCGCGGACGCGGACGTCGCGACGGTGGACAGCGTCATGGACACCGGCGCGGATCTCGGCGTCGACGCGCGAACCCGAAGCGGCATCGGCGACCCGTGCGAAGGCCCGTCCCCCCCCGAACAGGGAACGTGCGTCGAAGGACAGCTCTGCCTCTCCGAGGAGCTGGGGTTCAGCGGCGGATACTGCATCAGCGAATGCAGCGCCACGACGTGCGTCGCGGGCTCGAGGTGCGTCGCGATCGGCGGAAATTTTCGCGGATGCTTCTTGAATTGTGGGGACGCTCGCGACTGTCGCGACGGCTATCGCTGCGGGGACGTTCCCGGAGGGCGCGTCTGCCTTCCGACCGACGGACCGACGGGGACTCGCGACGGCGGCGCGTGCTGGACGACCACCGCGGGGCCGCATCAGCTCCCGGCGCTCGCGCGCAGGACCTTCTCCGAGGCCAACATCTCGCTCTCGCGAGAGCGAACGGACACCTCGTCGCAGGCCGAAGGCAACGTCGTCGTCAGCCCTGTGAACGGCGCGGTCGCCTCGAGCTACATCGCCGTGGGTCGCTCGGGAGCCTTCATGGGCGTCAGCACCAGACTGCCCGACGGGACCATCTCTCGAGGCGGCACCGTGCGAGATCCATCGCTGCGCACGACGAGCGATCCGGTGCTCGCCTACGACCGCAGCGGCCGACTGCACATGGTGTTTCTCGGGTACAACGTCACGACGCAGGGGCAGCCGACGGGCATGCGCGTTCGCCTGACGTCCAGCACGGACGACGGTCAGACCTGGGAGGCTGCCCGAGGGATCGAGCCGAGCACCTTCTGCGCCGGAGGCTGCGACAAGCCCTGGATCGTCATCGGGCCGACGCCGCGCGCCGTGCTCGAGCGAGACGCGGGCGTCGAGCCGATCGATGCGGCGTTGGATGACGGTGCCGTCGCAGACGACGCTGGCGACGCTGGCGACGCTGGCGACGCTCACGCCGATGGCGCCGTTGGCGACGCGGGCGGGTCGATGACCGAGCGCCAGTCGATCTACGTCGGAATCATGGTGCAGCTCAACCGCGGGCAGACCATCGAGCTGCACATCCTTCGCTCGGACGACGGAGGTCGGTCGTTTACCGCCCCGATGCGCTTTGCGGCGAGCACCGTCACGAGCGCGACCGTCCCCAACCTGCTCACCCCCGCGATCGGCCCGGACGGAACGCTGCACGTCGCGTACGCCGGCATCTCGACGCGCGCGGGCAACAGCGCGCGCTTCGGCAACACACAAAATCGAACGTTCTATCGTCGCTCGACCGACGGCGGCGCGACCTGGTCCGACGCAGTGACCATCTCGCGACCGACCGACTCACCCGTGTACCAGCAGCCCATCGTGGTGGTCGACGGTCGACGCGTGCACGTCGCGTTTACCGCGGGGACCAGCCGCGGAGCCTGGGACGTCCTGCTCGCGACGAGCGACGAAGACGGCGCTGCCTGGACGCACCGAAGGATCAACGACGAGCCCGAGTCGTGCGCGACCCACGCTTTTCCTTGGATCGTCGCGGATCCGGCGCGAGGTCGCGTGCACGCGCTGTGGCTCGAGAACCGCTTCGGCGACGGCGCTGCGGCGTATGCATCGTGCCCGTCCGACCCGCGCATGCCCTGCGGCGCCAACGAGCAGATCAGCGACGGGACGTTTACCTTCGAGACCTCTCGAGAGCCGGGCCGTTGGCACGGCGACTACCAGGGCCTCACGCTCGCCGACGACGGCACGCTCTGGGCGCTGTGGAGCGACACCCGCTCGGGAAGCCCTGGAATGTACCTGGCGCGCGGCGCCGTGCGCTGACGCTTGACCGCGGCGCGAGCTTCGGTCCAAGTTGTGATTGCGATGACGATCCTGGCGCCTGGCAGCCCCGAGGCATGGGAGCGCCCCGAGGTCGACGTGTCACACCTCGTGACGGAGACGGACGATCCGTTGGACAACCGATACACGGAGAAGCAGCAACGGCTGTTGGTGAGCGCCCTTTACTCGTCATGGGAGGGCCCGCCTCCGATGGAAGACGACGGGCCTCCCAGCGCCGATTCCTCCCAGCGCCGCGCGTTCGTAGCGCTCGCAAACGTGGGGTTGTTCGCGGACACCCACCAACAGGCGATCGTGCCCGACGTGATGGTGAGCGCTGACGTCACGTTTCCGACAGAGATGCACCGCAAGGGGCAGAAGAGCTACTTCGTGTGGGAGTTCGGCAAGGTGCCCGACGTCGTGATCGAGGTCGTGTCCAACACCGAGGGCGGAGAGCTGGACACGAAGAAGTCGCGCTACGCGCGCATGCGGATCGGCACCTACGTGATCTGGGACCCGGCTCGGTACCTGAGCGAGCGCGAGCTGCATGTGTTCGAGCTTGATCGCCAGCGCTACCGGCGTTCGGAGCGCACGTTCTTCGACGAGCTCGGCATCGGTCTCGCAGTCTGGACGGGGCGCTTCGAAGAAGCCGAAGAGCGCTGGCTCCGCTGGGTCTGGTCCGACGGCTCCCCGCTGCTCACCGGCGACGAGCACGCAGCGCGAGAGCGAGACCGCGCAGAGCGAGAGCGAGACCGCGCAGAGCGACTCGCGGCGCGACTGCGGGCGCTCGGGATCGATCCGGACGAGCCGTAGTCACGCGGCCGTGTCGGGGTCGTTCCAGGCAGATCCGTCGCGCTCCGACCGCGACGATCAGCGTCACCGCGTCGACTGACGTCGCGTCAACCCGAGGTCCCTGCAGATCGCGCGAGCGCACGCGAGGAGCCGTCCATGATCGACGCGAACGTACGGCACACCGCGGCTGCGGCTCGCGTCCGCGAGGGTGACGTCCACTTTGTGCGAGAGAAATCCGGTCGCGACGAGCACGAGCTGCACGGACTCGCCGTCGATTCGCTCTCGGACGGACTGGATTCGGCGCGGATCGCACACGCACCAGTCGAGCGACTCGAACTCGAGGCTCTTCGAGAGCTTTTCGCGCAACAGCGGGTCCTCGCGGTTGCTCACGAAGAGCGCCTTTCGACCGCGCGTCCACTCGCGAGCGCGCCGGATCTCCGGGCGGGCGTCCTCTTGTGTCCCGAGCGATTCTCCGCTCGCAGCGCTCGGTGGATCGAGCGGCCGCTCGTCCTCCCCTTCATCCTCGGGTGACTCGAGGACAGCCCCGCCCGCGAGCGTCGCGAGGATGGCGTTGGCTCGGCGCCGGAGGCGACGGTCGTCGCCGAAGTGCCTCGCGTCGATCGAGACCCCGCTCGCTGCATACGGTCGAAGCGACTCGACGATTTTTTCTGTGGGAACCTCGAGCTCGATCGCCTCACGAACCCACGACGAAAGCCCTTCGACCGTGACGCTCGCCACGGGAGGCACCCGCTCCCAGAGCGCTCGGACGGCCCTCTTTCGCGCGGCCTTCGCGGGGTTGGGCTCGGACTGCCCCAGCTCGATCGCCCACGGTCGCGCCGGAGCGTACGACGAATCCATCGCGCGCTGAGCGAGCGAATCGCCCGCGATCCGGCGGAGCGTCCCGACGGCGCCGCCCCACTGCACGGGATCGACCTCTGCCCCTCGGAGCCAACGCAGACGCCTGGCGACGAGCGCGAGCGCCTCTCCAGCGCGGCCGGGCTCGCTCGACTCGAGCTCGCGGAGCTTCTCGACGACCTGTCCGAGCAGAGCCTCGGGGTCCTTCGGCGCTGGCGAGAGGAACTTCGCGTCCGCCCACCCATCCTCGTCGCGCTCGTGATTCGAGTCGATCGCGAGCCGCTCCAAGAGCGCCTCGGATTCGCTCGCCACTTGATCCCAAGAGCTCGCGTAGATCCCGCGCAACATCCGCGCGGCGTCTTGGGGGATCGCGTCGCGCCGCAGCGCGCTCACGTTGCCCGGCCAGTATCGCCTCGAGAGCTCGTTGACCGTGCGAAACACCGCGTCTGCGCGCTTGCTCGCAGCCTCGTAGCCGGCGCTCTCTTGCGTCGCGCGCACCCGAGCCGCCCACGCCAACAACCGGAGCCTTTGCAGCTCGGGCGCCATCAGCGCGAGGTCTTCTTCGCGCTCGTCGATCTCGCGCTGGATGCTCTCGAGCTGCTCGAGCGCATCGCCTTGCGCCTCCGAGCGCTCGTCTCCGTCCTCTGTCGCGCGCGCCCCAGCGGCCTGCGCCTCGAGCGACGGAGCGACCGACGCCGCGACGGGAGGCTCGCTCGACAGCGCGCGCGCTTCCACCGGCGCGATCGGCTCGGCGTCGGGCGCGACCGCTGCACGCTCGGCGATCGGCTCTTCGACGGGACGCTCGTCGGGCTGTGTCGGCGAGGACGGCGAGGACGGCGAGGGCAAATCTGCGGCGTCCTGCGTCGCCGACGCGGCCGCGACCAGCGCTGCGCGCGCGACCGCCGACGGCGCGAGCTGCGCGAGCAAATCCTCGATCGCATCATCGTACGTGGGGCCGCGACCGAGCCAACGCTCGTCGGCGAAGGAGGCGAGCACCTCGGTCCAGCCAAGCACGCGCGGAGAGAGGACGTACCCGCTCGCCTGAAGGTGGGCGACGATCCGCGCGCGCTCGAGTCGCCAGAACTGCAACGAATCCATCGAGGCAGTTGTCGGTCTTTGGTTGTTCATCGATTCGCGCTCGGAGCGTGTGGCCGACAGGCAGTGTCGCTGCAGCTCGAGTGGACCTCCGCGATTGGCGGCATTCTCAGCGAATTTCACAGGGACCGATCGGTCCTAATTTGGGACCGATCGCGCCCTACGCGATTTGCCGGCCCTCGCAGCTCCGTCGTCCCGCCTTTGGCGGAGACGTCGTCGCGCTCTTGCGCGACCGCATGCGCGGGAGTCTCTGCTCCCGCGCCAGTGCGCCCACTGCGGGAGTCTCTGCTTCCGCGCCAGTGCGCCCACTGCGGGAGTCTCTGCTTCCGCGCTCGCTCAGTTGCGCTCGGCGCCGAGGCGACCGGGCTCGTGCATTCCCTGGCCGCGCAGATCGCTGGTGATCAAGCGCACGAGCGCGTCGTTGAAGCGCTCGACGGCGACGCGATCGGTGTCGGCCTCCATGTGCGAGCCGCCGACGCCCGAGTCGTCCGTGAGATAGACGTACGGGGTGCTTGTGTAAGCGCCCATCGCGCGAAAGAGAAACTCGACGCGACGATCGCTGCCCGACGCCGCGACGGGGAGCAAACGGATTCCTCGCTGCGAGGCGCGCACCATCGCCTCGCGATAGGTGAAGTTCGTGTCTCCGTAGTGCTGCGGCGGCGCGTCGGCCACCAGCACCAACACGCGCACCGCGGCGCCGTCGCTCCACGCGAGGCGGTTCATCGCGGCGTCGATGCCCGCGTTGAGGTCCTCGGGGTAGTCGCCGCCGCCCGAGGCGTAGACGTTTTGCATCGCCGCCGCGAAGCCCTGCACGTTGCTCGTGAACGGGATCTGTTGAACGACCGTCTCGTCCACGCGATCGCGGTAGAACGTCGCGCTCAAGCGCACGCGAACCCCTGGAGAATCGCGCTCGATTCGCTGAACGATGCTCGCGATCTCGCGGTTGACGTAGCGAAGCTCGTCGCCCATCGAGCCCGTCACGTCGATGAGAAACCCGAGGTCGAGCACCGGCGCAGGAGGGACGACCGCCGCGTTGAGCCGCACCATCACCGGCTGCCCGTCGCCTTGCGTCGGGATCTGCACGTCTGCGCCCACCGTCAGAGACTCGACCGTCACGTCGAGCCGCGCGACGCCCGCGAGCTGCGCCGTCGAGAGCCCCGGAAAGTAATCGAACGAGCCGTCCGCGTGGGTCAATGCTTCGACCGTTCCGCCCTGGTTCGACAGTCGGACGCGCGCTGCGTTGACGCCCCGTCCCTGCGAGTCGACCACGCGAATGCGCAGGCGCCTCGTCATGTCGAG
>LNFM01012688.1_pt1 | contig 10984 bp, 11 predicted proteins | sample 596031 | NCBI WGS metagenome assembly LNFM01 (sample SAMN04254537, study PRJNA301005) | activated carbon metagenome | isolation source: dual media filters at the Ann Arbor, Michigan drinking water treatment plant | place: USA: Ann Arbor | reverse complement strand
CGTCGGTCTCGGCCACCACCGCGGGCTTGCAGGCGAAGGGGTCGCGGATCAGCGCCAGCTCGGTGGGCGTACCCATCAGGAAGGTGTAGAAGCCGTCGAGCACCTCGAAGACCTTCTGCAGCGCGCTGGGCAGATCGTCGCCTTCGCGCAGCCGCCATTCCAGGAACCGGCAGGCCGCCTCGGTGTCGTTGTCGGTGTCGAAGCGGATGCCGCGCGGCTCGAGCATGCGGCGCACCGCGTTGGGGTTGGACAGGCTGCCGTTGTGCACCAGGCAGAAGTCTTCGCCGGCCGTGAACGGGTGGGCGCGGTCGGGCGTGACGGCCGACTCGGTGGCCATGCGCGTGTGGCCCACCAGGTGGCTGCCCTTGAGCTTGCTGAAGGCGTAGCGTTGCGCCACCTGGGCGGGGCTGCCGATGTCCTTGTACAGCTCGATGCGGCGGCCGGCCGACATCACGTGCAGCACAGGGTCGGTGGCAAGCACCCAGGCCTTCACAGGCTCGGCCGCGCCGCTGAAGGTCACCACGGCCTGGTTGCCGTGCGCGGCCAACGCGGCGTCCACCTGCAGCGCGGTGTTCAGCGCAGCCACCAGAGCCGGCCAGTCGTAGCGTTCACCCCGTTCGGTGAGGCCGGCGTACAGGCTCAGCTTGCGCCGGCCTTCGTCCAGGGGGGGCGTGAACACCGCCATGCCGGCCGAGTCGGGCCCGCGGTCCGACATGCCGATCAGCATCGGCACCATCAGTTCGCCGAGCTGGCCTTGCAGTTCCGGGCGCTTCAACAGCAGCCCGACGATTCCGCACATCTGGTGTCTCCCCTTGCTGCGGTGGTCAGAAGAATTCGAGGTAGGTCTTGGTCTCCCAGTCGGAGACGTGGCGCATGTACTCCACCCATTCCATGCGCTTGAGCTTGAGGAACTCGGCGGCCAAAGGCCCCAGAGCGCCACACACCACGCGGTCGGCCTGCAGCGCGTTCAGGGCCTCGTTCAGATTCTGCGGCAGCAGGCCGATGCCGGCCTCGCAGAGCTGAGCCTCGCTCCAGTCGTAGAGGTTGACGTTGCGCGGCTCGCCAGGGTCGAGCTGGCGCTCGATGCCGTCCAGGCCCGCGGCGATGACCGCAGCCGTGGCCAGGTAGGGGTTGCACGACCCGTCGGGCAGACGCAGTTCGAGCCGCCCCTTGGGCACGCGCACCATGGCCGAGCGGTTGTTGTCGCCGTAGCTGATATAGGCCGGCGCCCAGGTACTGCCGGTGAGCGAGCGCCCCACCACCAGCCGCTTGTAGCTGTTGACCGTGGGCGCGCACAGCGCGGCCAGCGCCGGTGCGTGGGCCAGAAGGCCGCCCAGGAAGTGGTAGGCCATCGTCGACAGCTGCAGACCGCGGCGGTCGCTCTTGTCCTCGAAGAGGTTCCTTTTGCCGTCCTTCGACAATGAGCCGATCGACAGGTGCATGTGCATGCCGTTGCCCGGCAGGTGCGCGAAGGGCTTGGGCATGAAGGAGCAGATCAACCCGAGTTCGTTGGCGATCTCGCTGGCCGCCATCTTGAAGAAGACGAAGTGGTCGCACGAGGTCAGCGCATCGGTGTAGGTGTAGTTCATCTCGAACTGACCGTTGGCGTCTTCGTGGTCGATCTGGTAGACGTCGATGCCGGTGGCGCGCAGCGCATTGGACAGCCGCTCGAGGAAGACACGCGTGCGCGACAGGCCCTTGTAGTCGTAGCAGGGCTTGGCCAACGTGTCGCTGGCGTCGCAGGGCTCGATCTGGCCGTTGATGCCTCGCTTGAGCAGGCTGAACTCCGGCTCCAGCCCGGTGAACAAGGTCCAGCCCTTCTGCGTCAGACGGTCGATCTGCCCGCGCAGCATCACGCGGCTGTCGAAGGGCCAGGGTTCGCCGTTCACGTGGCCTTCGCAGACGATGCGCGCCAGCCCCGGCTGCCAGGGCACCAGCGAGACCGTGCGCAGGTCGCCCACGGCCATGAAGTCGGGGCCGTGCGGCTCGATGCCCACGCCCCAGATGGCGAAACCCGCGAAGCCGGCGCCGTCGGTGAGCACGGTTTCCAGGTGCGCCAGCGGCACCGACTTGGCCTTGGCCACGCCGTGGATGTCGACGAACTGCGCCAGCACGTAGTTCACGCCCTGCGCCGAAAGGTAGGCACGCGCCGAAGCCGCGTCCTCGAAGCGCAGGGGACTGGCGAGGTCGCCCGCAACGGGCGTGGAGGTGACGGCGGTCATCGTGCTGTCCTGTGGCGGTGGGACATGGTGTGTTTCCTGCTAAGCACTATTTATGCCTGCCAGGAAAACAATCGTGCTGCCCCATTACACTGGCGATTGAGCGACCAACCCGCCTCCGGCCATGCCGCGAAAGACTGTGCTCGCCCCGCCCCCGCCGCCCCTGCCACCGTCGCTCGAAGAGTCGGTCGGCAGCGCCATTCGAGAGCTGCGCCAGCGCCACGGCCTCACGCTGGCCCAGGTGTCCGAGCAGGCCAGCCTGAGCAGCGGCATGCTGTCGAAGATCGAGACCGGCCAGACGGCGGCCGGCACCGACACGCTGGCGCGCATCGCGCGCGCGCTGGGGGTGTCGATGGGCATGCTGTTCAGCAAGTACGACGCCACGGGCACCAGCGCGCAGCACGTCAAGAAGGGCCAGGGCATGGAAGTGGTGCGTCGCGGCACCAAAAGCGGACACACCTACCACCTGCTGGCCTACGACCAGGGCCCGGTGAAGCTGTTCGAGCCCTTCCTGATCACCATGGACGACGACTCCGAGCGCTACCCGACCTTCCAGCACCCGGGCTCGGAGTTCCTGTACATGCTGGAAGGCCGCCTCGAGTACCGCTGCGCCCAGCAGATCTACCTGCTGGAGCCCGGCGATTCGCTGAGCTTTCCCGGCACCGTGCCTCACGGGCCCGAGCGCCTCGTGCGCTGCCCGATCAAGTTCCTCTCCGTCATCGTCTACCCGCAGGCCGCGGCCTGATCCTTCCCAATGAACCACTTCGACGTGATCGTGATCGGCGCCGGCGTCATCGGCTCTTCGGTGGCGTACCACCTGGCTCGCTTCGGCGCCAGGAGCGTGCTGGTGCTCGACCGCACCCAGGTGGGCGCCGGCACCACCTCGCAGTCCTCGGGCATCCTGCGCACGCACTACTCGGTCATCGAGAACGTCGAACTCGCCCTGGCCTCGTGGCAGGTGTTCAAGAACTTCGCCGGCTACCTCGAAGACGAGGAAGCGTCGGCGGGCCTGGTGAAATGCGGTTATCTGATCGCGTCGCCCGACGGCCCCAAACTCGATGCGCTGCGCAGTGCCCTGCAGGGCCAGCGCGACAAGGGCATCACGGTGCAGGAACTCGATGCGGCACAGGCTGGCGGCCTGCTGCCGATCGCCCGGTTCGACGACGCCGCCTTGATCGGCTTCGAGCCCGAGGCCGGTTTCGCCGACGCTTATCTCACCGCCACCGGCTTTGCACGCGCAGCGCGGCGCCTGGGCGTGAAGATCGTCGAAGGCGTCGAAGTGCAGCGGCTGCTGCACGACCAGGGCCGGGTGACCGGGGTGGAGACCTCGGCAGGCACCTTCCACGCCGGCACGGTGATCAGCACGCAGAACATCTGGGCGCGAGACATCGAGCGCTGGACGGGCATCCCGTCGCCGGTGGCCGCCGAGCGCCACACGGTGCTGGCGCTGGAAGGTCCGCAGCCCTACACGTTCCAGATGCCGGTCTACAAGGACCTGGGCTCGCCTGGCATGCTGTACTGCCGCAGCTACGGCGGCACGCAGATGCTGGTCAGCGAAGGCATCAGCGGCGAGACGCTGCCCGCACCCGACAACCAGCAGGGGCCCGTGTCGATGGACTACGTTGCCGAAGTGGGCGCACAGGTGGCCGAGCGCTTTCCCAGCTACGAAACGGCCGGGCTGGCCTCATCGTGGACCGGTGTCTACGACGTCACGCCGGACTGGAATCCGGTTCTCGGCCGCCTGCCGGGCATGCAGGGCCTGCTGGTGGGCTACGGTTTCAGCGGCCATGGCTTCAAGCTGTCTCCCGGCATAGGCCGCGTGCTGGCGCAGGAAGCGCTGGGTCTGCAAACCGACGTGCCGCTGGCGCCCTATGCGCTGGACCGTTTCGCGAGAGGGTCGTTGCTCACTGGCCGCTATGGCGTGGGCGCAGTGAGCTGAAGGCGCCTGCGGCCAGCGCCACGGGCGCGCGCCTTCAGTTCTCGCGCACGACCTCGGGCCGATCCACCTTGGCTCGTTCCCGCGGCATGGACTCGCGCTCCGGGTGCAGCAAGGGAAAGGACCGCGCGTCCAGCCCTTCGTCGAGCAAGGCATCGCGCCAGGCCGACTGGCCGGGTGCGAAAGACGCTTCGACAGGCGCGGCCTGGCGCTTGATACCGAACCACGCGAGGATCCTGGACTTCAACGACATGCCGGCGGCCCCTGGCAGAAGACTCCGATGGGCAAACGGTATACCTGATTGCAGAAGTCACTTCGACGAGCAGGTGACGGGTTGCAACCTCCGGCCGGGCGGCACCCAGGCCGGTCAGGCACGCCCGGGGCCACCCGCCGACTCTGGACCGTTCCAGCCCAGCAACTCGGCCAGACGCGTCACGATCCACAGGGCCTCGGCCGACGACACAGTGGCATCGTCGCCCGTCAAGCCCTGGTGCATGCGTTCGAGCACCACGTCCTCGGACACGCCGAGTTCCCACAGCTTGGTAGTGGCGGGTTCGGTGAGCATCTGCGCCAGGTCCTCGCAGAACTCGTAGCGGGCGGCGATCTCCTCGCGTGGTGCCACCGGCCGCGTGCGGCCAGGCGGCAGGAACAGCGCCAGGAAGGACGGCGGCACGATCAACTGGCTGTCATCGGACATCTCTTCATTGTGGCAGTGCACCAACCGAGACCTCGCCCCAGGTGCTCGTGCATGATGCGGTCAAGATGTGCCCCACACGATCCTTCATCGCCTTGCGATCCTTCTTGGCCTTTCTGATCGCCGTGCCCGTGCTGTTGTCCGGCGCCTGCGCGGTGGCCCCGACGGCCCCGGCACTGGCCTTCACGCGGCCCGTCGTCCTGCTCGGCGAGGTACACGACAACGCCGAGCAGCACGCGCTGCGCCTCCGGGCCTTCGAAGCCTGGCTGGCGCAGGGCGCGCGTCCGGCACTGCTGATGGAGCAACTCGATCGAAACCGGCAGTCGCAGATCGACGGCCTGCTCGCCCGGCATCCGCCGCCTTCCGCGGAGCAGTTCCTGGCCGAGGTCGTACCCGACCTCAGGGGTTGGGACTGGCGCTTCTACCGCCCCTTCATCGCATTGGCGCTGCAACATGGTCTGCCCATCGTGGCAGCCAACGTGCCGCGCGACGAGGCGCGTGCGGTGATGCGTCAGGGCCTGGCGGCACACGGTTTCGACGCCGCAGTGCCGGCCGACATCGGGGCCAGCCTCGCGCGCGCCGTGCTCGACAGCCATTGCGGCATGCTCGACGAAGCCACCGCCGGCCGCATGGCGCTGGCCCAGGTGGCGCGTGACCAGTTCATGGCGCGCATGGTCGAACGACATGCGTCCCGAGGCGTTCTTCTGCTGGCTGGCAATGGCCATGTCCGCATCGATGTCGGTGTGCCGCGCTGGCTGAGCCCCGCCACCCGGGCGCGCAGCGAAGCCATCGGTCTGCTGGAGCGCGATGGCGACATGCGTGCCGCCTCGTTCGACCGCGTGGTCTTCACCGGCACGCAGCCGCGCGAAGACCCCTGCGCTGCGATGCGCCGGGATGGACCGGTCAGGGCGCCCGCGGGCTCGGCATCGGCGCCCCGCTGACGAGTTTCAGTGCAGCGTTCCGCCCCGCCCCGGGCTGCCTTTGGCGCCTGCCGGCCCGTGCGCCAGCTTGTTCTCGCTGTGGGCCAGCATGTCCTTGCCCTGAACGCCCGCAAAGAGCGCGGCGGCCCGCAACTTCAGTTCCAGCAGTTCACTGGCGCTCACCGAGTACTGCCCGGTCACCTTGTTGACGATGATGCCGAACTCGACATCCTTGCCATCGTTGGAAAGCGTGCCGCTGGTGAACTCGTAGTCATCGCTTTCCCAGGGCAGCCCTCGCGCCTCGGCGTCGTAGTCCTGGTACTCGATGCGCTGGATCTCGCCACTGGCAAGATTGAGAGAGCCCTTGGAGACGATCACTTCGTCGCTCAGCTCATCGGAAATCACGATCGGCACCTTCAAGTCCACGGCTGACACCTCAAGTCCACAAACACTGGATTCTGCCTGCCATGCGGCCCCGCGTTGTCCGGGATGTCCGCAGGGCCGCTATCGTCAAGCTTCGTCAACATCGCCACTCAGGCGGCGAAGGAGCAGGGCATGGGTTGGTTTTCGAAGAAGGATGCCGGTTTTTTCCTGGCCACGGTGGTGCCCGACGGCAACGGCGCGCGCGTCGAGAAGTTCCTGGGCATCGTCAACGGCGAAGCCATCATCGGCGCCAACATCTTCCGCGACGTGTTCTCGTCGGTGCGCGACGTCGTGGGCGGCCGTGCCGGCGGATACGAACGCGCCCTCTCGGGTGCCCGGGACGCGGCCCTGGACGACATGATGGCGGCGGCCCGTGAACTCGGCGCCGACGGCATCGTCGGCATCGATTTCGACTACGAGGTGCTGGGCGAGACCAACGGCATGATGATGGTCGCCGTCAGCGGCACGGCGGTCAAGATGGCGGGCTGACATGGCGCGACAGAACCCCGCGAGCCCGCACGCCGGGTTCTCTCGCACCTCCTGAACCGGCCACGCCTCGATTCAGCCGCAAACGCGGTTGCGACCGCCGTTCTTCGCGATGTAGAGCTGCCGATCGGCCGCTTCGAGAAGTTCGGCACCCAGCGACATCGCGTCGCACAGGCTCGCCACGCCCACCGAGATGGTCTGACGGTGCGGAGCTCCCGGCGCGCCGCGCGCGCCGGGCAGCGTGAAGGCATGCCCGGCCACCGCGGCGCGCAGGCTCTCTGCCGTCGCCAGGGCCGTGTCGAGGCCGCACTGCGGCAGCAGCACGGCGAACTCCTCGCCGCCCACGCGCGCCAGCACCTGGCCGGGCAGCAATGCGGCCTGCACCAGCGTCGCGCTTGCCCGCAGCACCACGTCGCCGGCCGCATGGCCGTGGCCGTCGTTGACGGCCTTGAAACGGTCGAGGTCGTAGCAGATCACCGACAGCTCGCCGCCGGTCTGCCGCGCGCGGCGGATCTCCAGCTTCAGCGTGTCCTGGAAGTGGCGACGGTTGAAGACACCGGTGCCTTCGTCCAGCGTGGCCAGGCGGTAGATGCGGTCATGCAGCAGGGCATCGATGCTGCGCTGGTCGTGGAAGCGCATCACCACGTTCCCCAGGCGCAGCAGGTCGCCGTCCCTCAGCACCACCGGGCCTTCGATGCGCCGGTCGTTGACGTGGGTCCGGTTGGCCGAGCCGAGGTCGCGCAGCACCACCACCGAGTTGCTGCCCACCTGCAGTTCGGCATGACGCCGACTGATGCCCGGGCTTTCGACGAGAACCTGTGCGTCGGCACCACGCCCCACCACCTGCAGGCCACGGTCGAGGTCGAAGCGGCGGCCGGCTTCGGGGCCGCTGTAGAGGATCAGGCACGGCAGCGAACCCGCGTTCAGGTTCTGGAACAGCGAGCTGTCTCCGCGGTCCACTTCGATGGTCAGGGGCTCGGTCATCGTGTTGCAGGTGGGTTGCCGACCTTCGTGCCGGGCCGCCGTAGCCGGAGGTCCCGGCGAGTCAACGGTCCTGCAGGGACTTCGGCAGCACCCGCGCACAACTCAAACGCGCCGATGCGGCGGCCGGAATGTGCGCCAACTTGTACGCCAACTTCCTCTCGACGCCGGCTCAGCCGCGCGGTGGATGCGCCCCGGCCCTGACGCTCTGCGCCGTCTGCCCGAACAGGGCCCGCCGTGCCTCTTCGGTGAGGGCGGGCGCGCGAAGGTCCTTGCCGACTTCGAGTGCAGCGCGCGTCGCCGGCCGCGCCATCACACGCTCGTACCAGGCCTTGACGCAGGGGAAATCGTCGATCGGCACCTGCTGTGCCCGCCAGGTGCGCACCCAAGGGAAGATCGCCATGTCGGCGATCGAAAAGTCGTCGCCGGCCACGAACGCCCGCGTGCGCGCCAGCTGGCTGTCGAGCACACCGTAGAGCCGGTTGACTTCCCTGCCGTAGCGCTCCAGCGCGTAGGGGATCTTCTCCGGCGCGTAGAGCAGGAAGTGACCGTTCTGCCCGGCCATGGGTCCGAGGCCGCCCATCTGCCACATCAGCCACTCCAGCACGGTCTTGCGCCGACGCAGTTCGGTGGGCAGGAAAAGGCCGGTCTTCTCGGCCAGGTAGATCAGGATGGCACCGCTCTCGAACACCGACACCGGCTCGCCTCCGTCGGCCGGCGCGTGGTCGACGAGGGCCGGCATGCGGTTGTTCGGGCTGATGGTCAGGAAGTCGGACGCGAACTGCTCGCCCTTGCCGATGTTGACCGGCTTGAGCGTGTAGGGCAGTCCACACTCCGCCAGCATCAGCGTGACCTTCCAGCCGTTCGGGGTGGGCCAGTAGTACAGGTCGATCATCGAAGGCGGGTCAGGCCAGGCCGGACTGGATGCTGGGAACGATGACCACCTTGCCGGTCGCCTGGCGGGAGCCCAGCGCATTCAAGGCCGCCGGCACGTCATGCAGCGCGTAGCGCGCCGATACGCGCGGGCGGATCTTGCCGTCGGCCATCCAGCCCATCATCTGCCTCATGGCGGCCAGGTTGGCCTTCGGCTCGCGGCGCGCGAAGTCGCCCCAGAAGACGCCGACGATGCTGGCGCCCTTGAGCAGCGCCAGGTTCCAGGGCAGGCGCGGGATCTCGCCGTTGGCGAAGCCGACCACCAGGTAGCGCCCGCGCCAGCCGATGGAGCGGAAGGCCGGTTCGGCATAGACGCCGCCCACCGGGTCGTAGATCACGTCGGGGCCCTTGCCGCCGGTGGCTTCCTTCAACGCCGCGCGAAGGTCCTGCGTGGCGTAGTTGATGAGCGCGTCGGCGCCATGTTCCTTGCACACGGCCAGCTTTTCGTCGCTGGAGGCTGCCGCGATGACCTTCGCGCCCATCGCCTTGCCGATCTCCACCGCCGCCAGGCCCACGCCGCCGGCGGCACCCAGGACCAGCAGGGTCTCACCGGCCTTCAACGCGGCGCGATCGACCACCGCGTGGTGCGAGGTGCCATAGACCAGTGTGAAGGACGCAGCGACCTCGTCGGTCATGCCGGTCGGGATGGGAATCAGCGAGGAGGCCGGCGCAATGAGTTGTTCGGCAAAGGCGCCGGTGCCGACGAAAGCGATGACACGGTCGCCGACCCTCACGTTGGTCACGCCCTCGCCCAGCGCCAGCACCACGCCGGCGGCCTCGCTGCCGGGTGTGAAGGGCAACTCGGGCTGCACCTGGTACTTTTTCTGGATGATCAGCACGTCGGGATAGTTCACCGACGCTGCGCCCACCTGGATCAACACCTCGCCGGCTTTCGGGTGCGGCGACGGCAGGTCTTCGACGACCAGGCTCTCGGGCGGACCCCAGGCCTTGCAGACAACGGCTTTCATTCAGTTTGCTCCAGATCGCACAACATCAACCGACCCAGCGAACGCCCCGGAACCGGCTTCGCCGGGCCGCTGGCGTTGCCCCCTTGAGGGGGCGGCCGAAGGCCGCAGGGGATGGTTGTCATGACCCGCGGGTGACAGGCATCGCGACGTCGGCCATCGGCATGCCGGTGCGCGCGGCGCGCTGCTTGCCGAGTTCGAGCTTGGCGATGGATGCGCGGTGCACCTCGTCGGGGCCGTCGGCCAGGCGCAGCGTGCGAGCATGGGCGTAGAAGCCGGCCAGCACGAAGTCGTCGCTGACGCCGCCTCCGCCGTGGGCCTGGATGGCCATGTCGATGACGTCGCAGGCGACGTTCGGCGCGACCACCTTGATCATCGCGATCTCGGCCTTGGCCACCTTGTTGCCCACCGTGTCCATCATGTAGGCGGCCTTGAGCGTGAGCAGGCGGGCCATGTCGATGCGGCAGCGCATGTCGGCGATGCGCTCTTCCCACACGCCCTGGCGCGAGATCTCCTTGCCGAAGGCCACACGGCTGTCCAGCCGCGCGCAGGTCATCTCGAGCGCCCGCTCGGCCATGCCGATGGCGCGCATGCAGTGGTGGATGCGTCCGGGTCCGAGGCGGCCCTGGGCGATCTCGAAGCCGCGGCCCTCGCCCAGCAGCACGTCGGTGACGGGAATGCGCACGTCCTTCAGGTCGACTTCCATGTGCCCGTGCGGCGCGTCGTCACGGCCGAAGACGGTGAGAGGGCGCAGCACCTTCACGCCGGGCGCCTTCATCGGCACCAGCACCATGGACTGCTGGCTGTGGCGCGGCGCCTCGGGATCGGTCTTGCCCATCACGATGAGGATCTGGCAGCGCGGATCACCGGCGCCGGAACTCCACCACTTGCGACCGTTGATGACGTAGTGGTCGCCGTCACGCACGATGCGCGTGGCGACGTTGGTGGCATCGCTGGAGGCCACGGCCGGCTCGGTCATCAGGAAGGCCGAGCGGATCTCGCCGCGCAGCAACGGGGCCAGCCAGCGGTCCTTGTGTTCCTGCGTGCCGTAACGCTCGATGGTCTCCATGTTGCCGGTGTCGGGCGCCGAGCAGTTGAAGACCTCGCTGGACCAGGGCTGGCGGCCCATGATCTCGGCCAGGGGCGCGTATTCGACGTTGGTCAGGCCGGCGCCGCGCTCGCTCTGCGGCAGGAACAGGTTCCACAGCCCGGCAGCACGCGCCTTGGGCTTGAGCTCCTCGATCACCTGCATGGGCTGCCAGGGGTTGCCGTCGCGACGGTGTTGCGCGTGTTCGGCCGTGTAGTCGGCTTCACGCGGCAGCACGTGCTCCTTCATGAAGGCGGTCAGCCGGGCCTGCAGGTCACGGGCCTTGGGGGTGTGGTCGAAGATCATGGGTGCTTTCGGTGTCGTCGGGCGGGTCGGTGTC
>LNFM01024526.1_pt1 | contig 10985 bp, 7 predicted proteins | sample 596031 | NCBI WGS metagenome assembly LNFM01 (sample SAMN04254537, study PRJNA301005) | activated carbon metagenome | isolation source: dual media filters at the Ann Arbor, Michigan drinking water treatment plant | place: USA: Ann Arbor | reverse complement strand
TCATCCAGGGCGCGCAGGAAGGCCTGGGCCAGCCCATCGGCAGCCACTTCGCGCCCACCGACGCCGGCTACATCGACCTCACGTCGATGTACCCCTACGACCCGGAGAAGGCCAAGGCGCTGCTGAAGGAAGCTGGCGTGACCACGCCGCTGAACGTCACCCTGACGCTGCCGCCGCCGCAGTACGCGCGCAAGGGCGGTGAGATCGTCGCGGCGATGCTGGCCAAGGTGGGCGTCAACGCGAAGATCGAGAACGTCGAGTGGGCGCAGTGGCTGGCCGGCCCCTTCAAGGGCAACTTCGACCTCACCATCATCAACCACGTCGAGCCGCTGGACTACGCGACGGCCTACGCCGACCCGAAGTACTACTTCGGCTACGACAGCGCCAAGTTCCGCAACCTCGTGGCCTCGCTGGCCAGCACCAGCGACACGCGCACGCGCACGCTGCTGTTCCAGTCGATGCAGCGCACGCTGGCCGAGGACGCCGCCAACGTCTTCATCTGGAACCCGGCCCAGGTGGCGGTGGCCAAGCGCGGGCTGAAGGGGCTGTGGGCGAGTTCGCCCATCTTCGCCAACGACATGGCCGCCGTGAGCTGGGGCGCCTGATGGCGGCGCTGCACGACCTGTCGGCCGCCGAACTCGGCTCGGCCTACCGGCAGCGCGAGCTCTCGCCGGTGGAGGTGGCGCAGGACGTCATCGCGCACATCGCGCGCTGGGAGCCGCAGCTGTGCGCCACCTGGGCCTACGACCCCGAAGGCGCGCTGGCGATGGCACGCGCGTCGGAAGCCCGCTGGCAGCGCGGCGCGCCGCTGTCCGACATCGACGGCGTGCCGGTGACGATCAAGGAGAACATCGCCACGCGCGGCGTGCCGCTGCCCGCGGGCACCGCGGCCACCGACCTCGTGCCCGCCACCGACGACGCACCACCGGCCGCGCGGCTGCGCGAGGCCGGCTGCGTCTTCCTGGGCAAGACCACCATGCCCGACTACGGCATGCTGTCCTCGGGCCTGTCGAGCTTCCACAAGCTGGCCCGCAACCCCTGGGACCTGCGCATGAACCCCGGCGGCAGCAGCGCCGGTGCCGGTGCCGCGGCGGCGGCCGGCTATGGGCCGCTGCACATCGGCACCGACATCGGCGGCTCGGTGCGCCTGCCCGCCGGCTGGTGCGGCGTGTTCGGCCTGAAGCCCAGCCTGGGCCGCATCCCCATCAAGCCGCCGTACTACGGCCGCGTGGCCGGGCCGATGACACGCACGGTGATGGACTCGGCGCTGATGATGGCGCAGCTCAGCAAGCCCGACTGGCGCGACAGCATGGCGCTGCCGGCGCAGGACATCGCCTGGACCGACCTGCAGATGGACGTGCGCGGCCTGAAGATCGGCCTGATGATGGACGCCGGCTGGGGCCTGCCGGTGGCCGACGAGACGGCCGCCGCGGTACAGGCCGCGGCGCGTGCCTTCGAGGCCGCCGGTGCCATCGTCGAACCGATGAAGCCCTTCATGACGCGCGAGATGGCCGACGGCATGGACCGCTTCTGGCGCATGCGCTCCTGGCTCGACATGTCGGCCCTGCCGAAGGAGAAGCAGGACAAGGTGCTGCCCTACATCCGCCAGTGGGTGGCCAGCGGCGCCACGCTCAGCGGGCCCGAGGTCTTCCACGGCTTCAGCCAGATGGGCGCGATGCGCGAGGCCGCCGTCGTGGCGCACCAGCCCTTCGACTATGTGCTCTCGCCGGTGAGCCCGGTGCCCAGCTACCCGGCGGAGTGGGCCAGCCCCATCAACGACCCGCTGAAGCCCTTTGAGCACATCGCCTTCACGCTGCCCTACAACATGAGCGAGCAGCCCTCGGCCAGCGTCGACTGTGGCCACACCGCGGGCGGCCTGCCCATCGGCCTGCAGATCACAGGGCGCCGCCACGACGACCTGGGCGTGATGCGCATGGCGCGCGCGTGGGAACAGATGCGGCCCGCGCCCCGCCCCTGGCCGCAGCCGCCGGGCTGAGCCGCACCGCGGCTGCGGTGCGGGAGGGCGTCGGCGCAGCGCGCTACAGTCGCGCCATGCCCGCCGCCCAAGCCGTCGATTGCCGCGCTTGCCCCTCCGGCAGCCCCGAGCCCGCCGCCCGGGATGCCGTCGAGCGTGCCACGTGGCGCATGATGTCCTTCTACGACGTGCCGCTGGCCGACCTCGATGCGGCCAGCGCCGCCGACCCGGCCTGGGCCCTGCCGCACGTCATGAAGGCCGGCTTCCTGCTGAGCCTGACCGAGCCTGCGCTGGTGGCCGACGCGGCGGCGCACCTGGCCACCGCACGCGCGCTGACGGGCGACGCGCCCCAGCGCGAGCGCGGCCACCTCGAGGCCGTGCAGGCCGTGCTTGACGGCCGCTGGCACGCGGCCTGTCGCGCCTGGGACCAGATCCTTGCCGAGCACCCGCGCGACGCCCTGGCGCTGCAGTGGGCGCACCTGTGGGACTTCTACCGTGGCGACACGCCGCAGCTGCGTCTGCGGCCCGCGCGTGCGCTGCCGGAATGGGACCCCGCCGACCCGCTGCATCCCTACGTGATGGGGCTCTATGCCTTCGGCCTGGAAGAGTGCAACCTCTACCCGCAGGCCGAGGACGCCGGCCGCGCCGCGCTGGCCGCCGACCCGCGCGGCCCCTGGGCGGTGCACGCCGTGGCGCACGTGATGGAGATGCAGGGCCGCTTCGACGAAGGGGCGGCGTGGCTGCGCCTGCACCAGCCGCAGTGGGCCGAGGGCAACGGCTTCGCCGGTCACCTGTGGTGGCACAAGGCGCTGTTCCGGCTCGAAGCGCTCGACCTGCCCGGCGTGCTGCGCCTCATCGACAGCCACCTCAGCGGCCCCGCGCTGCAGATCACGCTGCAGCGCGTCGACGCCGCGGCCCTGCTGTGGCGCCTGCACCTGCTGGGCGAAGACGTCTCGGCGCTGGCGGCGTCGTTGCTGGACGGCTGGGCGATGGACGAGGCCAGCGCGGGCTACTACGCCTTCAACGACGTGCACCTGGTGATGGCGCTGCTGGCGGCGGGCCGCGTGTCGCAGGCCGAGGCCTGGGTCTCGCGCTGCGCCGCGCGGGCCATGCAGCCCGACGACGCGCGCCGCGCCAACCACGCCATGTCGCGCGAGGTCGGCCTGCCGCTGATGCGCGGCCTGCTGGCCCTGACCCGAGGCGAGGCTGAACTGGCTGCCGACACGCTCTATGGGGTGCGCGGCCTGGCGCAGCGCTTCGGCGGCAGCCACGCGCAGCGCGACGTCGTCGACCTCTCGCTGCTGGCCGCCGCCGCCCAGGGCGGCCACCCCGCGCTGGGCCGCGCCGTGCTGAACGAGCGCCTGATGGCCAAGCCGCTCACACCCCACACGCGGCGCTGGATGGACGCGCTGCAACTGCGCGAAGGAGCCCGCTGATGACTGCCGAAGACAAGCGCGAACAGCGCCTGAAGCTGCTGGAAGACCATATCGGCCGCTCGCTGCAGGACGCCGAACGCAGCGGCGAACTGAAGTCCGCCCGCAGCTACGGCAAGCCGCTGGACTTCGGCGACGGCTATGCGCAGACGCCCGACGAACTGAAGATGCCCTTCAAGGTGCTGAAGGACGCCGGCGTGGTGCCGCCCGAGGTGGAGACCATGCGCCAGATCGCCGCGCTGCAGGAGCAGCTCGCTGCCACCACCGACCCCGCGGCCGCGCGGGCGCTGCAGCAGCGGGTGGCCGAGCTGCGCCAGCACCTGGCGCTGCGGCTGGAGAAACTGCGCAGCACGGGCAGCCTCTGAGGCGGGAGCCTCAGACCAGCGGCGCCGCCCAGCCTTCGACCTCGATCGCCTTCTGCACCGCCGGCCGCGCCAGCATGCGCTGCAGGAACGGCCCCAGGTGCGGGAAGTCGCGCGCCGGCCGGGTGGCGAAGCCGCGGGTCCAGCGGCACAGCATGAAGGCGTAGATGTCGACGAGGCTGTACTGCGCGCCCAGCAGCCAGGGCTGGCCGTGCGAGGCGAGCTGGTCGTCGAGCTGCTGCAGCATCGTCACCACCTTCGCGTGCGCCGCCTTCTTCACCTGCGCCGCGGCGGCGGCGTCGCCGTCGTCGACCAGGCGCTCCGGGTAGAAGTAGTGGATCAGCGTGGCCTGCACCGTGTTGGTCAGCCACACCAGCCACTTGTAGAAGTGGGCGCGCTCGGCCGTGCCGATGGCCGGCGCCAGGCCGGCCTGCGGGAACTTGTCGACCAGGTGCAGGCCGATGGCGGCGGTTTCGTAGAGAACCAGCTCGCCGTCCACCAGCACGGGGATGAGACCGTTCGGGTTGAGCTTCAGGTAGGCCGGCGCCTTGTGTGCGCCGGCGGTGCGATCGACGAGCTGCAGCTCGAAGGGCACGCCGATCTCGCGCAGCAGCACGTGCGGCGTGACGCTGGCATTGCCGGGGAAGTAGTGCAGGGTGATCATCGGGCGGGTCCGGTGGTGAGGGTGTCACGATACCCTCGGGCCCTGGCCAACCGCACAGGGAGTTCCCGCTGAGCCGCTGCCTCAGGCGGCCGGCTTGACGTCGAACACGAAGGCCAGCGCGGTGAAGGTCACGAAGGCCAGCACCGTGCTGGTCATGATGATGCGGGCGATGCGACCGTTGTCAGCCCCGAAGCGCTCGGCCAGCAGCGAGACGTTGCTGGCGCTGGGCAGGGCGGCCACCAGCGTGATCACCATCAGCTGGAAGACGCTGATGGGCGCGCCCATCAGGCGCGCCACGCTGCCCACCAGCATCACCAGCAGCGGGTGCACGCACAGCTTGATGATCGCCACCGGCACGTAGTCCCTGGGAGGCGTGCGGTTGTGCGTGTGCTGGCCGGCGCGCCACAGCACGGCGCCGATGGTGAACAGCGCCACCGGCGTGGCCGAGTCGCCCAGCAGGCGCACCACCGTGTCGAGCGCGCCGAAGAGCTTGAGGTCCAGCGCCGAGAAGGTCGCGCCCAGCGCGATCGACCACGGCAGCGGGTTGGCCAGCGTGCCGCGCAGCGCGCGCTTGAACCCCGCCATGGCGCCCTGGGCGCCGTGCATCTGCGCCAGCGCGATGCACAGCGAGCTGGCGGCCAGGATGGTGGCGATGGCCGGCCCCGCGGCGGCCGGCCCCAGCAGCGCCACCAGCAGCGGCACGCCCATGAAGCCGGTGTTGGGGAAGGCCGCCACCAGTGCGCCGAAGGACGCATCCTTCAGGTGCACGCGTTCGTTCAGGCTGATCGCGATGGTGAAGAACACGATCAGCAGCGCACAGGCCAGCCACAGGCCCAGCAGCCAGGGGCTCAGCAGCTCCAGCACCGGCGTGCCGGCCCCGAAGCGGAACAGCATGCACGGCAGCGCGAAGTACAGCACGTAGGTGTTCAGGCCCGGGATGGCGCTCTCGGGCAGCACGTGCTGTCGCCCGGCGAGATACCCGCAGAGCACCAGGGCGAAGAAGGGAACGGTGACCGCGAGGATGGCTTGCATGCGCCGCGAGTATCTCAAGCCCTTCCTCGGTCCCGGCTGGCCTGGCCCTGTTGCCGGGATGCGGGCCAGAGAAGACAGCTTCGGGGCCGGCCAGCCGGTCTGGCGATGTGCGCTGTCGCCCCTTCAGCGGCATGCCCGGCTCTGAACTCACGGTGCAACGCGCCGCCGATGTCGGCGCGTCGTGCTCTGTCAGAATGAATCGCACACAGGGGGACGACCGTGAGCGAGGTAGATCGTCTGCAAGCGGCCATCGTCGCACTCGAAGCGCAGCGCGCGGCGCTGGGCGACGCGGTCGTCGACACCGCGCTCGGGCCACTGCGTGAACGGCTGGCGGCGGTCTCGCCGCCGTCGTCGTCCCGCCGCCACCAGCGGAGGCAGGTGACGGTGCTGTTCGCGGACATCCTGGGCTACACCACGTTGTCCGAGCATGTCGACCCCGAACGCATCGGCGTGATGCTGGGCCGCTTCTGGGGCGGCGTCGACGCGCTGATACGCTCCCGCCGCGGCCGCGTCTACAGCCACATGGGCGACGGCATCATGGCCGTTTGGGGGGACACGGCATCGTCCGAGGACGATGCCGAGCAGGCGGTGCGCACCGCCCTGGCGATGCTCGAGTTGATGCGCAGCGAAGGGCTGGTGGTGGCCGGCACGCGCGTCGAGGCGCAGATGCGCATCGGCATCAACACCGGACTGGCGCATGTCTCCGACCGCGACGGCCACACCGCGATCGGCGACACCGTCAACGTGGCCGCCCGGCTGGAAGGCGCGGCGGCGCCGGGCACGATGCTCATCAGCCGTTCCACGTTTTCGCAGGTGCGCGGTCTGTTCGAGCTCAGCGACGTGGGCCATCTGGCGCTGAAGGGGCGCGAGAAGCCGGTGCAGGCCTACCGCGTGGTGCGCCCGCTGCCGCGCGCCTTTCCGGTGCGGCGGCGGGGCATCGAAGGCATCGAGACCGACGTCGTCGGGCGCGGAGCACAGCTCGAGCAGGTGCGCCACCGCCTGCAATGCGCGATCGCGTCGCGCGAGTGCTGCGTCACGACGATCATCGGCGAGCCAGGCATCGGCAAGTCGCGCATGCTGGCCGAGTGCCGCGACTGGCTCGAGACAGGGCTCGGCCCCGTGCGCTATTTCGAAGGGCGCTGCTACCCCGACACCGTGCTGCAGCCGTACGCGCTGCTGCGCAGCATCCTCTTCCACCGCTTCCAGATCGACGACGACGATGGTCCCGCCACGGCGATGCAGAAGCTCGCCGTCGGGGTGGCCGGTCTGCTGGGTGCCGCGGCCGGGGGCGTGGCCGAGTCGCTGGGCTGGCTGGTCGGACTGGGCGCCCGCGGCGCGGCCGACGCACGCGCCGAGAGCATCTACCGGCGCAACGCCGCGACACGCGATGCGATCGACTTCTTCACTGCCGTCGCCGCCAGCGAACTGCCGCTGGCGCTGTTCCTGGAAGACCTGCACTGGGCCGACGAGGTGTCGCTGGACCTGTTCGAGCGCCTGCTGGCCGAGGCCCCGGCGGGCCTGATGCTGATCGGCGCGACGCGCGCGACGCTGCTCGAACGCCGGCCGGCCTGGGGCGCCGAACGCGGCCTGCACGAAGGGCATGCCGTGCTGGTCCTGGAGCCGCTGGACGACGCCTCGGCCGAGCGCCTGGTCGACCAGATACTCGACCTGGCCGACGAAGTGCCGCCGGAGTTCCGCCGCCAGCTCGTGTCGCAGGCCTCGGGCAATCCCTTCCACCTCGAGGAGCTGATCAAGATGCTCATCGACGACGGGGTCATCACCACCGGCGACACCTGGACCATCGACGCGCGCCGCGTGGCCGAGGAGCGCGTGCCCGACACGCTGGTGGGCGTGCTGCAGAGCAGGCTGGACCACCTCGGCGCGGCCGAGTTCCGGCTGCTGCAGGTCGCCAGCGTGTTCGGGCGCTTCTTCTGGGACGATGCTGTCGACGCGGTGCTGCGGGATGCGGCGGCCCCCGGCGGGCCGCCGGCCGACGGCGGTACCGTGCTGCGCTCGCTGCTTGCCACCGAGCTGATCCAGCGTCGGCCGACGAGCCGGTTCAGCGGCACCGGCGAGGCCGAGTTCCGTCACGACGTGCTGCGCGCCGTGGTCTACGACACGATTCCTCTCGACGACCGGCCGCGCCTGCACCGAGGCGCGGCGCGCTGGCTCGAGCCTGCTGCGGGCGCGCGGGGCGACGAGCACGCGGTGGTCATCGCCGGCCACCTGGACAAGGCCGACGACCGCGCCGCCGCCGCCGAGTGGTATGTCCGCGCGGCCGGGCAGGCCGCGGGCCAGGCGCTGTTCGCCGACGCGCTGCGCCTGTACGCCGAGGCCACCTGCCGCATCGCCGAGCCGGTGCGTCGCACCGACGTGCTGCTCGGGCAGGTCTACACGATGGTGACGGCGGGCCGCCACGATGACGCCAAGCGGCTGGTCGAGCCGATGCTTGCCCCCGACAGCGGCGCGACCATCAGCCAGCAACTGCGCGTGCGCGGCGAGCTGGCCCGCATCTACGGGCTGCGCGACGGCAACTTCGAGGCCGCCGAGCGTGTGCTGCTCGACGGCATCGCGATCGAGCACCTGGTGCCGGGCGACGACCCCAACCGCCATTTCCTGGAACACCAGCTGGGCATCCTGCAGATCACCGTGGGCCGCTACGCCGCCGGCGCCGAGACGCTTCAGCGCGTGATCGGCCAGCCGATCACGAAAGCCGAGGAGCAGCGCCGCGGCTGGTCGATCAATGCGCTGGCCTACGCGCATGCCCACCTGGGCAACACCGAGCGGGCCATCGCCCTGTCGCACGAGGCCGAGCGCATCGCCCGCGAACACAACGACCCGCGGCTGGTGATGGCCTCCACATCGCAGCGGGCGCTGGTGGCATTGCGCGCCGGCGACTGGTCGTCCGCCATCGCACTGTTCGGCCAGGCGCAGCAGCTCAACCGCCGCCACGGCGACGTCGAGAAGCTGGCAACCGTCGCCAACTACCTGGGGCAGGCCACGCTCGGGCTCGGCGATGACGTCGGTTCGCAGGCCCACTTCCGAGAGGCTGCCGACGTCAGCCAGCGCGCAGGCGTCGTCACCGAACAGGTGCGCGCCACCATCGGGCTGGCCGCCGTGGCCGCCCACCGGGGTCACCGCGAACTGGCCGTGCGCGTGCTGGCCTTCGCGCGCCGCCACCCCGCCGCCGGGGGCGAGGCCCGCAACCTGGCCGAGTGGTCAGAGCACACCTACGCGCTCGGACCCGCGGATGCCACAGCGCTGGACGCTGCGCCGTTGCCCGCGGACAGCGGGTTCGCCCAGGTGCTCGAGCTGCTGCGCGCTTCGTTGGCCGACCCTGAACTTCAACCGAACGGTGGAAAGGTTCCCGCATGAGCACCAGTGTCGCCAGCTTCGATGTCGTCGTGGTCGGGGGCGGCCCCGGCGGGGGGTACGCCGCGTGGCGCGCGCAGACGGGCGCCGCGGGCGCGTCGTCGCCACTGCCGCCCGATCCGGCGCAGCGGCGTGTGCTGCTGCTCGAGTCGTCGGGCCGCATCGGCGGTCGGCTCGAATCGATCGTCGCCCCCGGGACCAGCAACCTGGTGGCCGAGTTCGGTGGCATGGGCTTCCGCCCGAAAGACACGATCTTTTCGGCGCTGGTCGGTCTGTTCGGCCTCGACGCGGTCCCGTTCGCGATGCAGGGCAACCTCGCCTACGTGCGCGGCATGCGCCTTTCGGGCGGACAGCGGATCGACCCCGGCGTGCTGCCGTACCAGCTGACGGACGACGAGAAGAACGTCGTGATCGGCAAGCCGCCGGGCCTGGCCGGCTTGAGTGGTCCGTTTGCGCTGGTGGCCTGGGCCGCCGATCGCGCGATCCCAGGTTGCCTGAACTTCACCCCGCAGCAATGGGAGCTGGCCAAGCGCACGGTGATCTTCGACGGCCGCCACCTGCGCGACCTGGGCCTGTGGAACTTCCTGCTGATGAGCATGAGCAACGAGGCCTTCACCTACGTGCACGACATGTTCGGCCACTTCTTCGAGGTCGCCAACTGGAACTGCGCCGAGGCGCTGCCCTGGTTCGTCGGCGACGCCAACTCGACCTACCAGACCCTGGCCACGGGCTACGACACGCTGCCGAAGACGCTGGTCGAGAAGTTCTGCGCCGCCGGCGGACAGTTGAAGCTCGACACGCCAGTGGTTTCGGTGACGCAGGCGCCCACGCCGCCGGGCGGCCTGCTCGTCAACCTGGCTTCGGGGGCCAGCGTGCTGGCCCGGCAGGTGGTGCTGGCGCTGCCGCAGCGGGCGCTGCAGATCATCGCGCCAGGCTCGGTGGTGCTGCCCACGCCGGCCGGGCAGCGCTTGATCGGCACCGTGACGGGCCAAAGCGTGATGAAGCTGTTCCTGACGTTTGCGACGCCCTGGTGGCAGAACCTGACGCCGCCCATCCAGGGCGGGTCGAGCTCGACCGACCTGCCCTTGGGTCAGTGCTGGTACTTCGGCGCGACGGCGGGCGGCGACTCGCTGATGATGGCGTCCTACAACGACACGCTGTCAACCTCGTACTGGCAAGGGCTGGAAAGCGGGCCGCGCTTCCCGACCCAGGCACCGAACCCGCCGGCGCTGTGGGTCGAGCAGGCCGCGTCGCAAGCGATGGTGTCCGAGGTGCTGCGGCAGCTCGAACTGGTGCACGGCGTGCCGATCCCCACGCCCACCGGCGCGGCCTACATGAACTGGGCGCGCGATCCGTTCGGCGGCGCCTTCCACACCTGGAACGTCGGCGTCGACGCCGAGGTGGTCGAGGCGAAGATGCTGATGCCCGACCCGGCGACGCCGCTGTACGTGTGCGGCGATGCGTACTCGTCCGACGAAGGCTGGACCGAAGGCGCGCTCGCCACCGCGGAACAGGTGGCGCAGGACCGCCTCGGGCTGACGCCGCCGCCGTGGCTGTAGCCGGCTCGAGGGGCTGCACCGACAGCAGCGCCGGCTACAGCACCGCGGGCATCAGGCAGCGCAGCGTGCCGGCGACAGCGTCGATCTCCTCCGGTGCGCGTCCTGGGCCCGGCAGTGAAGTGAAAGCCAGCGGCCTGCCGTGGCGATGGAATGTCTCTTGCTTAAACTCCGGCGGCATTTCGCCGTACACCAACACCAGGAGAGCCCCCATGTCGCCGTCCCGTCGCCACGTCATCGCCGCCGCCGCGCTGGCCTGCACTGCCTTTGCCGCACCCGCCTGGGCCCAGGCCAAGATGAAGGTCGCCGCCATCTACACCGTGCCTGTCGAACAGCAGTGGGTCAGCCGCATCGACAAGGCGCTGAAGGCCGCCGTGGCGCGCGGCGAGATCGAATACGTGTTCAGCGAGAACGTCGCCAACGCCGACTACGAGCGCGTGATGCGCCAGTACGCCGAGAAGGGCAACACGCTGATCGTCGGCGAGAGCTTCGCGGTGGAAGCCGCGGCGCGCAAGGTGGCCAAGGACTACCCCAAGGTCAGCTTCCTGATGGGCAGCAGCGGCAAGCCGCAGGCGCCCAACTTCAGCGTCT
>LNFM01012686.1_pt1 | contig 10985 bp, 13 predicted proteins | sample 596031 | NCBI WGS metagenome assembly LNFM01 (sample SAMN04254537, study PRJNA301005) | activated carbon metagenome | isolation source: dual media filters at the Ann Arbor, Michigan drinking water treatment plant | place: USA: Ann Arbor | reverse complement strand
CAGCCCTACGACGTCAAGGACTGGAAGCGGGGCGAGGTCGAACCGATCCCGGGCAGGACGATGCCCACCGTGACGGTGGTCGAGCGCGACTATCCCAACACCTACAAGCGCTTCACGGCGCTCGGGCCGCTGATGGAGAAAGTCGGCAACGGCATCAAGGGCATGGCCTGGAAGACCGGCCATGAGGTCGAGCATCTGCGGCAGTTGAACGGCGTCGTCACCGAAGAGGGGCCGACCAAGGGAATGGCGCGGATCGTCACCGACATCGACGCGGCGGAGGTCGTCCTCATGCTTGCGCCGGAGACCAACGGCGAAGTCGCGGTCAGGTCCTGGGAAGCGCTGTCGAAGACGACTGGCCGCGAGCACGCCCACCTGGCGTTGCCGAAGGAAGACGAGAAGATCCGCTTCCGTGACGTCGTCTCGCAGCCGCGCAAGATCATCTCGGCGCCGACCTGGTCCGGGCTGGAAAGCGAGAAGGTCTGCTACAACGCCGGCTATACCAACGTGCACGAGCTGATCCCCTGGCGCACACTGACCGGGCGGCAGCAGCTCTACCAGGATCATCTGTGGATGCGCGCCTTCGGCGAGGGATTCTGCGTCTACCGCCCGCCGGTCGATCTCGGCACGATCAAGCCGGTGATGGATCTGAAGCCGAATGGCGAGAAGCAGATCGTCCTCAACTTCATCACGCCCCATCAGAAGTGGGGCATCCACTCGACCTACACCGACAATCTCATGATGCTGACGCTGTCGCGCGGCGGGCCGATCGTCTGGCTCAGCGAAACCGACGCGGCGAGGGCCGGGATCGTCGATAACGATTGGGTCGAGGCCTACAACTCCAACGGCGCGCTGGTCGCGCGCGCAGTGGTCTCGCAACGCATGAAGGACGGCACGCTCTTTATGTACCACGCCCAGGAGAAGATCGTGAACGTCCCGGGCTCGGAGATGACCGGCAACCGGGGCGGCATCCACAATTCCGTGACGCGCGTGGTGCTGAAGCCGACCCACATGATCGGCGGCTACGCGCAGCTCGCCTACGGCTTCAACTACTACGGCACGATCGGCACCAATCGCGACGAGTTCGTCATCATCCGCAAGGTCAAGAACGTCGACTGGCTCGAGCGTCCCTACAAGGGCCAGCCGGCGCCCCAAATGCCGCAAGCGGCTGAGTGAAAGGAACACGACGATGAAAATCCGCGCTCAGATCGCGATGGTTCTCAACCTCGACAAGTGCATCGGTTGCCACACCTGCTCGGTGACATGCAAGAACGTCTGGACCAACCGCGAAGGCATGGAATATGCCTGGTTCAACAATGTGGAGACCAAGCCAGGCATCGGTTATCCCAAGGACTGGGAGAACCAGGACCGCTGGAAGGGTGGCTGGCGGCGCAAGCGCAACGGCAAGATCGAGCCGAGAATCGGCTCCAAGTGGCGGGTGCTCGCCAACATCTTCGCCAATCCGGACCTTCCGGAGATCGACGACTACTACGAGCCCTTCACCTTCGACTACGAGCATCTCCAGAAGGCGCCCGAACTCGAGGCATTCCCGACCGCCCGGCCGCGATCCCTGATCACCGGTCAGCGTATGGAGAAGATCGAATGGGGCCCGAACTGGGAGGAGATTCTCGGCGGCGAGTTCTCGAAGCGTTCCGCCGACAAGAACTTCGACGGCATCCAGAAGGAGATGTACGGCCAGTTCGAGAACACCTTCATGATGTACCTGCCGCGCCTGTGCGAGCATTGCCTCAATCCGGCCTGCGCGGCAGCCTGTCCCTCTGGCGCGATCTACAAGCGCGAGGAAGATGGCATCGTCCTGATCGACCAGGACAAGTGCCGGGGCTGGCGCATGTGCGTCTCGGGATGCCCCTACAAAAAGATCTACTACAACTGGTCGTCGGGCAAATCCGAGAAGTGCATCTTCTGCTATCCGCGCATCGAGTCCGGGCAGCCGACGGTGTGCTCGGAGACCTGCGTCGGTCGCATCCGCTACCTCGGCGTCATCCTCTACGATGCCGATCGGATCGAGGAGGCCGCGAGCGCCCCTGATGACACCGATCTCTACGCCGCGCAGATGAAGATCTTCATGGATCCGAACGATCCCGCGGTGATCGCACAGGCACGCAAGGACGGTATCGCCGAGTCCTGGCTCGATGCCGCGCGCACCTCGCCGATCTGGAAGATGGCGATGGAATGGAAGGTCGCCTTCCCCCTGCACCCGGAATACCGCACACTGCCGATGGTCTGGTACGTGCCTCCGCTTTCGCCAATTCAGTCGGCGGCCGAGGCCGGAAAGATGGGCATGGACGGTGCCATGCCGGACGTGCGCTCCCTGCGCATCCCGCTCAAATATCTCGCCAACCTGCTCACCGCAGGTGACGAGGCGCCGGTGGCGCTCGGGCTGGAGCGCATGCTTGCCATGCGCGCCTACATGCGCGCCAAGACGATTGACGGGGTCATTGACGAGAGCATCGCCGCCAAGGTCGGGCTGACCAGCCAGCAGATCGAGGACATGTACCACATCATGGCGATCGCCAATTACGAGGACCGCTTCGTCATCCCCACGGCGCATCGCGAGGTCAACGAGGACGCCTACGATCTTCGCGGCTCCTGCGGCTTTTCCTTCGGCAATGGCTGTTCGACTGGCGACACGCCCGTCAACCTGTTCGGCGGCTCCGGCGCCAAGGCCAAGAACCCCATGGAGATCGGCTCATGAAAACGCTGAAAGCACTCTCGGCGCTCCTGTCCTACCCGACGCCGGAACTGATCGCTGCCTGCGGCGATATCAAGGCCGTCATCGACCGCGAAGCCGTCCTCTCGCGGGCGGAGCGCAAGGCCCTGCACCGGCTCGCCGATGACCTCGCCTCAGGCGACATCTTCGACCTGCAGGAGCGTTACGTGCTCCTGTTCGACCGGACGCGCTCGCTCTCGCTGCACCTGTTCGAGCACGTGCATGGCGAGAGCCGCGCGCGGGGCCAGGCGATGGTCGATCTCCTCAAGCTCTATGAGGATGGCGGGTTCACGCCGACGACCGAGGAACTGCCGGATTTTCTGCCGCTGTTCCTCGAATATGCTGCCCAGCTCGACGCGTCGGCGGCGATCGAACTCATCGGCCAGCCCGCGCATGTATTTGCGGCGCTGCGTGAGCGGCTGGCAAAGCGCTCTTCGCCCTATGAAGCGGTCTTCTTCGCCCTCGTCGGCCTGTCGAAGGCGAAGCTGGACGCCAAAGCGCTCGAAGCGCTGCGCGCGGAGCCGGACCCCGAACCGGACGACCTCGAGGCGCTCGACGCGGCGTGGGAGGAAGAGGAAGTCCTGTTCGGCCCCGGTGCCGCCGCCGACTGCGGCAAGGATGGGCTGACCTCTCGCATGCGGGCCGCCCGCCGGCCGGCGGAAGGCGTCGCCGTGCCACCGCCGCAACGACCCGTCGTCACCCATTCCGCCAATTCGTCGCGCAAGTAGGAGGGAGTCGAAAATGATCGACTATATCAATCACGCCGTGTTTGGCTGGTATCCCTATCTGTGCCTCACGGTCTTTTTGCTGGGCAGCATCATCCGCTTTGATCGCGAGCAGTACACATGGCGATCCGGATCATCCCAGCTCCTAAGGCGCAGGCAGCTTCGATGGGGCTCCAACCTATTCCATGTTGGAATCCTGGTGATCTTTGTCGGACATTTCGTCGGCCTGCTGACCCCGATCGCGGTGTTCGATGCCCTGGGCATCGGCCACGGCTTCAAGCAGGGGCTGGCGATCGGGGCCGGCGGCGTCGCCGGCCTGATGTGCCTCGTCGGAATAGCCCTCTTGACGCATCGGCGTCTCTTCGATGCGCGCATCCGTGCGACGTCGTCCTTCTCCGACACCGCCATCCTGCTCATCCTCTTCGCGCAGCTGCTGCTCGGCCTGGCGACGATCCCGATCTCGCTCGGCCACATGGACGGGCACGAGATGGTCAAGTTCATGGACTGGGCGCAAGGCACACTCACCCTGCGCGGTGACGCCTGGACGCTCGTGGCCGACACCCATCCGGTCTTCAAGGCGCATCTGTTCCTCGGCATGACCATCTTCCTGCTGTTCCCCTTCACCCGTCTGGTGCATGTCTGGTCGGCGCCGGTCTGGTATCTCGGGCGGCGCGGCTATCAGGTGGTGCGCACGCGCCGCACGCTCGGTCCGGCGGAGTGATTGCCATGGTCAGCATCGATCCCACGGTCACCATTCCCAGGAAACGGCTCCAGCCGCGCCTCGTCAGCGTCAACGGCGTTTCCATCCCGCGCGAGGCCATCGCGCAGGAGATCCAGAACCATCCGGCGTCAACCCAGTTAGAGGCGTGGACAGCGGCCGCCAGCGCGCTTGCCATCCGCGAACTGCTGCTGCAGGAGGCCCAGCGGCTGGAGTTGCGGGCCGAGCCGATCTCCGATGGCGCGGGCCGGCGCGAGACGATGGAGGAAGCGCTCGTCCGTACGCTGGTGGAGGAGCAGGTAGCGACTCCGATTGCCGGTGAGGCCGAATGTCGGCGCTACTACGAGCAGAACAAGCGGCGGTTCCGATCGGCGGACATTTTCGAGGTGTCCCACATCCTGGTCGCTGCCGCCCCAGGCGACGTCGGCGCGCGTGAGGCGGCACGCGGGGAATCCGAGGTGCTGATCGAGATGCTTCTGGATGCGCCGCATCGCTTCGCCAAGGTCTGCAAGGAGGTCTCCCGCTGCCCTTCGCGCGAGGTCGGGGGCAACCTCGGCCAGATCGGGCCCGGCCAGACCGTTCCCGAATTCGAGGCCGCGCTCGGCGCAATGGCTGTCGGTTCGATCCATGAGGTTCCGGTCGAAAGCCGCTACGGCTTCCACATCGTGCGCGTCAACCGGCGCGAGGACGGGCGACAGCTCCCCTTCGAAGCCGTCCGCCAGCGCATCGGTGACTATCTCGACGAGCGTGTGAGGCGGACCGCCATTCGCCACTACATAGCGTTGCTCGCCGAACGTTCGGTCATCGACGGGATCGACCTCGCCGGCCAGCCGTCGCCACTCGTTCAATAGGGAGGCAACGCCATGCTGCTCGGGACAATGATGAATGCCTTGCGCGATGAGGACGTCGCCACGGCCACCTTGATGGAACTCGGCGACATCGTCCTGGCCGCCCGGGTGGAAGAAGCCCGGGATGCGCACGGGGAGAGCATCGGCGAATACGTGACCGGCGCCGTCCAGCGTTTCGCCCTTCTGGCGCAGGACGAGGACTGGCTGGGGTTGATGACGGCTCTCGAACGATCCGACGACCCGGCGGGCGCCTGTCTGACCCGGATGCTGTCGTGGTCTCTTGCCCGCGATGGGCGCTCCGCCGACGGTGGTGGCGCCCATGAAGGCTGCTCCTGCGGTGGCGGAGGCTGTCATGACCACCCTTGATCCGGCACCGGCAAACGGTGAGCACCTGCGCGGTGCGGGACGCACGCAACTGGTCGAAGCTATGCCGCTTTCACTCCTCGACGAACCTCTCGCCTACATCTTCGCCGACCACTTTCGTCAGCGGACAATCTGTTCGGCGCTGCGCCGCTTCGCGTTGGCGGGAAAGGTGGATCGCCATGAGGCCGAGACTGTCGCTGCGTTCCTGAAACATGACGTGGCGCTTGATCACGAGGACGAGGAAATGGATCTGTTTCCGGCAGTTCGACGCCGTGCCCTGCACGGGGACAATCTCGGCGGAATCCTCGCGCGGCTCCTAGAAGATCACCGGCTTGCAATACCCGTCGTCGAGCAGATCGTCGCGGAGCTATCGTGTCAGCCGGCGAAGGTGGTCCAGGTGGGATCGGCGGTGCGCACTCTGATGGAGACCTATGCTTCCAGCGAAAGCGGGCATCTGGCGCTGGAGAACGGCATAGTCCTTGCCATCGCTCGGGTCAGACTGACCCGAGCCGATCTGGAGGTCATGTCCCGCAGGATGAAAGCTCGGCGGGGCTTGGCACACTGATGTCGCGCACGCTCGATCACCTGCTGGATCGCAACGTCGCCTGGGTCCACCGCAAGACCGGCGAGAATCCCCATTACTTTCGGCACATGGCGGAACAGCAGTCCCCGCGCTACCTCTGGATAGGTTGCTCGGACAGTCGCGTTACCGCGAACGACGTCTTGGATCTCGATCCCGGTGAAGTATTCGTTCACCGCAACATCGCCAATGTCGTGCACACCAGCGACATGAATCTTCTTTCGGTCCTTGAGTTCGCAGTGGATCAGTTGATGGTCGAGCACGTCATCGTGTGCGGGCACTACGGCTGCAGCGGGGTCAGGCGCGCACTCAGCGGTGGGCGCGGCGCACTGGTCGATCACTGGCTCCAGCCGATCTCGATGTTTCACCGCAAGCACCGCGCGGAATGGGTTAGCGTCGGTGACGAAGAGCGGCAGCTTGACCGCATGTGCGAGATCAATGTCGAAATGCAGGTCCGCCGCATGGCGGCGACGCCGATTGTCGAGAACGCCTGGAGGAGGGGCCAGACCCTTCACCTCCATGGCTGGATATATGCCATCCACGACGGGTTGATCCGCGATCTTGGACCGCACCTCTCATCCCTTGCCGAGCGAGACGCATTGCCTTCCATCGACCAGAGCGTTTCAATGAAGGTCGAGCCCGAGAGTTCCATGCGCCGTCAGGCCATCGCTGCGTTCACGCAGTTGGACACGCCAGCGCGCAGCTGTTGCGCGATGGATGACAGAGTTGAGCACGCATGCAGGGAGAGACAGGCATGACGGCCATCGCGATCGGCATCGTCGTGAGTTCGGACCGGGCCGCGGCCGGCCTCTACCAGGATCGGGGCGGACCCGCGATCTTGGATTATATGGCCAGGGTACTGGCGAGCGACTGGCGCTCGGAAAAGCGGCTCGTTGCGGATGAACGCGAGGCGATCGAGCAGGCACTGATCGAACTTTGCGACCGGGAGAAATGCGCGCTGATCCTGACCACCGGCGGGACCGGCCCGGCGGCCCGCGATGTTACGCCGGAAGCAACAGCGGCGGTGTGCGAGCGCCTGCTGCCAGGCTTAGGCGAGGCGATGCGCACCGCCAGCCTCGCCGACGTGCCGACCGCAATCCTGTCGCGGCAGGTCGCCGGCACGCGCGGGCAGTCGCTGATCGTCAACCTTCCGGGCAAACCGTCGTCCATCGCGACCTGCCTGGACGCCGTGTTCGCCGCCATCCCCTACTGCATCGACCTGATCGGCGGTCCGCGTATCGAGACCCGGCCAGAAATATGCCGCGCCTTCCGACCTGCAACCTGAACGAAGGATATTTTCAATTGTCCCGGCTCACTCCCCCCACCCCGATCACGGCGATTATCTACTCGGACAGCGGCGCGATCGATGCGGTCATGCGTACGGTGGCCGATCATCTGGTCGGCCAGGGCCATGCGCTTGCGGGCTTCGTGCAGCGCAATCAACCCTGTCCCGGCCGCGCCCGCTGCGACATGATCCTCGAGGAACTGTCGAGCGGCGAGCGCTTCGGCATCTCCGAGGATCGTGGCCCGCACGCGCGCGGCTGCATGCTGGATGTCGACGAATTGCTGAAGGCTGTCGCCTCGGCGGCGCGCGGGCTGGAAGCCGGGGCCGACCTTCTGATGGTCAACAAGTTTGGCAAGACCGAGGCCGAAGGCGGCGGCTTCAGGCCGCTCATCGCCGAGGCGCTGGCACGGGAGGTTCCGGTGCTGATCGCAGTGCCCTATCGCAATCTCGATGCCTGGCGACGGTTCGCCGAGGCCTACACGACGGACCATGCGATCGAGTCGCTGACGGGTAACGTTTCTGGCGTCATCAGGGAGCTGGGGCTTGCTGCCGATGCGGCCGGACCACTGGCCTCGACTGTCACGCAGGCCGGGGCCTTCGGCTCAGATCGGTCCCACTTCTCTCCGGATAGTTTGCGCTTGGACAAACAACGATCCGGCCCGGTTCGCTAGTGTTTCCCGGAGTTGGCGGCGCGGTGATCGATCCGGCCCGCTCGCTGTTGGAACTGGAGCCTTGCGCATGACCACGGACCAACTCGCCGAAATGCCGACGATCGACGTTCGGGCCATTCCTCCCTATGAGCGCCATCCGCGAGTATTCTCGGTGCTGGAGGCGATGAAGCCGAGCCAGTGTTTAGAGATCGTCAGCGACCACGAGCCGCGCCCGCTTCAATACCAAATACAAGGCAAGTTCCCCGGGCTCTTTGACTGGGCTTTTGTCGAACAGGGGCCGGATGTCTGGCGTGTGCTTGTCACCAGGGAGGAAGGTAGGGGGTGCGATTGCTGCTGCGGCTCCTGACGCGGCGCGCAGGCATGCGATGCCTCGGGACAGGTGTACGGCCAGGCGCGATGCGAGGGCGAGGTAAATGACCGGCACTCTTTCCCGATGGACGATGGCATATTTCGCCACGGCGGTGATGTGCCTGATTGCTGCAGAGGCACTTATGGCTTCGGGTTTCGGATACCCGTCGGATGGACTGAGGGCCGCCAGCACGCTGGTGGTTGGCCACCTTGCCGCTGTCGGTTGGCTGAGCCTCCTGATGTGTGGCGCGCTGCTTCAGTTTGTCCCGGTGCTCGTGAACCGTCCGCTTGCCTGGGCAGGCCTGGCTCTGCCCGCGCTCCTGCTCATAATATCGGGTCTCGCCTCGTTGGTGGCCGGTTTCCTCTCGCTAGGAGGCCTGATCGACGCAGGGGTTCCCTTCCTTTCGATGGCGGGCCCTGTGATGTGCCTGGGCTTTTCCATGGCGGCTTTGCCGATCGGGATGACGCTCGCCCGGTCCCGGCCGCTTCCCATCCCGGCTGCGTTCGTGGCCGTGGGACTAGCAGGCCTTCTTTTGGCCGCCACCCTTGGCTTCGTGTTCACACAGGTCTTGGGCGGAATCCTTACGGTGCCTATAGCAAACGATATCGCGGCACGCGGCGTCCCGATCCATGCCGCCGCCGGACTCGGAGGCTGGCTGGCAATGTGCGCCGTTGGCGTTTCGTACCGCCTGTTCCCGATGTTCCTGCTCTCGCCTGACCAGGAAGGCTTCGGACCCCGGGGGGTCTTCCTGCTCGCCGCCGCCGCGGTTCTGACAGCAGTCGGAGGCGGGCTGACAGCCCTCTTCGCTGGTTCGTCTGTGCCGGAGGTGATGTTCGTCGCTGCGATCGTCGCTGCTGCTGCGGCCGCCCTCTACGGCCGGGACATCGTGCACTTCTATCGCGCGCGCCGCCGTCGCGAGCTGGAACTGAACATGCGCGTTGCCGCTCTCGCCTTCGCCTCGCTGGGATTCGCGGTGATACTGCCCGCACCCTTGGCGGCTTGGGCAGGATCCGAAACAGTGATCGCCGCTACCGCTTACCTGACAGTCTTCGGATGGCTCTCTGGCCTCGGCCTGGCGAAACTATACAAGATCGTGCCGTTCATGACCTGGCTGGAATGCTACGGGCCCGTGCTCGGCCGCGCTCCGACGCCGCGCGTCCAGGACCTCGTTTCGGAGGCGAGGGCACAGCCATGGTTTCTGTTGTATTTCGGTTCAGTCTGGGCTGGTACCGCAGCCCTCTCGGCCGGAAGCGCGGACGGGTTCCGCGTCGCTGCCGCCGGCACGCTGGCCGCGACCGCCGCCATAGCAGTCCATCTGATCCGGGCCAGAATGCTTTCGGACGTGGACGGCAGCCAGAGGTTTCCCGCGGGAGCCGCGCGGCCCTCCCTGCTTTACTCGCTTGCGCCGACCAGGCGCTGAACGGAGCACGATCATGACGGAATACGTGGAGCTGGACGTGAGGCCGATACTGGCAGCCGGGGGCGAGCCGTTCGGCCGGATAATGGAAACCGTGGCGTCGCTCGGTCCGGACGAAGGGCTGCGGCTGCTGGCTCCATTCCGGCCCGCACCCTTGCTTGGGGCATTGGCTTCGAGGGGATTCGTGCATCAGGACCGTGAGATCGGGGGCGGAGACTGGGAGGTCCTGTTCACTCCGGCAGCCCGTCCGACGGCCTCCACGGGCGAGAGCCCTGGCGCTCGATGGCCAAGCCCGCTGATGCATCTCGACAACCGGGGGCTACTGCCCCCGGAGCCGATGGTGAAAATTCTCGGGGCCACGGAGGCCATGCTGCCGGGGGAGGTCATGGAAGCTCTGCTCGATCGAGAACCGACCTTCCTGTTTCCGCAGCTCGCGCAACGGGGACACCAATGGCAGGGTGGCTTTAATCCCGACGGGTCCGCCTATCGACTCCTGGTCCGTATCGGGTCCGGATCATGACGCCCGCTCCGAGTTCGGCGGATCGGGAATCCTTGGTGGACGAAGTCAGGGCATCTCTGGGCGGCGTCATCGATCCGGAACTTGGTGAGAACGTCGTCGATCTCGGGCTGATCTATTTCGTGGCGGTCGACGAACGCGCGACGGCGCATGTGGTCATGACCACCACGACGCCGGGATGCCCGGCCGTTAGTTACCTGAAGGACGGGGTCGAGCGCGCGGCATTGGCGGTGCCGGGTATCGCGGGGGTAGAGGTGGCCGTGACATACGAACCGCCATGGACGCCGGATATGATGTCCGGCCCGACCGGGCAGCTGCGGCCCGTCGCAAAGCCCCGGCTCTGGCGCCCGTGGTAGCGGACGTCTCCTTCCTGCCCTTGCCATCAGTTGGGCGCATATCGTCGCAATGAGGATGTCTACTGCGACGAGGACGGCAGCCTGCATCGTGAGCACCGCGCTGGCCTCGCGCCGATCATCCAGCTTAGCGGTGGCCTTGCGTAGATCGCGGACAGTAACGCCAGGATTTCTGCCCAAAGTCTAATTCCGAAGATCATGCTGGCCGTGTCTCTCCGCGATCGAGACGAGTTCGACGTCAAGAGTGATCGCCTCGATCCCATGCCGACGCTTCCCCGCATAGGTAGTTTCCCCATGTATGCGGGTGGTCCCGCACCACATAGGCTTCGATGAGATACGCCTGCACGGGATTGGGTCAGCTGAGACCTGCGCTTCTATGACGGGGCGCTCGGTTCCGAACGCCTCAAGCAGACGATATTCTGAAGTAACTT
>LNFM01012682.1_pt1 | contig 10988 bp, 9 predicted proteins | sample 596031 | NCBI WGS metagenome assembly LNFM01 (sample SAMN04254537, study PRJNA301005) | activated carbon metagenome | isolation source: dual media filters at the Ann Arbor, Michigan drinking water treatment plant | place: USA: Ann Arbor | reverse complement strand
CGACGCTCAACGGCATGTTCGCCATGCCCGAGGACATCCGCCGCGACCACGAGCGCGCCTTCGCCGTCCAGCTCGGCCTCTATCAGAAGTATGTCCGCGGCATGGAAGCCGTCGCGCGCGAGAATGGCGTGAAGACCGGCTACTTCCTGCAGCCGTCGCCGGCCTGGGGCAAGGTATTGACGGAGGAAGAAAAACGCGTCGTGGGCGATATCTCCTACCGCGACCTCTACCGCAAGATCGTGGCTGGGATGATGACGCTCCGAACCAGCAACAACCTGCCGATGTTCGATCTGGGCGATGTATTCGAGGGCGAGAAGGGCACGATTTACGCCGATCACATCCACTTCGACCGGGACGCCACCGCGGAGAGCCGCGGCAACCGGCTGGTCGCCGCCCGCATGGGTCAGCTGCTGGCGGACACCTGGGGTCTTCAGCGCAAATCCCAGTGATTCCTCACGAATCGGAGATTTTCCCGAATTGTGACCGTTTTTTGTTGATTCAACCGGTCTGTCGAGTTTCACTATCCGAGACGCACAGGAAACAAGCAGGCGCTCAAGCGCCTCACAAGCGTCGCTAGGGATGGAGCTGCTCATGGCCGTATCGCGTCGGCAATTCATGAAGGTGAGCGCCGCTGGCCTCGCCGCCTCTTCCGTTGGTGCCTTGGGATTCACGGGAGCGGGCGACGCGCTTGCCGCCGGCGTCCGGCCCTACAAGCTCGAACGGGCAACCGAGACCCGCAACACCTGTCCCTATTGCTCGGTGAGCTGCGGCGTCCTCATCTATTCGCTGGGCGACAAGTCGAAGAACGCGAAGTCTTCGATCATCCACATCGAGGGCGATCCCGACCATCCGGTCAGCCGTGGAACGCTCTGCCCGCGCGGTGCGGCGGCGCTCGACTTCGTGCACAGCCCGCTCAGGCTCAAGTATCCGATGCACCGCAAGGCCGGATCGGACAAGTTCGAGCGGGTCACCTGGGATTTCGCGCTCGACCGCATCGCCGGCCTGATGAAAGAGGACCGCGACAAGAACTTCGTCGCCAAGAACCGCGACGGCGTCACGGTCAACCGCTGGCTCACCACGGGCTTCTTCGGCACCTCGGCCCAGAGCAACGAGGCGGGCTACCTCGTCTACAAGTTCGTCCGATCTACCGGGATATTGGCGTTAGAGGACCAAGCACGAATTTGACACGGTCCGACGGTGGCCAGTCTTGGCCCCACATTCGGACGCGGCGCGATGACGAACAGCTGGAATGACATCAAGAATGCCGATGTCATCCTGATCATGGGCGGCAATGCCGCCGAGGCCCATCCCTGCGGCTTCAAGTGGGTCACCGAAGCCAAGGCCAACAATGGCGCGAAGCTGGTCGTGGTCGACCCGCGCTTCACGCGCTCGGCGGCGGTGGCGGATCTCTACGCGCCGCTGCGCCCGGGCACCGACATCGCGTTCCTGTCGGGCGTGATGCGCTACCTGCTGGCCAACGGCAAGATCCAGCAGGAGTACGTAAAGGCCTTCACCAACGCCTCTTACATCGTGAAGGAGGGCTACAAGTTCGAGGACGGGCTGTTTTCCGGCTACGACGCGCAGAGGCGCGCCTATACCGACCGCTCGGGCTGGGACTACGAGTTCGACGAGCAGGGCATGGCCAAGGTCGACGAGACCCTGCAGAACCCGCGCTGCGCCATCAACCTGCTCAAGGCCCATGTCGAGCGCTATACGCCCGAGATGGTCGAGCGCATCTGCGGCACGCCCAAGGACAAATTCCTCAAGGTCTGCGAGGCGATCGCATCGACCTCGACGGTCGACCGGTCGATGACCTCGATGTACGCGCTCGGCTGGACGCAGCACACCACCGGCGCGCAGAACATCCGCAGCATGGCCATGATCCAGCTGCTGCTGGGCAACATGGGCGTGCCGGGCGGCGGCGTGAACGCGCTGCGTGGCCATGCCAACGTCCAGGGCATCACCGATTTCGCGCTGCTGTCGACGTCGACGCCGGGCTATCTGGTGCTGCCGACCGACCGCGAGACGACCTTCGACGACTACATGAAGTCGCGGGCGTTCAAGCCGATCCGGCCCGGCCAGACCAGCTTCTGGCAGAACTACAAGAAGTTCTTCGTCAGCCAGCAGAAGAGCCTGTTCGGTGCCGCGGCGACGGCGGACAACAACTGGGCCTACGACTACCTGCCCAAGTTCGACACCGTCTACGACACGCTGAAGATGGTCGACATGATGGCGGGCGGCCAGATGAACGGCCTGTTCTGCCAGGGCCTCAACATCCTGCTGGCCGCGCCCGACAAGGCCAAGGTCCAGGCGGGCCTGGCCAAGCTCAAGTGGCTGGTCGTGATCGATCCGCTCGAAACCGAGACGGCGCGCTTCTGGGAAAATCACGGCGAGTTCCACAACGTCGATCCCAAGGCGATCCAGACCGAGGTGATCCAGCTTCCGGCGAACTCGTTCGCGGAGGACGAGGGCACCTTCACCAACTCGAGCCGCGTCATCCAGTGGCACTGGAAAGCCGCCGAGGGCCCGGGTGAGTCGCGCGGCGACATCCAGATCGTCTCCGAGCTGTTCCAGCGCCTGCGCGGCCTCTACGCCAAGCAGGGCGGTGCCTTCCCGGATCCGATCGTGAATACGGCCTGGAACTACAGCAAGCCGGCCAATCCCGATCCCCAGGAGATCCTGAAGGAGATCAACGGCTACGCCATCGAGGATCTGCCCGACCCGGCGGACCCGAGCCGGCTGCTGCTGCGGGCGGGCCAGCTCCTCCCGACGTTCGCCATGATGCGCGACGACGGCAAGACCTCGGGTGCCTGCTGGATCTACACCGGCGTCTTCACCGAAGCCGGCAACATGTCCAAGCGCCGCGACACCAGCGATCCCACCGGCAAGGGCGTCTACTCCAACTGGGGCTTCTCCTGGCCGGCCAATCGGCGCGTGCTCTACAACCGCGCCTCGGCCGACGCGACGGGCAAGCCCTGGAGCGAGCGCAAGAAGTACGTGTGGTGGAACGGCACGCGCTGGACGGGCGCCGACGTGCCCGACTATGCGCCCACCGTCGCGCCCGACAAGTCAGTCGGTCCGTTCATCATGAACCAGGAAGGGACGGCGCGGCTGTTCGCCCGCGGCGGCATGCCCGACGGGCCGTTCCCCGAGCACTACGAGCCGATGGACGCCTACATCGCCAATCCGCTGCATCCCAAGGTGAGCAGCCATCCGACCGCGCGCATCTTCGCGGCCGATGCCAAGTCGTTCGGCACGCCGGACAAGTTCCCGATCGTGGCGACCACCTACCGTCTCACCGAGCACTTCCACTACTGGACGAAAGCGGTGCACGGCAACGCCGTCCTGCAGCCCGAGCTGTTCGTGGAGATGGGCGAGCGGTTGGCCAAGGCCAAGAGCATCAAGAGCGGCGACTGGGTCGAGATCTCGAGCCAGCGCGGCAAGCTCAAGGCCAAGGCGCTGGTCACCAAGCGGCTGCGGCCGATCATGGTCGACGGCAAGCCATGCGACGTGATCGGCCTGCCGATCCACTACGGCTTCGTCGGCCTGACGCGAAAGGGCTACGCGACCAACACCATCACCCCGTCGGTCGGCGACGCCAGCGTCAACACGCCCGAATACAAGGCGTTCCTGGTCGACGTGAAGAAGACGTCGGCACCCGCCGCGTCGGCAATGGCATAGGGGAGGAGGCGAACATGGCTACGCTGCAATCCCTCGACATCCGCCGCCGCTCGGCCTCCACCGAAGCTCCACCGCAGGTCCGCCAGGGCACCAAGGAAGTCGCCAAGCTGATCGATGTCAGCAAGTGCATCGGTTGCAAGGCCTGCCAGGCCGCCTGTCTCGCCTGGAACGATCTGGTCGAACCGGTCGGCTTCTTCGAAGGCAGCTACGACAATCCGCCCGACCTGACGCCGACTTCGTGGACGGTGATGAAATTCACCGAGTACGAGAAGGGCGACGACCTCGAATGGCTGATCCGCAAGGATGGCTGCATGCATTGCGACGACCCGGGCTGCCTGAAGGCCTGCCCGGCGCCGGGTGCCATCGTGCAGTATGCCAACGGCATCGTCGATTTCGTGTCGGAGAACTGCATCGGTTGCGGCTATTGCGTGAAGGGCTGCCCCTTCAACGTGCCGCGAATCTCCAAGACCGATCGCAAGGCCTACAAGTGTACCCTGTGCGTGGACCGCGTCGCGGTCGGCCAAGCGCCGGCCTGCGCCAAGGCCTGCCCGACCCAGGCGATCTATTTCGGCTCCAAGGAAGACATGATCGACCACGCCGAGAAGCGGATCGTCGACCTGAAGGCGCGTGGCTACCAGAAGGCCGGTCTCTACGATCCGCCGGGCGTCGGCGGCACGCACGTGATGTACGTGCTGCATCACGCCGACAAGCCGTCGCTCTACGCCGGGCTGCCGGACGATCCCAAGATCAGCCCGATGGTCGGACTCTGGAAAGGAGTCATGAAGCCCATATCGCTCGCCGCCATCGCCTTCGCCGGCGTGTTCGGCTTCCTGCACTACATTACCAAGGGGCCGAACGAAGTCTCCGAAAGCGACGAGCGCAAGGCTGACGACGTGGCCGGAAGGAAAGGGACATGAGCGAGGACAGGAAAGTCGTCGCCCGCTACACGACTGCCGCCCGCATCAACCACTGGATCACCGCCGCCTCGTTGATCCTGCTGGCGCTGAGCGGCATGGCGCTGTTTCATCCGTCGTTGTTCTTCCTCACGCATCTGTTCGGCGGCGGCCAGGCCACGCGCGCCGTCCATCCCTGGATCGGCGTCGTGCTGGCCATCAGCTTCCTCGGCCTGTTCTTCCGCTTCTTCACGCTCAACTTCTGGAATCGCGACGACACGATCTGGATGAAGAATCTCGGCAAGGTGATCAACAACGACGAAGAAGGCATGCCCGAACTCGGCAAGTACAACGCCGGGCAGAAGCTCGTCTTCTGGGGCCAGTCGATCCTCATCCTGCTGCTGTTCTGCAGCGGCCTCGTCCTTTGGGACGTCTATTTCGAGGATTACACCACGGTCGACCAGAAGCGGCTGTCGGCGGTCGTCCATGCGCTGTGCGCCATCGGCGCCATCCTGATCTGGATCGTTCATGTCTATGCCGCCATCTGGGTGAAGGGCACGTTGCGCGCCATGACCCGCGGTTCCGTGACCCGCGGCTGGAGCTGGAAGCACCATCGCAAGTGGTTTCGCCAGGAAGTCGAGAAACCCTGAGCAGCGATCCGACCAACCCGGCTTCCGGTTTCGGTGAGACCACCCTGGGCGACGTCGCCCAGAGCGATCCTGTCCGGCTGCCCGACCTCACGACGGTCTTCCTGCGCCGTGCCGAACGGCTGAAGGAACTCGCGGAAGGGCATGAACTGGAAGCCTTCCTGCGCATGGTGGGGGCCCTGGTCGAGGCCCAGCATGCAGCCTTGGCGGACCTGCCGCCGGGTTCCCTGCCGGGATCGGCCGAGATCGCCAAGGCGAAACTCGCCAAGCGCGCACCGCTCGATCCCGCGATCTCGCCCCGCGACGGGAGCTGGCGCGCGGCGTTGGACCGAATCCTCGCGAAGATCGACGACAGCGTGCTGCCCGAGCCGGCGCGCCAGGCGCGAACGGCGCTGGCAGCGGCTCAGCCGGCCGACCTCGAGGCCCTGGCCGGCCGCTTCCTCGAGGGCAACGTGGCGGCCGGCGAGGCAGCCCAGGCGGTGTTCGTGGCGGCGGCGCTGCAGGTTGCCTGGACCCGCATGGCCGCGCTGCTCGATGCGGCCGATCTAGGCGGCGAAGAGACGGACAGCGGCCAATGCCCGGTCTGCGACTCGCCGCCCGTCTCGGGACTGGTCTTGCCCGGCGGCACCAAGTTCGGTCACCGGCATCTGCATTGCTCGCTTTGTGCGACGTCGTGGCGTTATGCCCGGGTACGCTGCATCCACTGCGGCAGCACCGACAAGATTTCGTTCCGCCAGCTCGCCGGCACGACCTACCTGCGTGCGGAATGCTGCGAGCAGTGCCAGGGCTACTCGAAGCTCTTCTATCTGGAGGGCGCCCGTGCGATCGAGCCCTTCGCCGACGACCTCGGCTCCCTCGGCCTCGACGTCCTTGTCGGCGAGGAAGGGTTTTCCCGCGTTTCCAACCCGTTCGTGCTGGGCGTCATGCAGCCGGCGGACGGGTAAGCCGCCAGATCGGCTTCGGCTTGTCGCTGGGAACGCGCCACTCAAGGGCGAGGGTAACCGCCCTTGAGTGGTGCGCTCCCGATAAGACGCGGCTATCGGAACTTCGAAAACATTTGATACCAAACGACCGACGTTGAGACACCAACGTTACGATCAAGCGGCGTATACGATTGTCAGCGGTGCACGGGAGGGGTCCCGGTCGCCGCGGCAAGTTGGGGTTGGTTAAAGTCTTGGTTTTACGATTTGTCCTGGCGTGGAAGCGTCCGGGCTGTGTGGGACGATGCTCCGCCGCGCGCGGTGTGGGCGAGGGGTGCTGGCCGAGGAGAGCGAAGGGGTTCGCTCTCGGCCGGCGGGGTTTTTAGACTTGGGGATGTCATCATGAAGTTCATCAATTCGCTGTTCGCGAACGATCTCGGCTCATCGTCGACCAAGCTCGCTCTCATGATCGGCCTGTCGTCGTCGATGGTGCTGGTCCTGGCCCGCATCGGTGTGGCGGTCGCCGGCCAGTAGAGGCTGCCTTTCGTTTGCCAGCCTTTCGTTTGATTGCCGGCGCGACCTGAGCCATCCTGCGGCCTTGCCGGGCGCGTCGTTCGGCAAAGCCGTTCTGGGGAACTGACCCGTGTCGCGTGTCGACCGCGCCGATGGCGCCTCCGCCTTCCGACCGCCCTCCATCGACCGCATGGCCAACTGGCCTGCGCTGGCGCCGTTGATCGCGCGCGCCGGCCGTCCGCTCGTCGTCGAGGCACTGCGCGCCTGGGCCGATGCCGGCCGGGGCAAGCCCGAGGTTGCCGACGAGATGGCCTGTGCCCGCTGGTGTGAGGCCCGGCTGGCGGCACTGGTGCGGCCCTCTCAGCGGCGTGTCTTCAACCTGACCGGCACCGTCCTGCACACCAACCTCGGGCGCGCCGTGCTGGCGGAGGAGGCGATCCAGGCCGCCGTCGAGGCCATGCGCTCGCCCACCACCCTGGAATACGACCTCGGCGGTGGCGCCCGCGGCGAGCGCGACGACCATGTCGCCCCCTGGCTTTGCCGCCTCACCGGCGCCGAGGCGGCGACCGCGGTCAACAACAACGCCGCCGCCGTGCTGCTGGTGCTCAACGCTTTGGCAGCCGGCCGCGAGGTCATCGTCTCGCGCGGCGAGCTGATCGAGATCGGCGGCGCCTTTCGCATTCCCGACATCATGGCGCGGGCCGGGTGCCGCCTCGTCGAAGTCGGCACGACCAACCGCACCCACCTGAAGGACTACGCCGCCGCCATCGGTCCCGACACGGCCGCGATCATGAAGGTCCATCCCTCGAACTACGCCATAGAAGGTTTCACCAAGTCGGTGCCCGCGGCCGAGCTGGTGCCGCTGGCGCGCGAGAAGGGCCTGGCCCTCATCGAAGATCTCGGCAGCGGCACGCTGGCCGATCTCGAAACCTGGGGCTTGCCGCACGAGCCCACGGCGCGCGAGGCCATCGAGGCCGGCATCGATGTCGTGACCTTCTCCGGCGACAAGCTTTTGGGTGGCCCGCAGGCCGGGCTCATCGTCGGTCGCAAACACATGATCGAGCGCATTGCGCGCAATCCGATGAAGCGCGCGCTGCGTGTCGACAAGGTGCGGCTGGCGGCGCTCGAAGCGACGCTCCGCCTCTACGCCGACCCCGCGCGTCTGGCCGAACGGCTACCCACCATCCGCTTCCTGGCGCGGCGGGCAGCAGACATCTGGGTCCAGGCCGAACGTCTGCTGCCCGCGTTGCGCCAGGCGCTGGGCGGTGCGGCCGAAGCCAGCATAGAGCCGGTGCGGGGCCAGATCGGCTCGGGCGCGTTGCCGGTCGACCTGCTGGAATCCTTCGCGCTCGGGATGCGCGGCAGGCATATCGACAGGCTGGCCGATGCCTTTCGACGCCTTCCCATTCCCGTCATCGGCCGCATCGCCGACGACACGCTGCTTCTCGACCTGCGCACGCTGGACGATGAAGCCGCCTTCACCGCCCAGTTGGGACAGCTCGATGTCGTGGCTGGGTAGACTTTTCGAGCGGGAAGTCTCCGTCGAGCAGCGGCTGGCCGAAGCGCTCGTCGCCTGGAACGCGACCGACTACGGCGTGGCACTCGATCTCTGGGCGCCACTCGCGCAGGCGGGCGTCGCACGGGCGCAGAGCAACATGGGCGCGGCCTTCCTCGAAGGCCGCGGCGTCGAGCGCGACCTCGACAAGGCCACCGTCTGGCTGCGCCGGGCGGCCGAGCAGGGCGATGCCGGCGGCCAGCGCAACCTGGCGCTTTGCTACTACGAGGGCTGGGGCGTGCCGCAGGATCAGGTCGAGGCGGCGCGCTGGTACGAGAAGGCGGCCGAACAGGACGATCCCGACGCCCAGGACATGCTGTCGTGGATGAAGCTGGTCGGCGGCGGCTGCCCGCAGGACTACCTCGGCGCCCGGCAGTGGGCCGAGAAGGCGGCGGCGCACGGCAGGGTCGGCGCCATGGCGCGACTGGGCGACATCCATCACAACGCCTTGGGCGTCGAGCGTGATCCAGTATTGGCGGCCCACTGGTGGGGCCGCGCCGCGCGCCTGGGCCAGGCCGAGGCGCAGGCGATGCTGGGGGCCGCCCATCTCGCCGGCAAGGGCGTGGCGCGCGATCCGGTCGAGGCGCTGCACTGGCTGCTGCGCGCCGAGGCCGGCGGCGCCGGCGAGCTTGCCGTCGGCTTTTTGCGCGAAGCCCAGGCCCACACCAAACCGTCGCAGCGTGCCGAAGCCGCCCGCCGCGCATCGGAGCCGCTGTCATGATTATGGCTGGGAGCGCGCCATGATCGTCGGCACCGCGGGGCACATCGATCATGGCAAGACCGCGCTGGTGAAGGCGCTGACCGGCGTCGACGCCGATCGCCTCAAGGAAGAGAAGGCGCGCGGCATCACCATCGATCTCGGCTATGCCTACAGCGACCTCGGCGACGGACGCCAGCTCGGTTTCGTCGACGTGCCGGGCCACGAGCGCTTCGTGCACAACATGCTGGCTGGCGCCACCGGCATCGATGCGGCCCTTCTGGTCGTCTCGGCGGTCGAGGGCATAAAACCGCAGACCGTGGAGCATCTGCAGATCGTCGATCTGCTCGGCCTCGACCGCGGTATCGTGGCGCTCACCAAGTCCGACCTCACCGACGACGACCAGATCCTTGAGCGCATGGCGGAGGTCGAGACGCTGCTGGCCTCGACGTCGCTGAAGGGCGCGGAGATCGTGCCGGTGTCGGCGCTGACGGGGCAAGGCATCGACGAGCTGAAGTCCCGGTTGCTGGCGCTGGGCGAAAGCGGCAAGGGCGCCTCTGGCTTTGCGCGCCTCGCGGTCGATCGCTGCTTCGTGCTGTCGGGCGCGGGTGTGGTGGTGACGGGAACGATCCATGCCGGCGAGATCAAGGTCGACGACCGGCTGGTGCTCACGCCCTCGGGCCTGGAAGCGCGCGTGCGCTCGCTGCACGCCCAGAACCGCCCCGCCGAAATCGGCCGCGCCGGCGAACGCTGTGCGCTCAATCTCGCCGGGCCAAAACTCTCCAAGGAGGCGATCCGGCGCGGCGACTGGGTGGTGAGCTCCGAGCTGCATGCGCCGACCGACCGGATCGACGTGCGCCTGAAGCTGCTGGCGTCGGAAGAGCAGCCGCTGAAACACTGGTCGCCGGTCCATGTCCATCTGGGCTCCGCCCATGCGATGGGGCGGGTGGCGCTGCTCGAGGGCGACAGGCTGGCGCCCGGCGCGTCGGGACTGGCGCAGCTCGTGCTCGAGGAAAAAGTGGGCGCGCTGGCAGGCGACAGGATCGTCCTGCGCGATCCCTCGGCCACGCGCACTCTTGCCGGCGCCACGGTCATCGATCCCTTCGGCCCGCCGCGCAACCGCCGCTCCGAACGCCGCCGCGCCGAACTCGCGGCGCTGGGCAAGGCCGACGCCGACGTGTTGCCGCAGCTGCTGCGGCTGGAGGCGGGCTTCGTCGAGATGGTCCGCTTTGGCCAGTCGCGCAATCTGCGGCCGGCCGAGGTCGAGGCTCTGTTGGGCCCGGCCGGCGGCGAGAGCCTGGAGGGCTTCGGCTTTCTATCCGAGACGCTCGCCGCGGCGCGGCTGGACATCGTCGACACGCTCAAGGCCTTTCATGAGGCCAAGCCCGACGCCCCCGGCCTGCAGCCGGAGCGTTTGCGCGTGACGTTGAAGAAGCGCTGGTCGATCCCGGTCTTCCGCGTCCTGCTCGACCGCGAAGTGCGCGCCAAGAAGGTGATGGTGGACGGCCCGTTCCTCCGCATGCCCGGGCATTCGCTCACGCTCGGGCCGAAGGACGAGACGCTGTGGAACAAAGTCGCCGCCGAACTGCGGCGCGAGCGCTTCAAGCCGCCGCGGGTGCGCGACTTCGCCCAGGCCTACAGCGTGCCGGAGCCGGACATGCGGCGGCTGCTGCAGCGGCTGGCGCGGATCGGCCGTGTCGTCGAGGTCGCGCCCGACCAGTATTTCCTGCGGCCCGTCGTGGCGGAGATGATCGGCATCGCGCATGCCTTCGGCCGCGACTTCACTGCCGCCGAATTCCGCGACAAGCTCGACAACGGCCGCAAGGTCGCGATCCTGATCCTGGAGTTCTTCGACCGCCACGGCGTCACGGTGCGCCGCGGCGACCTGCGCCGCGTGGTGCCGCAAAAGCTCGAACAATACGGCCCGCCGCCAGCCACTTAATTGAGGCCGCGTGACACGCCGCCCGTTCTGGGGAATGATCGAAAACGGAGGGGAAGCGCTCCCGGTGGGGCGGCTGGCCTTCAAAGCCAGAGAGGGCCGCCAGACGGTTCTTAGTGGGTTCGACTCCCACTCTCTTCCGC
>LNFM01012681.1_pt1 | contig 10989 bp, 12 predicted proteins | sample 596031 | NCBI WGS metagenome assembly LNFM01 (sample SAMN04254537, study PRJNA301005) | activated carbon metagenome | isolation source: dual media filters at the Ann Arbor, Michigan drinking water treatment plant | place: USA: Ann Arbor | reverse complement strand
AATATCTGAAGACCCATTTCGGTCGCGGCAGAATAGTAGTTGAATGAAGGCGTAACCTCAGTTGAATCATCTAAAAAAACCTGTCGTCCGGTCATTGTTCCGACGTTGAATCCAAAGAACGGAATGAAGTGGCGGCCATCAAGAAAAACAGAAACTCCGGCGCCGTATCCGACGGATGTTTCTGTAAACGATTTTCCTTTTTCGCCAGAATATAGACTTTGACGAGCACCGAGACGGGTTCGCGGATAGATGCCATAGTTGTTCGCCTCGCTCACCGAGCAAAGGAAAAGCAGAATACAAATGATAAGAAATTGTGAACGTTGACCCATCCTGTTTCATTTCGGACAAATCTTTAGAAACCTGAATAATCTTAAGATCTTCCCCACCTTAGTCTCGTTTTTAGACAAGACCCTTTAAGATTCTTTAAAATAAGCCGAATTCTGAATGCGCAGGGGGAATATTTTGAACGAGCAATTGAAAAATAAAAATTTAAGACTTTTCTCAGCGATGATTTCAACAGGACTTTTATTCTGCGCGAGTTGCGCACAGCCACCTGAAGACGAAGTATCTGCAAGTAGCTCACGCTACCTATATGTTGCGTCCGGCGCATGTTACTCGGGCGGTGGCAATACCGCATTCTCAAACACAACATCTTCAAATGTAGTTTACCGAATCAATCTATCGACCGGCGTCAAGGACATCACCGTTGCAGACTACAATTCATCGCCGTCGCAAGCAGGTGACTCACCCGTCGGAATTGCAAGTATCGACTCAGAGAATATCTATGTCCTTGTTGAAAATACCACGACAGCAGGCGCTCGGCGCATTGAAAGAGTCGCAAAATCGTCCGATGGAAGTCGAGCTTTGTTCAGTAATAATACAACGGCCCTAAGTGCGCAGCTTCGAGGAATGAGTCTTCTATCAAATGGAGACTTTTTAATTAGTAAGTCTACAGCTCTCGAAAAAGTCACCTCTGCAAATGTACGCGTTCTTAAAGGTGCAAACCCATATGTCAGCGCACCGGCAGCACCATGCGCAACATCGACAACGCTGATGTCAAAAGTTTCGACTATGAGCAATCAATTTATTGTCTTTCTACATGCGGCTACCTCTCAGAATCGCTTTGGTTTTGTGAAACCTGAGGGATATGCAGCAGGAGGAGATTGCACACCGGCACAAGCGGCCCCTAACGTCGCCTCATTTCCCGTTGCATCTGCTTACGACGCCCTCAACTCTAAGCTTCTTGTCGCCTACGCGGGCAGTTCAACTGCAACGGACATCAACAGTATTTATGCTTACAGTATTACTGAAACGGCCTCTTCAATAACTGTCGGCGCGGCTAACAAAATCTACGATGCCAATGCCTATCCAACGACCTACCCCTATTTGTTATATGGAATCTCTGAGATGGTTCTAGATCCTGTCGACAACGCACTTTACATCGCAACTGCGGTCAACACCGCAACAACAGTAGTAAATTACGCCATTGAGAAGTTCTCATACGACGCTACTCAAATTGGTGTGACAAACTCGAGCGTTCTGACCAGAAGCGGTTCGACACCGTTCTATGACTATGGTGGCGATACGAAATGTATCGCGGACATGATGATCGCTGATTAGTCCTAAAGCAACTTTCAACGTTGGTGTCCGGCTTAGTTGACTATCTGAATCGAACGACGAGGCTACGTGATCTTGTGTTTCGTCTTCGTTCAGCGCGTTCCAGATTGAACTCACAAAACGCGTGTAGTATGCGAAGTTAGATTAGCTACGAATGGTACTATGTTGAGGGCAGAGATGAAAATTAAAGAAGTCTTTCAAGAGCAAATCAAAATTCTAAAAAAGCTTGGCGGTACCGCTGAACAGACGGCAAATAATATGGAGCATGACCTTAGCAGCGGCAAAGAAGTTAACGTCAGACCGTATGCTGAGAACAGCGATGTCAAAAATATCGTAGAGGCGTTTTTCAGCCTCGGAAAATCAATCGCAGTGCAAAAATGTTTTGATAACTCAGCATCACTCGCACAATTCGATGAGAGAATTCAATATGTCGAAGGTCATGCTCTGGAGCAATCGAACTTTCTGATAGACCATGCTTGGAACTGCTATGGTGATTTTCACTTCGATCTCACCGCAGAGCTAGCATTAAAAAATCCCTTTTCTGGATATCTTGCAGCCAAAGTTTTTGACGAAATAGACCTACCATAGGGATCAAGAACTCACCAAAGTCCTGGCGGCACAACAGCTATATCTTCCAAAACCCTTAATGCCATTTAATACCTGCCTCAACTTCTGATAGACAAAAAATATGCAACTACCCCTGAATTCAATAACTGCAATACTGATGATTAGTTGAAATAAATTCAAAACCTGAACTGCACATTGGCGAAATCTCGACAGTTCAGAGCCTAAAAGTAACCACTTTTGGCGAGATTTCGACAGGTGCTGGCAGAAAACTAGTGGGTATTGGCGAGATCTCGACGATTATACGAATAGTCCGTCGCTAGGTATTGTTTAATTGCTAGTCAGTTGGCACCTAGAGTGCAGTGGGACTTCCTTAGGTTTTCAACCGAAAGGGGTTTCGATGAAAAAGTTAAGAAATACTATAGGTGTCGTCGCCGTTCTTGCTGTCGGTATCGAGGGAGCATGGGCTAACTCCGATCACGCGTCGGTAGCGGTTCAAAAAGGTGTCTACTACTCACTAACATCCGAAGCCGCACAAGCGTTGCAAATCAATCTAGGGCGACTAGTTGAAGAAGTCCAACTGAACAAAGATCAACAACTTGCCTTTCAAGTTCAAGAAGATGGCGAGCTGGATCTTTCAATCTATGAAAGCGGCGTCTTCAACAAGCTAAGCGCTGACATCGTCAAGCGGGCCGCTCTGTAATGAGTCTCGCCGCTCGTATTCTTTCAGAGCTGGATGAGGGGCATTGGACCCTTAACAGCATTGCACCATCTTTTCGCCGTCGTCTTAAAGCTGAAACGAACACCGAGCTTCAAGAAACAAGTATTTCGGCGTTGTGCATGGGGTTTTACGGAAAAGTCCGCCCTCAGCAAATTGTTATTCCGAAATTAAAGAAAGAGCTTGATGTGCCAAAGACCAGCCCAGAGGTCAGAGAATTAATCGAAAAAACGTTTGTATCTGATTATCCTGGTTCGGGACTGGCAGCATTTGAAACCGAAAATTCTGAAAAGCTTCAAGCGGCTCTGTCATTGATCGAAATGAAGGATCCAGTCCTATCGCTTTTGCTGAGCGAATTTGTCCCCGCGTTTGTTCGGGTGAAGTCGGTAAATTTTAGAAGCGCATCGCACCCACAGATTTTCGGACTGATTTTAATCGGTGATGGAGCTAGCGAGTTAACAGCAAAGCAACTTGCGGTTTCAGTTGTTCATGAGCTGGCACATCAAGAACTTTTTCTTATCAATCTTCTCGACCGACTTGTAAATCAACCTTTTGATTACAATGAAGTCCATGCGCCGTTTCAAGGAACCAAGCGACCTCCGATTGGCAGACTTCATTCCATGTGGGCGCTCTACCGCATGGTACAGTTTCAAAAAATACAAAACGAAGAAGTGGACCATAAGTATCGTGAACTACTTGTGAAGAATGTCGAAGCGTTCGAGGATCAGGAGCTGACACCATTTGGGAAGAAGTTAGTCGAGATCGCAAGAAAGAGAGCCAGCTAATGAAAAAGTGGCTCGTTTTGATCGGAGGGATCATCATTATGACATCAACAATAAGTGCAGCAGCGCCAAAAAAATACGGATACGTTCCACCAACATTTCCCCGTGATCCTGCCGAAGTTAATCAATTTGCGGAGCACATTGTCTTGGGTCAAATTCTTGAACCAATGGTAGATACTGACAAGCTTGGCAATGTTACTCCAGGCTTAGCTGAAAGTTGGACGTTTGAGGACAAGGGACTCACAATCCGTTTTAAAATTCGTAAAGATCGCATTTTTTCAAACGGCCAAAAACTTGAATCCAAAGACATCAAATACACCATCGAAAGAGTGATCTCGAAAAAGTCTCAGTCGAGTAACTTCGTAGCTAGCATTTCTACAATTGAAGTTCCGGCACCCGATGTCTTGGTTATCAAATTAAAGGAACCGAACGTATCCATCCTTAAAGCACTAAGTCGCGACCAACTAGGCGTAGTTCCTATGGGTTGGAGTTTCGATAAGACTTCCTCTGAACCGATTGTTGGCTCGGGGCCGTATCGTCTTATGAAGCGCGGCGATAAATGGATGCTTGAAATCAACACGAAGTATCCCCAGGCATCCTCAATTAGCATCAAAGAATGGCAACTGGTTTTCTTTGCTGACGGTGACTTGAATGTACCGGCAACAGATCTTCCCGACTATGCCCCTGGCGCAACTCTTTCAACAAAGACAGGAATGCAAAAGGTAAAAGGGTTTGAAAAACTCAAAACAGTGAACCAAATCAGTTACGCGCAAACATCCGCATGGTGGCATCCTCATGGCACTCACTTTAATTCGTCGGAAATGCGCAGCCGAGCGATGGGATTGATTGAAGAGGTATTGGATAAGGGCTGTAAGAAAATGGAACTTGAGCGAGCAACCGGCGTCATTCCGAAAGGAGTTGCTGGTCACCTGGCCGTTACGCAAGTTCCCAAAATCACGCGCAGAAAATATGAAAAAACAGAACCACTCAGGCTTGCGTTCGTCGGCGCGACCTTTGATGATTTTCTTAAGGGAAATGATGCTCAAGCGATGGCAAAGGAGCACGGTTTTCAAATAGAAATCATCAAAATTTCGCCATCGGAAATGACGAAAATAGCTGAGAAGAAACCTGACATCATATTTGCTGGATGGGCTGGCGGGTTTAATGACCCCGAAGGATTCATTGCTCTTCTTCCGACGTTCCTCGGAAAAGACTTTGGAACTTATATTGGTCCGGCACTTGCCGAAAAGTACAAGCGAGCGAGACAAGAAGAAAATTGGACCATGAGAAGTGAGCTATTTCAGCAGCTCAACGAAAAGCTTCGAACGGATCAGCTGATGGTTCCTGGTTGGCGCATACCTTTCTATATTATCGGAAAACCTAATATGATCTCTGAAGAAGCTACCTACCGCTATACACCGCGCCTTCACGCTGTGAAGGAGTTGGAGTGAAGCCTTTGATTAGCTCTAGTACACGATCTATCAATCGCTATTTTTTGAGACTGCTCGTACCTATTGTATTGTTGGTGAGCACCTTAATCAGCGCGCTTTTTGCTTGGAACGATTATCAAACGAATAAAGTATCACGCTTAGATAGTCAGAAACTCACATTTGAAACCTTTGCGGCGGTTATCAGGCAACCGCTCATTCAGGGAAGCCTGATTGAAGCTAGGATTCGAGCAGAAGAATTAACTCGTAATTCTCAGATCTCGTGTATCGAAATTAAATCCGCTTCGGAGACGATTCAAAGCTGCAATAAAAATAAGGTCGGAGTAACTGCGGGACTCAATAGAATGGACGTGGACCTCTATTTTTCTGAGGATAAATCAAATCAGATGGGACATTTATCCATCGTTTTTGATAACTCGGATTTGGTTGAGAATACCTGGAAAAATCTCGGCAAAAATGTTGTTGGATTCGTTTTTCTTTCTCTTGCTTTGTTTTTCGTTCTTTCAATTGGCTTTGCTCGAATCCGAAAAGAACTGAATGAGCTGATGAAGATTCTAGAGTCGCCTAGGGACAATCCTCAGAAAATGCCGACCTTTAAAATCAGTGAATTCTTATCGCTTGGAAATAGTCTGAGTCATCAGTTTGAAGTTTCAAAAGCGACCGCAGAAGCAAAGGCCGCACTTGATGTTGCAAGGCAAGTCGCGCATGATATTCGCTCGCCTGTTGTTGGGCTTCAAATGGCCCTTCATGCTGCTCAAAATCAACTTGATCCCCAACTAAAAAGTGCTCTGAACAACTCGGCCCAGAGGATTAGCGACATCGCAGACGATGTTATTAGTCACCATACGCCAATGTATGGAGCAAGCGAAGTGCGTTCACATATACAAAAACTTCCAATGTCCGTCAGTCTTGCCCTGAATGAGATGATTTCGGAAAAAGTTCTGCTCTGCAAACACACGCCAAATATAAGCGTGAGTGCAAATCTAGTTGAGGAAGATACTCTTGTTGAAATGAGAATCAGTGACTTTAAAAGAGTCATATCAAATTTGATCGACAATTCACTACAGGCCGTTTCCGAAGATGGAAAAGTTGAAGTTACCTACATGCGGAACGCAACAGAGTGCTTTATTTCAATCATCGACAATGGGATGGGAATTTCCGAGACGATTTTGAAAAGTATAATGGATAGAGGCGGATCGTATGGAAAACCCGGCGGTAAAGGGCTTGGGTTTCAATGGGCAAAAAAGAAAATTGAACAGAATAATGGGCGAATTATAATGACCTCTCAAGAGGGCGTTGGGACAGAAGTAAAAGTCGTTTTGCCCATAGTCACTGATTTAACGCGAAAGCATCAATCAGAGGTGCGTTTTGGTTTAGCGATTCGAGAAGCGTGAGTTTTTTAGAAAAGAGGTTTTATGGAGACACCAAGAGTTATTTTTATTGATGACGAAAGCTGCTTCCGCCAGGGGTTGGAGTTGTCTTTGAATTCGGTGTTTGGCGAAAATCGAGCCTTTAAGGTTGAGTTCTACGCACATCCTGAGCAGGCTCTCGATTCTATAAGAGAAAATCCATTCAATGTTTTTCTTGTTTTTATGGATCATCATTTTCGCGAGGCTCCCGACAAGCTCACTTTGGGCGCTGATTTTATCAAGCCGATCAAACGAATTAATTCCTACATTGAGATTGTGATGATGTCGGGGGACACGAGCCCTGAGAGCTTGAGACTCTGGCTAAAAAATGGAGCCGATAAATTTCTTTACAAGGAATTTTCGGGTCAGCACGAAAAGCTTCAGATTTTCATTACAGAAGCTTTGACCAAGTTCAGATCCAAATTTAGTAGCTTCTTAGAGCATCGAACACGACGAGCGGCTTTAGTACCAGACGTATTAAAAAAAATCGGTGTCATTTCCATGAATTCTACGATGAAAGCTGCCGCTGAACTTGTTCTTCAGTCGGCAACTTCGAATCTTTCAGTTCTAATTATCGGAGAAACTGGGACAGGAAAAGAGCTGATCGCTAGAGCGATTCATCAAAACTCAAAACGTCACGACAAGCAGTTTAGAACAATAGATTGTACGCAGTTCAAAAAATCAGAACTCATCGCGAGCGAGCTTTTTGGTAGTGAAAAAGGAGCCTTCACAGGAGCCGAGTCAAAACCAGGCCTCTTAGAGATCGCAAATGGCGGGACTGTGTTTTTGGATGAAGTTCATCATCTTGGCCCAGAGGCGCAGGCCATGCTTCTTAGATTTATTCAGGAGAAAAGAGTCCGAAGGGTCGGAGGGAATACAGAAAAGTTAGTTGATGTCCGTTTTGTTTTTGCGGCAAAACCGAGCTTAAAAGAGCTGGTCGATGGAGATGAGTTTCTCGTCGATTTAGTGTACCGCATGAAAGAAATGAGAATTGATCTTCCTCAACTTAAGGATCGCCCTGAAGACGTTGAAGTTCTATGCGAATTTTTCTTGGACAAATATTGCGTGCAGAGTGCGGCCAAAGTTGCAAAGCAGCTCCATCCCGACGCTTTTGATATGCTCAGGCAGTATTCATGGCCTGGTAATGTACGCGAGCTTGAGAATCTTATAAAACGACTTTCGGTATTGGTAGAGGGTTACATCATTCTTCCAGAACATATTGAAAAGTACGGCGAACTGGAGGCCTCGGGAATGTCCGAGGGCGGCCTAAGCTCTCTCGAGTCGTTAATTGAAATGGCCACAAGACACGAGTATGAAGCTCGAACTTTAATTCTGAAAACCTACAAGGCCTGCGATCAAAATTTGTCTGAGACGGCAAGAAAACTTGGAGTAGCGCGAACCTCGTTACGAAGCCAGTGTCAGGCATTAGGAATTTGGCTGAGTATGGATGCCGTAACTAAAAAAGAAGAGACGGAAGGTAAAAAAGATTTGAAACGCAGAGTGGATGGTTCTTTGCGATCTCTTCTCAGCCGGGTCGCGGAAATGTAAAGTAGCTGCTATTAAAGTTGAGTATTGAAGTTAAGCTGCGAAAAGCTCAATCTCACTGCTCCTGCGAATTTCTGTAACCTCTCTGGATTCGCACCCAACACTTTTCTCAGTTTTGAAGATATCTCTAGTTGAACTCCATATTTTTTTGCTCGGTTAACAATATTGTCAAGACTCTCGCCAAGAAATTTTGGATTCGGAAACTCGACATTGAATCCAGCGCTGCGAAGACTTTTTGCGATGGCTTCTGCGGCAATTTTATTTCGGCCACCAATCAATACAGATTCAACTAAGTCGTCCTTGTACCCATGCACGGAAACACCCAGATCAGATTCGCTCATCATCTTTAGTGCTACCGGCTCATCAAATGAATCACTTGTTATATGAAGATCAAAATTATTTTTATTTTTAATTCCCTCAAATAGGTACAGATTAAATTCGGCACTCGCTATTGTGCGAGCAATTTCGCTGGTGCCGATCTCTATTCGACCGGCATGTGGTGCAATGACCGTGATGTTACTATGAAGTTGGTGAGCGGTAATCTTGAAATCTACTCCTTCACGTTCATATAGAAGCAGATCGGTAAAACTAGAATATTTATCAGTTCGATCGGAATAATACCGCGAGCATGCAGTGGCCTGGACAACGCCAGGGACTGCCCAAACTCCGATGGATAGAAATAAAACAATAGAGACAGCATTTTTAATTCGCACAGCGAAAACTATACGACAGAACTCAGACTCTTGCATCTGTCAGGATTTATGACAGCCGATTGATTCCAAAAGAGTTAATCTAGCCAGTTCTTATCAAATTAAATCGACTCTAAAGATGCGATGGCGAGTTTTCGACATCAATCCCCCCTCTAAAATTGCTATCAGGACTTTTTGGCGGAAAGTCGACGGATACAACACAGCTTTCCCTAGTAGTTGGCGAGATCTCGACGAATCGAGCATTTTCAAGATCACTAGGAAAAACTTAAATCCAACAAATTCAGTGAGTTAGCTTGTGCCAGCAAGCGGCTGAACCTTTGCAATTCTAAATAATAAGAGGACCTGATTTCGGTTCTCTCTACCGGAGGGATTGAAAAATGAGAGCAACAGGAAAATGCCCACGCTGCCAAGATGAAACCTACGAGCGGTTCAGCACACATGCTTACTGCTATTCATGCAACTACTCGCCGGATTTCTCAGTTCAGCGAATGCAATGCGCAGACGATCTGCCGATTCCGCCGTGGGCGTTTGAAGCGATCAAAGAGATGAACGACCAAAAACTGGTAGGAGCACTCATGCCCTTACCAATTAGGCAAAAAACAAAATCAAAAAAAGGGAGTGCCGCATGAAACAAAACGTAATGAACCAAACTGTGATCCTCGGTTCAAACGAAGGCGAATGGCTATTTACAAATCCATTCTGGAAACCTTGGCGATTTAAAGTTTACGAACTTTTTATGAAGGTCATTTTTGGAGCCAAGCAAGCTTGGCAGAAACTTGCAGAGCTTTGGGTATTGAGAACTCTGGGAAACGTGATTCGAGGAATTGGGTGCGTGCTTTTTATTGCTCCACCACAACAGGAAAAAATTGAGCAAGCTCGAATGCAGGCCATGCAATACAGAAATATCTTTTAACGGGAGGTTGGCAATGAGTCATACAAAACAAAATGAGAATTCAGAGTATGTGGCAACTCCAGGACCGAGTGCCATTGAGAGAATTAAAACTGAAATCCGCAATTGGTACGGAAATCTTTCCGTTAAAGAGCTTGCCTATAACAAAGCTCTGATTGCCGAGATTGAGAAATTGGAACGCCTGTTGGCGGGAAAGGTAGTGGTCGGATGATTGAAAACAAAACAAGTGCGACCGTCAAAGACCTTACGGACGAAACCGTTTTAGAAGAGGCCGCAAGACGTCTTCAAAAACAATACGCAGACGAACATGGCGCCGATTTCTCGTATGGAACTTTTCGATTCGTATTCCACGATGGGCGATTTCAAGGGGTTGAAGATTGGCCGCGCAATAAACGCTATGTGAGTCCGAAACGAAACAATAACGAAGTCAAATGACCGACCGGAGGGGTTATGAATGAAACAATTGAACAAATGATTCTTAGAATTTTAGGACAGGTTTCCGAGAGTGAAAAATTGAGAAACAAGGCCTTAGAAAAAAGAACGGCACGAGTTCTTAAGGCACTCGCGTATTTCAAAACCGTCTCAACCAATAAAAAAATGGGGGCTTAATGGCACGAGCACAAACTGCACAGAATGATGTCCCTCTCTCGCTTGCGCTTATGGCGCTCGCCGGATTTGGACTCGTGTATCTATATCTCGCACATCTGAGGCTTCACCCAGATCTGATGCAGTTTGCGCTTCAGCAGCTAGAGGCGAATGCGAAGCTATTTTGGATTACGGTTTCCTGCGCGATGGTGAACATCTCCTTCGGATCAATTTACCTTAAGAGGTCCATTGGTCTTGAAAAGCAAGGAAGTAAACTGGCAGTCCTTGAAGGGAAATCAAGACACTTAAAATTCGGGAGAACAGAGTTCGTTTCTATTATAGCAGGTGCCGTCACTTACTTCGGATGTAAAAAACAGGTCGCGGAATTTATTGCGCCGATTTTCCTGCGATTTGCAGAAGGGTTCCAGACTTCATGGATTGTCACACTTCTAAGTGCGAACATTGCTTTTGCCCTTGGCTTAGTTGTGCACATGTTCTTAAGAGGAATCGCAAAAATAAAGTTTTCATTCAATGACATTCATAAATTAGATGCACCCGAAATTGAAAACGGCGAACTCGTCCTAGGGACCACACCTGGGCCGCTTACACACTCAGTAGTTCAGAATTCAGGAGAGTCGGAGGATTGGGTTAAAATTCCCAGCCGTGGGCTCAACGGTGGGATTATGATTTCAGGAAGTATC
>LNFM01012680.1_pt1 | contig 10990 bp, 10 predicted proteins | sample 596031 | NCBI WGS metagenome assembly LNFM01 (sample SAMN04254537, study PRJNA301005) | activated carbon metagenome | isolation source: dual media filters at the Ann Arbor, Michigan drinking water treatment plant | place: USA: Ann Arbor | reverse complement strand
TTGCAGGCGGTCGAGCGCCGCCATTTCGGCGACGCAGGGCGCGCACCAGGTCGCCCAGAAGTTCACCAGCACCACCCGGCCCTTGAGGCCGGACAATTGCAGCCGGCGGCCCTTTTCGTCGAGAAAGGCCACGTCGGGCGCTGGCTGGGGCGGCGTCGCCGGGCTAAAGTCCTGAAATTCGCCGCGGAATGCCGGCAGGGCGAGGCGATCCGGGGTTGATCCCCGCTCGGATTTGCCCGATACCACCAGCGCGCCGACGCCGATGGCGACGACGACAAGAGCCGCCGCCGCGACCGTCGCCAGCATCAACCTGTTTCGCCGCCAACCGCCAGATTTCGCCGTCATGAAACGCCCAACTAAAAAACCCGCCGCACAGAAGAAGAACGCCAACACGATGTGGGGCGGCCGTTTCGAGACCGGCCCCGACGCGCTGATGGCGCGCATCAACGCGTCCATCGACTTCGACAAGCGGCTTTACGCCCAGGACATCCAGGCCTCGATCGCGCATGCCCGCATGCTGGGCAAGCAGCGCATCATCGCCGCCAAGGACGTCGCCGCCATCGTTGGCGGCCTGCAGAAGATACTGCAACAGATCGAGCGCGGCGCGTTCGAATTCAAGACGGAATTGGAAGACATCCACCTCAACGTCGAGAAGCGCCTGACCGACATGATCGGCCCGGCCGGCGGCCGCCTGCATACCGGCCGCTCGCGCAACGACCAGGTGGCGACCGATTTCCGCCTCTGGGTGCGCGACTGCATCGACGCCACCGACCGCGCCCTCGCCGCCTTGCAAGAGGCGCTGATCGCCAAGGCCGAGGCCCATGCCGCGACCGTGATGCCGGGCTTCACCCATCTGCAGAGCGCGCAGCCGGTGACCTTCGGCCACCATATGCTGGCCTATGTCGAGATGATCGGCCGCGACCGCGGCCGCTTCACCGACGCGCGCGCCCGCGTCAACGAATCGCCGCTCGGCGCCGCCGCGCTCGCCGGCACGTCCTTTCCCATCGACCGCGAGGCGACGGCGAAAGCGCTCGGCTTCGCCCGGCCGCTCGCCAATTCGATGGACGCCGTCTCGGCGCGCGACTTCGCGCTCGAATTCCTCGCCGCCTCTGCCATCTGCGCGACGCATCTGTCGCGCCTGGCCGAGGAGCTGGTCATCTGGTCGTCGCCGCAGTTCGCCTTCGTCAAACTGTCGGACGGCTTCACCACCGGCTCGTCGATCATGCCGCAGAAGCGCAACCCGGACGCCGCCGAGCTGATCCGCGCCAAGACCGGCCGCATCGCCGGGGCCCTGGTCGGCCTGCTCACCGTGATGAAGGGCCTGCCGCTCGCCTACAGCAAGGACATGCAGGAGGACAAGGAGCCGGTATTCGACGCCGCCGATTCCCTGTCGCTGTCGATACACGCCATGACCGGCATGATGGGCTCGCTGAAAGTGAACGAGGCGCGGCTGCGCGAAGCGGCCTCGGCCGGCTTCTCGACCGCGACCGACTTGGCCGATTGGCTGGTAAGAGAAGCCAACCTGCCGTTCCGCGACGCCCATCACGTCACCGGCGGTCTGGTGAAGCTTGCCGAAAGCAAGGGTTGCGAGCTCGCCGATCTCTCGCTGAAAGAGATGCAGGCCGCCGACAAACGCATCACCAAGAGCGTCTACGGCGTGCTGTCGGTCGACAAGTCGGTCGCCAGCCGCACGAGTCTCGGCGGCACCGCGCCGACGCGGGTGCGCGCCGCCGCCAAGGCCGCGCGCAAAAAGTTTTTGAAAGGCTGACCGCATGAGCCTGCGCCTCCTTCGCACTCTCGCCCTGCTCCTCCTCGTCGCCGCGCTCGCCGGCCCGCTTGCCGCCTGCGGCAAGAAGGGCCCGCCGATCCCGCCCGACGGCCAGGACAGCGACTACCCGCGCACTTACCCGACGCGATGAGCGCTTTCGCTTACAAGAACGGCGCCCTCGCCTGCGAGGACGTGCCCCTGGCGCGCATCGCCGAGGCCGTCGGCACGCCGGTCTATGTCTATTCCAGCAATGCGCTCGAAGCGCAGTACCGCGCCTTCGAGGGCGCCTTCGCCGGCCAGACCGCGCGCGTCTGCTTCGCCGTGAAGGCCAATTCCAACCAGGCGGTGATCCGCACCTTTGCCGCCCTGGGGGCGGGAGCGGACGTGCTGTCCGAGGGCGAGCTGCGCCGTGCGCTCGCCGCCGGCGTGCCGGCCGAGAAGGTCGTGTTCTCCGGCGTCGGCAAGTCGCGCGACGAGATGGCCTTCGCGCTCAATAGCGGCGTCGGCCAGATCAACGTCGAATCCCTGCCCGAGCTGCGCCAGCTCAGCGAAGTGGCGACGCGCCTCGGCAAAACCGCGCATATCGCCGTGCGCGTCAATCCGGACGTCGACGCCAAGACCCACGCCAAGATCACCACCGGCAAGAAAGAGAACAAGTTCGGCATCGACTATGACGTCGCGCCCGCCGTCTATGCCGAGGCCGCCAAGCTGCCCGGCATCAAGGCGCTCGGCATCGCCGTGCATATCGGCTCGCAACTCTTGGATCTCGCGCCATTCCGCGACGCCTTCGTCCTGATCGCGGACCTAGCGACGCGCCTGCGCGCCGAGGGCCACGACATCCGCCGCCTCGATCTCGGCGGCGGCCTCGGCATTCCCTATCGCGACGAAACGCCGCCGCCGCCCGCCGCCTATGCGGCGGTCGTCAAAGACACCGTCGGCCATCTCGGCTGCGAGCTGACCTTCGAGCCCGGCCGCCTGCTCGTCGGCAATGCCGGCGTGCTCGTCTCGCGCGTGCTCTATGTCAAGGACGGCTCGGACCGCCGCTTCGTCATCGTCGATGCCGCCATGAACGATCTCATGCGCCCGGCGCTCTACGAAGCCTGGCACGACATCCGCCCGCTGAAAGAGCCAGCCAAGGGCGCGAGCGTCGCGCCGGTCGATGTCGTCGGCCCGGTCTGCGAGACCACCGACATTTTCGCCAAGGACCGCGTTCTGCCGCCGCTCGCCGCCGACGATCTCGTCGCCTTCGGCTCGGCCGGGGCCTACGGCGCGGTCATGGCGTCGGACTACAACAGCCGGCCGCTGGTGCCCGAAGTGCTGGTGAAGGGCGGCGACTACGCCGTGATCCGCCCGCGCCAGAGCTACGAGGACATGCTCGGGCGCGACCATCTGGCGCCCTGGCAGGGCAAATAACCAGCCGCCCCAGGCACTTGCCCAGCCCCGCACCGCGGCGCGCGCCTTTTCGGGGGCCCGCGCCGCTAACGATCCGTTGATCTGCCAGGCGTGAATCGGCGGTGCGGTTCCGGGCAAAGCATGGCATCGTTCCGGGGTGATGACCGTACAGCCTGATCCGCAGCCCGACAGCGCGTCGGGTCGTTCCTTGGAGAACGCCGCCAGCGGCGTGGCGCCCGATGCGCCGCCCGGCCTGGACGGGCAGTTGTGGCTCGCGCGCGGCGCGCTGTTTTGGGAAAAGCTGTGGCCCGGCCTGTGGCCCGTCCTCGGCGTCATCGGCCTCTTCCTCGCCCTGGCCCTGTTCGATCTGCTGCCCGGCTTGCCGCTCTGGCTGCATATCGCCCTGCTCGTCCTTTTTGCCGGCGGGTTGTTCGCCGCCGCTTGGCATGGCCTGCGCCAAGTGCGCTGGCCTGGGTTCGGCCTCGCGCGCCGGCGCATCGAAACCCACAGCGGTCTCGTTCATCGCCCGCTCGCCGCGCTGCGCGACAAGATCGCCGCCGGCGCCAACGATCCTGCCGCAGAGGCCTTGTGGGCGCTGCATCAGCAACGCGCCCGCGACAGCATCGAACGCTTGCGCGTCGGCCTGCCGGCGCCGGGCCTCGCCAAGCGCGACCCCTATGCGCTGCGTGCCGGCCTTCTCCTCGTTCTCGTCGTCGGCGTCGTCACCGCCTGGGGCGACGGGCGCAACCGGATTTCCCGCGCGCTGATCCCCGGCAGCGGCACGGCGGCAAGCCAGCTCGCCCTCGATGTCTGGATCACGCCACCAAGCTACACCGGCATGGCGCCGATCCATCTCGCGCGCGGCGCCCAGATGAACATCGTCGCCAACGGCACCGCCGGCCAGGACGGCCCGATCGCCGTACCCATCGGCGCCAGCGTGCTCGCGCAACTCCATGGCGGCCGCAAGGCGCCGACCTTGAGCCTCGGCGAGACGAGCACGCCGTTCGAGGTCGTCGACAACGGCGCGTTTCGTCTCAGCGCGCCGCTCGCCGAGGTGAGCGACGGGCCGCAACGCCTCAGCGTGCTGCAGAATGGCCGCGAGGTCGCCGGCTGGAGCGTCGTCGTGTTGCCCGACGAGGATCCCGAAATCAGCATGAGCGCGCCGCCCGCGCGCACCGAGCGCGGCGCCCTGCGAATCGCCTATGAAGCCGCCGACGATTACGGCGTCGTCAGCGTGCAGGCCCTGGTGCGCCGCGCTTCGACCCGCGACGGCATCACGACCGAACCGCTCGCGCTCGACATGCCGCTCTCGGGGCGCAACGCCAAGGCGCTCAAAGGCAGCGGCTTTCACGATTTGACCGCCCATCCCTGGGCCGGCCTGCCGGTGACGCTGCAACTCATCGCCAAGGACGCGCTCGGCCAGGTCGGCGTCAGCGATCCGATGCCCTTCGTGCTGCCCGAACGCGACTTCCAGCATCAGGTGGCGCGCGCCATCGTCGAACTGCGCAAGCTGCTCGCGCTCAGCCCGCGCAACCGGGACGCCGTGCGCAACGGCCTCGGCGACATCTCCGAATCGCCGCAGGCCTTCGGCCACGACACCGTGGTGTTCCTGGCCTTGCGCTCGGTCGTCGCGCGGCTGCGCCACGCCGGCGACGACGCCACCATCGCCGCGGTGCAATCGACCCTGTGGGACACCGCGCTGCGTATCGAGGACGGTCGCCTGTCGCTCGCCGAGCGCGAACTGCGCGACATCCAGAACGCCCTGCAGCGGGCGCTGCAAAACAACGCGCCGCAAAGCGAGATCGACCGCCTGATCAATCAGCTGCAGCAGGCGCTCAACAAATTCCTCGAGCAGATGATGCGCAACGCGCAGACCATGCCGCCGCAGCAGATGCCGTTCGATCCCAACGCCCGCTATATTTCGAGCGACGAGCTGCAGAAGATGATCGAAGCCGCGCGCGAGATGGCGCGCAGCGGCAACATGGACGCGGCCAAGGAGATGCTGGCGCAGTTGCAGCAGATGCTCGAAAGCCTGCAATCGGGCCAATTCGCCCAATCGCAGCAACAGCAGCAGCAACAGCAGCAGGCGAACGAGATGATGCGCCAGATGCAGGAGCTGATGAAGCGCCAGCGCGAACTGATGGAGCAGACCTATCGCGACGCGCAGAGCGGCCAGCAAAGCCAGCGCGGCCAGCAGGGGCAACAAGGTCAGCAAGGCCAACAGGGCCAGAACGGCCAGCAGAGCCAGGCCGAGCAGGAAGCGCTGCGCCGCATGCTCGGCGAGATGATGCGCCAGTTGGGCGAAATGGGCGGCCAGATTCCCGAAGGCTTCGGCCAGGCCGAGCGCTCGATGAACGACGCCGGCCAGGCGCTCGGCAGCGGCCAGCCCGGCCAAGCGCTCGGGCCGCAGGCCAATGCCCTCGAGCAATTGCAGCAGGGCGCCGGCCAGATGATGCAGCAATTGCAGCAGATGATGGGCCAGGGCCCCGGCCAGCCCGGTCCGGGTCAGCCCGGCCAACAGATGGGCCAAGGCCAGCCGGGTCAGCCCGGCGGCCCCTCATCGCCGCGCCCCGGCGATCCGCGCAATTTCGATCCGCTCGGCCGCACGCCGCCGTCGAGCGGCACCGCCGGCAATGACGAGTTCGGCCGAGAATTGCCGAAAGCCGGAGATCTGCTGCGCTCGCGGGAAATTCTCGAAGAATTGCGCCGCCGCGCCGGCGAGGCCGAACGCCCGACGATCGAGCGCGACTACATCGATCGGCTATTGCGCCGGTTCTGACGCCCCCTCGTCTGAGCGTTTTCCGCATGCAGTAAGCGTCATGCCCGCACCACGTGCGGCATGACGTTTTTATTGAGATGTAGGATGAGCGTGAAAATCCGGCTTTAGAACTTGCCGGCGAGCGCCCCTTCGGCGGCGTCGCAGATTTCCTTCAAGCTGAACGGCTTCGGCACGACCTTGTGGATCAGCGAATCCAGGTTATGCGCGCGCTGCCGTTCGGCGCTGTAGCCCGACATCATCAGGATGCGCAGCTCAGGCTTGTCTTTCGCCATTTTGAGCGCGAGGGCGATGCCGTCGAGGCCGGGCATGACGATGTCGGTGATCAAAAGGTCGAAGGTCTCGGTCTGCAGCACGGTGAGCGCCTGCAGGCCGTCTTCGACCGTCGTCACCTCATGGCCGCGATGATCCAGCGCGCGTTTGACGAATTCGCGAACCGCCCGATCATCTTCCGCCACGAGAATGCGCGCCATGGGTGCCCCGTCACTTGTCCGTCGTAAAGGTGATGGTCAGTCCCGTCGCATTGGGCGAGGGGTTGCGAACGCTCGTGACGAACGATGCGCTTTCGCCGGGAAGCAACCGCGATTGCGCGGCCTTGAAGGTCCAGTTCTGCCCGTCCTTGTCGCCTTCCTTGACGATGACGCGCATGGTCGGCACGTCGCGCGCGGCCGATGAGACATTGGCGACCTCGCCTTCGATGGCGAGAACCGGCACGCCGTCTTCGCTGCGGCTCGCCGAGGAGACGTTGCGCAGCTCGAGGCCGCTGCCGACCTCTTCATGGGCGAAGCCCATCAATTCATACAGCTTTGCCGCCGGCGGCCAAGCGGCAACGATCGCGCCGCGCGCCAAGATGCCGCCGCCGACCACGCCGCCGACGATCAGCAGCAGAACCGCCCAGGCGATGACGCCGCTGCGCGGTCGGCGCTGCGGCGGAAAGGCCGGCAAATTGGTGCCCGGCGGCCGCGCCGCGCCCGGAATGGTGCGAAAATCGCTTTCCAGCGGCGGCAATTCGACCTGGCGCGGCAAATCCTCCGGCGGCGTCTGCGTCCATTGATGGCCGCATTTCGCGCAGCGCACGACGCGACCCTCCGGGCCCAGAAGGACCGGATCGATCAAATAGCGTGTGCCGCAAGCTGTGCAGGAAAGGATCATCGCCCCTGGCGGAAAAAGCGGGGAACGCGGGAAAAGCGCGAGTTTATAGGCTCTCCCGCGCGTTCTGGCAAGGAGGCGGGGCGCAGGACCGCGCCGCCGTCCATGATCTTGCCGCAGGGCACCGGCGGGCGCCAGCACGCAGCGTCTCACCTCGCCACATCGTGTGGCGGACTGGACCCGCGAGAGAGCCTGTGCGATTCTTAACCATCGTTCAGCGGCGGCCGCAGCAGCGGCGTCGCATTAACCATTCCCCGCGCAGAACGGCTCCGCCCCTTGGTTCGCTTTCAGAATGTCGGCATGCGCTACGGCGTCGGGCCGGAAGTCCTGCACGATGTCAATTTTGCCCTGGCGCCCGGCTCGTTCCACTTCCTGGTGGGGCCGAGCGGCGCCGGCAAATCCTCGCTGTTGCGCCTGATGTATCTGGCGCATCGGCCGTCGCGCGGCCTGATCACCCTGTTCGACCGCGACATCGCCACCACGCCGCGCCATGAATTGCCGGAACTGCGGCGGAAAATCGGCGTAGTTTTCCAGGAATTCCGCCTGCTCGACCATTTGAGCGTGCTCGACAACGTGGCCTTGCCGCTGCGCGTCGCCGGCATGGCCGAAAAGCAGATCAGGGATTATGCCGAGGAACTGTTGAGCTGGGTCGGCCTCGCCGACCATATGCAGGCGCGCCCGGCCATCCTGTCGGGCGGCCAGAAGCAGCGCGTCGCCATCGCCCGCGCCGTCATCAGCCGGCCCAAGCTGCTGCTCGCCGACGAGCCGACCGGCAATGTCGACGACAAGATCGCGCTGCGCCTGCTCTATCTGTTCGAGGAACTGAACAAACTCGGCACCACCATCGTCATCGCCACCCACAACGAAGCGCTGATCTCGCGCTTCGGCCATTCGCAGCTGCATCTCGAAAACGGCGAGATCAGCGTGCGCGCCGCCACCAAGCGGGGGGCGTGAGCATGTTCGGCCTGTTCGAAAGCCGCAGCGACCTGCCGCTCCGCACCGATGCCTCGCGACGCTTCCTGCCCTGGCTGGTGGCGCTCAACGTCTATCTCGCCGCCTTGGCGCTGGCTGGCCTGATGGCCCTCGGCGATGCCGTCTCGGCCTGGGACAAGGGCCTCACCGGCTCCATGACCGTGCAGATTCCCGCGCCCGTCTCCAAAGACGGCGATCGCATCAACGACAACGCGCCGCGCGTCGCCCGTGCCCTGGAACTGCTGCGCGCCCAGCCTGGCGTCGCGGCCGCCAACGCGCTATCGCGCAGCGAGATGGCGGCGCTGATGGAACCCTGGCTCGGCAGCGCCGGCGGCCTTGTCGCCGAACTGCCCTTGCCGGCGTTGATTGACGTGAAAATCCGCGACGGCGCCGGCCTCAACGCCGAAGGGCTGCAAAGCGTCCTCGCCGCCGCCGTACCGGGCGCCACGGTCGATGATCACAAGAAATGGCTCGACCGTTTGCTGCTGCTGATCCGTTCCGTCGAACTGGTGGCCGCCGCCGTGGTGCTGCTGGTGGCCGGCGCGGCGATCGCCACGGTGATCTTCATCACCCGCACCGGCCTGTCGCTGCACCAGGACGTCATCAGCCTGCTGCATGTCATCGGCGCGCAGGACGATTACATCGCCAAGCAATTCCAGTCCCAGGCCCTCGCCCTCGGCCTCAAGGGCGGCGCCATCGGCTTTTTGCTCGCCGCCCTGACGCTCGGCGGCCTCGGCCTGCTCGCCGGCCGCCTCGGCTCGCAATTCTTGCCGCCGCTGGCGCTCGGGCCGCTGCAATGGTTGCTGCTCGCCGGCCTGCCGCTCGCCGTCGCGCTGATCGGCATGGCCACCGCGCGTTTCACCGTCATGCGCACGCTGGCGCGTCTGCCATGAGCGACCCGGCGATGCGCGACGAGGCGCCGCCGGCGCCGAGATCGCAGGGCCATATCCAATGGGCGCTGATCGCCATCGTCGCCGTGGCGGCGCTGTGGCTCGGCGGTCTCGTCTGGTACGCCAGCGACATTCCGCGCAGCGTCGACGACACCGCCACCATGACCGACGCCGTCGTCGTGCTCACCGGCGGCTCCGGCCGCGTCGATGTCGGCCTGGCGCTGCTCGCCGAACGCCGCGCGAAGAAACTGTTCGTCTCGGGCGTCGCGCGCGACGTCGATCTCGACCAACTGCTCAGGGTCTCGATGCGCCAGGACGCGCGCAATCTCAAGGACCGCATCCTGCTCGGCCATGAGGCCGGCGACACGCCCGGCAACGCCCGCGAGACGGCGCAATGGATGGCGCGCGAGGGCTATAGCTCGCTGCGCCTGGTGACGGCGAGCTATCACATGCGCCGCAGCCTGCTCGAATTCCGCCGCGCCCTGCCCGACGCGATCATCATCGCCCATCCGGTCTTTCCGACCGGCTTTCGCCTCGCCGAATGGTGGCGCTGGCCCGGCACCCTGTCGCTGCTGATGAGCGAATATACAAAATACCTGATCGCGGCGGCGACCGGCGCCGTCGGCATCACCCTGCCGGAAACGCCGCAACCGCCCGCCAAGTCATGACGGCCGGATCATGACCAAGCTGCGCGCCTTCTTGTTCAATCTCGCCTTCTACGGCGTCACCACCCTGCTCGCCGTCCTCTATCTGCCGCTGCTGCTGGTTCCCGGAAAGCTAGGCCAGCGGACCATGATGGCGGCGGGCCGCGCCTGGTCGGCCCTGGTGCTCTGGCTGCTCAAGGCGATCATCGGCCTCGATTACGAGGTGCGTGGGCGCGAGAACCTGCCGGCCGGCCCCGTGCTGATCGCCGCCAAGCATCAGTCGGCCTGGGACACGCTGATGCTGCCGGTGCTGCTCGGCCGCCCGGTCGTCATCCTCAAGCGCGAGTTGTTCTGGATTCCCTTCTACGGCTGGTACGCCAAGCGCGCCGGCATGATCGCCATCGATCGCAAGGGCGGCGGCAAGGCGCTGCGCGCCATGCTGCGCGCCGCCAAGCACCGCACCACCCAGGACGGCCGGCCGCTGGTGATCTTTCCGCAAGGCACGCGCACCGCGCCGGGCGCGCCGGCCACAAAAGACGGAGCGCCATACCAGTCGGGTGTTGCCGCGCTCTACGGCGATCTCGGCCTACCCTGCGTGCCGCTGGCGCTCAATTCCGGCCTGTTTTGGGGCCGCCGCGCTTTCACCAAGCGCCCCGGGCGGATTTCGGTGGAATTCCTCCCCGCGCTGCCGCCGGGCCTGCCCAAGCGCGATTTCCTAGCCCGTTTGGAAGCGGCGATCGAACCGGCAACGCGCCGGCTTGAGAACCAAGCCATTGAGAGATAATGGATTTATTTATTATTACATTCTAATATTGTTATTTAATAAATAAAACATTTTTTACTCGTTGATATCGGCCGGAACGCTCTCTATGTTCCGGCCGTTGCTTTTTCTTTGGGGCGTAGCCGTGACCATCGACATTCAGAGCCTCTATAAGCGCTTCGGCACGCAGCCGGTCCTGCGCGGCGTCGATCTCGACATCGGCGACGGCGAGCTGGTGGCGTTGCTCGGCGCCTCGGGCTCGGGCAAGACCACACTCTTGCGCATTCTCGCCGGCCTGGAATTCCCCGATGGCGGCGACATCCTGGTCGATGGCGACAGCTGGATCGCCAAGCCGACCCAGGCGCGCAAGGTCGGCTTCGTCTTTCAGCATTACGCCCTGTTCGGCCATCTCACCGTCGCCGAGAACATCGCCTTCGGCCTGCGCGTGCGCGACAAGACGCAGCGCCCGGACGAGGCGACGATCCAGGCCAAGATCAAGGAACTGCTCGAGCTGATTCAGCTCGGCGCGCTAGGCGGGCGCTATCCGGCGCAACTGTCGGGCGGCCAGCGCCAGCGCGTCGCGCTCGCCCGCGCGCTCGCCATTGAGCCGGCGGTGCTACTGCTCGACGAGCCGTTCGG
>LNFM01012679.1_pt1 | contig 10990 bp, 14 predicted proteins | sample 596031 | NCBI WGS metagenome assembly LNFM01 (sample SAMN04254537, study PRJNA301005) | activated carbon metagenome | isolation source: dual media filters at the Ann Arbor, Michigan drinking water treatment plant | place: USA: Ann Arbor | reverse complement strand
ACCCATGACAGCGCTCGGTCTTACTCCGCTCTTCTCTTTTCTTGTTACAAAATAATCTTTGGCATCCAATCATGCACGCAAACGTAGCATGACACCCCGATTGATACTTTGACTTTTTGGCCAGCCCCTTGGGTGAGGTGTTATAAAAAACTTGAGATACTGCTTTCTATTGAAAATAAAAAAGTAGAAACGAGCTTCGTAAATTACTCCCTCACCCCGTCCTCATTCTTCGGACACCCCTCTCCCCATGGAGAGGGGGGAGTAGGTTTATTTTATTCCAAAATTCTTCGCATCATTTTAATCGACAAGATTCATAAGCACGTAATCTGGTGTTAGGGCTTCTCGAAATCTTAAGACACTGCATGCAATTGCAAAAAAAATGTAGAACAAATTTAAATAGTAGGAAGCTGATCAGGTGCCCAAAACTCGCACTTCATAACACTACTCCGCACCCACCCCTCTCCTCCGGAGAGGGGCAGGGGTGAGGTCAGTTCTTCCCCAACTCCATCAAACTCTCCGCATCATTATTAATCGACAAAATCAACAAACACGTAGCGGTGCAAAACACCGGGCTGGTAATGCAATGGTGACCGCTCCAACTGCCATCGTCATTTTGTATGCGCAACATGCGGCCCGATACATTATCATACCAGTTCTTCCACGTGGTGTCTTTGCTGATGATCAACCCTTCGCCTGTTTGCAGGTAGCTCAGAAACTCTTCGCCCCCGTTGTTGCCAAAACCTTCCATCACATCATCACGCTGCGCCTGCACTTTGGCCGACTGATACACTTCATAAGCCGTAGAATATTTCATTGCTTCATCTTCGCTGAAGCCGATCTTATTTAAGTTCTCGGCTGTGGCCGGAGCATTTTGTGCCAGACGACCGTCTTTCTTTGCTTTGCTGATTTCTTCTTCCACCCTGCGTGCTTCTTTGGCACTGGCGCGGGCCGAGCCTGTTACAGAATACAACATGATGCCCGCCCCGAGTTCGGTATTCACATCACCCGTCTTTGCATTGTAATTATTTTTCTGAAACTCGCGCGACTTCTGTAGCGCACCGGCATCTACCGCGGCACCTTGTGCCTGCGCAGCTTCCAACGCATTGCTGGCAAAGCTCGACTGCAACACTCCGGCCCAACCCGAGCCCACCGTGCTACCGTTTTTATCCTGCGCGCGTTGTATCTTGGCTACACACGTGTTCAGATTTTTCTTTACCCGTGCATGCACCTGGGGTTGATCTTCGAGGTAGGGCAGCAGGTTGCTGAGAAACTGTGCGGTTAAGATCACATCAATGTTGGCGCCCAGTTTGGTTTGAATTTGTGTACCCTGCACTTCGGTGATATTGTAGCTCGCAGCTGGTGACGTTTCGATGGTAGTTAATAAATACTGCAGTGCTTCGTTGAGTTGTTTAGAATACTCGCCTTTGCGCAACGTAGAACCGCTGCGCAAAATGGCCATGGCTACCATACTCGTGGTAGCGGGATCCGCTGGCACGGCATGCGGGTCCATAACATTTTGGCGGTGATGACTGCCGGCACCCCAGCCGCCATTGGGGTTTTGTGCGCGCGCCACCCAGGCGAGACCTTTGGTGAGCGAGGTGTTTACCTTCTCGGGAGTTTTGTAGCGGAAACTTGAATCCGATTTTTCTTCACCCATCAGTGTGCGGAAGACGCACCCTTGCGGAATGCTTTTGTAGGTGGTGTAGCGTTGAGTGGTTTCTTTCGTGCGGGCGAAGGACACCAGGGCCCCGAGGGCCGCCAGGCCGAGGAGGGCGATCAGTAATTTTTTCATGGCTTTGTTTTTATTTACCCGGATGCGGGGTAAGGCCCGATTCCATAAAACGAAAGCATTTTTTATTCTTTACTGGAGCTCGCTCCCGTCTTATTCGCCTTCGCTCTTTCTTTATTCTTGCTCGCTCCCGCTTTACTGGAGCTCGCTCCCGTCTTATTTGCCTTCGCTCTTTCTTTATTCTTGCTTGCTCCCGCTTTACTGGAGCTCGCTCCCGTCTTATTCGCCTTCGCTCTTTCTTTATTCTTGCTCGCTCCCTCTTTACTGGAGCTCGCTCCCGTCTTATTTGCCTTCGCTCTCTCTTTGTTCTTGCTCGCTCCTTCTTTACTGGAGCTTGCCCCGTCTTAGTTGCGCTCGCGCACTCTTTATTCTTGCTTGCTCCACGAGTCTCTGCCTCGGGACTCAGTATATTATGCAGGGACCTGGGTTAAATACCACCTAACAGACATTTTTTAAGGCGGCCCCCGCCTTTTTTAAGGTGGGCAAGGGGGAAAACCCCGTGGGCATACGGGGAAATTCCCGTACCCGATACGGGGAAATCCCCGTTGTGGGGGAAGGGAGGATTGGCGAAATTGCTGGAACAATAAGGGTATATTGGATACGGAGTGTACGATATATAAATGTTGTGTGTAATGCTAACTTTTAAAAAGAAATGGAGTTAAACGTTTCAGACACTTTTAAAACATTTGTTGAGAACCTCAAGATTAAAAAAGAGGACATCGACAAAATTGCATATCGCTATCAACGAATGACCAAGCAACTAAATAAAGACTTTTGGGGCATTGAAAGCGAAACAAGAAACTGTCTATATGTGGGTTCATATGGACGAGATACTGATATACTAACAAGCGATGTTGATTGGTTGTTTATTCTACCAAGTAGTTCAAAATCTCAATATGACAATCATAAGAATAACGGACAGTCATCATTATTGCAGTCAGTAAAATCCACTATTGAAAAGACATACTCTAAATCATACCTTAAAGCTGACGGACAAGTAATACAAATACCATTTGATGATGATATAACTTTTGAACTCGTTCCTTGCTTTGAAAATTCAGATAAAAGTTTCACCTACCCCGATACAAATGGTGGCGGAAGTTGGAAAAAAACAGACCCAAGACCTGAAATAACTGCAGTTAACTATAGAAATAACTCAACAAATGGAAATATGAAAGCCTTATCACGAATGATTAGAGCTTGGAAGTACAAATGGGATGTACCAATGGGAGGCCTTTTAATTGACACCCTTGTCGACACTTTTTTAACTGATTATAAATACAAGGATAAAAGTTCTATATATTATGACTACATGACGAGGGATTTCTTCAAATTTCTATCCGAACAAAACCCTGACCAAAAATATTGGCTTGCATTGGGAAGTTACCAATTCATCTGGCGGACAGGTTCGTTTGAGTACAAAGCAAAAAGGTGTTATAATATTTCATTAGAAGCTATTGAAAAGCAACCTTCAGCCGCAGGAGAAGCTAAAGCAAAATGGAGAGAAATATTTGGAACTAAATTCCCAAGTTAAATGGAAAATGGTAACAAGCTATTATTAGAATCTCAGCTAAGGGAAAACTATGGGAAAATAGTTTACTCACATAAGACCCAAGAAAAATGTGCTGACATTTTAACAAGACGAAATAAACGGATAAGAAATAGCCAAATAATTCTTTCAGCTTTTATCACAACAGGGTTATTACTGAGAATTTTTCAAGGACAAGAATGGGCCTTAATAGTTAGCACTGTTCTTTCGGCTCTTCAATTTGGCTTGACAACATTTTTGAAAGAGTACAATCTCGGGGAGACAATACAAAAACATCATACTGCTGCACTTGAACTCTGGGACATAAGAGAACAATATCTTTCAATATTAACTGACTTAAAAAGTGATTTAATCACAGTGGACAATGTGATAAAGAAAAGAGACGAGTTACATAAAAAGCTAGCATTGACTTATAAGGGTTCACCTAGGACATTTGGAAAGGCTTACAAGGAAGCGCAAGTAGCTTTACAAATGAATGAGGAACTAACGTTTTCCGACAGTGAAATAGATAAACTTTTACCAAAGGAGTTACGGAAAAGTTAGCACTACGTACAACATTATGTATGTGAACATTGCGGGGTGAAGAGATAATTTGTATTTTAGTTTCAAATAACATAAGATCTACAGTGCCTCACTTCGAAACTAAGCAGTTTTAACAGAATTACATCTCTTAATTTCAGATCTTAAACACCTCAAGTTATGATTACAACGAGTAAAGCCGACAAAATGCTTACAGCATTAAAAGATTATAAGAAAAGATATATAACCAAAAATATTGGTGACCTGGATGAGTCCGGGACAAGAATAATGATTAACACATTCCTAACGACAATTCTCGGATATCAGGAACTAGAGGAAATCAAAACAGAGTACATGATTAAAGGAACTTATGCCGACTATATTGTCCAAATAAATGGCACAAGGCATTTTTTAGTTGAAGTCAAAGCTTATTCAATAAATCTGTCGGACAAGCATTTAAGACAAGCAATCAACTACGGAGCAAATGAAGGAATCGATTGGGCAATACTTACAAACGGTATACAATTTCAGCTTTACAAGGTAATTTTTGAAAAACCAATTAGTGAGAAACTACTTTTCGAAATTGACTTCCAATCTGACGACTTTAATATTAAAGAAGCAGTTGAACTTTTGACCTATCTGCATAGAGATGCCGTTGTAAAAAACAGCTTAACTCAATTATGGTCACGGTATTCTGCGTTAGATCCCATTAACATTGCGGGGCTATTATTCTCACCTCAAGTAGTAACGTTCCTGAAAAAGGAACTTAAGAGTAAATATGACACAAAGTTTGAAGACGATGAAATTGTAGAATCACTGTATGAAATAGTCTGTGCGGAAATCCCAATGGAAAAATTGAAAATACCTAAGTTCAAGCTTAAGAAAAAGAAGACTTCGGATAAGACTATCAAAGACATTACCCCGCCAAGTGAGCCGAAAGTTGAAACAACTTCGAGTCAAGAAAATGAATAAACTGTGATAAGTGTTTATGAAAAAACTATATGAGGTCCTGGGAAATTTAATCCCCCGCCTTGGTTAACTTTTGACAACATGACATCGAAACAGACTATTCTAATAATTGCTTTACTAATTAGTTGCCTAATGTCATTTGGACAAAAGAAAGACCCAATTGACAAATTCCTAGAGGACTGCATGAATAAACCGGAGAGTGAAACTACCGCAGGCAGTGTTAGTTGTGTCGGATAAGCTTATAAAATGTGGGATGCCGAATTGAACTTGCAGTATAAAAATTTAATGAATTCCTTAAACCCAACACAGAAACAAAAATTAAAGACTGCTCAAATTGAATGGATAAAATTCAGAGACTTGGAATTTGATTTAATTGACACAATCTATTCTGACTTTGAGACAATGGGACAGCAAATGAGTGCTAGTGACAAAATGGAGGTGGTAAAAAAAAGAGCATTGGAGTTACAATCTTTAAACGAAACAATAAATAACTAAAGACAATAATTTATGAATAGACTTTTACTCATCCTTTCATTAGCCACATTAATTTCTTGTGGACCAAGTGCAGAAGAAAAGGCAAAAATTCAAAAAGCACGAGAGGACTCAATTAGAGTTGCGACTGAGAGTGCCACTAAATTAAGATTGGAAACAAAAATTGCCCTGACAGAAAAAATTAAAGAGACAGAGGCAATAAAAGAAGGACAAGAAAATAGACTTAGCTTGTTGAAAGCGGAATTAGAGGTTCAAAAAGACAAATTAAACACTATAAAGACACCGCAATTCCTAAGGACACCTCAAGAAAGAGAACAAGCGATAAAAGCTCAAGTCTTGATAATAGAGCAAGCCGAAAAAGACATAACAGCTTTACAAATGGAAATAAATAAGACGGCAGAAAAAATTATAGACCTCCAAACAGAATTAACAAGATACGAGTGAGTGAACCGCACTCCTTCCCAGCGGAGTCACCGCCTCGTGACTCCCCAGCCTTGGTTCGTGTCCGCACGGAACAAGATTGAAATGATTAATTAATGGTTTGTGGAGATACGCCCTGGTATGAGGGCTCATACGCGAAGTTGTTACGCAGGCACCCGGGTTACATACTACCAGGCATTTTTAAGGCAGGCACCGGGAAAGAACCCGTTGTCGGGGAATGGAAGATTGGCGAAATTGCTCTTGATTAATATGGAGATATAGGCAATGGCTGATATCTAATTGTTGGCGGTTATTTTGTTAGATGACATGAAAACTCGAAATATATTTGGACATGACGACACCAATCGTAGTTACGAAATCAACTAAAAGTGTAGGGATAGCAATTCTGTTGACTTTTCTATTTGGACCTATTGGACTATTCTACGCAAGTGTAACAGGTGGACTTATAATGACCTTCACACCAATTTTTCTTTTCTTACTTGCACTTGTTGGACTTTTTCAAGAAAACGCACTCCTACTAGGTTGGTCAGTTGGACTTCTAATTATTTTTGCGGTGACATTTTGGTTGATTAATATTATTTGGGCAGTTATAAGTGTGTTAAGTTATAACCAAGAAATTGAAGATGATGCCAAGCAACAATTTGCCATGTGGAATAGTCATAATCAAACAAACCCAAATCAATTTGTAGTTAACATTAATCAAAGGACATCCGACTTAAACACAGCCGGACGTGAAACAATTGAAGTGTCGACTAAACCTAATCTCCAAGACTGGTTAAGAAGTAATCCCGGTAAGACAATCAATGACTACTTTACAAAATTTGGAAGATAGATACGGCTATCGATAAAAGATTAGAGAAACAAAACAACCGCCAACAATAAGTTTATAACCACTCCTTCCCAGCGGAGACACCGCCCCGGGGCTCCGCGTGCGATTATACGCAGCGTCCCTGCCAACCGCAGGCAGGCCCGAAACGGGAGACACTGATTGGAAGGAGTTATACAGCTCTTTCCTTCGCAAGAATATCAGCGCAAATGGTAGCACAATTTTTACACGCCTCTGCACACACCCGGCAATGTTCATGGTCGTGCTTTTCACACTCTGCTGCACACGCTTTACAGGATTGATAGCATTTATCAATTGCATTCATTTGCAATTCAGAGGCATTTTCACATTCGGTTGCGCATTGATGGCATGCTTCTGCACAATTAATGCAGGCATTGTAGCACTCCTCCATGCCGGGCATGTCTTTGCATTCATCGGCACATTTCCTGCATACATCTTCACACGCATAGCAGGTATCTATGCAAATTTCCATTTCTCGGGATGTTGCTTTCATAATTTTGATTTACTGAAAATCACAAAAAATGGTGCCAATGATTTTATGCTAAGGAAACCCACAAAACGATATAATGGGAGACATTGGATAAGAAATACATTTCTCATAGTGTGGAATTAATCCAAGTATGTTGGGTAGTGCTCTGAGATTAGGTACCCCTTCCCAGTGGAGTCTCCGCCCCGGGACTCCGCGTATTATTGCAGCGTCCCCGAAGCGGGAGACACTGCTTGGAATTGCCTGGTATAAAGTATAGTTTTATTAAATTCGTTTGAGCCACGTAGCTCAGGGACGCGCTTTGAAAACCCAAGCTGGCATAAAAAAACACGGGTTTTAGAAGAATAAATCAATGCGTACCCGTAATTGGTAAAGCAGATAATAAAATTCTTTTATGTATTCAAGTTTGAGTGATCTGGTTGCGGGTGACAGAATTAAGGTCATTAAGGAATTTAAGGATTTTGATAACCAGCAGATAGCGGTTGGCAGTGAATGGACTTTTAAAAAGTACACCTATTTTCCGTATGATGGCGGCTATACATTTTATTTTGAAGAAGGCGTAATGCGCATGGCTGAAATTTCAGAACCAGATTACTATGTGTTTAATCACGCAAGCGAATATTTTATTTTGTTAAAAGACGATCTTTCGAATACTAAATGAAATCCTGTAGCTTCCCGTTGAGAAAGCAAGCTGACAGATACATGCAAGATCTACCCACCATCAAAAATCAGCTAAGCAGCAACGAGTTGTTTGAGGCTTTTAAAGTGCAATTAGTAAGGGATTTTCAGCAAAGTAATTTTCCGGTTGACTTTGTTAAAGATCTCGAACCGGATTATTCGGCTATCCTTGAAAGAATCGTATCTGAATTGCAGCGCAGTGAACAAAGAGCCGATTTTAATATCATGCATTTACTTTACCGGGTTGATATCAGTGAAGCCCAACTAAAGAAGTATATAAGCGAATACAAAAATGAAAATTACTTCAACGTAATCGCTGAATTAATTATTAAACGAGTGTTGCAAAAGGTTGTTGTAAAGCAATATTATAAAAACCGCGAATAGCCTCTTTGTATTACAACGTTCGGTTGCTACTCAGTACATAAGCAGAATTGTAATGTTCTGATAAGTTAGTACCTTCATTTCCTTCATCCGCTATAAAAGCTTATGATCAGAACGCTCGGTAAGTTTCTTAAATGGTTTGTGCTCGCGATGCTTACGCTTTTCCTGCTGGGGTTTGTCTATGTCTGGTTTGTTGTGCTGGCCAAACCTAAAGCAATAACCAATTCTCGTGAAATCGATGACCTTGAGTGGCGCGTGGTTCCTATGCAAGGTAAGACAATGTGCAGTGATGGGTCACCCTATTCCATCTTTACACGGAAAGGAAATTCGGATAACCTAATTATCCATTTCTCAGGGGGCGGAGCATGTTGGGATAACATTACCTGTGCCGCACCCATGACCTGGGCCAGCCTTTTCGATGGCGATGTCAGGCAGTTAAAGTCCTTCTATATTCCAGGTGTTCCTAAAATCATACCGGCCATTTTAACCGGCCTTTTTGATTCTGAGAATCAATCAAATCCATTTAAGGATTGGAACGTTGTATTTATACCGTACTGCACGGGTGATTTACACATTGGAAACACAATCAATTCGTATACAGTAAATGGCAAACAATTTGAAATCCGGCATAACGGCCGAAACAATAGTCTGGCCGCGTTGCAATGGGTGTTCGACAATTTTAAGCAACCTGGGAAGATCTTAGTTTCCGGAGAGAGTGCCGGTGCTTATGGCTCGGCCTTTTGGGCGCCCTACGTAGCTGGGCAGTTTCAGGATAAAAGAATCTATCAGTTATCAGATGCAGCAATGCTGGCTTCCAACCGGTGGCCAGAAATTTTAGATACCGTATGGAAAGCAGAAAGCTTGTCATACTTAAAGTTTAAAATCGGGCAGGATATTTTTGAAGATGCACTGCTTCAGCAACCCGACTCGCTGAATGCGCGGATCAAACATTTGCATAGCAACACAGTATATGATGTGGTCCTTACCAGATTTAGCGCAGCCCTGAATCATAAAGCTACCGAGTCCAATGAATTTATTGATGATTGGTCGTTGAACATGCGGGCCTCAATGAAAAGATTAGCTGACTCTGAATTAGCGTATGAATATTTTTTGTCGGAGTGTAATTATGATCCGGAAAACCACTCTACACCCCATACGCTCGCAGGCCGTGATTATTATAATTGTGATACGGACCGGATTTCATATCCCGATTGGTTAAAGAGAAATATAATTGATGATGATACCTTGTCGGTGGGAAGTAGGTTATTGGATCGTTAAACAAACACGTAATTAGCATGGCCCGTATTTTAATAAATAATCTTATCCGGCAACTGAATGAAATTCAGGAAGGCTCGCGTTGGTTTGATCCTTTTCCCAGCGGAGTCACCGCCCCGGGACTCCGCGAAAGATTATACGCAGCGTCCCTGCCAACCGCAGGCAGGCTAGAAACGGGAGACACTGCTTGGAGCTAAATGGCTCTTTCCTTCGCAAGAATATTAGCACAAATGGCAGCACAATTTTTACACGCCTCTGAACACACCCGGCAATGTTCATGGTCGTGCTTTTCGCACTCCTCCCAGGAAATGGAAATTTGCATAGGAACGTGACAGATTTACTATTGAGTAAAAATAAGATAATCAATAATACAACGTTAGACAATACTGACATTGGAAAAAGACGATGAAAAGATTTACTCTTACTTCGGCATTAATATTCTACATATTGGTAAGTGTATACGGACAAAACAGGACATATTTTGGAATTGAATTTTCAGTGGCGAATGACATCTATAAGGTAAATGACAATGGTGACTATTTAATTGCAGTTGCTCTTACTAACTCACAAGGAGGAATAAATTTAAGACAGGAAATAAAACGAAATATTTTTATCGAGACAGGGTTGATGTTGAAATATTACCAAGAGGGGTTTGGATTTAAAACAATGCCATTCTATACCTATTTAAGCAGCAATGACATTTCGTGGATAATTCCGGTACGTATTGGATTGAATTTAAATGTATATAAAAATAAAGTACATTTTACTCCAATTGTTGGTTATTCGTTTGGTATTAACCCACCGCCAGGTTATGGATTGAGATTTGGTAAACAAACACATCGGACTACAGAAATAAATTATAATTACGCAGCAAATCTCAATATATCAAGCCATTTTTCCTTAGTACAGACAGGTCTGGGTTTTGAATTTACACTTTTTAAATTGTTGTTATTTTCAGTTTCCGCAAACTATTATAGCGGGTTCAACAAAATTAACCAGCTAGACATTAATTACACGGTAAACAATTCAAACCAAACGACAGGTACAGCAACTAGCAAAGGTGAGTTTTGGTGCGTAAGTACTGGACTAAAATATCCAGTAAGTAATTTTTGGACAAGAAAAAAAGGATAAGAGATACTATAATCAACAAGTGCCGGTAGATAAATTTGACAATGTGTAGAAGGTTTCATCCGGTGACAATTTCGTATGACAACGACAGAGACATGTATTTGAAATTGGAGAAATGAAGAACTCTTTAACTATTGACGGACAATGCCCAACTGTTGCCAACAGCATGTTTCCACCATGGTGGCATAACGAGTTAGAATAAAGTTTTATCTTCGTTCAACGCTATCGTTTCGTGTACAGGCCGCGGCTTTGGTAAGGCACCACTGCTGAAACACAATTGTGGGTCGTTGTAGCTAATGCACAATAAAAAGATATGACCAAGAAGATACTCATTACAACTATCCTGGGACTGACATTTAATACCTTAGTTCATTCGCAGATAAGTCAGTCTTTTAAAATTTCAAAAAACGATTGGGGCAAGAATTATAAACTTAC
>LNFM01012678.1_pt1 | contig 10991 bp, 7 predicted proteins | sample 596031 | NCBI WGS metagenome assembly LNFM01 (sample SAMN04254537, study PRJNA301005) | activated carbon metagenome | isolation source: dual media filters at the Ann Arbor, Michigan drinking water treatment plant | place: USA: Ann Arbor | reverse complement strand
TTGCCCCTATTGGAATTCAAACTGAGAGTCTCGGCCATCGGCAATCACCCGAAAGTCCAGTGTTTATGCGGTCTCCGGGGATTCTTCAGGGACGACTAGCTCAAGTTAGCCTGTTGGCGATTTGTACAAGTTTGCGAGCCAACGGCCGTGCAAAGCCCAGCTGAGGAATGCAAGCAGGCCTGTTGTCCAGGATGCTCGCTGAACCCAACGACCGCGCCAGCACGCCCAAGGTGCTCACTTCATACCGGTCCGAGTGGGTTGCAAGGTGGTCAAGGAGGTCTGTAAACCGGTTCATGACGACTGTGTCGGCTCTGAGGTTGCGGTATTGCGAGTCGCGGCTCTTCACGAAGCTGAAGCAGTGGAAAACGAGCACAACGTGCTCCATGCCCGAATGCTGGGCTTGTTCCAGCGCTGTGCGCAACTCCCAACTGCTCATGGAAGTTGGATCCAGCGGGCGGAGGCCCCCTTTCAGCCGTGGCTCGGGCAGGCTCTGCCGGGCTAAGGTAACAGGCAGCTCAAAGGTGCCATCAACTTTTTGTAATGCGTTGATCTGAAGGTCGGTGTCGTCGAACGATCCCTTGCCTTTGACCACGTGGTTGCAACTGGAATCCAAATAGATGCCATGGTGCCGAAGGTCTGCCAGCAGTTCCCGGCTGCATGCCCAGTTGCCTGCGCGGTAGACCCTGGGCGCATCTCCCACCAGACGTTGAAAGAGGTCGCAAGCCTGTGCGAGCGTGCTGCGCCGATCTGCCTCTCCCAAGCGTGCCAGATCATCGGTGCGCCGGGTAACAGCTGTGCCTTGGGCCAGTTGTTGCGCGTAGTAGTGAAAGTTCAGGTGGGTGTGCAGTTGCACATCTTGTCCATGGTCTTTCAGGTACCCCATCCAGCGCTGGCTGTCTTCTTCGCCAAAGACCTTGGAAGCAAACACCTCTGAGAAAAAGGTTGCCTTGAACTGCCGCTTGGCGAGTTGGTCGCAGATCCAGCCGATGCCGTGGTCGACGCCATCGATACGGCAGTGGATGCGCCGATCTGAGGGCACAGGGCGAAGGCTTGGATTGGACCAAGCGCCTCCCATGCTGTTTTCAGTGTCAACGGTGAAATACACCTTGGTTTTCATGACATGGCCGCTTTCTTCGTCATTTCAGCTCATGGCACGGATCAAGTGCTTGATCCTCGACTTCAAACCCAGCTTTTCAAACAGCCGTCCCAAGCTTTCGTTAAACAGAGCCAGGCCTCGGTGCAGCCCCACCAGCAGGGCGTTTGGCAGTGTCATGCGAAAGAGATACAGATCGATGTAGTCGATCTTTCGGTTGGCAAACATGGATTTGTACGGCGCCTCGCCGGGGCCGAAATCGAGGTACCGGCAATTGGCAAGGGTATGTGCGTCTTCGATGATGTGGTAGAGCAGAACGGTGCCTGGCGAGAGGTCTGCACTGTCGGGCAGGTAGCCGACGATTTCGTACCGGAGCACGTCGCCAGACAGGCTGCACCATGCGTAGGCCACGGGGCGACCCCGGTCGCGCAGCAAGTAGCCCCTGGCCCGGCCTTCCTTCGCGAGTTTGTCCAGGTGGGCCACAAACGCGGCATCTGCAGGCAATCCGCTCTTGAGCAGTTTGTGTTGATAGGTTTGCTCGGAAATGCGCAGGGCCTCGCGGTGAAAGGTGGGCATGTCTTCGGGCGCGGTCATCAGCTCCATGCCATGGCTTGCTTGCTGCCGCTCAGCAAACCGTTTCACGCTGCGGCGCAAGTTCTGGCGAGACTTGCCCGTGAACTGGCTGAAGTAGGCGTCCCAGGAGGGCTGTATTTCAATGAAGCGATGCACATCATGGCTGCGCACGTATCGCAGCCAGCGGCCATAACGCCCAACACCGACACCAAAATGGGCAGCAGGGACACGCCGACACAACACGCCATTCGCGTCTGCGCTCAGCATCGGCTCGTAAGCCTCGGGGGGCAGCAGGTTCGCAAGCGCACCGAGTTCACTTTGCTCGATCAAAGACAAGCGCGGATACCAGATACCAACGGCCCACTCTCCCACCAGGAAGCGCAGGCCGATCTTTCGTGAAACGACGGGAGAGTTCATGGCTGGCGCACGCGCTGAGCAATGCGTCCGACGGGTTGTGCGCTCGGGCGCGCATGGTCAAGCACTTCGGCCAACAGCCGCGCCTGGTCTTCCCGTGAGTACTGCTTGATCTGCTCAATGTTGTCGTGCGAAATGTCGCTGCCGCCAGTGGCGACGAACCTGGCATGCAGCTTTAAGAGTTTCTCCGTCACCTGATCTGCCGACTCGATGTCGGCGAGTTCAATGCCCTTAAAGGTCGCCAGCTTGCGCGCGGTGTCGCCTTCAAAGTCGATCAGTCCCAGAATGGCCCGGCCGGTGCGCAGGTACTCATAAATTTTGGCGGGTATCTGCGGGTTGAAGCTGCTGCCCTGAAACACCAGCAAGACGTCGCTGCCCAGCATTTCAGAGATGGCGTCAGCGTAGGGAATGGGTGGCAGACACTCCACGATGTCGTCTATTCCGTGCAATCGGGCCAGGGCCAAGACTTCCGCTTCGTGACGCGCGGCTCGAAAACGGACCTTGAGTGCCGCTCGCGGCAGCAGCCCTTGCTCCACGATGCGCTTCACCGCCTCAAACAGCGCCGCTGGACTGCGTTCCTGCGGGTAAATGACCCCGCTGTGCAACAACAGAAACTGGTCGGGGGACACGCCCACCCTGGTGGCCTGCGCGCCAACGAACACGTGTTCGTCGTACCCGTTTTCGATCACCACACACTTGGCCGCATGAACGGGAAACCGTGTTTGAAACGTCCGCTGCACGCGCTCGGTGGTGAACACGCAAAACTTTGCATTGCGAATGGCATACGCTTCAATGCCCTCCCACAAACGCCGTTGCAACTTGCCCGACGGATAGCTGGGGCTGAGCATAGGGTCCCTGAAATCGGCAACCCATGGCACGCCGGTGAGCCGGTGCAAGGTGGCGCCGATCAGGTGGGCGCTGGCGATGGGGTAAGTGCTCCATAAGAGCTCGGGGCGTGCGCTGCGGATCTCCCGCAGGCCGGCCAGCACGCCGCCCAGCCACCAGCTGGACCAGCGATCGGGTAGCGCGGTCACATCAAGGTACTTTTTCTTGACGCTCAAATGACGGGCTGCGTCGAGCGCGAAGGGGCGCATGACCTTGGTGGCCACAGGTATCTGGCTCAGCAGATCGCTGCTGCACTCTTCGTAGGCGCGGGGATGAGCGCTCAAGACGGTTGGTTGCCAACCACTGGCGGGAAGGTGCTTGACGAAGTTCAATGTGCGCTGAATGCCGCTGCTGCCGGCTTGCGGCGGAAAGTGAAAGGCCACCATGAGCGCCCTGCGACCCAGGGGCTCCTCTGCCGCCAGGCTCAAGGTGCGCTGGCGCAGATTCCGCGCCAACTGAAACGCCATTCGGGCGGGCGAAGGACCCCAGGGTGTGAAACGAGGAATCTGAAAGGACGGCGTGTCGGCTGACACAAAACCCCGGTGGGTGGTCAGTGCATGTGCGTACCCGGCCCGCTGCACCATGGCGACATGTTCGGCGCCGAAGTCTTTGCCTGGTCTGCCATTGGGGTACGCGAATGCCGACACTTTTCCCCGGATGCGCGCCTCCAGGTCTTCGCGTGCGCTGGCGATCTCGTTGTACGCCTGCTCGGGTTCGCAGCGGCTCAATATGGGGTGTGTGACGGAATGCCCCCCGATGCCGAAGCCTCTGGCATGAATCGTCCGAAGGTCTTCGCTGGACATCACTGGAACAGCAGTGCGCTCCGTTCCAAGTTGGGCCTCCATCTGGGCCAGCATGTCTCCCTTGCGATCAGGGGTCTGGTACTTGAGGAAGGCGTCCAGTTGGCGAACCGCATGCCGCCGTTCTGCCACAGAGCCCAGCTTGATCGGCGGCAGACCCGAGCCCTGCAAATCGAGGGGCGGCGCACCAGTGGGTGCGCGGTCGATGGCGTACAGAATCCGCTCGTTCCACATGGGCAGGCCATGGAACTGGCCGGTGGTCACGAAAAACGTGGCGTGGGCGCCGCGCTGCTCCAGCGCAGGAACCACGTTGGCCAGCCACTCCGGGTAACCATCGTCAAAGGTGATGCAGGCTGAGCGGGGTGGCAATCGGTTCGTCTGCAGCGCTGCAATCGCGTCCTGCAAGGGGAGGATGCGAAAGAAACGCATGGCCGTGTCAAGAACGTGTTCGAAACCGGCGAGATCCAGATCTCCCGGGTCCAGGTCATGAACCTGCCTGGGCACTTTGTGGAACAGCAGCACTGTGAGCCGGCCACGAGAAATGAGGTTGAAGAACGGCGTCATGGAGCGCTCAGGTTGGAACTGACTTGGAGTTGGCCAGGCTCAGCCGCTTTTGCTGCTGTTTGAGCACTTCGAGCAGCATCATGCAGACATATGGCAGTTCGAAATAGGCAGCGCTGAGCGAGGAGCCTGTCACCACAAATGCCAGTAAAGATATGCCCAGCATGTCGGCCAGATCGCCCGCCCATCGCTGCCCTTCTCCGTTGGTGCGCACGAGTTTCCAAACCTGTCGGCGTGTCAGGAAGGCGTTGACGACCAGCGCCACAAAAAGAAACAGCCCGACAAAACCCAGGTCGCCCATCACCTCGAACCAAATGCTGTGCGCTGCAACACCACTTCGGTTGAGCTCGGGCGTGTCCACAAAATCAAGCAAACTGGGCCGCGACTTGAACTGGTCCCACACCGGGCCGGATTGAAGTGCGCGGAATCCCCCCCCGGCAAATGGGTGGGCCACTGCAATCGCAGAGCTGACTTTCCAGGCAGCGACCCGCCCCATGAACGACGCGTCCTCATCAGCCGACTGGATGGTTTCCATGCGGTTCGTCCAGTCCGCTGGCGCGACTTGTGTGAGCAACACCGCAGCCAGTGCCACCGAAATCAAACCGGACCACCTCCGACGTGTCGTGAGAACCACGGCGCCGCCCACAACGAGCAAACCCACCAGCCCTGCCCGGGAGTTGGTGGACATCACGGCCAGCAAGGTCAACACCAGCGCACCCAAAAATGCCAACCGGGCCAGCCTGCTGGCGGCGTAGTGCTGCAGGTAATAAATGACGGGCAAAGCCATGAGCAGAATCAGGCTCAGGTGGTTATTGTCTCCAAACTTGGGGTTGGACTGAGCGTTGTGCGCGCCACCGCTGGCTATGAACTTCAAGCCGTCCAGCACGCCATGGAAGCTCAAAGCCAGTGCCATTATCACCACGATGGCGTGGATGCGAAAACGGTCGTTGGCCAGCATGGGCATGAGCAGGCAGAAAAGAACCGTTTTGGTCACATTGCCCCAGAGTTCCCAGTTGCGCTCCAGCCCGGGATATGCCAACACGGCACACACCAGCCCGTGCACGACAAACAGGATCATCAGCACCGCAGTGCGGTTGGGCTCGAAGGGCTGGCGGATGGTCTTCTTTCGCAAGACCAGCAAAGCCAAGGTGATCGCAGCAAAGATGAACACGTACTGGATGCCCGACATGAAACCGAACAAGTAATAGTTCAGTGCGATCAACCCGCCCCACCCCCACAGCAGGTAGGCGGAAAAGGGGTTCATGAAAGCCAGGGGGATGAAGAAAAACATCGCGCCCATGGCCACCAAGTCACGCATCGTTTTGGCCTCGGGTTGACGCCTGGGCTGCCTGCTTCTTCGACACCTGCCCTGGATCGCGGTAGGCAAACAGATCGGTTGGAGGACGCGCGCCGGGCGTGTCATGCCGCTGCACAGTCCACAGCAGCAGCACCACCGCGGCAAGCTCGGCAAGAAGTATCAGACCTTCAACCATGTGTTCGGCCCCCGAAAATCAGCGCAGCACGCCTTTGGTATCGATCACCACTTTGTCCTTGATCACCTGCGGGTCGATGTCGGTGAACTCATGGTGATCCACCAGCAGCAACAAGATGTCGGCCTTCTTAAGCACATCTTTCAGGTCGTGCAAAGGAAACGGTGCCTTCTCTTTGCTCACGTTGGGGTCACATGCCATCACGGTACCGATGCCCGACTTGAGCAGCAGCTTCACGATGTCCATGGACGGAGACTCGCGCAGGTCGTCGATGTTGGCCTTGAAGGTGAGACCCAGGCACCCAATGACCGGGTCTTTGAAGCGCTCGGCCTTGGCGCGCACTTTTTCGATGACCCAGTGCGGTTTGGCATCGTTCACTTCACGAGCGGTGCGGATGAGGCGCGCCTCTTCTGGTGCACTGGAGACGATGAACCAAGGGTCCACCGCAATGCAATGGCCTCCCACACCGGGGCCAGGCTGCAAAATGTTTACGCGGGGATGGCGGTTGGCCAGCGAGATGGTTTCCCACACGCTGATGCCCAGCTTGTCGCAGATGACGGACAGCTCGTTGGCAAACGCAATGTTGACGTCGCGGAACGAGTTTTCGACCAGTTTGGACAGCTCAGCGGTGCGGCTGTCGGTTTCCAGAATGGCGCCGTTGCAGAAGGTCTTGTAGAGCGTGCGCGCCTTGGCAATGGCGGCCTTGGTGGTGCCGCCGATGATGCGGTCGTTGTCTACCAGCTCGCGCAAGATATGGCCGGGCAGAACGCGCTCGGGGCAATGCGCGGTGTGCACCTTGCCCGCCAGATCGGGGCGCAGTTCGGCAATGATGTTCTCGATCACCTCGGTGGTGCCCACCGGCGAAGTGGATTCCAGAATGACCAGGTTGTCTTCGCGCAGGTAGGGCGCAATGGCCCGGGTGGCGGCTTCCACATACGACAGGTCGGGCGCCTTGGGGTTGCCGCCCTCTTCCTTGAACGGCGTGGGCACGGCCAGGATGAAAGTGTCGCCCTCTTCCGGCGTGAGGGAAGCGCGCAGGTTGCCGCTGTTCACGGCGGAGCGCACGAGGATGTCGAGGTCGGGCTCGATGATGTGGATGCGCCCCGAGTTGATGGTGTTCACTGCCGACTCGTTCACGTCCACACCCAGCACGGTGTGGCCCTTGGTAGCGAGCATGGAAGCGGTGGGCAGGCCGATGTAGCCCAGGCCCATGACGACGATTTTTTGCAGTTCGCGTGCCATTTATTGTTTTCCTTTCAAAGACAAGATCGATTGAATGATGCGTTCGACGGCCTTGCCGTCGCCATAGGGGTTGTGCGCCCGGGACATGCGCGTGTACTCCGCCTCGTCGGTGAGCAGACGACGGGTCTCGCCTACGATCTTTTCACGCGACGTGCCCACCAGCCGCACGGTACCTGCGTCCACCGCCTCGGGCCGTTCGGTGGTGTCGCGCATCACCAGCACCGGTTTGCCCAGCGAAGGCGCCTCTTCCTGCACGCCGCCCGAGTCGGTGATGATGAGGTATGACCGGTCCATGAGGTACACAAAAGGAAGGTAGTCCACCGGGTCGATGAGGTGCACATTGCCGAGCTTTCGAGCCGCCAGAATGTCGGCCACCGGCTGACGCACGTTGGGATTCAGGTGCACGGGGTACAAAACCTCCACGTCGCTGTGTTCGGCAGCAATGTCGGCCAGGGCCTGACAGATGTTTTGAAAGCCTTCGCCAAAGTTTTCGCGGCGATGACCAGTGACCAAGATGAGGCGCTTGGCTGGATTCAGAAAGGCAAATCGCTCTTTCAGTGCCTTTTGTGCCTCTTCGTTGTTGCGCAGCTTGTGCACCACGGCCAGCAGCGCATCAATGACGGTGTTACCGGTCACGTGGATGCTGGCTGGTGGCACACCCTCGCGCAGCAGGTTGGCCTCGGCCGCGCTGGTGGGGGCAAAGTGCAGGTCGGCAATGGCGCCGGTGAGCCGGCGGTTCATTTCTTCGGGGTAAGGCGCTTGCTTGTTGCCGGTGCGCAAGCCCGCTTCCACATGGCCCACGGGCACCCGGGCGTAGTAGGCAGCCAGGCTCGCGGCGAGCGTGGTGGTGGTGTCGCCATGCACCAGCACCAAGTCGGGCTTCTCATGCAGCAGCACGGGCTTGAGCCCGGCGAGGATGTTGCCAGTGATGTCGAACAGGTCTTGCCCCGGTTTCATGATGTTGAGGTCGTGCTCGGGCACGATGTCGAACAGCTTGAGCACTTGGTCGAGCATTTCGCGGTGCTGTGCCGTGACGCAGACCACCGTTTCAATCTCGCCAGCGCGGGTCTGCAGGCCCTTCACCAGCGGCGCCATCTTGATGGCTTCGGGGCGGGTACCGAAGACGACCATGACTTTCATTGTTGTGCTTTCTCTTTGAGCATGGCTCGACACAGATTAGAGGGGTTGAATTGAAGCTCGCGAATGATGACATCAGCCACGGGCCAGTTTGGAGCGTGACTGAATCAAATCGACCAAGGTGGATTCCAGCCCTTCTGGACGGCCAGACAACCACCAGCTTGCCAAAGCCCACAAAGTACAGAATGTTGCGCCAACAGCACCTCCGAGCATCAACTGCTGCCAGCTGGCAAGCCCTTCCCAATTGGTGACAACCGTCCCGATCGCATAAAGGCCTACCGCTCCCACAACCGGGCGCCACAGCACGTGAAAGACACCAGCCGCTCGAACGTTGCACAGTTTGCAGGTAAAGAACACCGTGGCGGCGGCGTTGAAGGAACTGGATAACAAACGCGCAAACACCAAGCCAACGAGGTGAAACATAGGCAATAGCACCACCACCCCGATCACGAATACCGTCAACTCCATCCACACAATGGTGCTTAGGACGCGCGTGTGTCCGCGCAACACGAGCAGAGTCAGCAACGGACTTACAGAGAACTGAACTGCGGCGGCAAGGGCATACACGGCCACATACGTTGAGGCTTGAAGCCACGCCGGACCAAGGACTACAGTCGTGATGGGCACCGCGAAGGCTGCAACTCCGGCTGAAATTGGCAGCGTGAAAGCGTTGACCGCTGCGATGGTCTTTAGCACAGCGGATTTGATTCGCTCGCGATCGTTCTGAATGGTGGAGAGAACAGGCAGGAAAGCTCTCACCATGGCGGGCCCCAATTCGTCGATGGGCATCCTGCCCAAATCTCCCCCGACGTGGTACTGCCCAAACTCTTGAGTCGTGCCTGCTCTACCAGCGATGATTTCGTCGCTCCTGCGCAACAAAAAAGTTCCCACCGAAGAGAGCATCAGCCAACGCGTAACACCCCAAATTTCTCTTACGCGGCTGACATTCCACTTGGGACGGTAGGGATGCAACGCATAACTCAGAGTGAACACGATGAGGTAGTTTGCAACAATACCCAGCACCAATGCGCGGTAGTCGCGCAGAAAATAACCTGCCAACAGGGTAGTGAGTACGCCTGCCAACTTAGATATGACGTTGACGCGGAAATCGAGAGAAAACTTCAAGTCTTTCTGGGCAAGAGTAAGCCCAATGTTGCTGGCTCCATCGACGAGCATGCACACTGCAAAAACCCACAGAACGGTCTGCACCCTCGGCTCCTTGAAGTAGGTTGCTGCGAGAGTTGCTCCCGCGAACAGCAACGTTGCGAGCACCACTCCCTGCATGACTTTCATGCTCCATGCAGAGTCGATCTCATCTCTTGACACTTCCCCTTTGCGCAGCAGCGCGGTGGCCACGCCCAAATCTGTCATCGCCTGCACCATGCCCACGATGAGCATGGCCATGGCCACAACGCCATAGTCGGCAGGCAATATCAGCCGCGCCATGATCACCGTGTTGATGAAACCCAGCGCCTTGATGAACCAGCGGGTACCCACCGTCCACATGGCTCCCATGATCAGTGCGCGTTTCGGGCTGTGCGCACGTATCATGTCGGCTCATACCGCGTACACGCGACCAGCAACTGAAAACGGATACGCCTCTTCATGCCGCCGCCCCGCCAGAGAACAGGGGTGCGTACCGATCCACCATGGACCGCAGCCCAAAGCGCTCGATCACCGTCTTCCGGGCCGCTCGGCCCTGGGTGGCGGCCAGGGCGCCGTCGCGGTACACCGCCCAGACCGCCTGGACCATGCGCGCCACGTCATCGGGCGGTACCAGTTGCCCGTTGCATCCGTCCTGCACGACCTCGGGGGTACCGCCCACAGCCGTGGCAACCACGGGCAGTCCACAAGCCATGGCCTCCTGCAGCGTGCACGAGGTGCCCTCGGCTTGTGATGGCAACACAAAACAGTTGAAGCGCTTCAACACCTCGGCCACATCGGAGCGCATACCCGGCAGCCAGGCCAGCGCCTGCATGCCGCTGCTGGCCAAAATCTGCTCGACCTCCACCCTCAAGGGGCCGTCACCCACCATCACTAGGCGCATGCGCTCTTGGGCCTCGGGGTGCTCGCTCAAGAGCCGTACAAAGGCGCACGCCAGCAGCGGCTGGTTCTTCACGGTCTGCATGCGCCCCACGGTGCCCACGATCCAGTGGTGCTCTGGCGAAAAAGGGCAGCCCGGCAGGTCGCCTGCTGACCCTTCCGGCGGACAGAAAAGATCGGTGTCCACCCCGTTGCTGATCAGCGAAATGCGGTCCTCTGGTACCCCGACGCCCTCAGCCAGGTAACGCTCGAGGTCGTTGGACACGGCCACATAACGGCTTACGAAGGGCTGGTAGAGCTTGCGCACTCGGCGGTATTTCAGACTCTGCCCGTTCGGATCGTGCGCATCCCACCCATGCTCCGCATGCACGCGCAGCGGCACCCGCGCCAACCACGCCAGCGGCGTGAGCTCCAGCGCGGCCAGGTTACAGGTGTGCACCACGTCGGGTTTCAGCTCGCGCAGCAGCTTGTAGATGCGCGGGTACAGGGGAATCGCGTGGCCGGGCTGCTTGTGCAGTTCGATGAAGCGCACGCCGGGTTGGGTGATGCGGTTCTTGAAGTCGCTGATGGTGGTGAGCGAGAGCACCACGTGTTCGAACTGCTCGGCGGGCAGGCGGTTGATGAGCTGCACGATGACGTTTTCCAGCCCGCCCACGGAGAAGCTGTAAACCACGTGGACGATGCGCCGGCGGCGCACGGTGCTGGTCATCGGGGAGGTCATGCGTGTGCAGCCACGGGTGCGTTGGCAACAAC
>LNFM01012677.1_pt1 | contig 10991 bp, 11 predicted proteins | sample 596031 | NCBI WGS metagenome assembly LNFM01 (sample SAMN04254537, study PRJNA301005) | activated carbon metagenome | isolation source: dual media filters at the Ann Arbor, Michigan drinking water treatment plant | place: USA: Ann Arbor | reverse complement strand
CGCGCGCCCGCGGTGGTGCCGGCGCTGGGGCGCTCGGCTGCGCCGCGGGCCCGGCCGCTTCGATCGACGCGCTGGGGTCGATCGTCGCCGCGTTGATCGGGTTCGCCTCGGCCCCGGGCGCCATCGGTCGCGCCGCGGCGGCGGTCGTGCTCGACGCGGGCTGCGGCGCGGGGGGAGGCACCGTGACCGCGATCGTGATCGCAGCTGCGATCGCGGCCGCAGGGATCGCGAACCACGGCAGCTTGCCCAGCCCCCACGGGGTCGGCGCGACCGCAGACTCGCCGAGGCTGGTGAGGACGGCGAGCTTCGTGCGCAGACGCTGCTGCGGCTTCGGCTCGGCGTGCACCGTGGCCGCGTGCAGCCACCCCTGCGCATCCCCGTGGCGGTCGGCGATCCATCGATCGACCTTCGCGCGTGCGAGCCGCAGGCGCGCGTACACCGTGTTGAGCTTCACGTCGAGCGCGCTCGCCACTGCGGGCACGCTCTCGCCCTGCAGCTCCACCAGCGTGAACACATCGCGTTGATCCTCGGGCAGCCGCGCGAGGAACCCCTGGAGCTGCTGCCATGCGCGTGCCTGGTCGAGTCGCTCGTCGAGCGCGGGCTGGTCGGCGTCCTCGGCGATCAGGCGCGCAGCCCGGAGTCGCCGCCGCGCACCGCCGCGCCGATGGGTGAACGCGGCGTTGCGAGCGACGCCGATCAACCACCGCTCGAGCGGCAGCGCGCCGTCGAATTGGGGCAGGCGGTGGAACAGGGCGATGAAGGCGTCGTGCACGACGTCCTCGACCGCGTCATCGGCAACGCCCGCCCCACGCACGGTCCACCAGATCAGGCGGAAGTGTCGCTCGTAGAGCTCGGCAATGCTCACGCCCTCGCGGAGCGAGTCTTGGGTCGATCGGGCGGCGAGCGTCGACGCGTGCACGGGGGCTCGAAGGTGCAATGCACCACCGCCATCGTACATCCGTCACCGCAGTCGACGGATTCCGCCGACGCGGACGATCACACCGCCGATGACCCGCAGGGCCGCAGGGGCTGCCCGAAACACCTGGAGGTTGCCTTCGGGGCCGGCCACGTGGAACCGCGGCTGGCGAATCGCCACGAGGGCGTCGACGCCCGCGACCAGGCCCACCCGCGGATGCGGGGTCCACTGCACGCGCGTGCCGATGCCCGCGCCGACCCAGAGGCTGCTGGCCGAACGCGTCCGCACGTTGGCGCCTTGTCCGTGGGCGATCGTGGCGCCGACCTCGAACACGCCGCACAGCGGCACCGTGAACGCGCGCTGCTGGAGCACGTAGCACCCGCGCGCGCCGATCTGCGTGCTGCCGACCCGCGCCGTCGCGGCGCCGCTCCCGGGGCGCGCGAAGGCATGACCACCGTGCACGCCGATGCCGGCCTTGCCGATCACGACCAAGACGTCGCCCTGCAGCCAGCCGGCGGACTTCGGGGTGAGGCCGATCGCCGGTCCGGCCAAGACGCCGAGATCGGCGTGCACGCGCGGGCGCGCTCGGAGGCCCGAGGACACTGCGCTCGGGCGGTCGCCCGTCGTCGCGATGACCGGCTCGCGCGTCGCGACGGTGGGTGCGACGTCCGTGCGCGGGGTCGCCAGGGTCCGCGCGACGCGGCGCGGATCGACGCTGGTGGCGATCACGAGCGCGGCGGCGTCGGTGAGCGCCTCGCAGCGGACCGCGTCGAGTCGCCGCTGCTCGACGCCGGACGGCGCGTCGAGGGAGAGCTCGAGTTGCCAGCCGTCTGCGACGCGCGTGACGTCGCCGCGGACCTTCAGCGCGCCGGTCGGATCGAGGTCGACCCGGCGCGCGAGCAACGACGCGATCGCCGTCCTCACACGGTCACCGGACGGGCACGACTCTGGTGCGTTCCATTCGAGGTCGAGCGCGAGAGGGCCGGTTGCTTCGGGCACCGCCGGTGACCCGGGCGGCTCGACCGCCACCGGTGTCGGCGCCCCCTCGGCGGGCAGCGGCGGCGGCGGCAGCTCTGGCCCCGCCACGACCATCGCGTGCGCGAGCACCCAGGCGCGCCCTGGTCCCAGACACCACACTGTCACCGCTTGATAGCAGGCGGCAGCGATCGGGGACAAGTCGGGCAGAATCGTGGACCCCGCGTCGTCAGTCGATCGAGAACGTGAACGAGGTCCAGTCGCTCTCCCATTCGGCGTCGTCGCAGCCCTCGCACGGGGTCATGTGGACCGTGCGGAGCAGCCATGCGCCCGGGTCCGAGTCGAACGCGACCTCGCCCTTGGCGTCGGTCGTCGCGGTTCGCTGGGAGACATTTCCGCTCGCGTCGCGGACGAGCGCCGTGACGCGGGTCTTCACCAGCGGCTTGCTGCGGTACAGCAGGCGCGCGCGCAGTCGACCGCCCGCGTCGAGTCCGGCGGGATCATCGAGCAGCACCAGTTCGATGAGGTGACCCAAGGCGCGCGCGTGCAGGTCGCTGCGGCGATCGCCGACCTGGATCAGCGACTCGAGGGCGCGCGTGTAGCAGTCGCGCTCGGTCGCCCGCCGAGTCCTGGGCCGCCACGGGGTTGGCGACAAGCGCGGCGCTCGTGTCGACCAGCCTGTTCGGCGTGTGGTACTTCGGCCGGGCCGGCTTCCCGGTCGATGACACCTTCGAGGCGCTCACGCGGCCGAAGATCCGGCGCATCTTCTACTCGATTGCGTTCGCCGTCTCGCTCGCGCAGTTCATCGTCGGTCCGCTGGTGCTGTTCACCCTGCCGTCGGCGGGGTTCCGGACCGCGGTGGTCGTCACGATCCTGCTCGGCGCTGCGGTCGCAGGCGCTGGCGGTGTGGATGATGTGGCGGGAGCTCAGCGCGGCCGAGCCCGACGGCAAGCGCCTGCCCAGGATCGTCGCGTACCTCGCCGTCACGGTGCTGTGCATGGCCTTCGGCCGCCACCTCTACCGGGGCGTCGCCCTCGCCGACCACCGGGGCGGCGATGCAGGCGGCGACGCAGCTGTGGGTCGACGAGTCGGCGCAGGCGGCCTACGACGTGCACAGCAAGGGGGAGCGCGCAGCGGCGGGGATCAGCGACGGGCAGCACCTGTTCCAGACCAACTGCGCCGCGTGCCACGGGCTCGACACCAAGGTCGTCGGGCCGCCGCTCACCGAGATCGCCCAGATCTACGCGGGCAACCCCGGCGGCATCGTGACGTGGGCGCGCGCGCCGGGGAAGAAGCGCGACGACGCGCCGCAGATGCCCCCGTTCGCGGGCCTCGGCGACGATCGGCTGGGGCAGGTCGCGCAATACATGCTGGAGGCGGGCGCGCGCTGACCCCCGCCCGCCCACGCGAAGCTCGCCGCGCGTGCGGCAAGATACCGCGTTCGCAAGGCTGCCAAGTCGTGCTAATCGTCGTGCGATGCTGACCCTCGTCCTGCCGCTGTGCCTCGCCGTCGCCGCCGACGATCCCTCGCTGCTGTTCGGGCAGGAGGTGCGGCGCGCGGCGCCGCTGGGTGCGGACGAGGTGGCGCAGCGGCGCGCCGAGTTCGAGGCGATGCTCGCGGAGCGCAACTGGGTGCAGCTCGGCGACCAGGTCGGACCGGCGAGCCCAGATGGCGGCTTCGTGCAGCCGACCGAGCCCGTCGCCGCATGGAACACCCCACCGCACCGCGCGACGATCTTCCTCAACTTCTTCGGGTCCGACTCGCTCAGCCCGGGGACCAACTCGGCGCTCGACGAGTCGTCGTGCCTCTCGGGGGCGATGCCGTGGCCGGGCTTCAGCGGGACGGAGCAGCAGGCGCTGGCGCTGATCCAGGTGTTCGAGACGCAGATGGCGCCCTACGGCGTCCGCATCGCCTACGACGAGCGACCGCCGTCGCACCTGCCTTACGCGATGGTGATGATGGGCGGCACGCCGGACCTGCTCGGCCTGGGCGGCAGCGTGCTGGGCGTGTCGTGCAGCTCGGACTGCGGCGACTTCTGGTGGCGCGACACCACGTTCGCGTTCACCGACAACATCAACCCCAACAACGCCGAGGTGCTCGGCACGACCGCGCTGCACGAGGCGGCCCACGCGTTCGGCCTCGCGCACATCGACGACTCCACCAAGATCATGAACCCCTTCGTGGGCAGCGGCGACGTGACGTGGGGCGACATGTGCACGCCCTACAACGACGCGACCGGCGGCATCAACTGCATGCCGACGCACGACGAGTTCTGCGGCGGCGGGGCGCAGAACTCCCACGCCGAGCTGCTGGCGTACTTCGGCGAGAACAGCCCCGACATCGAGCCGCCCGTCGTCGAGATCCTCGCGCCTGCGGATGGCGCCGAGTTCGCGGTCGGCAGCAGCGTCACGGTCGAGGCCGAGGTGAGCGACGACCACGAGGGCGTCGGCTGGAAGCTCGTGATCCCCGAGGTCGATCAGGAGGCCGTCGCGTTCAGCTTCGAGAAGAGCTGGCCCTTGGGCAACCTGCCGGCCGGCGTGTACACGCTGCGCGTCGAGGCGATCGACCACGAGCGCAACGAGTCCGCGGACGAGGTGACGATCTACGTCGGCATGGACGCGCCCGTGCCGAGCGACACGTCCGGCGGCGAGGGCAGCAGCGGCGGCGAGGGCACCGGCGCAGCCTCGGGCAGCGCGAGCGCGAGCGACGGGCCCGACGAGTCGAGCGACGGGTCGAGCGGCGATTCGGCCGGCCAAGAGGACGACCCCGAGGGCTGCGCGTGCCGAGGCGGCGGGCCCGCGGATGTGCCGAGCGGCGCCGCGATCGTGCTGCTCGGGCTCGCGCTGCGACGCCGTCGACGTTGACCGGCGGGCCGTCGTCCGGCGATGGATCCGGGGGACGCGGCGATCGACCGCAGTGACGCCGTGCCGATCCCGAGCTATTGCATCGCCGACGCAAGCCGATGCAATCGAACGCGAGTCCATGGGCGCGGCGAATCCTCGTGTTCGCCATCGTCGGTTTCATCGGCGCGACCGCGACCCTGTTCGGGTACCTGCGGGCGCGCGGCGGCCACCAGCAGGGGGCGGACGCCGAGCGCTATGCCCACGCGCAGCGCGATGCCGGCCCACCGCCGGTGCTGTGGTCGGTCCCGGACTTCGCGCTGACGGACCATCGCAACCGCACCGTGACCCCGGGCGCGCTGGCCGGCGCGCCGTACATCGCGGATTTCATCTTCACCCAGTGCACCAACGTCTGCCCGATGATGAGCGCGCGCATGGTGATGCTGCAGCGCGCGCTGCAGGACACCGACGTCGCGTTCGTGTCGTTCTCGGTCGACCCCGCGCACGACACCCCGGCGGTGCTGGCCGAGTACGCGCGGCGGTGGAACGGCAGCGAGACGCGCTGGTCGCTGCTCGCGATGTCGGCGGAGGAACGCAAGGCGATCGTCGCCGGCTTCCGTGTCACCGCCGCGCCGACCGCGGACCCCGACAACCCGATCATCCACAGCAACGTCTTCTTCCTCGTCGACGCCGAGGGCCAGGTCCGCGGCGTGTACTCGAGCGACGACGAGGCCGAGCTCGCGAGCTTGATCGAGGATGCGCGCGGGCTGTCACGGTCGCGCACGGCGGCTCCGCCCACGCCAGCGGGAGGTCTCTACGTCGCGCTCGGGTGCGCCGGCTGCCACGACAGCGCACGGATCGCGCCGCCGCTCGACGCGCTCCTCGGGCCGCGGGCGCTCGCCGACACCACCACGGTGGAGGCCGACGACGCGTATGTCCGCCGCGCGATCCTCGAGCCGACCCGCGAGGTCGTCGCGGGCTACCTGCCGATCATGCCGAGCTACCGCGGCGCGCTCTCCGACGCCGAGCTCGACGCGCTCGTCGCCGAGCTGCGCACGCGGGCGGCGAGGGACGTCTCGGCTCCTGCGCCGCGGGCGGTCACCGTCGTCATCGATCCGGTCTGCCACATGCGCGTGCGCACCGAGCCCGACGCCCCGCACCTCACCCACGAGGGCACCGAGGTCTACTTCTGCGCCGAGGCCTGTCGCGACGCGTTCCGCGAGGATCCGCGGCGGTATCCGCTGGTGCCACCGCCGTAGGGAAGCTGTTGTTCCGGCCGAGGGGCGGACGGGGCGAGCACCGTGGGCGTCCTCGTCCCGTCCGCGATCGTCAGGTTCTCCGGGGGCGCGCGCTCAGTGCAGCTTGCACAGCCACGAAGTCGAGGATGCGCTTTTCCTCGCACGTGAGGTCGAGCTGTACGCCGCCGGTGGCGTCTTCGGTCGAGACGAGTGGCAACGTCGAGTCGTCGCCCGTCGTGGTGTCGCAGGCCGCCGTCGGCGTGCTGGTGGACGAGTCACCCGTGAGTACGGCGACGATGACGAGACTGATGAAGTGCCGCATGATGATCTCTCCTCGCCGTTTAAGTTGCACGACGCAGGCGAACCGATTTCCGCGCGGGTAGCGTCCGCCGCGAGCGCGACCGACACGGCACGCAGGAGCATCGTCGGGGCCCGACACCCATGCATCCCCGAAGTACCTCGCGCCATGGAGTCACTGGCCCGTGGACTTCTTGCGTGCACCGGTGAAGCGCCGGGGCTCGGCGCGCATGGACGAGCCGTGGCCCCGCGAACGCTCCCCCTGCCCGCCGCGATGCTGCTCGCCTGCTCGACTCCGGTCGCCGATGTGGGGGGCGTCGAGGGCAGCACCGGGCCCGCGTCCTCGAGCGGGGGCTCGACCAGCATCGGCGGCGAGACGACCACCGACAGCAGCGGGTCGTCCGATCCGTCGGGGCCGGCAGACTCGAGCAGCGGGCCTGGGCCCGTCGATTCCTCGGATGGTTCCAACGACGACGCGCCGCTGCTCGACGTCGGCTCGGCCGAGACCGGCGGGGTCGTGGACGACTGCGCCGAGGGCAACGATCTCGTCGTCGTGTTGTTCGAGGACTCGAGCAACCCCTACGCGAACGCGCCCGAGCTCCACCGCTTCGATCCGATCGCGGGCACCTTCGCGCTGCTCGGCGCGCTCGAGTGCGCGTGGGACGAAGATCTCGCGCAGTACCGCCGGCTCAGCGGCATCGTCGTCGATCGGCAGGCGCGGGCGCTCATCTTCGACAGTCAGGTGAACGCGTTCCTGTCGGTGGATCTCGCGGATCTCTCGCAGTGCGCGTCGCTGCCGAACCTCTACGCGAACGACAGCCTGCCGAACCCGATCTCGCAGGCCTACGCGGTGATCGACCCCGACGATCCCGAGAGCGAGCGGATGTTCGTCGGCAACGACATCGGCCAGAATCTGGGCGGCGGTGCGTTGCCCGGATCGTTCGGCTGGGCGGAGGTCGACGAGGCCGGCGTCACCACGCATCTCCTGGGCGGCACGCCGTTCATCATGACGTTGGTCGTGGGCACCGGTGATGGGCGGGTGTTCGCGATCGGCGGCTACGGCGACAACCCACCGCCGGTCGACATCGTGGAGCTCGACCCTGATGACGGCACGGTGCTCGACACGTTCCTGCAGTGGCCGACGCTGCCGTATCCGGCGTTCTACGGGGGCGACCTGTTGATGATCGATCGCGGCACACAGGTCGTGTTCCCCGACTTCGTGTCGTCGGCATGGCGCTACGATCTCGACGACGACGATGGCAACGGCGAGCACGACATCATCGAGGTCGCGGCCGACGACGCGTTCCCCTACGCGAAGCACCCGGTCGGGGTGTCGTCACCGACGTGCATCCCGACCGCGCCGGCGGGGTGATTCGGGGCGGGACGCCGGGACGCCGCTTCCGTGGTAGGCACCCGGGCATGCGCCGCACGCTCGCCCTGCTCCTCGCCCTCGTCGGCTGTCGCCCGCAGCCCGACGCCTCCACGCCGCCGTCGAGCGAGTCACCGCCCGCGGCCGAGGCGCCCGCCGCCGAGGCGCCTGTCGCCGTCGACGCGATCGCGACGCTCCCCGCCGACGTGCGCGACGCGGTGCAGCGGGCGATCGAGCTGCGCTTCGTGCCCGAGGCCGGCAAGGATCCGATGGATGCATGGATCGACGGCATGTTCTCGTGGGCGGCGAAGCAGAAGCGGCCGCTCAACGATGCGGCCCTGCTCGCCCTCGACGGCGCGTTCCGTGCCGCGGCGGACGACGCCGGGCGTCAGCTGGTCGTGCTGGCCACCGCGCAGTTCTACGCCCACCTCGCGGCGGAGATGGAGGGCTACCGCCAGCAGGCGCAGGCCCTGATGTCCGCGGGCGGCCAGGCGCCCGACATGGCGGCGACGTATCGGGCCTCGGCGCGGCAGTACTACGAGGCCTGCGCGAACGCGGTGGGGCCCCACGCCCAGGCGTGTCGCGACGGCCTCGCGACGGTGCGCGACCCCGCGGCGCCGTAGCGCGGCCGGGCGGACGTTTCGTCGTCGCAGGTCCCCCGCGATCGGTGACACGCCCTTCAGTGCGACGACCAGAAGTCGAAGAACACGGTCTCGTCGAACGCTTCGTCGAGGATGTGCCCCTGGCCGTCCATCACGAGCAGCTGCGAGTCGACCCCGGCGTCCAGCAGCGCCTGGTGGCTGGCCTCGACCTGGGACTGCCACGCGCCGTCCTCTCCACCGACGGCGTTGAGCACCGAGTGTCCGGCGAGCGCGGCGACGGACGCCGCGGTTGGGGCGTCGAAGGCACCGGGCGCGCCGAGCAGCGACACGAATCGCTCGGGGTGGGCGAGGGCGAGCGCGTAGGCCCCGAGGCCCCCGAGCGACGTGCCGCCGAGGTGCACGCGGTCGGAGCCGCAGGAGCACGCCGCGAGCTCGTCGAGGATCGCCAGCACACGCTCGTGCTCGTCCTGGAAGTCGCCGTCGGCGGCGTACGGCACGACGACGCGGAACGTGCCGCTGGGGTCACCGTCTTCGAGCCACAGCGCGTAGGTCGGCATCGCGGTGTCGATGCCGCCGGGGCCACCGGGGAAGAAGAGGACGGTCTCGGTTTGTGCTGTGGCCTCCTGCGGATCGCGGATGAGGTACGGGCTCGCCGGGGTCCCAGTGACCTCGCGCAGCTCACCGGGGGTGGGCATCGGACACTCGCGCGGCACGACCTCGCAGCTCGGCTCGCCCGTGGAGGTGTCGGCCGCGCCGTCGTCGCTGGAGCTTCCGCCGGTGCTGCCCTCCACCCCGGAGGACTCGCTGCTCGAGGTCGACGCGACCGCGGCCGTCGTCGTGGTGTCGAGCGTGCCGGTCGAGCCGCCGGTCTCGGTCTGCGGGGTCGTGGATCCGCCGCCACAGGCGAGCAGCACGGTGCACAGCGCTGCCATGGGGACGGACGGGAAGAGTGCTGCGGTCGGGGTCATGGTGGTCTCGGGGCGAGGAACGGCCGTTCGAACCCCCGGGCGCAGCGGAGGTTTCGGCGCCGGGTCGGAGCTGGGATGGTTTCCCCGAGGCAGCCGCAGAACGTCGCTTGACAGTAGATGCAATCGTGTTGCAGATACACGGCATGCCCGACGAACGCTCGCGCCTCCCGGTCACCGTGCTGTCCGGGTTCCTCGGTGCCGGCAAGACCTCCGTCCTGAACCATATTCTCCACAACACCGCGGGGCGGCGCGTCGCGGTGATCGTCAACGACATGAGCGAGGTCAACATCGACGCCGCGCTGGTGCGTGGGGGCCCGTCGGTGACGCACGTCGAGCAGCGCCTGGTCGAGATGAGCAACGGCTGCATCTGCTGCACGCTGCGCGAGGACCTGCTGCAGGAGGTCGCACGGCTCGCCGCGGAGGGGCGCTTCGACTACCTGGTCATCGAGTCGACGGGGATCTCGGAGCCCGTGCCCGTGGCCCAGACCTTCACGTTCGTCGACGAGCAGGGCACCACCCTGTCGGAGGTCGCGCGGCTCGACACCATGGTGACCGTGGTCGACGCGGGCGCGTTCTTCGACGAGGTCGCGCGCGCCGACTTCCTGGCCGACCGCGGCGAGTCGCTCGGCGAAGAGGATCGCCGGACGGTCGCCGACCTGTTGATCGACCAGGTCGAGTTCGCCGACGTGATCGTGATCAACAAGGTCGATCGCGTCGACGCCGAGGGCCTGCGCGAGGTCGAGGCGGCGCTGCGTCGGCTGAACCCCGGTGCGCGGCTGGTCCACGCGACGCACGGACGGGTCGCGATCGACGACGTCGTCGGCACCGGTCGCTTCGACTTCGAACGCGCCGAGGCATCGGCGGGCTGGCAGCGCGAACTCGAGAACGAGCACGTCCCGGAGACCGAGACCTACGGCTTCTCGAGCTTCGTCTACCGTGCGCGGCGCCCGTTCGACCCCGCCCGGCTCTGGGCGGTGTTCCACGACGACTGGCGCGGGGTCCTGCGGGCCAAGGGCTTCTTCTGGCTCGCGACGCGCCCCGCCCACGCCTGGCAGCTCGCGGTCGCTGGAGGCTCGCTGGGCTTCGAGCCCTCCGCGTGGTGGTGGGCGGCCGTCCCCCGCGAGCGATGGCCGGCGGACGCCGAGGCGCGACCCGACGCTCAGCCGGACTGGGATCCGCGTTGGGGCGACCGCCGGCAGGAGCTCGTGTTCATCGGGCGCGGCCTCGACGAGGCGGCATGGCGAACCAAGCTCGACGCGTGCCTGATCTCGGAGGCGCTGGCGAGCGCGCCGTCGTCGGACTGGTCGCGACTCGTCGATCCGTTCCCGGCGGCGGGCGAGGACGTGCCGGGGGCGGCGTGATGCTCGGCTCAGTCACTTGATGCAATTGAATTGCATGTCGGTGTCGCCCCTGGTACTCGTCCTTCGCTCCTCCAGAGGACCGACCCATGGCCGCCGGACAACGCATCCTCGTCTCCCTCGCCTGCGAAGTGTGTGGGCGACGGAACTACGCCACCGAGAAGAACCGCCGCAACACCCCCGAGAAGCTGGTGCTCCCGAAGTACTGCCGCCATTGCCGGCGACATACGATCCACAAGGAAACCAAGTAGGGGGCGGTCGTGCCGTGTGACCGCACACGCATTGCGATTGCACCTGCAATCCGATGGCGTGTAAGACGATCGCTGCCGGTCGGGCCGCCCGCGCCTAGCCGCACGCGTCGCAGAGACCGCGGACCTGCACGTCGGTGTTCGCGGCGCGCACCGACTTGGGTACGCGAGCGCCACGC
>LNFM01012676.1_pt1 | contig 10992 bp, 9 predicted proteins | sample 596031 | NCBI WGS metagenome assembly LNFM01 (sample SAMN04254537, study PRJNA301005) | activated carbon metagenome | isolation source: dual media filters at the Ann Arbor, Michigan drinking water treatment plant | place: USA: Ann Arbor | reverse complement strand
GTCGAATGAGCGGTCCGGTGGCCGGCGGGCTTTTTTAGCTGCATCGTATTTTGAAACGCCAGATACCGAGCGGACAAATGGGCTTTTCACTTGGCCGGAGACGGCTGGGAGGCTAGATATTCGCCTAACAATCCTCACCAAAAGCGATTTCAGGGAGACCACGGATGAGTAAGCCGGAGACAAATCTCAAGGTCCATGTGCCGTATGACGACTTGCGCCAGTGGCTGGCGGAAGCCGACAAGCTGGGCGAGGTACGTACCGCTAACGGCTATAGCTGGGAGACCGAGATCGGCATGGCGGCCGAGCTGCTGCAGCACAAAGATAGCGCGCCGGTCGGCGTTTTCGACAATATCCCCGGCGCCCCCAAGGGCTTCCGCGTCATGACCAATTTCTTCGGCGCGCAGCGCCAGAACATGACGCTCGGTTTTCCGCCGCATCTCGACAAGGTCGAGCTGTCCGAGGCGTTCCTGAAGCACTTCCAGGCCATCATCAACAATCCGATCCCGCACGAGGTGGTCGAGACCGGTCCCGTGATGGAGAACATCATGGAAGGCGATGATGTCGACGTGACCAAGTTCCCGACGCCGGTCTGGCATGACGGCGACCAGGGCAACCGCTACATCGGCACTGGCAGCTTCAACGTCACCCAGGACCCGGAAGAGGGCTGGATCAACGCCGGCACCTACCGCGTCATGATCCATGACAAGAAGCGCGTCGGCTTCTTCATCTCGCCGGGCAAGCATGGCCGTGTCCATCGCGACAAGTACGAGTTCGCCAACAAGCCGATGCCGGTCTGCATCGTCATCGGCGGAGATCCGCTGACCTTCCTCATGGGCTGCAGCGAAGTGCCTTACGGCGTCTGCGAGTTCGACATCGCCGGTGCCTATCGCGGCCGCGCGATGAAGGTGGTGAAGGGCAAGCATACCGGCCTGCCGTTCCCAGCCGACGCCGAGATCGTGCTCGAAGGCTTCGTACAGCCGGGCAATCGCGAGGTCGAAGGTCCGTTCGGCGAATGGACCGGCTATTACGCCTCCGACGCCCGCCCCGAGCCCGTGCTCGACATCAAGGCGATCTATCACCGCAATGACCCGATCATCCTCGGCTGCCCGCCGCAGCGTCCGCCCGAGGAGCAGGCGCGCTACCGCGCCGTCATGCGCTCGGCGCTGCTCAAGCAGGAGCTGCAAAAGGTCGGCTTGCCCGACGTGACGGCCTGCTGGTGCCATGAAGTCGGCGGCTCACGTCAGTTAACCGCCGTCTCGATCAAGCAGCGCTATCCGGGCCACGCCACCCAGGCTGGCCATCTCGCCGCCATGTGCCGTTCGGTCGCCTATGCCGGCAAGTACGTGGTCGTGGTCGACGACGACATCGACGTCGCCGACTTGGACCAGTTGATGTGGGCGGTCTGCACCCGTTCCGATCCGGCCACTGCCATCGACATCATCAAGAACGCCTGGTCGACGCCGCTCGACCCGTCGATCGGACCGGAGAAGCGCGAGCGCAACGATTTCACCAACAGCCGCGCCATTATCAACGCCTGCCGGCCTTTCCATTGGCGCCATCAGTACCCTGAGGTGAACATGCCCAAGCCGGAGACGGCGCGGCTGACCAAGGAGCTGTTCGGCTGGATGCTCGAAGGCAAGGAGCTGTCGCGGACGCGCAAGTAATCGGCTTTTATTGCAGTTGCGAGACAACGAACCCCGGTCCGCAAGGACCGGGGTTTTTCCTTGCCCGAGGAACGATCCGCATCAGTGGGCGTACACTCCGTAGACGGCTGCGCGCGACCGATCCTCACGAAAATATCACCATCCCGAAAAGATCATCTCGCGGCCATCATCCTGCCGCTTTTACCAGCGATTAATACCTTCATAGATAGTTTGTAGCGTCCCGCAGGAGAAAGCCCATGGATACCCGGATCGAACCGATGCTCGTCGCCCACCGTGAGATCGCAGCTTATGAGCCGCAGATCGGCGATATGCTCGCCGATCCGGTGGTCCGTCAGGTCATGCGCCGTGACGGCGTCAGCCGCGAAGACGTGATCCGTCTGCTCGACGCGACCCGCGCCATGCGCAAGGCGCGCGAAGCTCAACTCTAAATCTCAACGAAGAGGGCCGCAGGAATAGCCTGCGGCCCATTCGTTCGCTTCAAGCGTGCCCCCCGCTTGCCTCGCCCGCCGGACATACCGGCGGGTTTTTTATTTCTTCACCTGCTGGACGCGCGCCGAGTCTTCGATGATCGCTTTGGTGCGGGCGATGATCTGCGGCGGCGTTTTCATCAGATCGGCGACCACCTGCTGAACATCCTCGCCGGTCATCGGGCCGAGGTCGCGCTTGGCCTTGGCCGATTCGGCCAGCAGTTCGGGATCCTTCATGGCCGCGTCGAAAGCCCGGCGCAGCGCGGTCAGCCGGTCTGCCGGCACGCCGGGCGTGGTGGCGACGGCGCGGGCGAAGGCGGTGTCGGCCGACATGAACTTCAGCACCGCGCGATCCTCGTCCGTGGCGCCCAATTCCATCAACAGCGGCACGTTGGGCAGATCGGCATGGCGCTTGAGGCCGACTTGGACGATCTGGTGGATTTTGCCTTCTTTGAGCCAGGCGGGATTGCCGCTGACCCAGGAGGCCCAGGCGTTCGAGCCGCGGCCGCCGACCTCGCCGCGTTCCATGGCCAGGTTGACGTCATTGCCGCCGGGATAGCCGGCGATGATCTTGAATTTGGTGCCGGCCAGGGCGTTCATCAGCAGCGGGTAATAGACCGACGAGGTGGCGGTGCCCGGCGCGCCGAGAATGACTTCCTTCTTTTTGGCGTCCTCGACGGTGGCAACGCCCGTCGTATGCCAGGTCGTCACCACGTTGGGCGTGTCGGTGGTGTTGCCGACCCAGTTGAACTTGCCGGCGTCGAACTGCACGCCCTGGCCGCCGAGCAACTGGTGCGCCGGCATGCTCTGCATGACCATGTGCAGCGAGGTGCCGTCTTTGGGAGCGACCTCATAGAGCCAATGGGCGGCCTGCAGGCCGACGCCGCCCGGCATGTTGCGCGGCACGATGGTCGGGGCGCCGGGGATGTATTTCGGCATGTAGCGCGCCAGCATGCGGCCGCGCTGGTCGTAATCGCCGCCCGGGCTGGTGCCGATCATCATGGTGATCTGCTTGCCCTGGTAGAAGTCCGACAGGGCGTCGCCCAGGCTGGGTGTGGCGGCGAGGGCAGACAGGCAAGCGGCCGCAGCGGCCGTGGGCAGGGCTTTGGACATGGAAACCTCTCCTGTAAGCGCCGGACGCGCCTTGGCGGCCGGTCGTGACCATTGTTTGGTCTTGGGAGCATTCTACGGGTCAGGGCGGGGCCGACCATCCACAATTTGCGACATAGAGCTGCCGGTTTTCCGCGCCTTTCGCAGTCTTTTTGCACTGCGGCAATCGGTCCTGGGAATAGGGCCGCCGCCTGTGCTAATCATCCGCCCGCCATGCTCCAACTCAGCGATCTCACCTACCGTATCGGTCAGCGTCTCCTGCTCGACAGCGCATCCGCCGCCATCCCGACCGGCCATAAGGTCGGCCTGATCGGGCGGAACGGCATGGGCAAATCGACTTTGCTCCGCATCGTCGCCGGGGAACTGGGCCTCGATGGCGGCAAGGTCGAGGTCAGCCCGCGCACCCGCATGGGCTGGGTGCAGCAGGAAATGCCCGAAGGCTTCACGCCGATCGGCTTCGTGCTGGCGGCCGACAAGGAGCGCGCCGCCCTGCTGGACGAGGCCGAGCACGCCAGCGACCCTGGGCGCATCGCCGAGATCCATATTCGCCTGGCGGACATTTCCGCCCATTCGGCGCCGGCACGCGCCGCCGAAATCCTCTCCGGCCTCGGATTTGACGAGGACATGCAGGAACGCCCGCTGGAAAGCTTCTCCGGCGGCTGGCGCATGCGCGTCGCCTTGGCGGCGACCCTGTTCGCCGCCCCCGACCTGTTGCTGCTCGACGAGCCGAGCAACCACCTCGATTACGAGACCCGCATTTGGCTCGAAGCCCACCTGGCGAGCTACCAGGGCACCATCCTGCTGGTCAGCCATGACCGCGGCCTCTTGAACAAGATCGTTGACGGCATCCTGCACCTCGAAGACGGCAAGCTGACCTTCTATCGCGGCGATTACGAGAATTTCGAGCGCGTGCGCGCCGAGCGTCGCAACGTTCAAGCCGCCGCCATCGCCAAGCAGGCCGAGCAACGGGCTCATATGCAGGCGTTCGTTGACCGCTTCAAAGCCAAAGCCAGCAAGGCGCGTCAGGCCCAGTCGCGCGTCAAGGCGCTGGCCCGCATGCAGGAGCTGGCGCCGCTGCAGGCCGATCCCGAAGTGGTGTTCAATTTCCCCAGTCCGCAGGAACTGTCGCCGCCGCTGATTGCCATGGAGAGCGTCACCGCCGGCTATCCGCCGGATACGGCGATTCTCAAGGGCCTCGGCGTGCGCATCGACATGGACGACCGTATCGGTCTCCTCGGTTCGAACGGCAACGGCAAATCGACCTTCCTGCGCACCCTGGCCGGCGAGCTCAAGCCGTTGGCCGGCGAACTGCGCAAGTCGGGCAAGCTGCGCGTCGGCTATTTCTGCCAGGAGCAGGCCGACGCTTTCGACCTGAGCCTGAGCGGCTACCAGCATATGTCGCGCGTCATGCCGCAGGCCAACGAGACCAAGGTGCGCGGCCAGCTCGGCCGCTTCGGTTTCTCGCAGCAGCGCGCCGAAACGCAAATCGGCAAGCTGTCGGGCGGCGAAAAGGCGCGTCTGCTGTTCGCCACCATCACGATCGACGCGCCGCATATCCTGCTGCTCGACGAGCCGACCAACCATTTGGACATCGAAGCGCGCGAGGCGCTGATCAACGCCCTTAACAGCTATGACGGCGCAGTGATCCTGGTCAGTCACGATCCGCATCTGCTCGAACTCTGTGTCGAGCGCCTGTGGGTGGTGGCCGGCGGCTCGGTCAAGGCGTTCGACGGGGATCTCGAGGCCTACGGCCAGCAGCTTCTCGCCGACAAGCGCGCCGAGAGTGCCGCCAAGAACGGCGCCGGCAAAGCCGCGCCGAGCCCGAAGAAAGACAACCATAAGACCTTGGCGCCCTTGCGCAAGGCGGCCCAATCGGCCGAAAAGCGTCTGGACAATCTCACGCGCTATAAGGAACAGGCTGAACGCGATCTGGCCGATCCGGCGCTCTATGCCGACCCGGCAGGCGCGGCGCGCATCGTCACCTTGAAAAAGAAGTTGGCGGAGCTGGAGCGCGACATGGTCAAGGCCGAGAGCGACTGGATCGCCGCGCAGGACGCGCTGGAGCAGGCGGAAGCGGTCGCTTAGAGTCCGCAGCTCCCGATCGCGTGGGCTCTGCCGTTTCGGCTATTTTCCATCAAGCTAAGGCATCATAGTCTATATACGACGGCTTGAAGCCAGCGCCGCACGAGGGCGTGGCGCTGGCGTGGCGAAGTTTGTGCCGTTGCCTGGGGGAGGACGATCGATGAGGGGCATTACGGCGCGGATCGCAGCGACGATTCTCGCCATCCTCGTCCTGGCCGGGGTGCTGCAGACCGTCCTGACCATTTCCAAATTCGACACGGCCTTCGTCAATCTGCTGCAGTCACGCTTGTCGGTTGCCGTCCTCGATATCCGCGACACTGTGCAGACGAGCCTCAATCTCGGCTTGCCGCTCAATGCCCTGGTCAACACCCAGGACGTACTGGACAAGGAACGCGCGCAGGACGGCTACATCCTCTCCATCTTGGTCGCCGACCGCGCCGGCCGGCGGCTGTTCGACACCGACACAGCGCGGATCGGCGAAACCATACCCATCGCATGGATCCAGCGCGGCGCCGCAGCCGGCGAGCGTGGCTGGGTGCTGCGCGACGCGGATGGCTTCGTCGTTGGCGCACCTTTGATCAACAGTCTGGGCGAGCGGGTCGGCGGCATCGTTCTGCGCTACGACCACAGCGCCTACGACACGGCTTTCAACGCCGTGCTAAAGCGCTTGGCGATCACGGTGGCGGCGATCATCGCGGCGGGCGCGCTTCTCGTCAGCATTGCCGTCGTTTGGCTGTTCCGGCCGTTGCGCCATCGGCTGCAGGAACTGGATGCGGCCCTGCGCGACGAGCAAGGCGGGGCGAAAACCATCGGCGGCCATGACGACGCTTTGCTGGCTGGCCATCTCGCGCCGTTGCATCGCGCCTTGGCGGATGTGCAGACCCGCATCGCCCATGCGGCGGACCTGCTGGCGGCCGCGCGCCGCGACAATAACGGCCGCGCGCCATGAGCATGAAGGCGAATATGCAAGGCGCTGGCGGCCTGACATCGAACCGCTTCATTCGGCGCCTGTTCCTGGTCTGCATCCTGCTGATCTTGCTCGGTACGCTGGTCCAATCGGTCTTTTCCCTGCGCATCTTCGAGGCCGAACTGGGCCCGGCGATGGAGGGAAAGGCGCAGGCGATCGGCCGCGTCGTGGCGCGCGAAATTGATCGCGCCGTTGCCCTCGAATTGCCGTTCGAGCGGTTGCGCGGCATGAATGAGGTCCTGATCGCCAGCCGGACCGGACATCCGGAAATTTCCCACATCGTCGTGAATGATGCGACGGGCAAGCCGCTGTATGGCGATGCCGAGGGCTTGCGCCGTGCCGCGCAAGGCGGCCGGGAGATCTCCGTGCCGCTGCAACTGCCGAACGGCGCGGCCTATGGCGAGGTGCGCGTCGGCATCGACGAGCGCTATGTCCGCAGCCTGCTTGGCGATGTCGCCATCGATATCGGCACGGTGCTGATTGTCACCTTGCTAGTGACCTTCGAGGTTTTGGTGATTTTGGCGGCCCTCGGCATCGTGCTGCCGATCCGCGCCCTTGAAAATCTGATGCGTGACTATGAAAGCGGCCGTTTCGACCGCCATCTGAACATGCGCGGCGGCGACGAGTTGGCGCGGTTGGGGCGCCGGCTTGACGAATTGGGCAGCCGGGTCACGGCTGCCTATGCGGCCTTGCGCGCCGATTACGAAGCTTGGCATGACGACTTGCGCCATCATTCGTCCTGGAAAGCGGCCGAGGACGCGCTGCGCGATGTGGTGGCACGTTTCAGTTTGGTGCTGCCCAAAAGCCGCCAAAGGCTGCGGCTTGCCGATTTCGCTCATATCCGCGCGCCCTTGACCGTTTTCATCCTGTCGGAGGAATTGTCGCGCTCCTTCCTGCCGATCTTCATTCACGACATCGGCGGCCCGCTTTTCGGCCTATCCGCTGAAATCGTCAATTCCCTGCCGCTGTCGTTCTACATGCTGATGACGGCGGCCTTCACGCCGTTCGCCGGCACCCTGGTCGATAAGCTGGGCGCACGTCGCATCTTTCTGCTCGGCTGCATCCCGGGCGTGCTCGGCATGCTCGGGACCGCCTTCGCCCAGGGCGTGCTCGATCTGCTGCTGTGGCGCGGCCTCGCGGCGATCGGCTACGCCACCTCGACGATTGCCGCGCAAGGCTATCTGACGCGCGTGGCGAGCGGCGACAAGCGCGTGCAGGGCATGGCGATCTATGTCGGCGCGGTGATGTTGGCCGCCATCTGCGGCACGGCGATCGGCGGCATCATCGCCGAGCAGATCGGCTTTCGCGCGACCTTCTTGGTCTCGGCGGGCGTTGCCGCATTTGCCGCGCTTCTCGCCTATGTTCTGCTGTTCGACCCGCCGCGCGATAAATCTGGTCCGGCGGCGCCGCAACCGAGCCTGCGTGATATCGCCACGCTGCTCGGACGCCCGCTGTTCGGCATCCTCATGGTCGGCGTCGCCATGCCGGCCAAGGTCGTGCTTACCGGCTTTCTCTTCTATCTCATGCCGCTTTATCTCTCGGGTCTCGGCGATAGCCAATCGGACATCGGCCGCGCCATGACGGCCTATTTCATTGTCATGGCGGTCGGCACCAAGCTGGTGGCGATGATCGCCGACAGGGTCGGCAAGCGCCGCCGCTTCATCCTGCTCGGCGGCTTGGTGGCGGGCGCGGGCCCCTTGCTGCTCCTGGTCGATCAAGGCTTTCTGCCGGCCTTGCTCGCTGCCGTCGCCGTCGGCGTCGGCCATGCGCTCTCGACGTCGCCACTCATGGTGCTGGTCACCGAAGTCGCGGCGCGCGAGACGCCGAAGATCGGCGCCGCCACGGTGCTGAGCGTCTTCCGCGTGCTCGAGCGCGTCGGCAGCGTCATCGGGCCATTTTTCGCGGCGGCCTTGGCGGCGGCTTACGGCTATCCGACCGCGATGGCCGGAATGGGCGTCGTCGTGCTGGTGGGGACGGCGCTGTTCGTCGCCGCCTTCGCCTTTTATCGCGGCGCCGGCAAGGGGGCGGCGGCATGAGCGCCTATCGCCCGCTTTCGCGGCGCGCGTTGCTGGCGAGCCTCGGCGGCGTGGCGCTGCTCTCCGGCGCGCCGGGCGCCGGGGCGCAGGATCAAAGACCGTTCCGCATCTATATGGCGCTGTTTCGCGGCTTCGAAGACGCCGCCCAGGGGTTCCAGGATTACCTGATCGAACGCGGCCTTCCGGTCAGCTTCATCATGCGCAACATCGAGCAGGATTTGACGCGCGTGCCGGAGATGGTTGCCGAGATTCGGCGGTTGAAGCCCGATCTGGTGCTGACCTGGGGCACAGGTCTCACGGTCGCGCTCGTCGGCCCCCATGACGCGGTCGATCCGGCCAAGCACATCACCGAGTTTCCCGTGGTGTTCATGATCGTCTCGCAGCCATTGCAGGCCAAGGTCGTCGCGGACCTGGCCCATCCGGGGCGCAACGTCACCGGCGTCAACTATCTGATCCCTGAGGATGTGCAGCTCAATTTCGCCCGGCGTTATCTGCCGTTCCGCCGCCTCGGCATCGTCTACAATCCGGCCGAGCAGAACGCCCATATCACCGTCGCCGAATTGAAAAAGCTCGCCGCCTCCATGACGTTCGATCTGGTGGAAGCGCCGCTGCCGCTCGACGCTGCGGGCCGTCCGAACGCCGCCGACATTCCGGCCGCCATCGCCAAGCTCAAGTCGGCGGGCGTGGAGATGATCTATCAGGGGCCCGATTCGTTTCTCAACGAGTTGCGCAGGGACTTCACCGAAGCGGCGGTGGCACAGGGCCTGCCGGTGTTCGCCGCCGGCGAAGGGCCGGTGCGCACGGGCAGCGCCTTGATGGGCGTGGTCAATCGCTATCACACGGTCGGCCAGCTTGCGGCGCTGCGCGCCGAACAGATTCTGGTCGGCAAGCAAAAGCCCGGCGATATCGCCGTCGAGTTGCCGGAGCGATTCTCGGTGATCGTCAATATCCGCGTGGCGAAGGCGCTGGAGCTCTATCCGCCGATGCCGCTGCTGAAGTTCGCCGAAATCGTCCGCTAAAACTTAGGGAAACGGCGAGGGCGTGACGGGCGGGAAGGGCGCCGGCACCATCGACGGGTCGTAGGGCTGCGGCGGCGCGGCGAAATCGTTGCTCGGCGCAGGGGCGCCGAAGCCCGGCGTCGGCGCCGGGAAGCCGGTCTGGGCGGCCGGCTGCGGGCCGGGAAAGCCGGTCGGCTGGGTGGCATCCTGCGAGATGAAGGCCGGCGCGCCGGGCGCGACGGACGGCACCATGCCGGCGCCGGCTTGGGGGCCGCTTTCGGTCTGCGGCTTGAGGCAAACGCCGGTCTTGCCGTCGGGCATCTTGGCGTTGCAATAGTCGGTCTCGAATTCGGCGACGCTGGCGAGCTTGGCGTCGGTCAAGTCGGCATCCTTGAAGATCGCCTGGCGTAGGTTGGCGCCGAGCAGCGTGGTGCCGACCAGCTTGGCGCCGGTCAGGTTGGCTTCACGCAGCTGCGAATAATTGATCTTGGCGCCGCTGAGGTCCGCGCCGGCGAGATTGACGCGCAATAGATTGGTGCGCGACAGGTTGGCCCCGCGCAGATCGGCGTTGGCCAGATTGGCGCCTTCGAGATCGGCGGCGGTCAGGTCGGCGTTGCGCAACAGGGCGTAGCGCAGGTCGGCGCTGCGCATCTGGGCGTTGCTGGCGAAGGCGTCGGTGAGATTGGCGCGGCGCAGATTGGCCGTCACCAGGCGCGCATCGGTCAGTTCGGTTGCTTCCAGATTGGCTTCCGACAGCTGGGTGAAGCTGAGGTCGGCGCCGCGCAGCGTCGCGCCGTAGAGCGAGGCGCGCTCCATATTGGCTTTGGCGAGGATCGCACCCGTCATGTCGGCGCGGTCGAACTTGGCCAGCACCAGCGTCGCGCTTTCAAGGTTCGCGTTCGTCAGGTTGGTCTGCGCCAGATTGACGTTGAACATGTAGGAGCCGCGGAAATTGCCGCCGGCGAGGTTCAGGCCCGAAAAGATCTGATAGCGCAGGTCGCACATGACGCATTGGCGCTCTTTGACGACCTTGTCCGCAGCTTCCTGATAGTTGAACTGCGCGGCAGCGGGCCCCGCGGAAATGACCTGGGCCCCAGCGAGCAGCACAGCGGCGAATGAGGTTGCAACCAAGGGGTGAAATGCGGTCATGGCGTCAACCTATCAGAAATAAAGGAAGTCGAGCGCCGTTTTCAGGCGGTTGGAAAACGACTCCTGGTCTTGCCAGCGTTCCAACGACACATCGCCGGTGCGGAATTCGCGATAGAGGCTGTTGGACTGCATATGGTGGAATACCGAGGCCCAGTTCGGATAGGGCGTGAACCAGTCGGCGAAGCGGGCGCGAAGTTCGGCCATCGCCTCGTCGGCCTTGGCGTCGCCGGTCGAGGGCGCGACACCGCCGGCCTTGTAGACATATTGCGGCAGGCGCGGCGTCAGCAGGATCAGCACCGAGCGTTGGAAGTCGCGCGTCGTGCGGTTGGAGAACAGGTACTGCACGAGCGGAATTTCCTGCAGGCCGGGCACGCCGTCACGGTTGCGGCCAGTTTCTTTTCGCTGAGGCCCGAGAGGATCAGCGTCTCGCCGAAATTCATCACCACGTTGGCGTTGACGGTGGTCTTCGTGGTTTCGAGCCTGAAGTCGAACGAGCTGATGGAGCTGCTCGGCGCGCGC
>LNFM01012675.1_pt1 | contig 10993 bp, 8 predicted proteins | sample 596031 | NCBI WGS metagenome assembly LNFM01 (sample SAMN04254537, study PRJNA301005) | activated carbon metagenome | isolation source: dual media filters at the Ann Arbor, Michigan drinking water treatment plant | place: USA: Ann Arbor | reverse complement strand
GCGCCTTTCTTTACAGAGAACACAGAATAACTGTGTAGCTTCAACCTATCCTGACCCATTCAAGCAAAGGCGCTGCTACCGAACACAGAATTTTCATTATGGGTGAGTTGAGCGATATTGCGCAAAGGCTTCTCAAAATCGCACGCAACAAAGTGTTGTTTTGCAGGTATCGCCCAGCAACACCGTTTCAACCAATCTCATATCTATATTGTTTTAGCCGCCGCGGCGCCAGTGCGGTGAAACCCTGATGAACCGCACCATGTACGACTACATCGTCTGCGGCGCCGGCACGGCCGGCTGCTTGCTGGCCAACCGACTCAGCGCCGATCCCACCCAGCGTGTCCTGCTGATCGAGGCGGGTGGCAAGGACGACTACGCCTGGATCCACATCCCCGTGGGCTACCTGCGCTGTATCGGCAACCCGCGAACTGACTGGCTGTTCCAGACCGAGCCCGAGGCCGGACTGGGCGGGCGCCGCCTGCGCTATCCGCGCGGCAAGGTGCTGGGTGGTTGCAGCAGCATCAACGGCATGATCTACATGCGCGGCCAGGCACGGGACTACGACGCGTGGGGCATGGGCGACGGGTTCGGGGAAAACCCAGGCTGGAGCTGGGCGGAGTGCCTGCCGCATTTCCTGAAGCACGAGGACTTCCACCGGGGCGCCGATGCGTTCCACGCAGCGCCCGGTTGGGACGAAAAGGGCCAGCGCTCGGGCGGCGAATGGCGGGTCGAACGGCAGCGTCTTCGCTGGCCGGTGCTCGAGGCCTTCGCCGAGGCGGCGCGCCAGGCTGGCATCCCGGCCACGACCGACTTCAACCGCGGCGACAACGAGGGTGTCGGCTACTTCGACGTGAATCAACGCCATGGTTTGCGCTGGAACACCGCCAAGGGTTTTCTGCGTCCGGTGCTGGACCGGGACAATTTGCAGGTCTGGACAGGTGCGCACATCGCGCGGGTCCTGCTGGAGCCGGCGTCAGACGGTGGGAATGCGGCTGGCCCGCTGCGCGCCGTCGGGGTCGAGGTGCTGCCGCGAGACAGCCAGGGTCACGCCCACCAGGGCGAACCGATCCAGGTCCGCGCCGCCCGCGAAGTGATTCTATGCACTGGCGCGATCGGCACGCCTCAGTTGCTGAACCTATCGGGCATCGGTGCGGCAGCCGCATTGCATGGCCTTGGTATCGCGCCTCGGCACGAGCTGCCGGGCGTTGGCAAGAACCTGCAAGATCACCTGCAACTGCGCTCGGTGTACGCGGTCGAGGGTGTGTCCACGCTGAACACGCGATCGCGGTCGTTGTGGGGGAAGGCTCAGATGGCGATCGAGTTCGCCTTGCGACGCTCCGGGCCGCTCAGCATGGCGCCTTCGCAGCTCGGTGCCTTCACCCGCAGCGACCCGGATCAGCCGCACCCGAATCTGGAGTACCACGTGCAGCCACTGTCGCTCGATGCGTTCGGCGAGCCGCTGCACACTTTCGACGCGATCACTGCCAGCGTGTGTCACCTGAACCCGACCAGCCGCGGCTCAGTGTCCTTGCACAGCCCGCTGCCCACCGAGGCCCCGCGCATCGCCCCGAACTACCTCAGCACCGAGCCAGACCGCCAGGTGGCGGCTGACGCATTGCGGGTGACGCGGCGCATCGTCGCCCAGCAGGCGCTCGCGGCCTATCGCCCGCGCGAGGTCCAGCCCGGGAGCCAATTTCAGACCGATGAAGAACTGAGTCGCCTGGCGAGCGAGATCGGAACCACCATCTTCCATCCGGTGGGCACCGCCAAGATGGGCCCCGCCCGCGACCCGCGCGCGGTGGTGGACGCGCAGCTGCGGGTGCACGGTGTTGCAGGGCTGCGCATCGCCGACGCGAGCGTGATGCCGACAATCACCAGCGGCAATACCGCGGCACCCACACTGATGATTGCCGAGCGTGCCGCACAGTGGATTGCGCAAGCCGCACAGCGCGACTGAGCGCGCTGCAATTCACGACAAGAGCTGTTTGCGAGCGCGGTGCAAGCGCACGAACAGGTTGTCCTCGCTGATCGAGAGCGTGCGACAGACGGTGTCGGTCGGCTGGTCCTGCAACACCCGCAGTTGCATCACGTCGCGAAGGCCGGCCGGCAGTGCATCGATGCGCGCCAACGTCAGGGCCAGGAATTCGCGCTGCTCGGCCAGTTCGTCAGGCCGCGGCTGTGGGCACTCGAAGGCCATCGCACCATGCGCCAGGCTTTCGCCGTCGTCGCCAGTGCAGTCGCTGTCGTCAAGACTGTCGTAGCCGGCGCGCTGGCGCACCAGATCGACGATCTTGTGCTTCAGGATGCCGGTCAGCCACGAACGCAGCGCCGAACGGCCGGCGAACAGCGCGCGGCCGGACAACACCGCTTCGAAGACATCGTGCACGACGTCTTCGGCCAGCATCGGATCGTGCAGCTTGCGCTGCGCGAAGCGCACCAGGTGGCTGCGGTGGGCCACCAGGTCGGTCCATGCCACCGGGGTCGGCACATACGGAGCCCGATCGAATGAAAGCGCGGCGGGGGAAGTAGCAGTGGGGGCGAGGGTGGCTTGCATGGTGGGCTCCGGATCGGTGAAGTCGATGGCGTGACTGTGGCCATCGCGCCTCGCGCCTTCCTCGCCGAACCTCACAGCCACCTAACATTTGCGGCGTAAGAGACGGATGTGCCGCGCGACAATGCCCCCATGCCCGCCCAGATCCTCGTTGCCGAAGACCAGACCGACATCCGTGACCTGCTGGTGATGAACCTGCAGCAGGCAGGCTACGAGGTCACGGCGGTGGCCGATGGCGTGGCGGCGCTGGCCAGCCAGAACGAGCTCTCCAGCGACCTGCTGATCCTCGACCTGATGATGCCGGGCATGGACGGCCTGGAGGTCTGCAAGGCGCTGCGCGCCCGCGGGCGCAGTACCCCCATCCTGATGCTGACGGCCAAGTCCACCGAGCTCGACCGCGTGCTGGGCCTTGAACTTGGCGCCGACGACTACCTGACCAAGCCGTTCTCGCTGGCCGAACTGCTGGCCCGCGTGAAGGCGCTGCTGCGCCGCGCCGAGATGCTGCGTGCGGCGCAGTCTGGCAGCGGTGCCAGCGGCCCGACCAGCGCCAGCACGCTGCGCAACGGCGATCTGGAGATCCTGCCGGTCAAGCGCCAGGTGCGATTCCGCCAGAAGCTGCTCGACTTCACGGCGCTCGAATTCGACCTGCTGCTGTACTTTGCCCAGCACCCGGGCCATGTGTTCTCGCGCGGCCAGTTGCTGAACGCGGTGTGGGGCTACACGCACGACGGCTACGAGCACACCGTCACGACACACATCAACCGGCTGCGCGCCAAGCTCGAAGCCGACCCGATGCGACCGCAGTTGATCCTGACGGTGCGCGGCGCCGGCTACAAGATGCGCGAGGCCCCGCCATGACGGGGCTGGCCCGGTCGATCGCCACGTCGACATGAGCGTCCGCTTCAAGATCGCGCTGACGATCTTCATCACCGGTGCGCTGACGGCGCTGGGCGTCATCGCCACCGTGCTGTTTGCCTTTCAGCGCTTCGAGCACGAGACGACCTACCACCGCGCAAACGCCTTTCTGAAGCGGGTAGGCACCACCTACAACGGCATGCTCGACATGCAGCAGCGGCACCCGGAAGACTTCGCTGTCTTCCTGCGCAGCCTGCTGTTCTTCGAGCCTGACAGCCAGCTCTACCTGCTGCGCACCGACGGCTCGGTGATCGTCTCGACCAGCGCGAAGCCCCTGCCACCCGGCTACCGAGTGACGATGCAACCGCTGATGGACGCGATGGGGTCCACACCCATGCCCTACGTGATGGGCGAAGACCCCGAGCGACCCGGCGCCGACAATGGCGCGATCATTGCCGCGCTGCCTCTGACCAGCGCGGTCATCCGACCAGACCAACCGATCGCCGGCTATCTGTACCTGGTGTGCCAGAAGCCGATCGCGTCCGAGGGTCGGCTGGAGGCGTTCCGCAGCACATTCGCCCGGCCTGCGCTGGCGTCCATTCTCGCGGTCGTGGTGCTGGCCACGCTGCTCACCGCCTGGATCACGGCCACGGTCACCCGCCCGTTGCGCAGGTTGACCGACGCTGTGGCCGCTGTCGAGCGCGAAGGCCTGACGGCTGTCGCGGCCGATGTCGCGCTGACGCGAACACCAGACAGCTTCGACCTCTACACATCGCGCGACGAATTCGGTCAGCTGGCCAGTGGCTTTCGCGCGATGCTGATGACGTTGCGGGCTCAGTGGGAAGCACTGCGTCGCCTCGATCATTTCCGCCGCGAAGGCGTCAGCAACCTCTCGCACGACCTGCGCTCGCCGTTGACTGCCACTGCCGCCTGCCTGGAAACCCTCGATACGCGGTGGGCTGCCGATCCAGCGCGATACCCGAACCAGGCAGCCGACCGGCAGTTGGTCGAAGTCGCCCTGCGCAATACCCGCAATGCCGCGCGTCTGGTGCAGTCACTGGGCGATCTGGCGCAGCTCGATGAGCCCGAATTCAAGCTGCACACCGAATTGCTCGACGCCGCTGAACTGCTCGACGACATTGCGGTGCGCTTTGCCGCACGCGCCGAACAGCAGCGCGTCGAACTGATCGCCGAACCCGCCGCCGGAGACCAGCCCACCTTTGTGGCCATCGACATCGAACTGTTCGAGCGTGCGGTGGCCAATCTGGTCGACAACGCGCTGAAGTTCTGCCCGCCGGGCGGGCGCATCACGCTGGCCGCACGCGGGCGCACTGATCCAACTCCGCACGGCGGCAGCGGGCCTGCTCGACGGCTTGTCGAAGTCCGCGTGAGCGACAGCGGGCCCGGCATCCCCGCAGCAGATCTGGCCCACCTGTTCGATCGCTTCTACCAAAGTCGCCAGAGCGTGGAGCCCGCCTCGTCGGAGGGCGGCAAGGGCCTGGGCCTGGCCATCGTCAAACGCATCGCCGAGTTGCACGGCGGCAGCGTGTCGGTGGACAGCGAGCTGGGTCACGGCACCACCGTCACGCTCAGCCTGCCCGCAGGCTGAGCCGCGGCGCATCAGCCCATCGTGGCTCTCACGCCACAGCGCAGGGAAACTCCCAAGGCCATGCGATGGACGCCTCCCTAGAGTTGCGGTCTTCGAAGGGGCGGCGCTTTGGCGAGCCCCTGATTCGGGGGGACGAGGAGACACTACGAACGGATGCAGGCGCATGGCCTGACAGACGCACCGACAGCGCCGCACCATCGGCCCATGTCAAAATCGAAAAGCGCCGGTACTCCCGGCGCTTTTTCGTTTCCTGATGCTTGAGACCACGCTGCTGATCCTCGCCTCGCTGTTCGCGGGGTTCGTCGATGCGATCGTTGGCGGCGGCGGCCTGGTGCTGGTGCCCGCGTTGTTCGCCGCCTATCCGAGCGCCGCACCCGCCACGCTGTTCGGTACCAACAAGGGGGCGGCCGTCTGGGGCACCGCCTGGGCCACGCTGCAGTACGCGCGCCGGGTGTCCTTGCCATGGGGTGCGCTGCTGCCGGCCGCTGCCGCAGCGCTGGCGGGCAGCTTCGCCGGCGCCTGGTCGGTAACGCTGATCGATGCGACCGGCCTGCGCCGCGCGCTGCCTTTCGTGCTGCTGGCCGTGTTGGTCTACACGCTGCTGCACAAGGACCTCGGGCGCACGCATGCACCACGGCACCAGGGACGCTCGCTGGCACTGCGGGCCAGCCTGATCGGCGCCGTGGTCGGCTTCTACGATGGCTTTTTCGGCCCGGGCACCGGCAGCTTTTTCGTGTTCCTGTTCGTGCGCCTGCTGGGTTTTGACTTCCTCCATGCCAGCGCCAGCGCCAAGCTGCTGAACACCGCGACCAACCTGGCTGCGCTGCTGCTGTTCGGCATCACAGGCCACGTGTGGTGGCCGCTCGCCGCCATGATGGCCGTTGGCAACGTCGTGGGCAGCCTGCTGGGTACGCAGCTCGCACTGAGCCGCGGCGCTGGATTCGTGCGCGGCGTCTTCGTCTGCGTCGTGGGTGCACTGATCGTCAAAACGGTCTGGGACGGCTACGCCGGCCTGTGACCATCGACGCTAAGACGCGCGCGAATTGCACCGTCTCGACCCCACTGTTTCGGGCTACGCCTCGCAGAGGGTTGCTTACGATGGTTCGACATCCATCTTGCCCGGACCCTCGCCATGCCCGTTGATCCCGAACTGCGCGCGCTGAACATCGACATCCCGGCCCAGCCGGAAGCGCTGGTCAAACTGTCGATGCTGCTCGCCGAAGAAGAGGTGAACCTGCAACAGATCAGCCTGCTGGTCGAATCCGACATGGCGCTGGCGTCTGCCGTGCTGAAGGCGGTGAACTCGTCGCTGTACGGGCTGTCGGGCCGGGTGCAAAGCGTGCATCAGGCCATCACTTACCTGGGCACCCGCGAGGTCGCAGCAGTCACCTTCGAGATGGGCCTGCGCGCCGTGTTTCCGGGGGCACCGGAGCTGGCGCCCGTGTGGGAACGTGCAGCGGTGCGCGGCTTGCTCATGGGACGCATCGGGCATGCCGTCGGCGTGGATCCGTGGGCGGCGCATTCGGCCGGCCTGTTCGAAGAGTGCGGCAAGGCCGTGCTGTTCCGCCACGCGCCGACCCGCTACAAGCCGCTGCTGGCCACCGCCGTCAGCGACGAGGAGCTGACCTTGCTCGAGCACCAGGAGTTCGGCGTGAGTCACGACGCACTGGGTGCCGCACTGTGCGAAAGCTGGGGCCTGGCGCCCGCCGCCGTGCACAGCGTGCGCTTTCATGTGATCGTCAATGCGACCTGGGAACTGCCCGTGCAAGTGCAGCGCCGTTCGATCTGTGCGCTGTCGGCTGTCGCCCATGCGCTGATGACCGATCCGCAAACCCTCGACGAGGTCACCAACGCCATTGCCCCACAAGCGCAGCTCGAACCCGAACTGGTGCTGCGCGGTGCGCGGCGCGTTCAGGCGCAGATCGAGCGCGCAGTCGCGCAAGTCGCGTGAGCCGCGTGCCTGACAAGAGTCACTGAGCATGGGCGCTTCCGATCGCTTCCTGTTCGGCGCTGGCACGCCCGGCGGTACCTCGCGGGTGCTGGCCGAGCCGACACCGGGTCGATCCCCGGTGCAGCCCGCGCTCGCCGTGCGTTCTTCGGCGGTGCTGCAACGCTGTCGAGGACCGGTCCAGCTGTCGCTGTTCGAAGGCCTCGATGCGCTTCCTCGCCCCGATGACGCTGAGCCCACCGAGCATCCAGCGTTGCTGATCGATCGCCGCGTTGGCGGGCGTCGGTCCACCGATTGACGGGTGGTTGATCAGACGGCCGGCGGGTACCCTCGCGCGGATCAGGCGGCCGCTCGGTAACCTCGCGGAATGGCCCCGATCAGTCGCTTCGTGTAGTCCTGCTGCGGCGCGTCGAGAATCTGCGCCACGCTCGCCTGCTCGACCACCTCACCGTCCTTCATCACCAGCACCTCGTCGGCCATGAAGCGCACGACCGCCAGGTCGTGACTGATGAACACATAGGCCAGCCCGAGTTCGTCCTGCAGGTCCTTGAGCAGATTCAGTACCTGCGCCTGCACGCTGACATCGAGCGCGCTGACGGCCTCGTCGAGCACCAGCACCTCGGGGCTCAAGGTCAGGCAGCGCGCAATCGCAATACGCTGGCGCTGGCCACCGGAAAACTCGTGCGGATACCGCGCCATCGACGAGTCATCGAGGCCGACCTTGTGCAGCATGGAGCGCGCTCGCGATTCGCGATCTGCCAGTCCACTGCCGATGCCATGGATGGCCATGGGCTCGACCAGCGTTTGGCCGATGGTGAAGCGGGGGTTCAGGCTGGCATAAGGGTTCTGAAACACCACCTGCAGGCGCCGCCGCATCGGCAGCAGCTGCGCCTTGCTCAGCGCCAGCAGATCCTCGCCGTCGAAACGCACCGCACCGCCCACTGGCCCGCCGCTGGCCTCGTGCAGGCGCAGCAGCGCCAGGCCCATCGTTGTCTTGCCTGAGCCCGATTCACCCACCACGCCCAGCGTGTGACCACGGCGCAGCTCGAAGCTGACGCCGCGACCTTCCCGGCCCACCGCCTTGAACTCACGTCGGCCGAACAATCCCTGCGGGATCCAGAAGCTCTTGGTCAGCGCGCGCACTTCGAGGATCACTGGTGCGCTGAGGTCCTTCGCGCGGGCAGGTGGTGCGCAGCGGAGGGCCGCACCGGTTTCGGTCGCCATGTGCTCGTCGATCACCGCCAAGCGCGATCCCGTGTTCGACAACGTCGGCCGGCACGCCAGCAACGCGCGGGTGTAGGCGTCCTGGGGGTTGGCGAAGATGTCAGCCACCGGGCCGCGCTCACGCACCATGCCCTGGCGCATCACGACGACCTCGTCTGCGATCTCTCCGACCACCCCGAGGTCGTGGCTGATGAACAGCATGCTCATGCGATGCCGCGCCTTGACAGCCGCGAGCAGTTCCATGATCTGGCGCTGGATCGTCACGTCGAGGGCCGTGGTCGGTTCGTCGGCAATGAGCAACTTCGGCTCACACGACAGTGCCATCGCGATCATCACCCGCTGTTGCTGGCCGCCGGACAGCTCGTGCGGGTAGGCCCCGAGCCGCCGCTTCGGCTCGGGCAGGCCGACCTCGGCGAGCAGCGCTTCGGCACGCACCATGGCCTGCCGTGCGCTCAGGCCCAGGTGTTTCATCAGCGGCTCGCACAGCTGCACGCCGACGGTGAACACTGGGTTCAGAGAGGACATCGGGTCCTGAAACACGCAAGCGATGTCCTTGCCGCGCAGCGCCTGCAACTCCTGCCGTGTCGCCGAGAGCAGATCACGGCCCTGGAAGCGGATCAGCCCCTGGCGCTCGGCGTTGTCAGGGAGCAGGTTCAGGATTGCCATCGCGGTGACGCTCTTGCCCGAGCCAGACTCGCCCACCAGCGCCACGGTGGTGTTCTCGGGGATATCAAAACTGATGCCCCGCGCTTGTCCGCCCACGTCGCGGCCCACCGCCTGAGTGCGCTGCACCACCCCGCCCTGCTTGCCGGTGCGAAACGACACCCGCAGATCCTGCAAGCTCAACAGCACTGGTGATGTCGGCGTCATTCCAGGCCCCGCAACTTGGGATCGAGCGCGTCGCGCAGCGCATCGGTGAACAGCGAGAACGCGGTGACGAACACCGCCATGAACACCGTCGCGGTGGCGAGCTGCCACCAATGGCCAAGCAGCAGCTCGACCTGCGATTCAGCGAGCATCGTGCCCCACGACACCTGGTCGATCGACACGCCGAGGCCGAGGTAGCTCAAGATCACCTCGGCCTTGATGAAGCCCACCGTCAGGATCGACAGCTGCACCAGCACGACGTGGCTGACATTGGGCAGGATGTGCCGGAACATCCGCGAGGACAGGCTGGCACCGATCGCCTCGGCGGCCCGCACGTAGTCGCGCACCGCATGCTTGAGAAACTCCGCGCGCACCAGCCGGTAGATGCCGGTCCAGCCGGTCAGCCCGAGGATCAGCACCACCGTGGTGGTGCCGCGGCCGGACACGGCGGCAAAAGCGAAGATCAGCAAGATGCCGGGGATGGAGGTGAACACGTTGTAGACCCATTCCAGCAGGTCTCCGATGCGCCCCCCCAGAAAGCCACTGAGCGCGCCCAGCGCGGTGCCGATCGCGGTGGCCAGCAGAGCGGCCAGCACGCCGACGAAGATCGAGATCTCGGCGCCCTTGATCGCCTTGGCCAGCACGTCGCGGCCGAGCCGGTCGCCGCCCAAGGGCAGCGTGTTGGCGGGCACCTCTTCGCTGACCTTCAGCTTCGCGGCCAATTCAGCCCATTCGGAATAGCGTGGCGCCAGAGGATCGACGGCAGAAATATCCACCGGCGGGCCCTTGCCCTCCTCGATCAAGGCCACGGCAGACGGCGGCGTGGGGCCGAGGAAAGTGGGATTGGCATACGGCACACCCACCTCGCGCTGCCATTGGCTGGCGATCAGGCCCAGGGCCGACAGCGCGATCAGCACCAGAAATGCGATCACGATCGCGAGCGACATCAGCCCGACGCGGTCGCTGCGAAACCGCCGCCACGCCAGCGACCACACGCCATCGGCGCGGTCTGCAGCTCGCGGCATCGTCGACGACGGCAGCACCGCACTCATTTCAGCACCACCCGCGGATCGGCGAGCTTGTAGAGCACATCGGTCAGCACATTGATCAGCATCGTGATCGCCGCCAGGTACACCGTGACCGCCTGGATCACCGGGTAGTCGCTGCGGTTGACTGCCAAAAACACCTCACGCCCGAGGCCGGGAATCGAGAAGAACACCTCGATCAGGAACGAGCCCACGAAAATGCCTGGCAAGCTGGTGCCGATGCTGGTCAGGATCGGGATCATGGCGTTGCGCAGCACATGGCGCAGCAGGATCACCCGCTCGGTCAAGCCCTTGGCGCGCGCCGTGCGCACATAGTCTTGCTCGATCTCGTCGAGAAAGAAGCTGCGGTAGAGCCGTGTCTGCGGCGCCAGGCTGACCGCCACCGCCAGCAGCACCGGCAGCGGCGCGTACTCGATCAGGTTGAACCACACCGAGTCGCTCCAGCCCTGCACGGGAAACCAGCCCAGCTTGAAGCCGAACAGCCACTGGCCGACCAGCACATACACCAGGAACGAGATCGACAGCGCCACGGTGGTGAGCACCATCACCGCCCGGTCGGTCAGCGACCCGCGCACCACAGCGACCGCCAGCGCCAGCGGAATGGCCAACAGCACTTCGAGCACCAGGATCGGCACCATCACCGTCAGCGTGTTGGGCAGGCGGTCAAGGAACAACTCCGCCACCGACTCGCTGGTCGCCCAGCTGCGGCCCCAGTCGAAGGTGAGGACCTGTTTGAAGAAGATCCAGAGCTGAATCCACCACGGCTGGTCCAGGCCCAGCTGCTGGCGGATCGCAGCGATCTGGTCGGGCTTGGCGATCTGGCCCGCCAGAATCTCCGCCGGGTCACCCCCAAAAAACTTGAACAACACGAACACCAGCAGGATCACACCGGC
>LNFM01012674.1_pt1 | contig 10993 bp, 9 predicted proteins | sample 596031 | NCBI WGS metagenome assembly LNFM01 (sample SAMN04254537, study PRJNA301005) | activated carbon metagenome | isolation source: dual media filters at the Ann Arbor, Michigan drinking water treatment plant | place: USA: Ann Arbor | reverse complement strand
GCCACCGGCGACGCAGAGCGTCGCCGCCTGAGCCGTCACCGGTCAAGCCGAAAGTGAAACCGGCGCCGTAGTCCGCAACCCCCGCTTACGCTCAATTGGACTATCCCATGTAGGAACTCGGGATCGATTCCGAACTGTGCTATCTCCCTCGATCTGGTGTTATGCGTCTCGAAGAGAGCATGGTCAGGGTGTTGCCTGTTAGTGCAGGGCAGATAGAAGGATTGAATTCCTGTTCTGCATGATCTATCCAATCCAGCTGATTGTTCACCCAATCCTGATCTTGCCAACCTTGCACACAAGTAATCGTAGACGGCATGGTGCTGTTCAATGCATGTAGCTGGCTTCGTGTAGAAGATGATCACTCGAAAACGATTTGGCTGCTCTGGTGACCTGGAGAACGAATTGCAGATCGCAAAGCTAAGTCTATCATGGATGGGTGCCTTCTCACCGAATAACCGACTGAACTCGTCTGGTGATAGGTTGCCATTATCGAAATCCAGAACCATGAATGATGACTTGTTGAAGTTATTCTGACGTCGTAATCCATCTTCACCCGGAGCGAGAACGAAGTTCGTGGGATTGAACATATAGGTTCGTTCCTTTTCCTCCAAATGTGTCTTACCGGCAATCCTGAGATTTGCTATGAAGTCGCCAATGGACATCGTGTCTTCGACGAACACGTCTGGGCTCTTGTCATATTTGCACTCATGAAAGGTCACGCTGACCTCTGAATTCCAGTTCCCGGAATGAGTACCATTTCCTTTATAGCTATAAGGATTTGGTAACCGTTCACGGTCAAGAATATCCCTGTAAGCTTGATGGAACTTCATTCTGTGGTTCTTCTGTGATTGGGTCAAAGGTGACTCATGTTTCAGTATATTGGATGCAATTCTATTTATTTGCGTGACCCCCAGGAGTTGCCCAATCCGCTCTGCGGACCCTCGATCAGGAACCACGATGTCAACGATGTCTGAGGCATCTGGATTTCTCAAGCTGGTCCTCATGATTGCCTGATAATAAGTCTCGTGAGGAGTTGCCTTGGTCATCATCTCATTCGTGAATCCCAAGGCATTCATCATGCGACTATGGATTGGGTTCCGATTCAATGCTGCCGATAGATAGATGTTCGTGTAATGTGAGAATTCATTCAACCCATGGCAAATCACAGGCATCGTTTGGGCATTGGGAAGTGATGAGAGAACAGACTCTTTGTCATTGTTGTTGTGAACCCACAAGAAATCCTTCCCATCGAAGAACTTGCCCACGGTTTCGTCCATTACTTCAATCAGGTTCTGATCACCAACCGTAGTATTCTTCAATAGTTTGCTGAAGCGATCCTTTTCAATCAGGTAATGAATGCGAGCCCTGTTTGAGAAATCATGATGTTCATTCCTCAATAGGCCGGTGAGAACAGAGTGTTCCTCGATAGGATAGGATGCATGCTTATGCAGCCAATGATACAGTAATGAATCCTCGAAGTTGGCACCCATGATGATAGTGTTCTCGAAGACACTGGTCTTGAGTAGAGCAAGGAAACTGATTGTTGCTGCCTCTGGATCAGTTCCATCTTGCTCAAGGAACCGCTCCCAGGCTGCTGTTTCTACGTAGACGGTACGAGAGGGTGATACCAACCAGCCATAGAGTTCACGAAAGGGCTCGTCTGCATCGTCTTTGTGATCTTCCAACTCGTCTCGAAGTGCAGTTGGGTTCGATGCGCCAACCACGGACAAGCCATCTATGCTCGATGGATATACCTTGATCTTATCCGTGATGAACATCGAGTTCCTGGGGAGGGTCCACGACCTGAGGCTGTCTACCGCTGGGATTTCATCAATGATAATTGTCCAGTTCGAACGCCTATCGAAGTAGGGGAGATCGACGAAGGCATTCCATGTGACAAGTAGAATGAGGCCGTCTTCTGGCGCATTCCTAAGAGCAGTCATTATAGCGGAGCGAACAGAGCGCCTGCCTTGTTTGTGATCTCCGTCAATCACTATAGGCTTTAACCCAAGAGCCTGGAGCTTCTGCTTGACTTCCTCAATGAGCTTAATCGTCGGAAGAACGACCATTACATTGCCTTCGTGTCGAAAATGGCTGTTAATTAAATGACATGCGTTTGTCGTTTTACCAATGCCGCAGGGGGCGGATACATAATTAATGTTATTCTTTTTTCTACGAATTAAATTAATAGGCATAATAATATCCTCAAGTGTTAATACTGATGTTGTGATTGTGATTTGTTGCATGTAACCGAAAATAGAAGCCCCCTTGCTAAATTGCGAGGGGCTTGGTGGTGCGTCCGTTTCGGTTAGCTTATTTATTGGTCCGAGTTAATGACGGACGACCTATGAATGAGTGTATTGTGATCTATGTTGTGGTGTGTTGCAATGGGAAAGTAAGGTATTCTTTTTATGTGAGCAGTTTTGCACGATCTGCGGTGCGCCCGATAGCGACATTGGTTGTCGTTGCCGTTGCTGTTGTGGCCAACCTTGTGGCGACGCATTGCAGCTATGCAGGGGCTCGGTAGTGAACTGCGTTTTTTGTTTTGGTTGTCTCTTGTCGAGCATAAACTAGAGTGCAGAAAAGAAGGCGAGTTACCGCCCTCTAGTCTGCTGTTTGTGTCGGATAGGGCTACCTGTTTCCCGGCACACCGTTTCTTGCTATTTCGATTACCTCTTCAAGAATCCAGCAGGATACTCTCGGGCTGATCTTTATAGGTTTTGGATAGATTCCTTTTTTGATTCCATCCCACCATGTTGACTTGGAAATAGGTAGAAGTTCCAAAACTTGTTTAAGTCTAATAAGTTTAATATCATTCATAAAAAAATATTCCTTCTTGTTCGTTATTGCTTGCCCGACCTCCTGTGCTGCTGGCTGTGATGCTTGCTATACCGCTGGTCGATTGAAGCAATATTAACCTAGTCTTGCGACGGCTTCAAAGGCAAAGTGGCTATTTCTGAGGAATATCGGCCTGCGGCGCAGAACCACTGACGTAGCCGGCCCAAGCCTGCATTAGTTCCCGACGCTTCTGAAGAAAATCGCCCCGCCGATATGCCGCTTCAACCTTGCTCTTTATAGTATGAGCAAGCGCTCGTTCTGCTACATCGGAGGAGAAGTCGGTCTCTTCATCCACCCACGTCCTGAAGGCGGATCGAAAGCCATGCACCGTCTCATTCCTGCCAAGACGCTTCAGCGCCATTAGGAATGTCATGTTGCTAATTGGCTTGTCCGCCTTGCTTCCTGGGAACATGTAGACGCTGTCGCCGGCAAGCGCTCTCAACGAGGTCAACAGTTCGATGCAACGAGAGGATAACGGGACGACGTGAGGTTCTGGCACCTTCTTCTTCAACTGTCTCTCAGCGGGGATCGTCCAGGTCTTCTCTTGCCAGTTGACCTCGCTCCATTTGCCACCCTGAACCTCGTTGGTTCTAAGCGCTGTGAGGATTATGAGTTCGAGCCCAAGCTTGATCGCATCAGAGCCGGAGGCATGAGATAGGGAGCGGACGAATGCTGGTATCTGTTGATACGGAACCGCCGCATGGCGACCGCTGGCAGCCGATTGCCGAGGTAGAACCTCTTGAACCGTGGCAGCCACGTTGTCGCCCGTGATGTGGCCATGGGCTTTGGCCCAATCGATCACCTTGACGATGCGCTGCTTCAGCCTGCTGGCGGTCTCTGGCTTGGTCAACCAGATCGTCTGAAGGATCGCCAGGATGTCGGTCGTTCTGATGGTGTTCACCGGCCGGTCGCCGATCTCCGGGTAGGCGTAGGTCCGAAGGGTCTGAATCCACTGTGCCGCATGCTTGGCGTTCCTATACGTCGGCAAGCGTTCCCGATGAACCTTCTCAGCAGCCTCTTTGAACGTTGGCACACGTATGGTTGCGGCTCGTCGGGCTGCAACGGGATCGAGCCCCTGGCGAGCCAATCTCTTTGCTGCCAGGGCGTGCTCTCGTGCATCGGCCAATGTCACGACTTGAGCCGAGCCGAGTCCCATATCGGTTCTGGCGCCACCCTTCACAGTGAGGCGAACGATCCATCGTTTAGCAAAAGACGGCTCTACGACCAGATAGAGTCCGTTGCCATCGCAATGGCGGCCGACCCTCTTCGTTGACCTGACAAAGACAGCAGTCAGCTTGTTGCTTGGATGACGGCCGGCTTTCGGCATAGGTTCCCCCATCTCATCCCACAAAACCTACCACAATTTGGTGCGGATGTTGGCGGATCGCAAGGGGCCGCTTTGGTCGAGATGGACAACGGGTAAGATGTAATACATTGAAATAATAGAGTTATATCGTGTCCTGCTGGACTGCTTGGACTATCCTGGATTTACGTGTTAGGCGGTCACTCTCTCCGCCAGAATACCTACGCCCCGAGACGATGTGATCGTTCGTGGCGGAGGAGGCATTGATGGGCTCCGCCGACGCGGTGCTGTGCTTCTGGTGACGTGGTGGGTGACGCCGTCAGCGGCGAGCTTGCCGCTCTCGACGATCCAATCGCCAATGGGCTTAGGCGCGGAGGGGGGCTTTGCCGACTGCTGTTCGTGGAGGCAGCCCTACCGGGTAGCGAATTTTGCCATCTTCTTACCCGAGGCCTTTCTCGGCGATTATCGGGTGGCGGATTCAGGCGTCGCTGGTGCAGGGATCGCCTGCCAGTTCGTCACTCCGAAAACCAGTCGGCGCAGCGCACGGGGAGTGTGGCTCCCCATGGCATGATGGGGACGGTGGAGGTGGAGTTCTTGGGGCTGCCCTCGATCAGCTTGTCGCTGTAGACGACATAGACGAGGACGTTGCGCTTGGCGTCGCAACCGCGGACGATGCGCATGCGCTTGAACAGGAGCGACCGGCGCTGGCGGAAGGCCTCGCCGCCCTGCTCGAGCTTGCGCTTGAACGAGATGGGGCCGATCTGGCGGCAGGCGAGCGAGATGTCGGACAACTCCTCGGAAAGGCCGAGCCAGCCTGTCCAGCCGCCCTTCTCAGGCACTGTAAAATGGCAGGCGACGCCTTCGATCTCGGGATCGTCGATGGCATAGGCCGCGAGCTTGTGGTCGGGAGACAGGAACTTCCAGACGGTCGATTTGCGAAAGATGAGATCCGGCTCGTCGGCAGCCGTGGCAGGCCGACTGGCCGCGATGGCCGCCGATGCCGCCAGGCATCCGGCAATGATGAGATACTTCACGGCGCGCGACATCCACCCCACGTCCTCTGCTGCGGCTCGAGAACAACTCCGGCTTGCAGGGAAATGTTCCCTGGCCCGCGCCAACGGTCCCTGCGCATCAAAGCTCGTGCGTGCCCCTCTATCGGGGCGACCCGCATGCCACCTATGATAGGCGTTGAATAGGCATTGATGCAGGGAGCGCGCGAATGGATCTCAAGCTGATCGACGTCAAGGTGTTGGACGGGGTTGCCGTCGTCACGATGAACAATCCGCCGGTCAACGCGCAGAACGCCGAATTCAACACCGAGATGGCCTATGCCTTCGACATGATCTCTGACCGACGGGACGTGCGGGTGGCAGTCCTGACGGGAGCCGGAAAGGTGTTCTCGGCAGGTGCTGATCTCAAGGCGCGGCCGGATCGGTCCAAGGCGGGAGAGCGCTGGCAGCACAACCGGCGGGCGCGCGAGAGCTACCACGCCATCCGGGAGTGCCTGAAGCCGGTGGTGGCGGCGATCAACGGGCCGGCGCTCGGAGCGGGGCTGGCACTGGCCGCGTCGGCGGACATCCTGATCGCGGCCGAGGAGGCGGCGCTCGGTCTGCCGGAGATCGACGTCGGGCTGCTCGGTGGCGGAAAGCACACGCAGCGACTGTTCCCGCACTCGACGCTTCGGCGCATGATGTTGACGGGCTACCGGGTGTCGGGGGCGGAACTCTACCGTCTCGGTGTCGTGGAAGCCTGCGTGCCGAAGGCGGACTTGATGCCGCTCGCGATGAAGATTGCCGGCGAGATCGCCTCGAAGAGCCCGGCGGCGATCCGGCTTGCCAAGCGGACGCTGAATACGATCGAGGACATGACCCTCAGGGACGGCTACCGCTACGAGCAGTACATGACGACGGAACTCGGCGATCATCCGGATTCGGTCGAAGCGCGTACTGCGTTCCTCGAGAAGCGGAAGCCCCGTTACCAGGACTGAGAAGGATGCGGCCGGATGTCGGGTCGGCGTGACCGCAGGTCATGGCGCGCGGGGCGCAGTCTTATTGGCTGCGGACCGACGCGGGGCTACGCGCTCATTCCCGGTTTGCTCGCGACGCTGATCGTACTGCTCGGCTGCTCGTCTCCGGCCGATGCCGCGACCCGCTTCAAGCGCACGGGGGAGGCGACGCTCGGGGGGGCGGACGCGCTCGCGGGCGTGCGAGGGGCATGCGAGACCGACCGGCGCCACGTATGGGTCGACGTGGACGGACGAGGCGATTGCGTGGCGTTCTATCCGACCGAGAATCTCGAAGGGGCGCGCCAGGCCGTCTTCTTTTTCGAAGGGGACATTCCGCCGAGCTATCGCAACAACGGGCAGAAGCTGCAGAGCCACCTGGCGTCGCTCCGCCGCACGCTGGACATGCTCGCCAAAGCCTACAAGGTTCCCTACGTGCTCGTCGCGCGACCCGGCACGTTCGGCTCGACGGGGAGCCACGCGGATCGGCGGAAGGTGCGCGAGTACCTCGTCATGCGGGAGGCGGTCGATGCCATCCGGCGGGAATTCGGGCTGGAGCGGGTCTCGCTGGCTGGACAGTCCGGAGGAGCGACGATCGCGGGGGCCCTGCTGACGCTCGGTCTTGCCCATGTGAGCTGCGCAACACCGGCCTCGGGGGGCTTCGATCTCACCGCGATGCTGGACTGGCATGCCTCGCGGCAAGGGATCGTCGGCATCCATCGCGAGCACCCGGCCTCTCTCTCGGAGAGCTTCAACGTGATGGAGCGCATTGGCGGTGTGGGACTGGATCCCAGGCGCCGGATCTTCGTGATCGGCGATACGGCCGATAAAGTCACACCTTTCGCTCAGCAGAAGGGCTTTGCCCTGCGACTGAAAGCCGATGGTCACCATGCCGAGATGCTGGAAGCGAAAGGGAGTGGGGCCGAGCACCACGGGCTATCGTTCGCGTCGCTGAAGATCGCCGGGCTATGTGCGACGGGGGCGTCTGACGAAGAGATCCGGCGAGCCGCTACGCGCTGAAACGGCGACGGCCCAGGCTCGATCAAGCCTGGGCCGCCGGGGCCGTCGTATCGAGGCAGGTTACTCGCCGGTCAAATCATACGGAGAGCTGCCGGTGTCGGAGGCCGCACGGGGCGCCGAATCGCGCAGGGTGTCGAAGGCGGACCGCGGTGCGCTGTCGCGGAGGTCTTCGAAGGCCGAGCGCGGTGCGCTGTCCTTCAGGTCGTCGAAGACGGCGCGGGGGGCCGTCTGGCCGAGGTCGGTGAAATAGTTGTCGGAGACTCGGGCCTGAGCTGCGCCGGCAAGGAGGCCGAGGGCAACGAGGGTGGCTGCGATAGTCTTCATGGCATTGCTCCTAGATCATTCGTTCAATCCGCGGGCCGCGTTGATCGCGCCTCGCGGTGGGCGTCGTTGCGCCGTGTCCCCAATATGTTGCCTAGTGCCGACGATAGAAGGGCTCCTCTCGCCGCCGTGAAGAGTGTTGAAGGGCCAGTCGAATTCGCGCGGACGGGTATGCGTGGAGCGCATGGCGGTGGAGCAGCTATTCAGCCATTGCGGTCGCGTGGACCAGATAGCGAAGAGGGCCGGCCGTTCGGGCCTCGAAGGGCCAGCAGGTGGCGAGCACGAGATGAAAACCGGGCGCGTCGGGGTCCAGGCCCGAGGCGTCCCAAGCCGCGACCGAGGTATGGGTGACGCGGAACCGATGCGTCGCATTGTCAGCGCGGGTGATCTCGATCACATCGCCGGCTTGGACATCGCGAAGGAAGGCGAAGTGCGTGTCGCGATGGGCGGCGTAGACACTCGTGCCGGCGTCGCCCGGTTCGGGGGTGCGTGGAACGTGACCCGGACCGAAGGCGAGGGCTTGTCCGCTTGCGCCCGACAGAGCGATGACCGAAGCGCCGAGCCGCGGGACGGCGATACGGGCGACGGGCGTGGAATCGGCCCAGCTCCAGGGTTTCGTCGGGAACCCGGTCGCGAGGCTTGCCGAGAAGGCGCGTTCGAGCAGGAATTGGGCGAGCAGCGCCTTGGCGTGGATGTAGAGGCCCTGGCCGCAAAGGATCAGTCCGCCGGCGAGCAGCAGGGCCGCGAGAGCGATGCGCGCCGACGGGCGCCTGAAGCGAAGAGCGGTCATGTCGGGGCTCGCGCGGTCGAACGTGCGGGGCGCGGGGCCCCGCACCAGGATTGTCTCAATGCTTGGGAAGAGCGGTCGGGAGGCGACCGAGCGCTGCGAGCGTCAGGGCTCCGAGCAAGAGCGCGAGGCCGGCCAGCAATCGCAACTCGGCGTCGGTGGCTGTGGCAGGCAACGGCACCGGCTGGTTGACGCCCTGGGTTACGACGTGTGGCCGGGGGTGAGCCGGGAGCGCGGCAGCGAGCCGGGTTGCGGTAGGCATCAGCTTGCCTTCGGCGCGGGCGTCCTGCTGCGGGCCGGGTAGGCGGTCGGCACGGATCTCGCGTGGTTGCTGCAGGAGACGAGGCCCGAAGACTTTGTCGAAGTCCCATCCGGCAGGTAGGTTCAGCGGGATGTCCGAGCGCACGAGGGGCTGGCCCGGAGCGCGGCTCACCTCCTGATCGACGGCAACGAGGCTCGTCAGGCGGCTGACCAGCTCATGCTCGAGCGCCAAGGCCAGGATCGCCTTGTCGGCCTCGGCGGGTGTCAGAGTGCGCAAAGTCTTGGCGACCTCGGCGTCGGCGATCTTGCGTCGCGCCCAGAGCTTCGAGAGGCCCTTGCCTTCGGCGGCGTTGGCGAGGGCCAAGGTGACGATCCATGGCTGATCACCGATGGTGCCCTTGATCTCGAGCGTGCCGCCGGGGCGCGCCAGTTTTGCCGCGACGACGAGCGGCTCGCCTTTGTGCAGGTCGGGAAGCAGGCCGGGGGTGGCGTCGACGGCGTTGTCGCCAAAGGATGCAGCAAGGCCAGTGACGACCGGAGCCTCGAGCTTCTCGAACAGCGCGCGCATGCGCTCCTCGACCTCTGATACGGCGCCGATGTGGGTAAAGGTGCCACGGCCGAGCTCGGCGGCGCGGTTCATCAGGTAGCTGTTCGGTGCTGAGCCGATGCCGACCGTGAAGATGCGCGAGCGCCCGCGTTTGGCGGCGATGGACTCCAGCAGCTGGTGCTCGTTGCCGATGGCACCATCGGTCAGGAAGACGACCTGTCGGAGATGGCCAGAGTCGCTCCCGGCGTTGTCTACGAGCGCCGCCTCGAGTGCGGGGAGCATCTCGGTGCCGCCATTCGCCTGCAGCGCGCCGACGAAGGCCATGGCCCGCGCCATGTTGGACCGGTCGACCGAAACGGGCGCCGGGAACAGCATCTCCATGGTGTGGTTGAAGCGGATCACATTGAAGCGATCGCCTTGCTTCAAGCGCTGCAGCGCGAACGCGAGGCTCGCCTTGGCCTGGGCCATGGAGGTACCGCCCATGGAGCCCGAATTGTCGATGACGAGGATCATCTCGCGGGGGCGGCGCTCGGTGGTCTCGTTGGACAACAGCGGGGGCGTGACGAAGGCAAGCACGTACTCGGAGCCGGCGACCGTCTCCCGGAAAAGGCCGACGGCGGGCGCCTTGGAAGCCGCGGGCTTCCAGGTCAGCTCGAAGTCGCGGTCGGCAGGCACCGCGCCGGTGTCGAGGGTGACGACACGAGAGGTCTCGCCGGTCTCCTCGGTTTTCACCGCGTGATAGCGGCTCGTCACCTCGCCGAGCGGAAAGCCGGCGGCGAGGCGCACCCTGATCGTGACGGGGTTCGTTGGGGCTGCCTCACGGGGATCCAGATAGCCGGGCTCGATGCGGGCGCGATCCGGAACGGGATCGTCGACGGCGCTCCCCCAGCCGCCGGCGCCGAGTTCGACGGTCTGCACCAGGGGCTTCGGATTGTACCGCGGGGCGACAACGAGAGGCAGGCGCAGCGCGTACTCGGCGTCGGAGCGGCGGATGGGCTCCTGGTACTCGATCTGGACGACCACGGTCTCGCCCGGGCCGATATTGGCGACCGAGTTGGTGAAGATATTGGGCCGCTCCTGCTCGACAAGGGCCGCCTTCTTGCCTTCAGCCTTGGCCTGCTCGAAAACGGCCTTGGCCTCGCTACGCTCCTTGATCGAGCCGACGACGACGCGCTCGCCGATGATCATCTTCAGACTATCGACGGCGGCGCCTTCGGGGAGGGGATAAACGTAGACGGCCTCGACGTGGGTCGCGGCCGGATTGTGGAACATCTGGGTGATGCGGGCGCGCGCCGTGGGGCCGCTGACGGTGATGTCGTAGTCAGTGCCGAGGCGCGTTGCCTCCACGAGTTCGCCGTCCTCGCGGCGGACGAGCAGTGCGCCCGAGCGCATGTCGTTCGGCCGGGTTGTTTTCAAGGACGCAAGGGACGGTACAACTGTCAGCGGCGAGGACACGGTCGCCGGGGGTGACACCGCCGGTGCGGAATGAGCCTCGCCACGGGCCGAGCCGAGCGCGGCCATGGTGATGCCGGCGGCGAGCCCGAGCGCGAGGAGGGCGTTGCTCACGCTGGCCGCGACATTAACTGGAACTGGCGCCTTGACGCCCCGTTTGAATGGTCGCCCCGGGGAGCGTCCTGCATCGATCGTCTGCAACATGATGGTCCTACTCCACATCGATTGCGGTTGCGCGTGCCCCGTCCGCGGCTCATGTTTTGCGCTTCGCGGTCAATGGGATCGACGGGAAGGTTCAGCGAAATGGGGCACGTTTCCGCCGCGTGCCGGCCCGGCTTCGCCCAATCCGTGCCGCTATGTGAGGATTTGTACGGGGCGAAACCAGTCATGCAGGGGCCCGACGCGCCATGCCGCTTGTGAGCGAGAGGAAACTGTCCGACGAGGCCTGCCGGGCCGCGGCGG
>LNFM01014755.1_pt1 | contig 10994 bp, 10 predicted proteins | sample 596031 | NCBI WGS metagenome assembly LNFM01 (sample SAMN04254537, study PRJNA301005) | activated carbon metagenome | isolation source: dual media filters at the Ann Arbor, Michigan drinking water treatment plant | place: USA: Ann Arbor | reverse complement strand
AGATCGCCATTTCCTTGGTGATGCCCACCAGCGTGGCGGTGGAGCCCACCATCATTTCCTGCGCGCCGCCGATCAGGGCCTGCTGCATCTGCACATCCGACCCGAGTGCGGCAGCGCCAATGGCGCGGATTTTCATCTTGCCGCCGGAAGCCTTTTCAACTTCTTCGGCAAACACCTTGGTGGCGCGGCCCTGGTTGGATATCTCGTTGAGGCCGTAGCCGAAACGGATGATGCGCGGCTTGATGTCTTGCGCCAGCGCTGCAAAAGGCGCGGCGAAGGCGGCCGCAGCGGTGGCGGCGATGAGGGTGCGACGGAACAGGGTCATGACAGTCTCCTTGGAGTGGTGAAGGGCGAAGGGTTGAAAGATCAGCGCATCCACGCCACAGGCGCGGTGACGATCTGAGGGAACACGATGAACAGGGCGAGAACGAGGATGTAGGTGAACAGGAACGGGTTCACGCCCTTGATGACCTGGTGCATGGGCAGGCGCCCCACACCGGCCACCACGTTGAGCACCGTGCCCACGGGCGGCGTGACCAGGCCGATGGCGCCGTTGAGCACGAACATGAGGCCGAAGTACACCGGGTCGATGCCCGCCTTCACGGCGATGGGCAGCATCACCGGCGCGAAGATCAGGATGGTGGGCGTGAGGTCCAGCGCGGTGCCGATGAGCACCAGCACGACCATCATGGTGACCATGAGCACGCGCGGATGCTCGACCAGCGGGCCGAGCCAGCCGGTGAGCGTGGACGGCAGATCGGCCAGCGTGATCATGTAGCTGGCCACCGCCGCGCCGGCGCACAGGAACATGACCACCGAGGTGGTGCTCGCCGCGCGCACCAGCACGCCATACACCTCGGGCAGGCGCATCTCGCGGTGCACGAAGAGCGCAATGGTCAGCGCGTAGGCGGCAGCCACCACGGCGGCCTCGGTGGGTGTGAACACACCACTCTTCATGCCGCCGATGATGATCACCGGCATGAGCAACGCCCAGAACGCGCGGGCCGTGAGGCGCAGGCGCTCCGCCATCGGCACCGGGGGCGAGCTGGTGAGCGTCATCTTGCGCAGCACCACACGCCACGCCAGCACCAGCGCCACACCCATGATCAAGCCCGGAACAATGCCCGAGATGAACAGCGCCGAAATCGAGGTGTTGGTGGTCACGCCGTAGATCACGAAGGCCATCGACGGCGGGATGATCGGGCCAATGACACTGCCCGCGGCAATGAGGCCGGCAGACGAAGCCACCGGGTAGCCGTGCTTGCGCATCATGGGCAGCAAGATGGCCGACATGGCCGCCGCATCGGCCAGCGCCGAGCCCGACATGGCCGAGAGCAGCACCGCCGCGCCAATGGCCACATAGCCCAGACCGCCGCGCACATGGCCGACCCAGGCCTGCGCCATGTCGATGATGCGTTTGCTGATGCCGCCCGAGTTCATGAGCTCAGGGCACGGCCAGCAGCGGGAAGCTGTCGACACCGGCCACCATGTTCTGGGCCAGCAACTGCGTGTCCCAGAAGTCCATCACCCAGGCCATGGCAGCCCCGGTGAGCAGCAGGGCAAACGCCATGTTCATGCCGATGCCCATGAGCACCACCATGCCGGCGATGAAGACCACGAAGGCCATTGCTTCAACCGACATGAGAAACCTCCGTGCTGCGCACTGCGGTGCGAGCTTGCTTGGAGCGGTCCTGCGCTGCGCTCATCTCATCACTCCATTTCGGCCTGGTGACCCAGGTCCAGCGGCGTGCGCTGCACGATCTCGATCAGCACCATGAGGCCGATGGCCACCGAACACAGCAGCGCGGGCAGCGGCAGCAGCGCCACCGGGTAACCCAGTACCACCGAGTTGCTGTCCATGCCCACCACCACCTGCTGCCAGGCACCCCGGCCGAGCAGCACACAGGCCAGCAGCACCAGCAGGCGGATGGCCAGCGTGGCGGTGGCAAACAGCGCGGGCTTGTCGCGCAGCGCGCCCACCAGGCTGGTGAAGGCCATGTGCTGGCCCGCCGGGTAAGCGGCGGTCGCGCCCAGGAACACCATCCACACGAACAGCAGGCGCGAGAGCTCTTCGGTGGCGTTGATGCCGCTGTTGAAACCGTAGCGCAACACCACGTTGCCCAACACGCAGACCACCATGCCGGCCAGGCACAGCGCGAGCAGGGCTTCGGCCCCGTTCTTCAAAAGTGAGCCCAGCTTCATGAGCGGTTCTCCAGGGTTGCAGGGGTTGGGGCGCCGTCCACCCAGCGAACCACGGCCGAGCCCAGGTCGGGCAGGGGCCGCGTGGCGTCCAGATGCAGCACGCCGGGCTCATGGCGCGGGTCTTCCAGCGCGGCGAACTGGCTGGCCACCAGACTCACCGGGAACAGGTGCGCCGGCCGCGCGGCAACGCGGGCACGTGCCTGGTCTTGCGTGAGGTCGAGAAACACAAAACGCAGGCCCGGCGCCGCCGCGCGCAGGCGCTCGCGGTACCGCTGCTTGAGGGCCGAACAGGTCAACACCACCCCTTGCGGATGCGCTTGCAACTGCTCGGCCAGTGTGTCGAGCCAGGCCGCGCGGTCCTCGTCGCTCAGCGGGGTGCCGCTGCGCATCTTGGTCACATTGCTTTCCGAATGAAAGTCGTCGCCTTCAAGCAGCGGCAGGCCCAGCGCCTCGGCGCAGTGCTGGCCCAGGCTGGATTTGCCGCAACCCGCCACGCCCATGACGACGAGGAAGGTGATTTCGGACCGGGTGTTCATTTGGTAGCGCTGTCCCAAAAGGGTAAAAAAATGAGGGTTCTTCAAGCCCGGCATCGCCCCTCGGTCAGGGCAGATCAAAAGCGCCAAGCCGAAAGATTCAGGGTAAATTCGGGTGGCACAAGGCTTTGGACAGCGCTATCCTAACGCCACACGATCCACACCAAATACCGGGAAAACCCTTGGAACCGACCGAACGCAAACGCCGTCACAGCGGCCGCACCACCCTGAGCGACGTGGCGCTGGCCGCCGAGGTCAGCCCCATCACGGCATCGCGTGCGCTGCGCGGCGAACGCGGTGTGGCGGCCGACCTGGTGGAGCGCGTCAAGCGCGCGGCCGAGCAGCTCGGCTATGTGCCCGACCCCGCCGCGCGGGCGCTGGCCTCGCAGCGCAGCACGCAGGTGCCGGTGCTGGTTCCCCTGTTGTCGAACGCGCTGTTTGTCGACGTGCTCGAAGCCGTGCACCGCACGCTGCTGCCCCACGGCTACCAGCCGATGATCGGCGTCACCCACTACGAACCGCAAGAAGAAGAACAGTTGCTGCGCAGCTACCTGGCGCACCGCCCCGCCGGCCTGCTGCTCACCGGGTTTGACCGCACCGAAGCCGCGCGCCAGATGGTGGCGGCCAGCGGCGTGCCCTGCGTGTACCTGATGGAACTCACGCAGGCGCCCAACGTGTACTGCGTGGGCTTCTCACAAACCGAAGCTGGCCACGCCATCACCGAACACCTGGTGCAACGCGGGCGACAACGCATCGCCTTCGTGGCCGCCCAGCTCGACCCGCGTACCCTGCAGCGCGCCGAAGGCTACCGCCGCTGCCTGCGCGGGCATGGCCTGTACGACGCACGGCTGGAGCTGCTGAGCCCGCAGCCCTCGTCGATGCGGCTGGGCGGTGAACTGTTTGAAGACTTGCTGCGCACCCGCCCCGAGGTGGACGCCGTGTTCTTCTGCAACGACGACCTGGCCCAGGGCGGCCTGCTCACCGCGCTGCGCCTGGGCGTGGACGTGCCCGGCCGCATCGCCGTGGCCGGCTTCAACGACCTCTCGGGCAGCGACCAGATGGTGCCGCCGCTCACCACCGTGCGCACCCCTCGCAAGGCGATGGGCGAGGCGAGTGCGCAGATGCTGCTGGGCTTGATGCGCGGAGAGGTGCCGGCGAGGAACTCGGTGGATCTGGGGTTCGAAATGATGGTGCGGGGGAGCAGTTGACGGGCCACGTTCACAATCTCGGCAGGGATAGCCACCCGCTCACCCGATCCCCCAGCCACCAGGAGACACCCATGCCCGCCTACATCTACGGCAACGTTGAAATCACCGACCCCGCCCTCTACGAGGAGTACCGCCGCGACGTGCCTGCACTCATCGCCGCGCACGGCGGGCGTTACCTCGTGCGTGGTGGCGCGGTCTCGGTTCTCGAAGGCAGCGGTGTACCGCACCGCCAGGTGATCCTGGAGTTCCCCGACATGGCGCACCTGCAGGCCTTCTACACCTCGCCCGACTACCAGCGCCTGATCCAGATTCGCCAGAACGCGTCCACCGGCACGCTGTTCGCCATCGAAGGCTATTAAGCCGACTGCTGTGGTGACCCCATCACGCTGTACCAGTCCACCTTGCGGGTGATCACCATGATGGCCGCGAGCACGCCGAAGAGCAGCAACGAGCCCATCATCAAGGCGTTGTCTTCCGACACCAGGATGCCGTAGAGCACGCCGTACAGCGCCACCAGCATGGCGCTCATGCCCAGCGCGGGTCGCCAGCCACGCAGCACGTGGCGCAGGTAGTGCGTCAGCAGCCCGATGCAGGCCGCACTCGCCAAGCCATACGCCCAGGCGAAACCGAGGTGCTCCGAGAGCGAGAGCAGCAGCAGGAAAAACAGCACCAGTGCGGCGCCGATCATGAGGTACTGCATGGGGTGGATGCGCCAGCGCTTGACCATCTCCAGCACGAAGAACGCGGCGAAGGTCAGCACGATGAACATCAGCGCGTACTTGGTGGCGCGCTCGGTCAGGCGGTACACGTCCACCGGGTTGTCCAGCGACACCGAGAAGCTGTCGGGGGCGGAGCGCAGCTCACCCTGGTGCGCAAACACCTGCTGTGCCTGGGTGGACAACGAAGGCACACTCCAGGTGGCATCAAATCCCAACTCGCTCACGTTGCGCGTGCGCGGCAAAAAGTCGCCACCGAAGTTGGGATGCGGCCAGCTTGATGTCAGGCTCACGGTGTTCTCGTCGGCCAGCGGTACCCAACCGATGCGGCCGGTGCCAGCCAGTTCGACGCTGAGGGTGATGTCGAACGCTGCGCCCGGTTTGAGAAGCTCTGCATCCACCGGAGCGGCCAGCGGCAGCGGCAGCTTTTGCGCGGCAGGTGCTGGCCCCATGGTCGTAGCCTGTCCCGCCACGGTGAGCTGCGGCGCGCTGAGCAGGCCCCGCAGATCGCTCACGCCCAGGATCAAACGCGGCTGCCCCAACGTGATCTGGCCGTTTTTCTCCACCGGCTCAACGCCGCTCCACACAAACCGCCCCGTGCTCTGGTGGGTGCTGGTGTAGACCGTGACCGGGAAGATGCCGCGCCAGCGGGTTTGCGTGTCCAGCTGGCTGCGCGTGTGCAGGCGGCTCGGAAAACGAAGCGCCACATGCGCCTGGGTGACCTTCTCCTGACGCGTTTCGCCGCGCCCCCCTTCCACCGGCACGGTGCGCGTGAAAGTTTCGGTGTAGGGCACATGCAGCACCGGGCCGGTGATGGTCTGAGCACCAGCGTGGGCACGCGCCACCTCGGTGGCGGCCTCCGCGCGGTAGGCGCTGCGCTCCTGGATGGTGTCGAACACCATCAGCAGCGGAATCGACAACAGCAGCATCAGGGAGAAGATGACGAGCAACTTGCTCAGCAAGGGGTGTTTGTTCAAGGCAGGCTCCGTGTGGGGGACGGCTCCAGTCTCTCAAGCGGGTGTGCAGCGGGCGTGCGCTGCCACAGCGATTTGTGCAGTGAATGTGAAAAGGCTCAGAGCGGCAGGCGCCAGCGGGCGAGGCAACCGGGAGGGTCGCTCACATTGCCGACCTGGATGTCTGCGTGGTGCAGGTCGCTCACTTCCTTCACCAGGCACAGGCCCAGGCCCGAACTCTTCTCTTGCAACTCGCCACGCGGCAGCGAGTAGAAGCGATCGAAGATGTGCGCCTGCGCGTAGTCGGGTACACCCGGGCCCTGGTCGCGCACCGACCACACCCGCGCATTGCCATCCTTCTGCAGGCGGAGCCACAGCTCTCCGCCCTCCGGTGAAAAGTCGATCGCGTTGTCCAGCAGGTTCTGCAGCGCCTGCCGGAGCAGAAAGGGGTCGCCCGGCACAACTTGCCCTTCGCCCAGCTCGTCGCGCACCCGCAAACCTTTCAAGCGCAGGCGGGGCTCGGATCGTTGCAGCAGCTCGCGCGTCAAGGCGCTCAGGTCCACCGGCTCCAGCTTGCTCAAGGCGCGCATCTGCTCCACATCGGCCAGGCGCAGCAGCTTGTCGATCAGCTGGCGCAAGCGCTCGGTCTGGCGCTGAATGTTGCCGGCGAAGCGTTGCCGGTCCGGCTCGGGCAGGTCTTCTTCCAGCAGCTCGGCGGCGCCCCGAATGGCGGCCAGCGGGCTCTTGAGTTCGTGGGTCAGCGTGTGCACGTAGTTCTCGACATAGGCCTTGTCTTCAAGCTTTACGCGCATGCGCTCCACCGCCTGGGCCAGGTCGTTGAATTCGGTGTTGCCGCTCAGGCGCCCGAAGCGCGGCAGGGCCACCCGCTCGCCGCTGGCCACCGCGTTGGCGTAGCCACGCAGGCGCGAGAGCGAGCTGGCCATCCACCAACTCAGCAGCACACCCATCGCCAGTGACAGCCCGAGCAGTGCCCACGACCAGCGCAGGATGCGCTGCTGGCTGCGCTCGATGTAGGGCTCGAGGCTGCGATTCGGCCGCGAAACAGTGAGCGCGCCGATGATGCGATCGCCATCGCGGATGGGGGCGGCCACGTGCATCACCGTGCTGTTGGGATCGTTCGGGTTGGCCAGGCTGGAGCGTGCGCCGTACTCGCCGCGCAGCGTGCGCAACACATCGTTCCATCGCGAAAAGTCCTGCCCCAACGCCTCGTGCCGCGTGTCGAAGCGCACGATGCCCTGCGCGTCGGTGATGGTGATGCGGTAGTCGACACTGTTCTTCTGAAAGCCCCAGATGCTGGCGCCGGGCTGCGCGCCCGGGTAGGCCTGCAGCGCCTGCGCAAAGCTGCCAGTGGCGATGGTGCCGGCCTTCATGTCGGGCGCGGCGAGCTGCGCCAACGCGTGGGCGGCGTCGATCAGGCTGTCTTCCATGGCCAGGCGCGTGCCGGGTTTGACCTCCTGCAGGAACACGTTGAGCACCACCGCCAGCGCCACGCCCAGGATGAGGAAAAAACCCAGCAGCAGCCGCAGACCGATGCGCATGGCTCAGTCCACCAGGCGGATCGAATAGCCCATGTTGCGGTGCGTCTGGATCAGCTCGGCCTGCACACCCCGCGCGCGGAGTTTGGCGCGCAGCAGCTTCACATGCGCATCCACCGTGCGGTCCGAAGTGTCCAGCGAACCGCCCCACACCAGGTCCATCAACTCAACGCGAGAGAAGATGCGCTCGGGCCGGCGCAGCAGCGTGGCGAGCAACTGGAATTCGTAGCGTGTGAGCGGCAGGAACTCGCCACCGCAGCAGATGCGTTGCGCGGCTTCGTCGAGCTGCAGCAGCGAGCCCTGCGGGGCTTGCAAGGGCCATGGCGCAACCGCCGCCACCGCGCTGCGCCGCAGGATCGCGCGCACCCGGGCACAGACCTCGCGCGGCGAAAACGGCTTGACCACATAGTCGTCGGCGCCCAGCTCGAGGCCGAGCACGCGGTCGATCTCTTCATGGCGCGCCGTGAGGAATACGATGGGCAGCTCGCTGGTCTTGCGGATGGTGCGGCACACATCAAAGCCACTGCCGTCGGGCAGACCGACGTCGAGGATGGCGAGGTGAGGTGGCTGCTCACGAAACGCATCCAGTGCCTGGCTGGCCAGGCGCACATGCTGCACCTCGAAGCCCTCGCTCTGCAGCGCATAAAGCAAGGTTTCCGCGATGGCGTGTTCGTCTTCCAGCAGCAGGATGCGCTTGCGTGTGGACGGGTTCCCGAGGTGCATCGAGCCATCTTAACGGCGGGTTCAGACACAGCTGGTTACCACCCTCACGCACCCGCTGCACATGCAGCGCACACCGATCCCGGACAATGCCTCCCCATGCCCAAGCTCAACCTTCGCCGTGCGGTGCTCACGCTGGCCGTGATGCCCACCGCCTTCATGGCCCCCAACCTGCAGGCCTCGCCCTTCGATCTGCCGCCGCTGGACAGCATCGTCAAGTACCAGCCCAAGCTGCCTTTGCAGGTGTTCACCGCCGACGGCGTGGAGATCGCGCAGTTCGGCACCGAGCGGCGCGAGTACCTCCCGCTGTCGCGCACACCCAAGCTGCTGCAGCAAGCCGTCCTGTCGGTGGAAGACGCGCGCTTTCGTGAGCACAACGGCGTCGACCCCAAGGGCATGGCACGTGCGCTGTTGGCCGCGGTCACCGGTGGGCGCAAGCAGGGGGCGTCCACCATCACGCAGCAGCTCGTGCGCACCATGCTGCTCACGCGCGAGTTTTCTGCCGAGCGCAAGGCCAAGGAAATCTGGCTTGCGCTGAAGCTGGAAGACGAGATTTCCAAAGACCGCATCCTGGAGATCTATCTCAACGAGATCTTCCTGGGCCAACGTGCCTACGGCTTTGCGGCCGCGTCACAGACCTATTTCGGCAAGCCGCTTGACAAACTCTCGCTGGCCGAGACCGCCATGCTCGCCGGCCTGCCGCAGAACCCGTACTACGCCAACCCGGTGGCCAACTTCGAGCGCGCCACACAGCGCCAGCGCGTGGTGCTGGAGCGCATGCGCGCCACAGATTCCATCACCGATGCGCAACTGGCTGCCGCGCGCGCCGAGAAGCTCGTGCTGCGCACGCCAGGGCTGCGCAGCGTACACGCGGCCCACGTGGCCGAAATGGCGCGCCGCGTGGTGGTGGAGCGCTTCGGTACCGAGGCCTATTCGAACGGTCTGCGTGTGACCACCTCGTTGCGCGCGGCCGACCAGCGCGCCGCCCACGCCGCCGTGCAGCGTGGGGTGCTGGACTTCGACCGACGCGGCGCCTGGCGTGGGCCGGAGGACATGGAAACCCTGCCCTCGGGCGACGGCGCCGAGGTCGAACGCGCAGCCGCCGAGGCTCTGAAAGACCACCGCGACGACGAGACCTTGCGCGTGGGCATCGTGCTGGCGGCCAGCCCCAAGGCATTGCAGGTGCAGCTGTCCAGCGGCGAGCGCGTCACCATTCAAGGCGAGGGCCTGCGCTGGGCGCAGAAGGGCCTGGACCCCAAGGCCAAGGCACCATTGAAGACCGCGCGCGGCGCCATCGTGCGGGTGGTGAGCGCGGGCAAGGCCAATGGCAAGCCGGCCTGGGCCATTTCGCAGTGGCCAGAGGCCGAAGCCGCGCTGGTGGCCATGGACAGCCACACCGGCCGCGTGCGCGCGCTGGTGGGCGGGTTCGACTTCACGCAGCAACCGTTCAACCACGTCACCCAGGGTTGGCGCCAGCCGGGCTCGGCGCTCAAGCCGCTGCTCTATTCGGCTGCACTTGAAGCGCGCGTGATGCCCGGAACCCTGATCGACGACCTGCCCTTCACCGCCTCGAACGGCTGGAGCCCCACGAACAGCAACGGGCAATACGCCGGCCCCATCACGCTGCGCGATGCGCTGGCCCGCTCCAGCAACATCGCCAGCGTGCGCGTGTTGCAGCACACCGGAACGCAAGTGGCGCGCGACTGGACGGCCCGCTTCGGCCTGGACGCTGCGCGCCAGCCCAACGACCTCACGCTCGCCCTGGGCACCGGCAGCGTCACGCCGCTGCAGATGGCCCAGGCCTATGCCACGGTGGCCAACGGTGGCTGGAAGGTGGCGCCGGTGGTGGTGGAGAAGATCACCGACGCCCAAGGCAAGGTGTTGTTTGAAGCGCCGCCGCCCGAGGCGCTCACCGAAGCCAACCGCGCCATTCCCGCGCGCAACGCATTCGTGATGTCCAGCCTGCTCAACGAGGTGACGCGCACAGGCACGGCAGCGCGTGCACAGGCCACGCTGAAGCGACCCGATGTGTACGGCAAGACCGGTACCACCAACGACGCAGTCGACGCCTGGTTCGCCGGCTACCAGCCCAGCCTGGCCACCGCCGTGTGGGTGGGCTACGACAAGCCACGCAGCCTGGGCGGCGGTGAGTCGGGCGGGCGCATCGCGCTGCCGATCTGGATCGACTACATGGGCGCTGCGCTCAAGAGCACACCGGTGGCGCAGCCGCCCGCTGTCCCCGAAGGCCTGGCGCGCCAGGGTGACGACTGGATTTACGCCGAATGGCAAGGCAGCGGATCCGTGGCGCAGATTTCGGACCAGGGTGGCGTGCAGTACGCGCAGACGCCGGGCGCGGCCATCGGTGAGGCCTTGAGCAGCTTCGGTGCGTGGCTCAGAGGAGAGCGTTGAACCTGACCAAGCCTGCTTCACAGGCGAAAAAAAGCCGGCTCTGCGAGCCGGCTTTTTTTGTGGGCGAAGCCTGATCAGCCCGCGCAGATGCGCGCCTTGGCTTCCGCATACTCGCGCTTGAAACGCGCCACCAGATCGGCCGCCGGCACCACCTCACGGATCGCGCCGATGCCTTGACCGCAGCCCCAGATGTCTTTCCAGGCCTTGGCCGCGTTGGCGCCTTCGCCGGTGCCGAAGTTCATCTTGCTGGGGTCGCTTTGCGGCAGGTTGTCGGGGTCCATGCCGGCGTTCTGGATGCTGCCCTTGAGGTAGTTGCCGTGGATGCCGGTGTAGAAGTTGCTGTAGACGATGTCGTCCGAATTCGATTTCGTGATCATCTCCTTGTAGCCGTCCACCGCGCGCGCCTCGTCGGTGGCAATGAAGGCCGAGCCGATGTAGGCGAAGTCGGCGCCCATGGCTTGCGCTGCCAGAATCGCGCCGCCTGACGAGATGGAGCCCGACAGCGCCACCGGGCCGCCGAACCACTCCCGAATTTCCTGGATCATGGCGAACGGGCTCTTCACGCTGGCGTGGCCGCCAGCACCCGCCGCCACCGGGATCAAACCGTCAGCGCCCTTCTCGATCGCCTTGTGCGCAAACACGTTGTTGATCACGTCGTGCAGCACCACGCCGCCCCAGCTGTGCACACCCTGGTTCA
>LNFM01013741.1_pt1 | contig 10995 bp, 7 predicted proteins | sample 596031 | NCBI WGS metagenome assembly LNFM01 (sample SAMN04254537, study PRJNA301005) | activated carbon metagenome | isolation source: dual media filters at the Ann Arbor, Michigan drinking water treatment plant | place: USA: Ann Arbor | reverse complement strand
GATGAAGGCCCGGACCTTGGCCGAGAGCAGGCGCTGCGTCGGATAGACGATCTGGATCGGCGACGGCGGCCGCTCATGCTCCGCCAGCAGGATCGTCAGTGCGCCCCGGCGGATCGTCGCCGCCGCCTGATAGGCCAGCACCAACGTCAGCCCGCCGCCGTCGATGGCATGCTGGACGGCGCTCTCCGCCGCGTTGGTGACGAAGCTCGGCACGAAGCCTGATCGACGAGCGCACGCTGGGCTCCGCCGATTTCCGCGACAACCGGCAATATGTCAGCCTCGGCAATCTTTCCGAGAACCCGAAGGCCTATCTCTTCCTGATCGACTATGCCCGCCGGCAGCGCATCAAGATCTGGGGCATGGCCCGCGTCGTCGAGGACGATCCGGCCCTGATCGAGCGCCTGCGGCCGGAGGGCTATGCCGGCACGCCCGAGCAGGCGATCCTGTTCGAGATCACGGCCTGGGACGCCAACTGCCTGCAGCACATCCCGCAGCTGATCGCCGCCAAGGACGTCGCGGCCGTGCTGGCGGACTGCGACCGGCGGATCCTCGTGCTCGAGGCCGAACTCGCCAGGGCCCGGGCCATGGCCTGAACCGGCTCTGGCGCCGGGCGCCTGCGATGGTCTATGGTGACGCAAGGGGAAGGCTGGAGACCCGGAGGCTGCGGCCGCCCGGCCGGCCGGCAGGGGAAAAGCGTCATGTTGCGTCGGATCATGCGGCCATCGCGGGCCGGTCTCTTGGCCGTGCTGGCGCTGGGGCTCGGCGGCTGTGCCGGCGATCCGATTCCAGCCGCGTCACCATGCTGGTCGCCACCACCCGCGCGCCCGACCCGGATGCCGGGCTTTTGTTCTCGGGCGAGCGCGGCGCGCCGACCTTCGCCGAGATCACCGTCTCCGTGCCCGCCGAAGGCCGCCGCAAGGTCGGCGAGGTGCAGTGGCCCAAGGCCCTGCCCGGCAATCCCGAGACCGATTTCGTCACGCTCAAGGTCGAGAAGCTCGACCAGAAGGCCGCCGTCTCCCGCTTCAACAAGGCGGTGCAGAAGGTGCCCAAGCGCCGCGTCATGGTCTTCATCCACGGCTTCAACAACCGCTTCGAGGATGCCGTCTACCGCTTCGCCCAGATCGTCCACGACTCGAAGGCCGAGGTCGTGCCGATCCTGTTCACCTGGCCCTCGCGCGGCTCGGTCTTCGCCTATGGCTATGACCGCGAGAGCGGCAACTACTCCCGCCGCGCGTTGGAGAACCTGTTCCAGGCGCTGGCGCGCGACCCCGCCGTGGGCGAGGTCTCGGTGCTCGCCCACTCGATGGGCAACTGGGTGACGCTCGAAGCGCTGCGCGAGATGTCGATCCGCAACGGCACGATCTCGCCCAAGATCGCCAATGTCATGCTCGCCGCGCCCGATGTCGACGTCGACGTCTTCCGCAGCCAGATCGCCGACATGGAAGGCCGCCGCCCGAAATTCACCCTCTTCGTCTCGCAGGACGACCGGGCGCTGGCGGCCTCGCGGCGGGTCTGGGGCAGCACAGCGCGCCTGGGCGCGATCGATCCCGATGCCGAGCCCTACCGGTCGGAGCTCGAGAAGGCCGGCATCACCGTCCTGAACCTGACCTCGCTGCGCTCGGGCGACCGGCTCAACCACGGCAAATTCGCCGAAAGCCCCGAGGTGGTGAAGCTGATCGGCTCGCGGCTGATCGAAGGCCAGCCGATCACCGACACCCGTATCGGCCTGGGCGAGAAGGTGATGCAGGTCACCGCCGGCACCGCCCACGCGGTCGGCTCCGTCGCCGGGCTGGCGATCTCGGCCCCGGTCGCGATCGTCGATCCCCACACCCGCCGCAACTTCGCCGACAAGACCGACGCCGTCGGCAAGTCCCTGCGCGAGGTCGGCGAGCACGCGACGAGCGAGTAACCCCGCCGCCGGGCGCGTTCGCAGGACGAGGCGGCGGAACCGCGCCGCTCCTTCCCTTCTCCCGTCGCGGGAGAAGGGACGCACGGCTAATCCCCGCCCGAGCTCGCACGCGGGCGTCGAAAACGAGGGGCAGCGGCCTCCCGCGTCACGTGTGGTGGTAGATGGTGCGATCGGCACGCTTGTTGCGGTACATCGCGTGATCGGCCGAGCGCACGGCCTCATGAGCCCGGCCGACGCTGACCATCGAATGGCCGGCGCTGATCGTCAGCGCCAATGCGCCGGCGGGCGTGTCGATCTGTGTCGCGGCGACACGCTCCTGCAGATCCGTGATCTTCCTGAGCACCGACGTCTCGTCGACATGGTGCATGATGACAGCGAACTCGTCGCCTCCGATCCGCGCCAGCACGTCTGAGGATCGGATCGACGTCTTCAGGACCTGGGCCACGGCAACCAGGGCGGTATCGCCGACGGCATGGCCGTGCCGGTCGTTGATCGTCTTGAAATTGTCGACGTCGATGATGACGACCGCAGCCTCACCGCCATAGCGTTGAGCCATGTCGGTCAGGCGCTGCAGCTCGTCATTGAATGCGCGGCGGTTGTAGATGCCGCAGAGCTCGTCGTGAAAGGCCAGCGCCTGAAGCGACTGCACCTGCCGCTCCGCTTCCCGCAGCGACCGCTCCAGCAGCTTTTCCCGCAGGGACTTCACGGCCGAAGCGGTGGCGCTGCGCCTGACGCGTGACGGCCCCATCACATCAGCCACCCCCCGCCGATGGAGCTTCGGCCCAAAAGGATTCCAGCGAGTCATCGCGGGTTGCCTCCCCCTCAGTTGTACCACCAGCGGTGTGGATTGCCGCGTGTCTGGATCTCGACCAGAAACTCGCCGTGCTCCGTCGCCTTGCTGGGCTTGATCGTCTTGAGCTTGCTGAAGATCTCGCCGGCGGCCTTGTAGTTGGTCGCGTTGTAGTGCGCCCAGGCACGCAGTTCCTGCATGCCGACCGGCATTGATCGCTGATGGCTGTCGAGCAGCGCGGCCGCTTCCCCGAACTTGCCGGCCTCGTAGAGCCGCACGCTCTCGCGCATGGCGCCGGTCATCGCGCCGCCGCCGGCGACCCGCCGCGCCGACCGCGGCGAGGTCGGGTCCTGCCCGCCCAGGCGGTCGAGCGAGGCGACCGCTGGATAATGCTGCTTGTAGGCGTTGACGGTCGCAAGTGCGGTGGCGTTGTCGTTCAGCCTGCGGGCCGTGACGATGAGGCCGACGACGGCCTCCTGCGACGGAGCCCAGGCGATCGAGCGCTCGAACCACGCCCGGGCGGCTGCAAAGTTCCCGACGTTGTAGAGGCTCCAGCCCAGGGCCTGCGCGCCGAGAGCCGAGCGATCCTTGGTGATGACGTCTTCGAGACGCGCCTGCCGTTCCGGCGAGAGCGGTTTCGCCATCGGGCCGGTGATGTCGGACGCGACGATCTCGATATAGGCCTTGCGGATCAGCGTGTCGGCCTCGCGATGGCGATAGGCGAGCTCCTCCGCCTGATCGAGGTCACCCGCGTTTCGCAGCGCCAGCACATAACCCTCGACATGCTTCGGCTTCGAGGCCGTCTTGACCGCGAGAGCAAACCACTCCTTCGCGGCGGCGTAGTCCTTGCGCCCGAAATGGAACCACCCCAGCAGCGCGGCGTCGTCGGCCGTGCCGCGGCGAGCCGAGGTTTCGACCAGCTTGAGTTCGCGGGCATCGGGCATTTCCGTCGTTTCGCCGCTCGACGCCTGGCCGATCTTGCGGCGGATCATGTCGATGCCGACCGCATCGAATTCGGTGCCGGCGCCGCGGCGCTTGCCCAGCGCGATCAACTCCTGGACGGTCGGCGCCGGCAGGATCGCCGAGGCCTTCTGCACGGTGGCGAGCCGTTCGCGGCTGTTGTCGCAGGTGGTGAGGATGTAGCGATAGACCTCGACCGCCCGGGACGGTTCGTCGATGCCGGAGAAGGCCTCGGCGACGCGCCAGAGCAGGTCGATCTCGCGGCAGACGAGGAGATCCTCGGCGGCCGTGGCGAGTTCGATGACGCGGGGCCAGTCGCGGCCCTCCGCCGCGATGACGATGGCTTCGCGCCGCTCTGCCTGCACGAGCTTGCCCGCGAGGTCGGCGGACGGAGCGAAATCTGGCTGTTCCGCCTGCAGGGCGGCGATGCGCTCGCGCAGCTCTTCATAGCGCTTGGCGGTGAAGAGAGCCCAGAGCGGCTGCTCGTCGATGGTCGCGCCGCTCTGGCTGAAGAGATCCTCGGGCGGCTGCCAGTGGGCGTGCAGCGTCTTCAGGCGGCGGATCTCGGCCGCGACGCGTGCGGTGTCACCCTGGCCGGCGTAATAGCGCAGGGCGCTCTCATCGACCGCCTTGGCGGCGGCCTGGGGCGCGGCACGGGTTTCGCTCGCGGGGCGGGCCAGCTTGAGGCCGACCTCCCTCGTGACGCTCGGCTGCTGCGTCGGCGGCGGCGCATCGATCTTGAAGGCAGTCTGCGCTTGTACCGGGCCGAGCATGGCCACAGCAGCGATCGAGGACATCAGAAGCGACTTCAGAGACATTTGGGCCTCCTCTCACTGACTGCGAGCGTGCTCAGCAGGGCCAGCGTTGCGGGGTAGTAGAGTTCGTTGGCAGCGGTCGCCAGCGACGCGGGAACCGGGCGGCCGGCGGCGACGCATTGGGTCAGGGCGAAGATCAGGCGGTAGCCGGCCCCGTCGAAATTGCCGCTCGCCTTGCCGTCATCGATGTCGAGAATGAAGGGCCCGACGTTCTCCGTCGGGTTCCACATCGCCACGAACGGCCTGAGATGCTCGGGCGGGACGCGGTTCGACCACGCCAGATACAGCGGGATGCGGATCGCGTTGTAGCTGAAGCGCCGCTCGAACTGCGCCGCCGGCGCACTCCGCTCGGCGCCCAGCGCGAGCCATTCCGGCGGGACGCGCAACGGCCCGAAGCGGCCTTCGCTGAGGAGCGTCAGACCGGACCGCCGCAACCCGGCCCAGTCATGCTCGGCCGCCATGACCTCGAGCCGGTCGATCGCCGGAAAGACCCAGTAGGACAGGTTGACGACTGGTCCATCCGGCTGCGACTTGGCATCGAAGCCGACGGCACCGGGCAGGAGCACTGGGCCGACACGCGTCTTGATGACGTTGTGCTTGAAGATCGCCGCTGCGATCCGCTTCATCGCCTGCGTGTATTCGGGGACATCCCAGCGGAGCCCGGCCTCGCCCAGCGCCCAGGCGATCAGCAGGTCGCCATCGCTCGCATTGTTGCGATCGGTGACGTTGGGCGTGCTGCCCGGCTCCCAGCGCCAGGCCGCCAGCCCATCGCCGCGGATGTAGAGTTCGCGTGCGGTCCAGCGCCAGATCCGATCGAAGGACTCGCGATCCTGCGTCGCGACCGCGAGCACCAGGGCGTAGCCCTGCCCCTCGGAGTGGCTGATGTTGCCGTTGCCGTTGTCGACGACGCGGCCATCGGGCCTGACGAAGGCCGCCCGGTAGGCCGGCCAGTTCCTGGCCAGCAGCAGCGCGCCCTGTGGCCCCTGCGGCTGCGCTGCGGCCCGGGTCACGCCTCCCCCCTCTGGACGCAGCGGCGGTGCCGCGGCGGCCCCGCTGCCGGCCGCCAGCACGGCGGCGAGGGCTGCGCCGGCGAGGCTGGGATGGGCTGCCATCACGTCCGCCGCCCCTTGAGCACGAGCGCCGTCGTGACCGCGAGCAGCATCGACAGCATGATCAGGCCGCCGAGATAGTAGCTCTGGTTCAGCGAGAGCCACCCCGCGACGGAGAGCCTGAGATTGGCCGGCGATGGATAGGCGGTCGGGAGGTAGTGCCGCTCCTGCGCGGCCCGATTCTCGGGCGCCCAGCTGTCCAGGCGCAACAGCGCAGCCTCGCCATTGAACCGACTCCAGGCATGGGCGCTCGTCGCCTTGACGATCAAGGCGTCGAGCGCCTCGGGGTCGGAGGCCAGGATCATCGTCTTGATGTCGGGTGACTGTCGCTTCTCGAAGACGCCGCGCCAGCTTTGCGGCGGCATGCCCCCGATCTCCTGCAGGATCGTCAGCCCGTCGTTCGCCAGCAGGGACGACGCATCGCCAGTGCGCTTGCGCATGTCCCGCTCGATCAGGCCGAAATCGTCCAGCCAGGCGGCGACGGGGCCGAAATCACCGCGCGACAGGCTGCCTGCGAGATGTCCGACGCCACTGGCACGCCACCGCTCCGTCAGGGACGGCGCCCTGCCCTCGCCCGTCGCCGCGACGGCCATCTCGGCTAAGGCCGCTGCATCCGATGGTTCGACCTCCCGGAGCGACGCCTTCGCCGTGACGGCGGGCTCGGCGGCCATCATCGCGCGTGCGAGCGTCTGCGTCGCTTCGCCCGGAGGCCCGAAGAAGAGGCCAGAGGCCCCGGGGTCATCGAGCCCACCGAAGCGGAAGGTCACCGGCACCGAGGCGCGCGCCGTGGCGCTCATCCGGCCGATCCAGGTCATCGCCGCGTTGAGATAGGCCGGGCTCGCCGACGAGACGGCCACCGTCGTCGGCTCCGCGCGGCCGAGATAGGGATAGGCATGGCTCAGGGTCGCCGACAGGCTCGGCAAGGTGGTGACGCGAGCCAGGGAGCCGAAGCTGAGGCGGCTCGTTCCCGCAATCAGCAGTCGCGGCTGGGAGGAGCGCGGCGCGGTCGCGTCGCAGGCCCGGTCGGAACCGCTCATGTCCGCCTCGACCGTCACCGTGTTGGCACCGGCCTTGAACATCTGGATCGGCAGGTCGACGCGGCTCTGTTCGAGTTGGGCCGAGCCGCCCTGCTTGATCGGCACCACGGCAGCGATCTGGTCGTTGATGCGGATGTTGACGCGCCGGCCGGCGGTGGCGGCGCCGAGAAAGATCGATTCGAGATCAAGCCTCGCCGCACCATAGGGAGCGGCGAAGAAGTCGCTCGGCATGGTGATCCGCATGGAGGACTGGAAGAAGGTGCCGTCGAAGGCCCTGCTCTCGAAGCCGAGCTCGCCGAAGCTCAACTGCGCGCCGTCCTGCACCGGGCGGCCCATGCTGTTGGCGAGGGCGCGGCGCCCGGGCTCCGAGCCCGTCCGGCTGGCTGTGCTCGCGGATTCGATCAGGCGGTTGAGCAAGCGCTCGCGCTCTGCGCCGGACGCGAATGTCAGCGTCGTGCGCCCTGTTGCCGCGTCGTGCAGGGAGGAAAGACCAGGTTCGCCGTCCAGCGGCGTCGAGCCGGCCGGCGGCCCCCCGCTCAGCACGAGATCGATGCCGGGGCCCTCGCTGCGCTCCTCGGCCACGTCGATGATCGGCCGCTGGATACCGGCGGCCAGCACGACCGCATTGACCACCCGCATCGCCGCGTCGAGTTCGGTTGTCTCGGCGGTCGCCGGCAGACGCACACGGATCGGCGTGCGTTCGACGCCGCTCGCGGCCAGCGCCGGCACATCGGCGACGCGGCGGAGAACCGGCGTGGTCTGAAGCCCGAGAAAGCCGCTGCGGTTGAGCGAGATCGCGCTCCACAGCTCGTAGGTCGCGCGCACGCTGCAATCGACGCGGTGGCGTTGTGTGGCGATCAGCCGAACCGAATTGTAGCCGGGCACGACAACCCCCGGCGGAATCGTGAACGTGGCGATGGACTCCGCCGCGTTGGAATCCAGCTTCAGTTCGCCAACGGTCTGGTCGTTGACCCGCACCGTCAGGCGCGAGGCGTCCGGCAGATTCGAAACGGCGCTGAGATAGCTGACGCGGAACGCGGTCGCGCGGAGCGCCTCGGCCTGCGTCAGGAAGATCGCCCGCTCGTCCATGCTCTGCTCGCCGCTCAGGCGCAGGACGTCGTCCATCAGCGCGAGCGGGCGGAAGCTCGCTTCGGCAAGGGGGCGCGGCGCCAGGCGCGCCGGCTGCGGGAGCTTGAGTTGGAGGCCCGGCGGCGGCGTCTGCGCCTGCGCGGCAATCGCCAGCCCGGTTGTGGCAAGCAGCAGGGTGATGCTGGGCAGCGCACGCATGGCAGATGCTCCGGTGGTCGTGGCGGTGAAGGGGCTCAAGCGCGGGTGCCGGGCGCGAAATCGGCCAGGCTGACGTCCGGCAGACGTCCGCCGCGCCCGCCCGCCGGCGGCGCCGCAACGGACTGGACGATGGCCGGGGCCGGCTCGGATGCACGGCCGGTCTGCGGCGGCGCTTCGGGGTCGCGCATGTCGCCCATCGGCAAGGCGGCCTGCTGTCCCGTCGCATTGGCCCGGACGTTGCGGCGGAACAGGACGAAGAACAGCCCGCGCAGGGCCTCGCGGGCCGCCCAGACCAGGGTGCGTGCAGTGCTGACGAGCAGGCCCTGCCGGTTCTGGCGTGCAGCCCGCAGAGCCCGCATGGCCGACAGATCGCCATAGGCGATGTCGGCGATGATGCGATAGCGATCACCGTTGTTGCCGAGGAAGCGCAGACCGAGCGAGCGGCGATCGTCGGCGCTGGTCGCGGAGGTGATCGCCACCTGCGCCGACAGGGGTTCACCCGCCCGGCTGTCGATGCGGATCGTCGCCCGATGGCGGCCGGGCATCATCAGCTGGCCGAACTGACGGCCATCGCCACCGGCGATCTCAACCTTCAGGCCCCCGACGGAGGCGTCCTTCACGATCACCGGCACGTCGAGGTCGGCGATGTGCAGCGAGCCGCGGCGGCTGGCATCGAGCCGCTGGATCTTGCGGCGCTCGCGACGCTCGGAGACCACGCCCAATGCCAGACCGGCCATGACGGTGTTGAAGACGTTCCAGGCGCCGATGACGATCAGCAGGTCGCGGGCGGCCGGTTCCGTCACGTAGCGATAGGCGGTGTACAGGAGCGTCGCGAGCAGGAAGGCGAAGATCGCGTAGAACGGCCAGGCCAGCGGCGACAATTCGTCCTCGGCCAGCGAATTGCCCTTCTGCGTGACGTTGAACTTCGGGGCGCGGGGGTTGGCGATGACGCTCATGACGGCGCGCAGCAGATAGACGCTCTGGATGTACTCGTAGAGTTCCGAGATCCAGGGCCAGCGCAGGCTCCCATAGAGGTAGTGCTGGATCAGGATGACGGCGACGATATAGGTCAGCGTGTAGGCAACGAAACTCTGCGGCGACGCGTTGTAGATCTGCAGGTTGAAGAGGATGAAGAACAACGGCGAGATCATGAAGATCAGCCGCGACAGCGGAAACAGCCAGAACAGGTTGCTGGAGGCGTAGCAGAGGCGCTGCGGAATGCTCAGCCCCCTGTTGAAGAGCGGGTTCTTCAGCATGAAGATCTGCAGCATGCCGCGGCACCAGCGCGAGCGCTGTCCGATGAAGGACTCGAAGGTCTCCGGCTGCAGCCCCGCGATCAGCGGCTTGTCGACATAGAGGCTCTTCCAGCCGCGCGAGTGCAGTTCCAGCGCGGATTCGCAGTCCTCGGTGATGGTGACGCCGGCAAAGCCACCGACCTCATCCAGCGCCGCCCGCCGCAGCACGGCCGCCGAGCCGCAGAAGAAGGCTGCGTTCCAGCTGTCCAGCCCCTTCTGGATCGCGCCATAGAACATCTCGTTCTCGGACGGCATCGACTTGAAGGTCTGGAGGTTTCGCTCCAGCGGATCGGCATTGATGAAGAAGTGCGGTGTCTGGACCAGGAACAGCTTCGGTTCGGTGGCGAAATGCCCGACCGTCTCGCGCAGGAACTCGCGCGCCGGGACATGGTCGGCGTCGAAGACGACGACGAGGTCGCCGGCCGAATGCGCGAGGCCGTTGTTGAGATTGCCGGCCTTGGCGTGGACGTTGCGTTCGCGCGTCAGATAGGTGACGCCGAGTTCGACACAGAGCTGCTGCAGATCGGCGCGGCGGGCCCGCGCGGTCAGCGAAACCGCGTCGTCGAAGGAGTAGAACTTCTCGTCGGTGCCGCCGTCGTCCAGCAGGAAGACCTTCAGCTTGTGCTGGGGATAGTCGAGGGCCTTGGCGGCCGCCAGCGTCGTGGCGACGAGGTCGCGCTCTTCATTGTAGGACGGAACGAACACGTCGACCGACGGCAGGTCCTCGTCCTTCAGCTGCGGCGCGGGCGGGCGCGTGATGGGCTGGGCGTTCACGAACAGGCCGAGGGCCAGCATCGTGATGCAGAACAGGTCGGCCACCAGCAGCAGCATGCCGGGGATGAAGTCTGCGATTTGGCTCGGGTCCGGGATCGTCTCCGCAATGCGCCAGTACAGGTAGCGGATGACGATGATCGAACCCAGCGCCAGGAAGACATGGCGAAACACGCCGCCGAGGCGGAGCGAAGAAATAACGATCATGACACCGATCGAAACGATCGAAAAAGCAAAATGAAGCTTCGTTCCGATCGGTTGTGTTACAAACAATACGAACGAAACAGCAGATAAAATCCACGCCGCCCGCATGACGCTATCGAACATTTGAACCGCCTCACCTCAACACACTGCTCTCAATAATGAGAGAATCTTACGGTAATTTATTCGAATTTGACGAGATTTCGCCGTCTTGGGGTAACACTTCATTCATCATCAATACGCGATCATCTTCACGTGGGAATCTTCGCTCGATAGACAGGCGCAGATCTCTCTGCTGATCGGACCTTGCCTCCGGACGGGTCGAGGCACGGGATGCCGGCCTATCGAGCCGTCCGAGCGCGGTACCGCCGATCCGGCGAGCACGGCTGCATTCGTCTCGGCCGACCGGCGACCGGCTTGCACCGGCAACGGCCTCATCATCCTCTGCGACGTCTCCATTCCGCTTGCGCATTCGAGCGGCCGCGTGGCTCGCTGACCAACGGGCAGCATGCGGCGGCCTGTCTTCGGGGCAGAGCCGCGCCCGACGCCATACGAAATCTGCGAACCGGGCAGAATCCTCGACGAACCGGGCAGCCCGGCGAAGACAGATCCGGCAGCATCGCGTTAGACAGGCAGGATTCGGCGTGCCGCGTCTGACGCGGCTCCGACATCGACCGGAGGCGTGGAGGTGACGACGACAGGCAGATGGCGCTATCCCGGCGATTGGACGGCAGACCTCGTCGCACTCGGTATCCTGATCATCTACGGCACCACGATCCGGACACCGCTCTATGGCGGCTTCGGCCGGGCTCTCATCGTCA
>LNFM01012672.1_pt1 | contig 10997 bp, 9 predicted proteins | sample 596031 | NCBI WGS metagenome assembly LNFM01 (sample SAMN04254537, study PRJNA301005) | activated carbon metagenome | isolation source: dual media filters at the Ann Arbor, Michigan drinking water treatment plant | place: USA: Ann Arbor | reverse complement strand
CTGATCTGGGGCAAACAGTACATTTCACTGCCTTCGATCATCGAGCCCCTGCGTTTCACGCTGTTCGGTGCGCAGGTCACTTCGCTGCAGGCGGCAATTTTCCTGCTCGCCTGCGCAATCATGGCGGGGCTGATGTGGTTCATCAAGGCAAGCCGCATGGGACGCGCGATGCGCGCGACTGAACAGAACCCTGATGTCGCGGGACTGATGGGGGTCAATACCAACACGGTGATTGCCTTCACCTTCCTGCTCGGGTCGGCGATCGGCGCCATCGCCGGGTTGATGGTCGTGCTCTATTACGGCATCGGCCATTACTTCATGGGATTCATGCTTGGACTCAAGGCCTTCACCGCCGCGGTGCTCGGCGGCATCGGCAACGTCGCCGGCGCGGTGCTGGGCGGGTTGCTGCTCGGCGTGATCGAGAGCCTGGCCTCCGGCTACATCGGCGACCTCACCGGCGGCGTGCTCGGCAGCAATTACCGCGACATCTTCGCCTTCCTGGTGCTGGTCATGGTGCTGGTGCTGAAACCCTCGGGGCTGATGGGCCGGTCCGGCGGGGACCGCGCATGAGCGCCGCCGGCCACCCTGTGCTGCGCTGGACAACCTGGCTCGCCGTCGCGCTGCTGCTGCTCGCCGCGCCGTTCCTGATCGAGGCGTTGCTCGGCCGCGCCTGGGTGCGCATCGCCGACGTCGCGCTGCTGTTCATCATGCTGGCTCTTGGGCTCAACATCGTGGTCGGTTTCGCCGGCCTGCTCGATCTCGGCTACATCGCGTTTTTCGCGGTCGGCGCCTACAGCTATGCGCTGCTGGCCTCGCCGCAGCTTGCGATGCACTGGCCTTTTTACGTGCTGCTGCCGCTGGGCGCCATGGTCGCCGCCGTCTTTGGCATCCTGCTCGGCGCGCCGACGCTGCGGCTGCGCGGCGACTACCTGGCGATCGTCACGCTCGGTTTCGGCGAAATCATCCGCGTCTTCCTCAACAACCTGAACCGCCCGGTCAACATCACCAACGGGCCTCAGGGCATCACTCTGATCGACCCCCTGCAGCTCGGCGGATTTTCACTGGCACAGACTCACAGCATTGCCGGGCTGACATTCGCTCCGGTGCACAACTACTACTTCGTGTTCCTGGCCTGCGCCCTGCTTTCGATCGCCATGTCGTTGCGACTGGAAAATTCGCGCATCGGCCGCGCCTGGGTGGCCATTCGGGACGACGAGCTCGCAGCTTCGGCGATGGGAATCAACACCCGCAACATGAAGCTGCTGGCCTTCGCGATGGGCGCGACCTTCGGCGGTGTTGCCGGCGGCCTGTTTGCGTCCTTCCAGGGTTTCATCAGCCCCGAGAGTTTCCACCTGATCGACTCCATCATGGTGCTGTGCATGGTGGTGCTCGGCGGCATGGGCAACGTCTGGGGCGTAGTGCTGGGCGCCGTGCTGCTGACCGCGCTGCCGGAAGCCCTGCGTTACGTGGGCCCCCTGCAACAGCGCTGGTTTGGCGAGGTCTTTGTCGATCCTTCGGACCTGCGCATGCTGCTGTTCGGCCTGGCGCTGGTGCTGATGATGCTGTTCCGCCCGTCGGGGATACTGCCGGCACGGCGCCGCAGTCCGGTTCTGCCGGCCGCCGCAGAAGGGAAAACACATGGCGCCGGCTGACACATTGCTCTGCGCCACGGGCATCAGCAAGCGTTTTGGCGGGCTGAACGCGCTGAACAATGTCTCGATCAGCGTGAAACGCGGTGAAATTTTCGGGCTGATCGGCCCCAACGGCGCAGGCAAGACCACGCTGTTCAACGTCCTCACCGGCCTTTATGCGGCCGATTCCGGCTCGGTGACTTTCAACGGGAAAATGGTCGGCGGACTCAAACCCCACCGGATTGCGCAAAACGGAATCGCCCGAACCTTCCAGAACATCCGACTTTTCGGCAGCATGAATGCACTGGAGAACGTGATGGTCGGCCGCCACCTGCGCACCCGCGCCGGCGTGCTCGGGGCCGTGCTGCGCACGCCGGCGACGCTTGCCGAAGAGACCGCCATCACGGATCGTGCACTGGAACTGCTGGACTACTGCGGATTGTCGCCCCGTGCGGGTGTGCTCGCGCGCGACCTGCCCTATGGCGACCAGCGGCGGCTCGAAATTGCCCGCGCCCTTGCCACCGAACCGAAGCTGCTTGCCCTCGACGAACCTGCCGCCGGCATGAACGCCACCGAAACCGCCGGTCTGCGCGCGCTGCTGGAGCTGATCGTTGCCGACGGTGTGACACTGCTGCTGATCGAACACGACATGAAACTGGTGATGGGCCTGTCACACCGCGTCGCGGTGCTCGATTACGGCGAAAAAATCGCCGAAGGCGAACCTGCGGCGGTACAGCGCGATGCCCGGGTCGTCGAAGCCTATCTGGGGGGCACCCTTGCCTGAAACGCCTCCCCTGATGCTGAACGCGCGCGCGCTGGAAGTGGCCTATGGCGGCATCCGGGCGGTCAAAGGCATCGACCTCCAGGTCCGCAGCGGCGAACTGGTAGCGCTGATCGGCGCCAACGGTGCGGGCAAGACCAGCACGCTGAAAGCGCTGTCGGGACTGCTCCGTCCGGCAGCCGGCAGTATCGAGTATGACGGTGCCGAAGTCACCGGAAAACCGGCGTATCATCTGGTGCGGCGCGGCCTCGCGATGGTGCCCGAGGGGCGCGGTGTGTTTCCGCGGCTCACGGTAGCGGAAAACCTCGCGATGGGCGCCTATATCCGAAACGACAAGGCAGCCGTCGCCCGGGACTTTGATCGTGCCTACGCGCTCTTTCCGCGGCTTGCCGAACGCCGCGGACAGCTGGCCGGCACGCTCTCGGGTGGCGAGCAGCAGATGCTGGCGATGGCGCGGGCGCTGATGTGCAGGCCGCGGCTGTTGCTGCTTGATGAACCCAGCATGGGACTGGCGCCGTTGATGGTGCAGAAAATATTCGAAACAGTGCGCACTGTGGCCGCAGAAGGCGTGACGATGCTGCTGGTGGAACAGAACGCGAAGCTGGCCCTGGAAACCTGCCATCGCGGTTATGTCATGGAAAGCGGCAGCATCGTGCTGTCCGATGACGCACGGAAACTGCTGTCCAACCCACAAGTGAGGCAGGCCTACCTTGGAGAATGAGTTGCGGAAATTGCCGTCACTGGCTGCCTCATGGCAGCGCCTGGTGCCGCCGCGCAGGTTGCGCCTGCCGCTGCTGGGACTGGTGGCCGCCGGCCTGGTCGCGCTGCTCGGCTTTCTGTACATCAAGAGTCAGGGGGTCGATTACCGGCGCCAGGGCGAAATTCTCGGTTACCTGCGGGAACTGAGGGAAATCGATAGCCGCTGGGACTTCGAAGTGCTGCGCGCCCGGACCGAAGGCCATTCCGGCAAAACCAAGCTTGCCGACGATCGCGGCGAGCGGGCTCCGGAAATCCTGAGACGGCTGCAGCAGGCTGCGGCCGAAGCGTCAAGCGGGGCACTGACCCGCGAATTGCCGGCGCTGCTGCAGGCCTTCAACCAGAAGTCGGAGCTGCTCCGGCGTTACCGTGCAGCCCAGCTCACGGTGACCCAGGCTCTGGGGCGCATGGTGGAATTCGATACCGAGATTGCCGGGCTGGTGCGCGGCGCCTGGGCGGGTTTCCCGCAACGTGATCGCCTGGTTGCGGTGGAAAGCACTTCGGCGCTGCTGTTCGCGCACCTGATGCGCTACACGGCCGACCCTTCCGAAGCACAACGCAAAACCGTCGAAACCTTTGCCGCCGATCTGCTCAAGTCATCCGAGGGCCTGCCGCCGGCGCTGCGTGACGGGCTCGCGCGCATCGACACCACGGTGCAGCAGGTCCTCGGCGCCAAGCCGGTGGAGGACGAGCTGTTCCTGAAAATTTCGATCTCCTCCGCGGGACCACGCATCAACACCCTGACCGATGCCTTCACCCGGGAAGCGGCGGACATCGAATCCGACAGCGAGCGTTACCGCATCTACCTGATTGCCTACGCCGGAGCCCTGCTGATCCTGATCGGCTGGCTGCTGTCGAAACTGGCGGTCAGCTACCGGCTGCTCAACGAAGCCAACCGCGTTCTCGAATCACGGGTGGAAGAACGCACCCGCGAACTGTCCGATGCGCTGCACCAGCTCAAGGAGTCCGAGGCACAGCTGATCCAGACGGAAAAGATGTCTTCACTGGGACAGATGGTTGCCGGCATTGCCCACGAAATCAACACGCCGCTGGCCTACGTCAAGAACAGCCTCGGCTCGGTGGCGGGCAAGCTGCCCGAGGTCAAACAGCTGGTGGTCGAAACCAACAAGCTGCTGCGCCTGATGGAGGATCCAAGTCCTGACCCGGACCGGTTGCAGGCCAAGTACGCCGCGGTACGCGGCCTCGTCAACCATTTTGCCGAACAGCAGGCGCTCGCGGAACTGGGCCAGCTGGCCAACGACGGCCTCTACGGCATCGAGCAGATTTCGGAAATTGTGCTGAACCTGAAGAACTTCAGCCGGCTGGACCGCAGCAAGGTATCGAGCTTCAACCTCAATGAGGGTATCGAAAGCGCGCTGGTGCTTGCCAGGCACGAACTCAAACACCTGAAAATCTCCAAACATCTCGGCGACATCCCGGCCATCACCTGTTCACCCTCGCAGCTGAACCAGGTGTTCCTCAACCTGATCAACAACGCGGCCCAGGCCATCGAGTCGGCGGCCGGCGAGATCACGATCAGCACGCGGACGGAGGATGCCGAACATGTCGCAGTCGAAATCGCCGACAACGGCAAAGGTATTCCCCCGGAGATCATGTCGAAGATTTTCGATCCTTTTTTCACGACCAAGGCCGTCGGCAAGGGTACCGGACTCGGGCTGTCGATTTCGTACAAGATCGTGGAGCAGCACGGCGGCACGATCAGTGTTGATTCCACCGTGGGCCTGGGCACCCGCTTCACCATCGTGCTGCCGCTGATCCCGCCGGCAACCCTGGATGATGTCGCATGAGCGCCAGCTACCCGAAGAGTATCGGCAAGTACGAGGTGCAGGGCATCCTCGGTCGCGGCGGCATGGGCACTGTCTACAAGGCATTCGACCCCGCGATCCACCGCCAGGTGGCGATCAAGACCATCACCAAGTCGGCACTCGACCCCTCCGAGCTGCAGTACGCCATCGCGCGTTTTCGCCACGAGGCGCAGGCGGTCGGACGGCTGACCCATCCCCGCATCGCGGCCATCTACGACTACGGCGAAGACGACGATCTTGCCTTTATCGTGATGGAGCTGGTCAACGGCAAGTCGCTGTACGAACACCTTCAGAACAAGGCGAAATTCGATCTCGCTGAAATCGGTGAAATTGTGCGCCAGCTGCTGGACGGGCTGGGTTATGCGCATGCCCAGGGCGTTGTCCACCGGGACGTCAAACCTTCGAACATCCTGATCAACGACGACGGCCGCATCAAGATCAGTGATTTCGGCATCGCCCACCTCGACTCCTCCTCGCTGACCCAGGTCGGCGAAATCATGGGTTCGCCCGGTTACATGTCGCCGGAGCAGTTCACCGGGGACGAACCGGATGCCCGCACCGACATCTATTCCGCCGGCATCATTGCCTACGAACTGCTGGCCGGCCGCAAGCCGTTCACCGGCAGCAATGTCGAGATCATGCGCCAGGTCATCGGCGAACGCCCCGCGAATCCTTCCGAATTCAATCCGCGCATCTCGGTGCAGCTCGACTGGGCCATGCACAAGGCACTCGCAAAAAAACGGGAAGAACGTTTCCAGACTTCGCGCGAATTCGCGCTGGCTTTCGTGCAGGGAATCGCCGCCAGCCTGCGCACGGCAAAAGCGGCCGAAGAGGAAAAAGACCGGGAAGTGCCGACTCAGCGCCTGGATCCGAAGCTGGTATCCGCCGCACGGGTCATCTCCGGCATGCAGGCGGCAAAGCCCGCCGAACCCGCTGCGGCGCCGGCACCGGCAGTGGCCCCCACCTTCGATACCGGCGGCAAGAAAGCCAGGCTGCTTTTTGTCGACGACGAGGAACGCATTCTCAACGCGCTGCGCTCGGTATTCCGCAACCAGTACAACGTGTTCACCGCGAGCAGCGGTGCGGAGGCGATGGAGTTCCTGAAACGTTTCCACCCGCACGTCGTGATCAGCGACCAGCGCATGCCGGAAATGACCGGCGTCGAACTGCTGCGCGAGGTCAGGGACATTGCGCCACATACCGTGCGCATCCTGCTCACGGGTTATTCGGACCTCGCCTCCATCGTCGGCTCGATCAACGACGGCGAGGTTTTCCGCTTCATCAGCAAGCCCTGGAACAACACCGAAATCCAGAAAACCATCGGCGAGGCCGCGGCCATCGCACTGGAACTGGCGGACATGGCGACCTCGCCGGTCATCGTGCCGGACAAGGTGGGTTTCGGCATCCTGGTGCTGAATCCCGACCAGAGCGTGTTCCGCGCCGTCAGCGAGCTGATGGGCAACGTATGCCCGGTGATCGAAGCCCTGGACATGGACCGTGCGCTGGGCATCCTCGCCGAACGTGAAATCGCCGTCATCATTGCCGACATCCGCAGCGGTGACCAGAAATCACTGGCGGCGTTCAAGCTGCTGAAACAGGATCATCCCGAGATCCTCGCCATCCTCACGACGGATGCCTCGGATTCGGAGCTGGTCATCGACCTGATCAACCAGGCGCAGGTGTTCCGTTTCCTCAGCAAGCCGCTGAACCTGAAACTGCTGCAGCAGCACGTGCATGCTGCGCTGGCACGTTATCAGTCATTCAGGAAAACACCGAAGCTGCTGAAGCAGCATCGCGTAGCTGCAGCGCCCGCGCCGGAGTCCGAATCGTCGATGCTGTCCCAGCTGCGCGAGCGCATCCGCTCGGTGAAATCCTGGTTCGGCGGCCGCTGAAACCCGCGGCAGTCCCGCTTCAGACCCAGTCCTTCTCCACCAGGAAATCGGTGTAGAGCCTGGCCTCCGGGCTGCCGGGCTGCGGCGTCCAGTCGTAGCGCCAGTGCACCACCGGCGGCAATGACATCAGGATGGATTCGGTGCGCCCGCCGGACTGGAGACCAAACAGCGTTCCGCGGTCGTAGACCAGGTTGAACTCAACATAACGGCCGCGACGGTAGGCCTGGAAATCGCGCTCGCGTTCGCCGTATGTCTGGTCCCGGCGGCGCTCGACAATGGGAACGTAGGCCGGCAGGAAACTGTCCCCGACGCCGCGCAGCAGCGAGAAACAGCTGTCGAAATCCGGGGTGCCGAGGTCGTCGAAAAATATGCCGCCGACGCCGCGCGGTTCATTGCGGTGCTTCAGGAAAAAATAACGGTCGCACCATGCCTTGTATTTCGGGTGGTAATCCGCGCCGAAGGGCGTCAGCGCGTCACGGCAACTGCGGTGGAAATGCACGGCATCTTCCTCGAAGCCGTAATACGGCGTCAGATCCATGCCGCCGCCGAACCACCACACCGGTCCCGCGCCCTGTTTTTCAGCGACGAAGCAGCGCACATTCATGTGCACTGTCGGCACGTAGGGATTGCGCGGATGCAGGACCAGCGACACCCCCATCGCCTGGAAGGAGCGCCCGGCGAGTTCCGGCCTCGCGGCCGATGCCGACGGTGGCAGGTTGTCGCCGAAGACATGTGAAAAACCGACGCCGCCGCGCTCGAACAACGCACCGTTCTCGATCAGCCGGGTGATGCCGCCGCCGCCCTGCGGCCGCTGCCACTCGTCGCGGATGAAGCTGCCGCCATCAAGTGCGCCGAGGCGGTCGACAATCGCCGACTGCAGGCCGGTCAGGTACGTCTTGACTGCGGCAATGTCCATCGGGTGAGTCGGCTATGGCCCGTGGCAGGGACTACTTGCGCCCCGCAGCGACCGCGCGATGGCCGATATCGCGGCGACACTGCATGCCGTCGAAACGGATCAGGTCGACGATCTCGTAGGCGCGTTTCTGTGCGGTGCGGGTGTTGTGGCCGAGGGCGGTGACGCACAACACGCGGCCGCCGCTGGTGACCGCATCCCTGCCCGACAGCGCGGTGCCGGCATGGAACACGTGGTAATCATCCCCCGCGGGCGGCAATCCCCTGATCACATCGCCCTTGCGCGGATCCTCCGGGTAATTCGCGGCCGCCAGCACCACGCCCAGCGCGACACGCGGATCCCATTCCGCCTCGGCACTGTCGAGCCTGCCGTCGATTGCGGCATCCAGCAGTCCGACGAGATCGCTTTTCAGCCGCATCATGATCGGCTGGGTTTCGGGGTCACCCATGCGGCAGTTGAATTCGAGCACCTTGAGCGCGCCGTTGGCGCCGATCATCAGGCCCGCGTAAAGAAAGCCGGTATAGGGAATGCCGTCGGCGGCCATGCCATTGATCACCGGCTGGATGACTTCGCGCATCACCCGCGCATGAATCTCCGGTGTCACCACCGGCGCCGGCGAATAGGCGCCCATGCCGCCGGTATTGGGTCCCTGGTCACCGTCCTTCAGGCGCTTGTGGTCCTGGCTGCTCGCCAGCGCCAGCGCGTTGCGACCGTCCGCGAGCACGATGAAACTGGCTTCCTCGCCTTCAAGGAATTCCTCGATCACCACCCGCGCGCCGGCGCTGCCCATTTTGTTGCCGACCAGCATCATGTCGACTGCGGCATGGGCTTCGGCGGCATCCATCGCCACTACAACGCCCTTGCCGGCGGCGAGACCGTCGGCCTTGATCACGATCGGTGCGCCTTCGTGGTCGATGTAGGCATGTGCAGCGGCGGCATCGGTGAAGGTCGAATGTTTCGCCGTCGGGATGCGATGACGCACCATGAACTGCTTGGCGAAATCCTTGGAACTTTCAAGCTGCGCGGCCTGCTGTGTCGGCCCGAAAATGCGGCGTCCGGCCCCGCGCACGGCATCGACGATCCCTGCCGCAAGCGGCGCTTCGGGGCCAACCACCGTCAGTGAAATATCATTTTTACCAATAAAATCAATTACTTGCTGATTATCATCCAGCCTGACATTCTGCAGGCCGTCTTCGCCCGCAGTACCCGCATTGCCGGGGGCCACATAAACCATCTGCACCCGCGGTGAGCGGGCCAGTTTCCAGGCCAGCGCATGTTCGCGGCCACCGCCGCCGATGACGAGTATTTTCATCAGTGCCGGAAATGCCGGAAACCGGTGAACACCATCGCGATGCCGTGTTCGTCGGCGGCAGCGATGACCTCTTCGTCACGCAGGCTGCCGCCGGGCTGGATGATTGCGGTGGCACCTGCAGCCGCCACCACATCGACACCGTCGCGAAACGGGAAAAAAGCGTCTGAAGCCACCACTGAGCCCGCCAGTTTCAACCCGGCGTTTTCCGCCTTGATCGAGGCGATGCGCGCCGAATCGACGCGGCTCATCTGGCCGGCACCGACACCCAGCGTCGCGCCGTTGCCGCAGAACACGATGGCATTCGATTTGACGAACTTGGCAACGCGCCAGGCAAACAGCAGGTCCGCGAGCTGGTCAGCGGAGGGTTTTTTCCGGGTCACGGCTTTCAGCTGCGTTGCGGCCACATTCATGCCGTCCGGCGTCTGCACCAGCAGGCCGCCGCCTACGCGTTTGAAATCAAACCGGTTTGATCCGGCAACCAGCGGCACTTCCAGCACACGGATGTTGGCTTTCTGTGCGAACACCGCAAGAGCTTCCGGCGCGACCTGCGGCGCGATGATGACTTCGACGAACTGCTTCGAAATCGCCAGTGCCGTTGCCGCATCCAGGGCGCGGTTGACGGCAATGATGCCGCCGAAAGCCGATGTCGGGTCGGTGGCGAAGGCCTTGTCGTAGGCTGCCGCAACATCAGACTCAACGGCCACGCCGCAGGGATTGGCATGTTTGACAATCACGCAGGCCGGTGCGTCGAAGGTCTTGACACATTCCCAGGCCGCGTCGGCATCGGCAATGTTGTTGTACGACAGCTCCTTGCCCTGCAGCTGGCGGTATCCGGCCAGACTGCCCGGTGCAGGCACGGGTTCGCGATAGAACGCGGCCTGCTGGTGCGGGTTCTCTCCGTAACGCAAGGCCTGCAGCTGTTCAAGCTGCAGGTTGAGACGCCCGGGAAACGCAGCGGCCTTGCCGTCCGGCTGCAACGCGGTCAGGTAATTGCTGATCGCGCCGTCATAGGCGGCGGTATGCGAAAAGGCCTTGCACGCCAGACGAAAGCGGGTTTCAGCGCCCAGCGCGCCGCTGGCGCTGGACATCTCCTTCAGTATTCCGGAGTAATCCGCGGGATCGGTGACAACGGCGACATGTTCATGGTTCTTTGCCGCGCTGCGCACCATCGCCGGGCCGCCGATGTCGATGTTCTCGATCGCCTCTGCCAGTGTGCAGCCGGGCCTGGCGACAGTCTGCGTGAAGGGATAAAGGTTGACCACCGCCATGTCGATGCCGGCGATGCCTGTTTTCTGCATCGCGGCAACGTGTTCCGGCAGATCGCGCCGGCCGAGCAGACCGCCGTGGATTTTCGGATGCAGCGTCTTGACGCGGCCGTCGAGCATTTCGGGGAAACCGGTGTAATCCGCGACTTCGGTTACCTCGAGTCCGGCATCGCGCAACAGCTTCGCGGTGCCGCCGGTCGACAGCAGCGACACGCCGAAACCGGCCAGCCCGCGGGCAAATTCGACGACGCCCGCCTTGTCGGAAACGCTGATCAGTGCCTGTTTGATGATGGCCATGGATGCGGCTGCTTGAAGTTACGACAAAACGTGTTGCGACGATGCGGGAACGGCCCGGATCCTGTCAGAACTTGATGTTGTAGGTCTTGATCTTCTTGCGCAGCGTGTTGCGGTTGATGCCCAGCATCGCGGCGGCATGGGACTGGTTGCCGCGCACCTTGTTCAACACCGATTCGAGCAGCGGCTTTTCCACGCTGCCGATGACCATGTCGTACACGCCGCTGGCCTTCTCCCCGTCGAGGTCGCGGAAGTAGCCGTCGATCGCCCGGCGCACGACACGGGCCATTTCGGTTTCATTCATCATGCTGCAAGTTCCTCCACATA
>LNFM01012670.1_pt1 | contig 11000 bp, 9 predicted proteins | sample 596031 | NCBI WGS metagenome assembly LNFM01 (sample SAMN04254537, study PRJNA301005) | activated carbon metagenome | isolation source: dual media filters at the Ann Arbor, Michigan drinking water treatment plant | place: USA: Ann Arbor | reverse complement strand
CACGACATTGGTCGCGCCCCTGAGCTCGGGGCCGGCATACGTCACGTTGGTGGGCTTGCCCGCGGCGCCGATCCACAGGCCGTCGGGCTGGGCGAACTTGTCGTTGTTGTCGCTGCGGATGGTCATCCAGCGCACGGGGCCGGTGACTTCGTCGCCCTTGGCATTCTTGGGTGCATTGAGTGCCGTGAGGAAGGGACCGGTGCCCGAGAACTCGTTGCCTTCACGGAAGCCCGGGATGGCCCAGACGCCGTGGTTGGGGGTGCCGCCGAGGATGGCGTGCGAGACGGTGGCCGCGCCGCCGCCGTTCTGGATGTAGTTGCGGATGGCGTTGCCGCCGCGCGAGTTGCCGATCAGCACCACCTGCTGCGCGCCGGTGGCGCGCAGGACCTGCTCGACCTCGGCCTTGAGCCAGGCCATGTGCTCGGTGGTGGAGCTGCGCCCGGGCTGGGGCTTGCTGTCGTCGTCACGCGCCAGCGGATAGGGCAGCTCGATGGCGTGCAGGCGCTCGCGCGGCCAGCCATTGGATTCGAAGCGCCAGAGCGTGGTCTGCCACAGCGCGGCGCTGTCGCCGTTGCCGTGCACGAAGACGATGGGCGCTGGCGGGCTGGCAGGCGGCACAGCAGCGCAAGCGGCGAGCAGGGCCAGCGCAAACGCGGCCCAGAGGTGGCGACGGGTCAGCATGGTCAGGCTCTTTCGTAGCAAGGGAGAGGGAAGACCGGCCGCGCCGGCAAGCGCCGCGCACCCGATCCTGAGAACCTTATCGCGGCATTCCTAGGCAGGCGGTCGACCCCGGTGACAGCCAGCCCGGCCACCCTCATTCGAAACCGCCGGCGCGCCGCAGCGGGGCCGTGTCGGGCGCAGCCAGCATGTCGATGAGCAGGCGCGCGGCCTGCGGCTGTTCGGCTTTGCTGGCCACGGCGGCGGTGTAGACGGTGGCCAACTCAAAGGCCTTGGGCAACAGGGCCACCAGCTGCACGCCGGGGGTGTACAGGATCTCGGTCACCTGGGTGCAGCCGATCAGGCCCGGGCCGCTGGCCGCGGCCATCTCCTTCATGGCGGTGGCGCCGTTGGGATGGGGACGCAAGGCGCCCGCAACCTGCTGCGCAATGCCCAGGCGTTTGAGCACGTCCATGAAGTGGATCCCCGCCGTGGCGCGCACAGGGTCGGGGAAGTAGATGCCCTGCGCGGCCAGCAGCGTGGCCTTGAGTGCGTCGGGTGTGTCGACCTTCGGCTGCGGCTCACCGGTCTTGACGGCGACGCCGGTGCGCACCACCCCCAGCGGCCGCGACGAGCCGGGCTGCACCCGACCGGCGACGGTGAGCTCTTCGATGAGCGCCTGCGTGAGGATGAGCACGTCGCAGGGTTCACCGGCGAGCAGCTTGTCGCGCATGACGCCGACGGCGCCGAAGCTGCCATCGATGGCGCGCCCGGTCTCGTTGTAGAAATTGCCGCGCAGTTGCTGCACCAGCCCCTGCGCCGCACCGCCACTGAGGATACGTAATGAACTCATAGAAAGACTTGTTTGCTGGTCGACGACGGGGAGGGTTTCTTTCAATCTGCCTTGATGCCTGCTGCCTGAATGACACGCGCCCATTTGGCGATGTCTTCGCGCATGTACCTGTCGAATTCCTGCGGGTTCATCAGCAGGGGGGTGGCGCCCTGACGGGCCCAGAGCTGGCGCACCTCGACCTGGCCCACGATGCGGCTCACTTCCTGGTTCAACCGGTCCACCACGGCCTTGGGGGTGGCGGCCGGCGCCATCAGGCCCAGCCAGATGGTGGCCTCGTAGCCGGGCAGGCCGGCTTCGCTGAGTGTGGGCACCTCGGGCAGCACGCTGCTGCGCTCGCGTCCGCTGGTGGCGATGGCGCGCACCTTGCCGGCCCGGGCCTGCTCCGCCATGGTGGTGACGGCGTCGAACATCATGTCGACCTGTCCGCCGATGATGTCGGCACGCGCGCCCGAGCTGCCGCGGTAGGGGATGTGCACGAGGTAGATGCCGGCCATGCTCTTGAACAGTTCGCCGGCCATGTGGTAGGGCGTGCCCAGGCCGCTGGAGGCGTAGTTGTACTTGCCGGGTTTGTCCCTGGCGAGCTTGAGGATGTCCTGCAGGTTCTGAGCGGGCAGCGAGGGATGCGTGACCAGCAGCAGGTCGGAGTAGTTGACCGGCGCCACGGCCACGAAGTCGCGCATCAGCACAAAGGGCTTGCTGGGGATGAGTGTCTCGTTCACCGTGTGGGTGTTGGACATCATCAACAGCGTGTAGCCGTCGGCCGGGGCCTTGGCGACCAGATCGGTGCCGATGATGGAGCCTGCACCCGGCCGGTTGTCGATGACGAAGGGCTGGCCCAGGGCCTCGCCCAGGCGCTGGCCGATGAAACGTGCGTAGTTGTCGGCCGGCCCACCTGCCGCGAAGGGGACCACGATGCACACCGGCTTGCTGGGGTAGGTCTGGGCCTGGGCTGCCACAGCACCCAGCAGCAGCACAGCCAGCAGGCCCCGCAGGATGGGTAGGCGCATGGTCTGTCTCCTCCGTGTCGTTGTGGACCATGCTAGCCCGACGCGCGCCGCGTCACCCCCGGACTATCCCTAAAGACCGGGGCTGCACGCCACCGGCGTTTCAAATCGCAACCGGATTCAGCGTACGTTCACGCAGACTCAGACCACCAGCGGCTCTTCCTGCATGGCTTCGATCTGGTCTTCGAGCATCTGGATCTGGCCTTTCCAGTAGTCGCTGCTGCCGAACCAGGGGAAGTTGAGCGGGAAGGTGGGGTCGTCCCAGCGGCGCGCGAGCCAGGCGCTGTAGTGGATGAGGCGCAGGGTGCGCAGGGGTTCGATGAGCGCGAGTTCGCGGCGGTCGAAGTCACGCATCTGTTCATAACCATCGAGCAAACAAGACAGCTGGTAGGTACGCTGGGCGCGTTCGCCGGACACCAGCATCCACAGGTCCTGCACGGCCGGGCCCATGCGCGCATCGTCCAGGTCCACGAAGTGCGGCCCGGGGCCGGCCGCGGCCGGCGCGTCGGCCGGCGTCCAGAGGATGTTGCCCGGGTGGCAGTCGCCATGCAGGCGCAGGCGGCGGATGTCGCCAGGCGCACCGGTGAGCACCGCATGCTGGGCGATCAAGGCCAGCGCCTCTTCGCAGCGGCGCTGCCAGAGGGACTGCACGTCCAGCGGGATCATCTCGTGCGCGAGCAGCCAGTCCATCGGTTCGCGGCCGAAACCCTGCAGGTCCAGCGCGGGGCGCTGCGCAAAAGGCCGCGCCGCGCCCACGGTGTGCAGGCGCGCGAGAAAGCGGCCGATCCATTCGAGCACCTCTTCGTCGTCGAGCTCGGGCGCGCGGCCGCCGCGGCGCGGGCAGACGGCGAACTGGAATTCAGCATGCTGATGCAGGGTACGACCCTGCAGCACCAGCGGCGCCACCACGGGCACCTCGGCCACCTGCAGCTCGGCGGCAAAAGCGTGCTCTTCGAGGATCTGCGCCGCGCTCCAGCGGCCCGGGCGGTAGAACTTGGCCACCACCACCTGTCCGTCTTCGAGATGCGCCTGGTAGACGCGGTTCTCGTAGGAGCTCAGGGCCTGCAGGCGGCCGTCGCAGGCCAGGCCCAGGCTTTCGAGCGCGTCCAGCACGACAGCGGGCGTCAGGTGTTCATAAGGGTGGCGCGACGTGTGGCTCATGCCTCGATTGTCGCCGCCCGGACAGGGTGCAGGCATCGCTGGCGTTTTCCCCTAGGCAGCAGCGCGTAGGGCGTCGCTAAACTGAGTTGATGTCGCCCCTGCTGCCCTTTCACCGCAAGCTCGCGTTCGGCACGGCCGGCGTGGCGCTGGCGGTGGCGGCGCTGGCCGGCATCGGTGCGGGCCTGATCGCACATGACCGGCTCGAAGACACGCTGGTGGCGCAGGCCACGGAAGATGCGCAACGCCTGCTGCGCCAGGACAGCTACCGCCCCGACGGCGTGCAGGCCACGCGCAACGCCCAGGCAGCGGTGCGGGCGCTGGCGGCCTCGCACTTCGACATCGCCCAGATCTACACCGCGGGCGGCCTGCTGATGGCCGAGCAGTTCAGCGCCGACGGCCGCGCGCTGGACGCGGAGTTGCCACCACGCGCGGCGCGCCACTACACCACCGCCTGGTACGAGCGGCGCTGGCTGCCCGGGCGGCGGCCGGTGCTGCGCGTGTTCATCCCGCTGCGCAACGAGGGCCAGGCCCTGATCGGCTATTTCGAGGGCACGCGTCTGGTGCCCGACTGGCAGCGCCAGCGCATGCTGGCCGATGCGCGCCACACGGGCATCCTGACGGCGCTGGCCGTGTTCGTGTGCGGCCTGGCGCTGTACCCGCTGGTGCTGCGCCTGAGCCGCGACAGCCAGCGCCGCCAGCGCGAGCTGCTTGAATCGCACATCGCCATGATGGAGGCGCTGGGCCGCGCGATCGCGCGGCGCGACAGCGACAACGGCATCCACAACTACCGCGTGGCCTGGATCTCGGCCACGCTGGCCGAGGCCGTGGGCCTGCACGGCGCGCGCATGCAGGAGCTCATCGTGGGCAGCTTCCTGCACGACGTGGGCAAGATCGGCATCCCCGAGCACATCCTGCTCAAGCCCGGCCCACTGAGCAACGAGGAGATGCTCATCATGCACACCCACGTCAGCGCGGGCGAGGACATCGTCTCGGGCGCGGGCTGGCTGGCCGGTGGCCAGGCCGTGGTGGCCGGCCACCACGAGAAGTGGGACGGCACGGGTTACCCGCGCGGCCTGGCCGGCACCGATATTCCGCAGGTGGCGCGCATCTTCGCGATTGCCGATGTGTTCGACGCGCTGTCTTCACGCCGGCCCTACAAGGAACCGGTGTCGCTGGAGCAGGCGCTGGCGGCGCTGCGCGAGGAATCGGGCAAGCACTTCGACCCGCATCTGATCGAGGTCTTCGACCGCATCGCGCCCCAGGTCTACCGCACCCTCACCGAGGCCGACGAGGAACAGCTGCAGGCCCAGCTCACGCGCATGGTGCGCAAGCACTTCAGCCTGTAAGGCGATCCCCGGGCGCGGCGCGCACCAGTTGCACATGGCACGCGGCCTGCCGGGCCACACGCACGGCCACCCCGTCGGGCGCGGCCGAACCCGCACCCAGCACCAGATCGCTCACCGCATTGCGCTGCGCCCAGTCCAGCAAGGCCGCGGCCACGTCGGGGGCCATGAGCACATGGCAGGAGGTCTGGTGCCCTGCCCCTTTCAAGCCCTGGGCCCAGCGTTGCAACTGCGCGTGCTGCCGGCGCAGGGCCAGGCTGTCACCACGCGAGGTGGGCGCCAGCACGGTGACGCAGGCCAGCCGCGCACCGGGCCGCGTGCCCAGCGCGCGCAGTGCGGCGCGGCGCAGGGCCTGCAGGGTGTCGGCGGGCGTGTCTTCCTGCGGCACGGCCAGCAGGACGATGGGCACCTTGCTGAGCGCGCGCGCAGACCGCATGGCGGGCAGGCCGCGCAGCAGGCGCTGGGCACGCCACCAGCGTCGCCACTGCGTCCAGGCCGCGGCGGGCTGCAGGGCCTCGCCACGCGCCGTCACGCGCACCTGCTGTGGGTGGCGCAGGTCGAAGGCCAGATGCGCGGCCGAGGGGTAGCGCTGCGCGGGCTCGGGCGCCAGGCAGCGCAGCAGCACCTCCTGCAGCCAGGCCGGGATCTCGGGCCGCCAGCGTCGCGGCGGCGGCGGCTCCCGCCACAGGCGGCGGCGCAAGGTCGCCTCCTTGTCGGGCAGGCCGTAGGGCAGCTCGTGGGTGAGCAGCTGGTAGAGGATGGCGCCGAGCGCAAAGATGTCGCTGCGCGGATCACCGCGCACGCCCAGCAGCTGTTCGGGGGCCATCCAGCCCGTTTCGCCAGCCGCGGCGCCGGCCAGGCCCGCGTGCAGGTCGGGGTGGTGCGCATGCCAGGACAGGCCGTAGCCGAGCAGCCCCACACGCCCTGCGCTCGTGATGCGCACACGGTCGGGCCGCAGGCCCAGGTGCACGACCTCTTGCTGGTGCAGGCTGTGGACGGCCTGCGCGAGCGCCAGGCCCAGATCCACCACTTCCTCGACGGCCGGCAGCGCCGGCTGGTCCAGGCGCTGCTGCAGGCTGGCGCCTTCGATCGACTCCATGACCAGCCAGGGCGGCTGCGCCGCGTCCTCGGCGTCCACGAGGCGCGGCACATGCGGGCCGCTGAGCACGCGCAAGGTCTGGTGCTCGACCTCGAAGCGGCGCAGGTCTGCGGCGTCCGCGTGGTCCCGGCGCGGCTGCTTGAGCACGAGCGCGAAACCGGGATCGGCCTGGCCCTCGGTGCCTTGCACGCGATAGAGCCGCGCGTGGGCGCCCTGATGGATGCATGCGCCGATGAGGAAGCCGCCCAGCCGGCTGCCGGGCGCCAGCGGCTCTGACGGCGTCATCGCCCGATCTCCAGGCGATCGGCAAAGAAATCGGGCAGGCCCGCGCGACGGATGGCGTCGGCTGCGGCGTGGTGGTCGTAGGCCACGCGATGGAAGGTGAGCTCGGACTGCTCGCTGTCGTAGAGCGTGTACATGGCCTTGGGGCTGCCATCGCGCGGCTGGCCCACCGAGCCGATGGTGGCCAGCCAGTGGCGTCGCGCCGACACGGGGATGGACACGCCGGGCGTGGGTTCGAAGGGCATGAGCTGGCCATCGGCGGCGCGGTAGTAGAGCGACTGGCGGTGCACATGGCCGCCAAAGACGTAGCGCACCTGTTCCTGCGCGCTGGCGGCGTCCAGGCTCAGTCCTGCGGACGCGGCATCGTAGACATAGCGCCAGAGCTCGGGCTCGTCGACCGTGGCGTGCACCAGCAGGGCGCGGTCGAGCTGATGGGTCATGGGCAGGCCGTCCAGAAAGGAACGCTGGGCCGGGGCGAGCTGCTCGTGCGTCCAGCGGGCGGTGGTCTCGCCCAGGGTCTGCTGGCCGCCGGGCGGGCGCGCGGCCATCTCGTCGTGGTTGCCCTTGAGCACCAGCGCACCCTCCTCGGCCAGGCCCATGACCAGGTCCACCACGGCCCCCGGGTCGGCGCCATAGCCGACGAGGTCACCGAGAAAGGCGTACTGCGTGGCCTGCTGCGCACGCGCGTGCGTCAGGCAGGCCTGCAGGGCGTGCAGGTTGGCGTGGAGGTCGGACATCAGGGCCAGGCGCATGAAGACAGTATGCCTTGCCGCCCGCCCGTCGACACGGGGTTTGCCCTCACGGCCGCCGGCCAGGGCCGGCGCTACCATCGCCGGCGGAGGATCTATGCCCCAACAGTACGACTACCTCATCATCGGCGGCGGCTCGGCCGGCTGTGTGCTGGCGGCGCGCCTGTCGGAAGACCCGCGCGCCCAGGTCGCACTGCTGGAGGCCGGCCCGGCCGACCGCAGCGTGCTGATCCACTGCCCCGCCGGCCTGGCCCTGCTGGCCAAGAGCGGCCAGGCCAACTGGGGCTTCCAGACCACGCCGCAGCAGGGCCTGAACGGCCGGCGCGGCTACCAGCCGCGCGGCAAGGTGCTCGGTGGCTCGAGCTCGGTCAACGCCATGATCTACACGCGCGGCGTGCCGCAGGACTACGACGGCTGGGCCGCGGCCGGCAACCCGGGCTGGCGCTGGGAGGAGGTGCTGCCCTACTTCCGCAAGGCCGAGCACAACGAACGCGGCGTGGACGCCTTTCACGGCGTGGGCGGTCCGCTCAATGTCATGGACCTGCGCAGCCCCAACCGCTACAGCCCGCACTTCGTGCAGGCCGGCGTGCAGGCCGGCTATGTGCACAACGAAGACTTCAACGGCGCCACGCAGGAAGGCGTGGGCCTGTACCAGGTGACGCACAAGAACGGCGAGCGCTATTCCGCGGCCAAGGCCTACCTCACGCCCAACCTGGGGCGCCCCAATCTGAAAGTCATCACGGGCGCGCAGGCCACGCGCGTGCTGTTCGAGGGACGGCGTGCCGTGGGGGTGGAGTTCCTCCAGGGCGGGCACAGGCAGGCCTTGCGCGCGGCGCGCGAGGTGATCCTCTCGGCCGGCGCCCTGCAGTCCCCGCAGCTGCTCATGCTTTCGGGCGTCGGCCCGGGGGGCATGCTGCACCAGCACGGCATCCCGGTGCTGCACGAGCTGCCCGGCGTGGGCCGCCACCTGCAGGACCATGTGGACGTGGTCACGGTCTACGACGCGCCCCAGCTCACCGACCTCTTCGGTCTCTCGCCCAGGGGGGTGCTCAATGTGCTGCGCGGCGTCTGGGAATGGCGCCGCTCGCGCAGCGGCATGCTGACGACCAATTTCGCCGAGGCCGGCGGCTTCATCCGCAGCCAGGCCGGCGAGCCCGTGCCCGACCTGCAACTGCACTTCCTGATCGGCAAGCTCGTCGACCACGGCCGCACCACGACCACGGGCCACGGCTATTCCTGCCACGTCTGCCTGCTGCGCCCCAGGAGCCGCGGCAGCGTGCGCTTGGGCCAGGCCGACCCGCTGGCCGCGCCGCTGATCGACCCGAACTTCCTGGGCGAGCGCGATGACGTGGACCGGCTGATCCGCGGCTTCAAGCTCATGCGCAGCATCCTCTCGCAGCCGGCGCTGGCGCGTTTCGGCGCCCAGGAGCTGCCGGCCTCGGCCGTGGCCAAGAGCGACGTGCAGATCGAACAGTTCATCCGCAACCACGCCGACACCATCTACCACCCGGCGGGCAGCTGCCGCATGGGGCCGGGTGAGATGGACGTGGTGGATGCCCAGCTGCGCGTGCACGGCCTGCAGGGCCTGCGCGTGGTGGATGCGAGCATCATGCCCGCGCTGGTGGGCGGCAACACCAATGCGCCGGTGATCATGATCGCCGAGAAGGCGGCCGACCTGATCCGGGCCGCAGCCGTCTGAAGGGGACGGAGACGGCGTGTCAGGTTTTTTCTGACACAAGAAACCGGCGGATGCCGATTCAAGTTGGCCGACATGGGGCCTACAGTGATTTCACCACATCGCATGCTGGTGTGATGCAAGGAAAACCTGTGAGAACCAACCCTATTTCGCTCAACCCCTTCAGCCTGATGATGGAGCCCGAAACCGTGCTCCAGGCCATGGAGCACTCCAAGTCGCTGGGCGCGCTGCGCCGTCGTCAGCTGCGTCCGCTGGACAAGCCGCTGATTCCCTATGCGGTCGATCCGGCGGCCGATGCCGGGGAAGACGACGAGACCCTGCCGGGCGAGCTGTCGAGCCACTGAGGGCCGCCCTCGCGCCGACGCTGGTAGCATCGGACGCATGAACTTCTGGCCCTCCTGCGGCTATGAGCGCCTGCAGCCCACGGCCGAAGGCCGGCTCGCGCTCACGCCCGACTATCTGCGCCTGGTCCTGGCGCGACCCGAGCTGGCGCTCGTGCCCGAATCCTGCCCGGCCGAGCGCCGTCTGCACCGGGCCCTGCACGACGACCCGCTGCATCCCGTCGACGCCGCCACGCTCGCGCGCATCCGCGATGCCGACGCGCGCGAAAACTACAGCCACTTCCTGAACTGGCGCGACGCGCTGCGGCAGGCCGGCACGCTGGAGGCCTGGTACCTGCAGCTCATGCGCAGCGGGCGCATCACAGTCCCCCCGCTCTTCATCGACCTCGTGGTGCAGGCGGTGCTGCGCCATCTGCTGCGCGACACCGAGGACGTGCTGGCGCTGCGCGCGGCCGAGCTCTTGTTCCGCCCGCAACGCATCGCGGTGCAGGATGGCCAGGTGCTGGCCGGCGACCAGGCCGTGGTGGACCAGCACAGCCAGGACGCGGGCCTGGGCGAACTCGGCCGCCTGCTGCTGGAGAACAAGACCGCGCTGCGCGCCGCCGAGCTGGCGGTGCTCGACGCCGGCAACCCGGCGACCTACCTGGAACGCAGCGAAAGCCATCGCAGCCTGCTGGACCTGACGCATGAAGTCACGCAGGACCTGAGCCACGGCCTGACCCTGCGCATGACGCGTGCGCGCAGCGGCCTGAAGGCGCTGGCCCAGGTGCTGGAACGCTGGGTACGGCACTTCCTGGCCGTGGAGGTGAAGATCGAGCCCCTGGCGCGCGTGGACGATGCCGCCTGGCGCTGGCACATCGGCCTGGACAGCGAGGCCACGGCCATCCTCAACGATCTTTACGAGGGCGTGGAGGTAGACGCGGCGCGCATGCAGCGCCTGATCAGCCTGTTCCGCCTGACGTTTGCTGACAGCGCCCCGGTACAGCCGGACATGACGGGCAAGCCCGTCTACCTGGGCCTGGCCATGAACCCGCAGGGCCTGCTGCGCCTCAAGGCCCAGAACCTGCTGCTCAATCTGCCGCTGACACCGGCGCAGTAGGCGCGGGACTTACATATTGCGGCGGTACTGCCCGCCGACCTCGAACAGCGCCGTGGTGATCTGCCCCAGGGAGCAGACCTGCACGGCATCCATCAGCACCTCGAAGACGTTGCGGTTCTCGATCACGGCCTGCTGCAGGCGCCGCAGCATGGCGGGGGCCTGGGCCGCGTGGCGGGCGTGGAAGTCGGCCAGGCGCTGCAGCTGGCTCTGCTTTTCCTCTTCGGTCGAACGCGCGAGCTCGAGCTTCTCGGGGATCACGTCCCCATGCGGGTTGCGGAAGGTGTTGACGCCGATGATGGGCAGCTCGCCCGTGTGCTTGAGCATCTCGTAGTGCATGCTCTCGTCCTGGATCTTGCCGCGCTGGTAACCGGTTTCCATGGCACCGAGCACGCCGCCGCGCTCGGCAATCCGCTCGAACTCGGCCAGCACGGCTTCTTCCACGAGCTCGGTCAGCTCCTCGATGATGAAGGCGCCCTGGTTGGGGTTCTCGTTCTTGGCCAGCCCCCACTCGCGGTTGATGATGAGCTGGATGGCCATGGCGCGGCGCACGGAATCTTCGGTGGGCGTGGTGATGGCCTCGTCGAAGGCGTTGGTGTGCAGGCTGTTGCAGTTGTCGTAGATGGCGATCAGGGCCTGCAGCGTGGTGCGGATGTCGTTGAACTGGATCTCCTGCGCGTGCAGGCTGCGGCCGCTGGTCTGGATGTGGTATTTCAGCT
>LNFM01010099.1_pt1 | contig 11001 bp, 10 predicted proteins | sample 596031 | NCBI WGS metagenome assembly LNFM01 (sample SAMN04254537, study PRJNA301005) | activated carbon metagenome | isolation source: dual media filters at the Ann Arbor, Michigan drinking water treatment plant | place: USA: Ann Arbor | reverse complement strand
CTCTTCCTGCGCTTCAAGACCGCCGACGGCGTCACCCGCGGCGCGTCAAGTGTGGCGGTCAGGACGCAGTGAGCAACTGGCGCCAAGGCGGATTGGCTGGCCGGTGCATGACGTGAACCGGACACGCAGGGCAGATCCAAATCCGCAATGACGGACACCGGCAACCGGCACCTTCCGAAGCCCAGCGCGCACCCATCCTGGGATGGCAAGACATGAACTCGGGCACGATGACGCTGCTGGCGGCGATGATCAGCACGCCTGCGCCATGCTTCCGCTGTTCGCCGGGATTTTTGGCGTAAGATGACCGGGTTGCGCTGGATTGCTGGCGCCATGTCGGACATGGCGCCGCACCGAAAAGTCTGTCTCAAGCCCGATGCGCCAGATGGGAAACGTCGCCGCGAGGCTGCCTGCAGATCGCGGCCCTCGGCTCGCCGGGAAGCAGGGCGCAAAACCGCGGGATCGGGTTGGAGCGGGTAGCGGGCTTCACGGAGAGCGGGAAATCGGCTCCACTCACCCTGGCAGAAGTAGATGAATCCGCCGCCGCCGGACCCCGGCGGCGGCGATCGTCCTGGTCTAGAATTCGAAGTCGCCGAAATCGCCGCCGCCATCCAAGCCGGCGTCGTCAACCTGAGGCTCCTCGGCAGGCGCTTCGGCCGCCTGGGCCTCGTTGCCGCCGAACATGCTGCCGAGCGCATTGGCGAGCAGCATGCCGCCGGCCACGCCCATCGCGGTCTGCGCGGCGCCCGCAAGGAAGCCACCGCCGCCTCGTTGTGCGGAAGCCGCCGCCGGGATCGACCCGCCGGGTTCGGCACCGGTACGCCCGATGCGCGGGACAGCGCCGGAGCGACGAGGCTGTCGGCTGTCGCCGAACAGACTGCCGAACCGCCCGCCGGCCGGGCGAGGCGCCTCGGAGGCCTGTGCCTCAAGCTCCTCGATCCGCGCCTGGGCCGCCCCCAGCGCCTGTTCCTGCACGACGATGGTCTGTGCCATGTAATAGGGCGCGCCCGGCTGCCGTGCGATCCGGTTGCGGATGAAGGCTTCCGACTCGGCGTCGCGGGGCGCTGCCTGGCGCTCCACTTCGGCGAGCTTGCCAAAAAGGCCTTCGATGGCCTGCTGGTCGTTTCTGTCCATGCCTAAGTCCTTGCCTTCTGTGGGTTCGCGCTATTCGCGCTCGCCCGTGAAATGAAGCAGCAGCTGGAAGATGTTGATGAAATTCAGGTAGAGCGAAAAAGCTCCCCACACGGCCATCTTCTGCCGCGACTCGTGGTCGATGTTTTCGGCATACTGCTCCTTGATCGTCTGCGTGTCCCAGGCGGTGAGGCCGAGGAAGACGAAGATGCCGATCACCGAGATCGCGAACTGCAGCGCGGTCGAGCCCATGAAGATGTTGACGATGCTGGCAATGACGACGCCGATCAGACCCATGATCAGGAAGGACGAGAATTTTGTCAGGTCCGACTTGGTCGTGTAGCCGTAGAGGCTGGTCGCGCCGAACATGGTGGCGGCGATGAAGAAGGTACGTGCAATCGACGTGCCGGTGAAGACGAGGAACACCGAGGCCAGAGACAGGCCCATGACGGCGCAGAAGGCCCAGAACATCGCCTGCGCGCCCGCCGCCGACATGGTCTGGATGCGGAAGGAGAACAGCAGCACGAAGGCGAGCGGCGCCAGCATCACCACCCATTTGAGCGGCGACGAGAAGATCGGCACGTAGAGCGCCGGCACGGAAGAGACGGTGAAGGCCACGAGGCCGGTCAGCACCAGGCCGAGCGCCATGTAGTTGTAGACGCCCAGCATGTGCGCGCGCAGGCCTTCGTCGAACAGCGCGGCGCTGCGCTGGCCAAAGCCCGCATGTTGTCCGTAGTTGGGTGTGTTCATCCCGGTTCTCCTCGTTGGTTGATCAGTAAAGCGTTGCAGCGAGCCGCTCTGCGGCACGGTCGAGTTCATCGACGGGCCCGGATGCGACGAGCGCGTAGGCGACCTCGCCGATCTGGAAATAGGCGGATGCCACGTGGCCCGCAGGCGCCAGTGTCGGCTGGACGACGTCGAAAGTTCCCGGACGTACCGCAAACAGCGACAGAAGGCCGAGTTCGGCCGTGTTGATCGCCATCTCGACACTCGGGCCAAAACGCGAGGGATAGACCTGAACGTCCGTGACGACCCAGTCGTCCGGCAGTGCCGGCATGACGATGGCAGTCGCCGAACGGATCTCGTCCGCGTCGAACTCGCTCACCTCCGGCTGCGAGGCCATCGATGCGCGGAGCACGGTAGTTCCGTGGGCGCGCATAGCGTCCTCCACATAGGCGGGCGGCGGGGTCGACGCGACGACCTCGGACACCGAGAATGGTCCGATCGCCTCGTTGGCCAACCAGCCGGCCGAAACGAACACGGCGATCGCCGCGGCGCGCTGGAAAAGGCCGAACACCCGGCCCCTGGTGAGCCCACGCTCCAGTCTTCGCGCCGCATCGGCGGTCGAGGGTCTGGACAAGGCGGCAGAGCCGGCGAGCGCCAGCCGAAGCTCGTCACGATTGCGCAGGTCGGCCATGACACGCGCCGCCGTTTCAGGTCGCGCGGCCAGATAGGATTCGACCTCTATCCGACGGGTGACGTCGAGTTGGTCATCGACATAACTGTCCAGATCGGCATCGGTGATGGGATCGGTGATTACGTTCATTCCGGACCTCCCACGATCCTGAGGTGGCTGCCCTTTGCGGGCGCGCCATCTTCCATCTCGCGCAAGGCCGCGCGGGCGCGCCCGATGCGCGACATCAATGTGCCGAGCGGAATGCCCAGCGTGTCGGCTGCTTCCTGGTAAGACAGGCCTTCAATCGCCACGAGGTGAAGCGCGGCGCGCTTCTCCTCGGGAAGACCAAGAAAGGCTTCCCGGATCTGCGACAGGCGGACCGAGTGTTCCTGCGAGGGCAGAGAGGCGCCCTCAGCCAGCCGTCCGCTCTCGGCCGCACGGGCGGCTTCCGACCTACGGCTACGGACACCGTCGATGAACGTGTTGTGCAGGATCGACAACAGCCAGGCGCGCAAGTTGCCGCCCGGGCGAAAACTCGCGCGCTTCTCGTAGGCCTGCACGAGTGCGTCATGCACGAGATCCTCCGCATCCGACGCATCGCGGGTTAGCGACCGCGCATAGCGCCGCAGCGCGCCCATCTGGCGGAGCACGTCGAAACGGGAAGTTTTCGGGTTCATGACACGTATACGGAGCCGCATCAGGTTTTCATCCCCGACGGCAACGATTTAATTGCCTCAATCGATGCAGTGCATCACGGCAGGGTCTGCCTCTCGACGATCCCGCGGCGCAACGCATTCGTCAGAAGCACTCCCAATCCGAGCACCAGTCCAAGCACGATATCGTCCAGCATGACACCGACACCGCCTGGAATCCCTTCGATCCGGTCCATCGGCCATGGCTTCAGGCGATCCAACGCGAGGAAGATCGCAGCAAGGACGCCCGCGGCCAGCCAGCCGCTTCGGCGCAGAAAAATCATTATAGCAAGATATCCCGCCACCTCGTCGATCACTAACCGTCGGTCGTCCTTGACCGAGACAAGCGCTTCCCACGCGTCGGCGGCCCAGCCACCCGCCAAGGCGATGAGTAGCACTCCAGACAACAGCACTGTCGCCGAGCGGCGGGATGCCAGAACGGCCAGCGGCCAGACGCTTGCGACCGCCAGCCCGGCCCGCAACGGCTCTATCAGGCCCATACCAAACCAGCTCCCCAGGATGATCGCGGGGTGGACGAACGAAACGTTGACCGGCAATGCCGAGATTTCTGGAATGGGGAACACGATTGCAGACCGCATCTTCGGTTGAAGAGCCGATATAGTATCTCATTCGCCGCGCCCAAGCCCTCGTGTTCGTTGTCTACCGAGACAAAGAGGCATGTCAGCCCTTTGGCAAAAGTGGCGCGAGGCCGCACTCGCTTCGAGTGTCGGCTTCCGTGGGCGAGCCGGCTTGCCGCCAACGGCAGGGACGGGGGCGCGTTGCGGGCGAAGTGCGGCGGCCCTTGCGCGGCCGCTTTCCCGAGTGCGCCGTCCAGAAGCGGTCGGTCAGCAATCCGCCCCCCAAAGGACCTGAGGGAATCCTTTCCCTGGATGTCGCAAAGGATTCGTTTTGACAAGAACGGGGCCGATGTGGGACTGTCTGGTTTCCGGCTGTTGCCGCCGGATAGCTGCTATTCTCCAGCCGACCCCAACTCGGACGTGCAGCTAAATCTGCCGCGAGCCGCAACCCACCATTCGAAAGGCGTTCGGACTTCGGCTTTGGCGGGGCCCCACGCGCACCGTCAGCCTTTCGCGACAGCGACACTTCACCTGCCGTCCATAACGTGGCGGAGGATGGCTGTTGCCGCGACAGCCGGCGATGAAGCCCATCACCGCGCTGCAGCGCTGTCGCACTGGACCCGAGGGGCCGCCAAGAAATCATCCGTTCAAAAGCGCTATCGCTTGACAAGGAGTATACCGTATGCCGATTTCCGGATCCACTTTTGTGCTCAACGGTGCAGCTTTCGGATGAATGATCAACGTGACGAGGTCCTTGCGGAGCGCACCTGGGGAGGCGCGCCAATCCAGCGCGCAAAGACTGCGACGGAAGAGGTCGAGCAGCGCCTGATCCTGGCCATTGCCCGGGGCGACAAGGTTGCAGGCGACCGCATCACGGAAAGCGAGGTCGCGGCGGCGCTGAATGTCAGCCGCGTTCCGGCGCGAGAGGCGATGCAGAAGCTTCTCTTGCGGGGCATCCTGGTCGGCAGCAAGGAGCAACGCGGACTGAGGGTCGCCGACTACAGCCAGGGGCGCATCGCCGAGCTGTTCGAATTGCGGCTCGCCATCGAAACCATCCTCCTCGAACACGCCATGCGGCCGGGAAGAGATCGCGGCCTGCTGGTAGCGGAGCTCGATGAAATACTGAAGGCGATGGGTGCGCTGTCGGGTTCGGGCGACGCCGTCGGGCTGAGCTCAATCGACCTCGAGTTTCATCGCGCCGTATCCCGCCATTCCGGCAACGAACTCGCGGCCCAGATCTGGGAGGGATTGGCGCAGCACATCCTCATCGTCTTCTGCCGCGACTGGGCGCACGCCTCCGACTGGACCGGCGAAGTCGAACTGCACAGACGGCTGGTGGACTTTATCCGCGACGGAGATCCGGCCGACATCAGGCAGCAGCTCATTGACCACTCCGCCCCGCCCGAAAAGCGCGGTCGTCCGATCAGGACCGGCTGATCGCATGCGCTTGGGATGGACAGTGAGCGATGCGTCCATCACCCGTGCTCCGGCGTAGCGCCACGCCTCGAAACGCCCCTTTCCCAGGCCATACGATGGCGCAGAAGCACGATTGACATACGGTATACCGTATGCGTAAACTCTGCTAAGGGTTCGACAGCGTCATTCTGGAGGATGCGTAGCGTGGCTTTGCAGGTCGAAAAGAGTCGCATCTCCAATCCGATCGATTTCGACAGGAATGGGCGCCAGGCCGGGTACCTCCGCGCGCCGCTCTCGCGCAACGATTCCGGCTGGGGCGTCGTGGAACTGCCCATCATCTCGGTCAAGAACGGGTCCGGTCCGACGATCCTTCTGACCGGCGGTATTCACGGCGACGAGTATGAGGGCCCGATCGCTATCTCCTATCTGGCGCGCACCCTGGACCCTGCGCGCGTGCAGGGCAGGGTCATCATGATCCCCGCCTACAACATTCCCGCCGTGCTCAACGACACGCGCCTCAGCCCGGTCGACAACCGCGACATGAACCGCTGCTTTCCCGGCAATCCGAAGGGCACCTTCTCGGAGATGCTCGCGCACTTTCTGGATGGCTATGTGCTGCCTCTGGCCGACGTCTCCGTGGACATGCACACGGCCGGCCACAGCTTCGACTCCGCCCTGTCGACGAACATGCACTATCTGCCGGACGCCGGCATGCGGCAGAAGACGATGGACGCCGCAACGGCCTTTGGCGCACCCTTCAACACGGTTTTTTGGGGCGTCGACGAGGGCGCAACCTTCACTTCCTGCGTCGAGCGCCGCGGCGCGATCTCGCTCGGCACGGAGCTTGGCGGCTGGGGTCGCGTCAATCTCGAGGGCGTTCGCATCGGGCGCCGCGGCATCGACAACGTTCTGAAGCATTTCGGCGTCACCGAAGGCACGCCGGAGACCGCGCAGCGCGACGGCTCGCCCGGTACGCGGCACATGATGGTGCGCGATCCGAGCTGCTACTGTTTCGCATTGACCGGCGGACTGTTCGAGCCGACGAACGTGGTCGGAGACGCGGTGAAGGCCGGCCGGCCGGCCGGCTGGATCCATTTCGTCGAGGACGTGGACCGGGATCCGATCCAGATCGACTATCGCAACGATGGCGTTTTGTGGATGACCGCTGGGCCCGGCCGCATCACCCGCGGCGATCCGGTCGCGGTCGTGATGAGCGACTACGACGACCTCCAGGCCGCGGGCTGAGGTCATGGCAGCCGGGGCAGAAGCGCGCAACTCGGCCATCACCGGCGGGCGCCGCCGCTTCCGGGAATGTCCAGCGTCGGCGGCATGGGCGCCATGAAGATCGTCGTCGCCGAGTGCACGCAGGAGATCTCCTCGTTCAACCCGCTGCCGTCGCAGTATGAGGATTTCACCATCGAGACCGGCGACGCGCTCCTGGGCCGGCGCGGTCTCAACGCGGCGATCGGCGGCGCGTTGTCGGCGTTCGACACACGCGACGACGTCGTTGTCCTACCAACCATCTCGGCGCGGGCCGACAGCGCGGGGATCCTGTCGGCGCAGGGCTGGCTGCGGCTTTCGACACGGATCCTGGATGCGGTGGTCGACCAGGCCAGAGGGGCGGACGCCCTCTACGTCTCGCTGCATGGCGCGATGGGCGCGGTCGGCGAGCCCGACCCGGAGGGGTATCTCCTCGAAGCGTTCAGGCAGGCCGTCGGGCCAGACGTGCCGATCGTCATCTCGCTCGACCTGCACGGCATCGCGACCGACCGGATGCTGCGGCAGATCGACGGGCTGACGGCCTACAAGACCTATCCGCATGTCGACTTCGCCGACACAGGCAGGCGCGCGGCGCGGCTCTTGCTCGACATCGTGGATCACGGATTGCGGCCCATCCTGGCTCGGGTCGTGGTGCCGATGCTGGCGCGTGGCGACGAATGCGTGACCAAGAGCGGCCTCTACGGAAGCGTGCTCGCCGATGCGCTGATCATGGAGCGTTCCGGCCAGGTTTTGTCGGCCAGCGTCCTGATCGGCAACCCGTTCACCGACGCGCCGGAACTGTGCACGCAGAGCATCGTCGTGTCGAAACGCGCCGATGGAACCGCCGAGGCCTGCGCCATCGCGCTCGCGCAGGCGATATGGGACGGGCGCCGACGGCTGGTCGGCCAGCTGGTCTCCGTCGACAAGGCCGTCGCACTGGCGCGCTACATGACCGGGCCTGTCGTCTTCACCGATGCGGCCGATGCCACCTCGTCCGGAGCAAGTGGCGATTCCAACGTGCTGATCAAGGCGCTGCGCGCCGGCGGCTACACGCGCCGCGTGCTCGCCCCGATCGTCGATGCCCCGGCTGCGGCCGCCGCTCACGCGGCCGGCGTCAATGCCACGCTCGCAATCGATCTCGGCGGCACGATCGATGCCGCCAGATACCAGCCGATCCATGTGACGGCAGTCGTGCAAAGCCTGTCCAATGGCAGGGCGGTCCTGGAAACCATGGGCGTGCCGATCGATGCCGGTCCCTGCGCGGTCCTCACCTTCGAGAACTTCACCGTCCTGGTGCTGAGCAAGCCAGCCTTCCTGTTCGACCGGTCCCTCTTTCACGCCAACGGTCTCGATCCGCGCCGCTTCGACCTGATCGTCGTGAAGTCGCCGCACACCGAATTCCACATGTACGACCAGTGGGCCGAGAAGAACCTCAATGTCGATGCACCTGGATCGACATCCGCCAATGTCGCGACGCTCGGCCATAGATCATGCGCGCGGCCCATCTTCCCGATCGAACCGGACACCGAATTCGTGCCGCGGCCGGTCACCTATGCGCGTCGCCAGCACCCTTTCGCGGCCAAGATGGCGACGCACCGCAGAGAGCAGGACCGACCATGAAGATTGACAGCGTGGACTTCTTCTACCTGGCCATGCCCCAGGTCACCGTTGAGGCGGATGGCAGCCAGGATGCGCTCGTCGTACGCGTCAGCGCCGGCGGGCATGTCGGCTGGGGCGAATGCGAGGCGGCTCCGCTGCCGTCCATCGCGGCCTTTTCCTGCCCGATGTCGCATGGCGCATGCCGCCCGGTCTCGGACTCGGTACTGGGTGAGACGCTCGACGGCCCGGACGACATAAGGCGCATGTCGGCCACGGTCGCCTACAACAGCATGGACCTGCTGCAGGCAGCCCACACATGGTCGGGTATCGAGATGGCGATGTGGGACCTCTTGGGCAAGATCCGCGGCGTTCCGGCCTGGACGCTGCTCGGCTACACGGCCGCCTACCCGAAGACGCCCTATGCGTCGGTGCTGTTCGGTTCGACGCCACAGGGCACGCTCGAGCGCGCCCGGCAGATGCGTGGACGCGGCTTTCGCGCCGCCAAGTTCGGCTGGGCGCCGTTCGGCGCTTCGCTCGACGGCGACATCGCGCATCTCGATGCCGCGCGCGAAGGGCTCGGCCCCGACGGCATCCTCCTGATCGATGCCGGCCAGATCTTCGGCGAGGACGTCGAGGCGGCGGCGTTGCGTCTCGATGCAATGGAGCGCAATCGCGTCCTGTTCTTCGAAGAGCCCTTCCACGGCTCGGCCTACAAGGCGTATGGCGCGCTGCACGACCGCCTGAAGACGGTAAAGACCGCCGGTGGCGAAGCTGCCCACAATCGCCATATGGCCGAGCATCTGATCGACTTCGGCAAGGTCGGCTACATCCAGATCGACTGCGGCCGCATTGGCGGCCTCTGGCCTGCCAGGCAAGTCGCCGACTACGCGGTCGCGCACGGCGTGACCTACATCAACCACACCTTCACCTCGAGCCTCGCGCTCAGTGCCTCGCTGCAGCCCTTCGCCGGACTGAAGGATCACGTCATCTGCGAGTATCCGACGACGCTCAAGCAGCTTGCCCTGGACATGACGCTGAACCGGATCGTTCCGAACGGCAATGGCGAGATCGAGGTCCCGGACGCACCGGGCCTCGGGATCGAGATCAACCCCGACGCGCTGAAGCAGTATGGCCTCGACGTCGAGATCAAGGTCGGCGGAAACGTCGTCTTCGCCAGCCATCGCAACCTCTGAAGGCGATGGCGCGATGACCGACACGCTGCTCGACGTCAGGGGTCTCACCGTCCGGGTCGACGGCGGCAGCGGAGCCGTGACCCTTGTCGACGAGCTGAGCTTCTCGATGGGACGCGGAGAGGTCGTTTGCATCGTCGGCGAGTCCGGCTGCGGCAAGACGGTGACGGCGCGTTCGGTCATCGGACTGAACCGAATCGATCCGGCATTCCGGCTTTCTGGCGCGGTGGTGTTTGACGGGGAAAATCTGCTGGAACTGGGGGAAGAGGGCATGCGCAAAGTGCGCGGCGCCCGCATCGCGATGATCTTCCAGGATCCGATGAGCAGCCTCAATCCCCTGCATCGCATCGGCGCGCAGATCGACGAGGCGTTGGCCATCCACACACGGCTCGGGCGCGGCGAAAGACGCAGGCGAACGCTCGAGCTTCTCACCGAGGTGGGCATTCCCAACCCCGTGGAACGGATCGACGACTACCCGCATCAGTTCTCCGGTGGCATGCGCCAGCGCGCCATGATCGCGCTTGCGCTTGCCGGCAATCCCGACCTGCTGATCGCCGACGAGCCCACCACCGCGCTCGACGTGACGATGCAGAAGCAGATCCTGCTGCTGCTCGAACGCCTCCGCGCCGAACACGGGATGGCAATCATCTTCATTACCCACGATATGGGCGTCGTTGCCGAGATCGCCGATCGCGTGGTTGTCATGTACGCGGGGCGCTGTGTCGAAAGCGGGCCGGTACGGGCCGTGCTGCGCGCGCCGCAGCACCCCTATACGGCGCGCCTGCTTGCCTCGATTCCTGCCGCCAGTCGCGCCAGGACGCGTCGACTCCCCACCATCAAGGGCATGCCCCCGCTGCCCTCCGCGGGCCGGCCGGCCGGGTGCTCCTTCCGGCCACGCTGCGACTTCGCCTTCGCGCAATGCATGGAGGAGCCGTCTCTGGAGCCGTCCGACGACCCGGCGCATCTGGCGCGATGCTGGTTGCCTGCCAACGGCCGGCAGCAGCTTTTCGCCGCCGCGGTGATGGAGGCGACATGACTTCGCACGCCGCGCCGGTGCTCGCCATTCGCGACCTCAGCAAGTCCTTCCCGGTCGGCCGCTGGAGCTTTGTCGGCGGGCGCCGGACCCTTCGGGCAGTCGATGGCGTCAGTTTTGACATTGCCGCGGGCGAGACACTGGGGCTGGTCGGGGAATCGGGTTGCGGCAAGTCCACGCTTGCCCGCTGCGTGGCGCGCCTGCTGGAGCCGAGCAGCGGCAGCGTGACATTTGCCGGGGATGACATCACCCACCGGTCGATGCGTGAGATGCGTCCGCTGCGGCGGTTGTTCCAGATGGTTTTTCAGGACCCTATGGCCAGCCTCAACCCGCGCAAGCGGGTCGGCGCCATCCTGCGCGATGCGTTGCGCATCCAGTCGATGACGAAGTCGCGGCAGGACGAGCGTGACCGGATCGCACGCCTGCTGGAGCAGGTCGGTCTCTCGGCCGCGCATGCCGACCGGTTCACGCATGAGCTTTCCGGAGGGCAACGCCAGCGTGTCGGCATCGCGCGTGCCCTTGCGCTCGAGCCGCGCCTGATCGTCGCCGACGAGCCCGTCTCGGCGCTCGACGTCTCGGTGCAGGCCCAGATCCTGAACCTGCTCAAGGATCTGCAGGAGACGCTCGGGTTGAGCATGCTGTTCATCTCGCATGATCTCGGCGTCATCAGGCACGTCTCGGACCGCGTCGGCGTCATGTATCTCGGCAG
>LNFM01031893.1_pt1 | contig 11002 bp, 9 predicted proteins | sample 596031 | NCBI WGS metagenome assembly LNFM01 (sample SAMN04254537, study PRJNA301005) | activated carbon metagenome | isolation source: dual media filters at the Ann Arbor, Michigan drinking water treatment plant | place: USA: Ann Arbor | reverse complement strand
TCCAGCATCTTGTCGACGGGGACGCCGGTCCAGCGGGAGACGACCTGGGCGATCTGTTCGGCGTCGACGACCTCGGGGGTCAGGGGGCCGGATTTGTCAGCCTCGGCGGCTTCCGCGTCGGCGAGTTGTTTCTCGATCTGGGGGATCTGGCCGTAGGCGATCTCTGACGCGCGGCCGAGGTCGCCGGCGCGCTGGACGGCGATCAGTTCGGCGCGCAGGCGGTCGAGGGTTTCGCGCAGCTGGGCGCCCTGCCCCACCTTTTCCTTCTCGGACTTCCAGCGGCCGGTGAGGTCGTCGGACTGGCCCTCGAGGTCGATGATCTCGTCTTCCAGTTTTTCGAGGCGGGCTTTGGAGGCTGCATCGGATTCCTTCTTCAGGGCCTCGCGTTCGATCTTGAGCTGGACCAGACGGCGGTCGATTTCGTCCAGCGCCTCGGGCTTGGAATCGACGGCCATGCGGACGCGGCTGCCGGCCTCGTCGATCAGATCGATGGCCTTGTCGGGCAGGAAGCGGTCGGTGATGTAGCGGTGGCTGAGGGTGGCGGCGGCGACGATGGCGCTGTCGGAAATGCGGACGCCGTGGTGGACCTCATACTTCTCCTTGATCCCGCGCAGGATGGAGACAGTGTCCTCGACGCTGGGCTCCTCGATGAAGACCGGCTGGAAGCGGCGGGCGAGGGCGGCGTCCTTCTCGACGTGTTTGCGGTACTCATCGAGCGTGGTGGCGCCGACGCAGTGCAGCTCGCCACGGGCGAGGGCGGGCTTGAGCAGGTTGGAGGCGTCCATGGCCCCGTCGCCCTTTCCGGCGCCGACGAGGGTGTGCATCTCGTCGATGAACAGGATGATGCCGCCCTCGGCCGCGGTGACCTCGGCCAGCACGGCTTTCAGTCGCTCCTCGAACTCGCCGCGGCATGACGGTCTTGTCGCGCAGGCTCTCGGGCACGTCGCCGTTGACGATGCGCAGGGCCAGGCCCTCGACGATGGCGGTCTTGCCGACGCCGGGCTCGCCGATCAGGACGGGGTTGTTCTTGGTGCGGCGGGCGAGGACCTGGATGGTGCGGCGGATCTCCTCGTCGCGGCCGATGACCGGGTCGATCTTGCCGTCGCGGGCGGCCAGGGTCAGGTCGCGGGCGTAGCGTTTGAGGGCGTCATAGGCGTCTTCGGCGCCGGCGCTGTCGGCGGTCTTGCCCTTGCGGACCTCGGCGATGGCGGCGTCGAGGGCGGCGGGGGTCGCGCCGACGGATTTCAGGACCTCGGCCGCCACGCCGCCCTCCCGCGCGATGGCGCTGAGCAGGCGTTCGGTGGTGACGAAGGCGTCGCCGGCCTTTTTCGAGGCCTCCTCGGCGGAGGCGAAGACGCGGGCGGTGTCGCCGTCGAGATAGATCTGGCCGTTGCCGCCGGTGACCTGGGCGCGCTTCTTGAGGGCGGTTTCGGTCGCGGTCTCGGCCCTGGCCGGGTCGCCGCCGGCGGCGGTGATCAGATTGCGGGCGAGGCCGTCGCGCTCTTCCAGCAGCACCTTGAGCAGGTGTTCGGGGGCGAACTGCTGATGTCGGCGGGCGAGGGCCAGCGACTGGGCGGACTGGACGGCCTGTTTGGCGCGGTCGGAATAGAGGTCGAGATTCACGGCGGCTCCCCTGATCGGCGGATTGTGCGCTCAAGGACGCCCTTTCAGGAAGCGACGCCTTGAGATGCAGCAAATCTGGGTGTGGCGGCGGGGTCACACAAGAGGTGCCCCTCCGCCGCGGCCTAGCCCCCGGTGGTCGGGGCCGAGAAGTCGAACTGTTCGGGACGCCGCTGGCCGCCGCCGAAATTCCACGTCAGGCCGATGAAGGCCGCGCGGCCGCCGAACACCTGGTCCGTCCGGTCGGTGAAGGTCGGGGTGGCGAGGGTGGTGGTGGAGCCGAAATCGTCGAACACATCCCGGACCGTCACATTGAACGACCAGGAGTCGCTCAGCTTGCTGTTCGCGGCTGCCCTGGGCCAGCAGCTGCTCGCCGCCCCAGATGCCGGACACCTGGAGGAAGTCCTCCTGGGTCGGGGTCCAGTTCACGGTCAGACGGCCGGAGACGCTCTCGCCCTCGCTGTCGACCGTGCCGACGAGGCCGGCGGCATCGATCTGCTGGCGGAAGACATTGAGGCTGGCATTGTAGCGCAGGGTCGGATGCAGGGCCCCGCTGGCCACCAGTTCGAGACCCGTCGAGGTGCTGGCTCCGAGGTTTTCGGGACGGGTCAGGAAGACGCCGCCGCCCAGATCGGTGGTGACCGGGGTGAAGGCGTCGCGGGTGTCACGGTAGTAGAGGGTGGCCTGGTAGAAGGTCTGCTGCTGGCGGTAGCCCCAGCTCAGCTCCAGGGCGTCGGTTTCCTGCGGCAGCAGGTCGGGATTGCCGGAGCGGCGGTTCAGACTGTCCTGATAGGTCCCGTAGCTGGCCCGCAGGGTCTGCATGTCGTCCAGCTGGTAGGAGACGTTCAGGGTCGGATAGGCGCGGAAATAGTCCTGCGACGACCGCAGGCTGGTGGTGATCTGGTTCAGCTCGAGATCCGCCTGTTCGAGGCGCAGGCCGAACTGGGCCGTCAGCTTCTCGCCGAAGGGCCGTTCCAGGGTCGCATAGACGGCGTGCACCGTCTGATCGAGGTGGAATTCATTGGACACGACGGGGTCGGTGACCAGCGTCGCCGGGGTGGGCCCGCGGGCGAAGAGGTTGTCCTGTTCGAGGGTCAGGGCCTGCCGCTCATAGCCCAGCCGCAGGCGGCCGCCGTCGGCCATCGGGCGGACATAGGCGCTGGTGAAACCGATCTGGTCCTGGCGGTTCTGGTTGCTCAGAAACTCGCTGAACGGGGCCGCCACCGGGATCAGCTGGTCGGCCAGGGTACCGAGCTCGACGCCGAAGCGGTTGCGGTCATAGCGCAGTTCGTTGGACCACTCATGGCCCGCCGTGTCGAAGCGGCGCAGGACCCGGGCGCTCGCGCCGGAGAACTGGCCCTGGAAGCCGCCGCCCGAGACACGGCGATAGGCCGAGGCGATGCCGCCGCCGGCGGCGTCGGCCTCATACAGGTCGAGACTGTCGGCGAAGCTGTCGACGTCCGTATGGCGCACATCGCCGGTCAGCTGGGTCTTGTCGTCGAGATTGTGCTCGACCGCCAGGCGGATGAAGACGCTATCGGAATCGCCCTCGACATTCTGGCTCTGGCGGGCCTCGAGGAACTGGCCGGAACCGGCGTCGAACCGCGTCCGCAGCCGCTGGAGTTCCTGCAGATAGGCGTCATGGCGCACGCCGACGTCGGCGGACAGGGTCGTCGGGCCGTTCACATGCGAGAGGCTGCCGCCGATATTGTAGCGGCCGCTGTCGCCGACGTTGGCGCGCACCGAGCCGGTCGTGGTCTGGCCGGGGCGGACCGTGGTCGGCTTGGAGATCAGGTTGATGACCCCGCCGGAGCCCTCGGGGCTGTAGGCGGCGGACGGGTTGGTCAGGATTTCGATACGGGCGTACTGGGCGGCCGGAATCTGCTGCAGCAGCTGGCCCCGGCTGGGGCCGTTGAACTGGCTGGCGGGCCGGCCGTCGACGAGGATGGTGACATTGGCATCGCCGCGCAGGCTGACATTGCCATCCGGATCGACCTCGACCGAGGGAATGTTGCGCAGGGCCTCGGCCAGGGTGCCGGTCGCGGCCTGCAGGTCGTTGGCGAGGCTGTAGCTGGTGCCTTCGCTGGAGGTGCGGATGTCGTTGGGGCGGGCGGTGACGACCACGTCGTCGAGCGCCGCCGCCTCGGCAGGCTTTTCGCTATCCTCGGCCGGAGCCTCTTCCTGCGGCGTGGCGGCCGGCGGCGGGGTCTGGGCCTGGGCGGGAGCCGGCGGCGCGGGCGTCTGGGCGAAGGCGGCCCCCGACGAGGTGGCCAGGGCGGTGCCGACGAGCAGCAGGAAACGGATGGAAGTCATGGCGTGCGCCCCCTGCGCGTGGTCGGGCGGCTCAGCCCGTCAAGTTTCCTTTCCATATCGGTCGAGCTGAGCCGGAGCGAGTTACATCTTCTTCATTACGCCGCCGTCAGAACCGGCCACCTTTCCGCCGCAGATTGAGAGGGGTCCGCGAGCGGCCGACGCGGGTGAGCCCGGCGGGTCTCTGGCCATCCGGGCGGCGGGAGGATAGGTCGGGAGACGGAACTTCACGGTCTCCGGAGCGCCCGCTTGATCCCGCACGCCGCATGGCCCGTCGATCCCGCCGTCATCGCGCCCTTCCTGCTCGCCGTGGCCCTGATTGAACTGACGCCCGGTCCGAACATGGGCTGGCTGGCGCTGGTCTCGCTCGGGCGGGGACGGCCGGCGGGGTTCGCGGCGGTGGCGGGGGTGACGGTCGGGCTGGCGGCCTGGATGCTGGCCGCCGCCTTCGGCCTGACCCAGGTCCTGCTGATCTGGCCGCCGCTGTACCAGATCATCCGCTGGGCCGGGGTGGCCTTCCTGGTGTGGCTGGCCTGGGAGGCGTGGCGCGGCGACAGCGACCCGGCCGCCCCGGACGGCGGCATGACGGGCAATCTGCTGAACCCCAAGGCGGCGGTCTTCTATGTCGCCCTGCTGCCGACCTTCATGCGGCCGGATCACGGGTCGCCGCTGGGACAGGCGCTGACCCTGGGCGGGCTTCATCTGGTCGTGGCGGTGGTGGTTCATGCGCTGATTGTGCTGGGGGCGGCGAGCGCCGGCGGGCTGGTGCTGAAACGCATGCAGGGGCCGGCGGCGCGCGCCGTGATGGCCGGCGGCATCGCCCTGGTGGCCGTGTGGATGGCCTGGGAGACGCGGGGTTAGGGCGGAAATCGCCGGTTCACCACAACGGGCACAACGCAGGGGCACAACGGGCACAACGGGTCCTGTGAGGATGCCCGAACCGCGCCCCTGGTCGAGGCAGGGAGCAAGGTTCTGATCCACCTCCGTTGAACTGAATCAATGCGGCGTACGCCGCGATGCCAGATCGGACAGTCATGACACCGACCTCGACAGCGCTCCGGTCCCGTCGTGCACCTTGTGCCCCTGCGTTGTGCCCGTTGTGATGAACCTTGTGGTCGCCGCACCCCGCCAAAGACGCGACGGCCGGTTCAACTCGGCAGACGATTGCTCTAGCGTCCGCCCCGAACCCTGTCCGGAGCCGTTACATGTCCCTTCGCCTCACCCGCCGCGCGGCGCTGGTTTCCTCGGTGGCCGGAGCGGCCGCCCTGCCCTCGACGGGATGGGCGCAGGCGGCGGCGAATGACAGCGCCTCGCTGGCCGAACAGGTCGACGCCTATGTGAAACGGGTCATGGCCGGTTTCCCGGACCAGCCGGCAGTGTCCGTGGCGCTGGTCAAGGACGGACAGGCCGTGCTGACGCGCGGCTATGGCGTGCGGGCCATCGGGGGGGCGGCGGTGGATGAGCACACATTGTTCGCCATCGCCTCGAACACCAAGGCGGTGACCTGCGCGGCGCTGGCCATCCTGATCGACGAGGGCAAGGTGAAGTGGGACGAGCCGGTGCGGACGTATCTGCCCGGCTTCAGCCTGTCGAAGCCCGAGCTGAACGACATGGTCACGGTGCGCGATCTGGTCAGCCACAGGATCGGCTTCGGCCTCGGCGCCGGCGACCTGCTGTTCTGGCCCAATAGCGACCGGACGCGGGCCGAGATCATGGCGGCCGTGCCGCATGTGCCGATCGAGGATACGTTCCGCACCACCTACCACTACTGCAATCTGATGTTTGTGGTGGCCGGTGAAGTGGTCGCCGCCGCTTCCGGCATGGCGTGGGAGGATTTCATCCAGACCCGGATCCTCGACCGTCTGGGCATGACCGAAACCCTGCCGCTGATGACCGCGGCTGACCCGGCGAAATCAGCCCTGCCGCACGGGCGGGTCGGGCCGCCGCTGCGCTATCAGGGCGAGATGCAGACCATCGGCCAGTCGATCCAGGAGGTCTGGAACTGGTCGTCGGCGGGCGCGGCCGGCGGCTTCGTCAGCACGCCGGTCGACTGGGCGAAATGGATCGCGGTGCAGCTGGCGCGGGGGGCCCTGCCGGACGGGACGCGGCTGTATTCGGAGGCGCAGGCCAATGAGATGTGGCGGCCCAACATCATCATCTCCAGCTCGGCCGGGCCGACCGAGACCCTGCCCGGGCGGGCCATCGCCTCGACCTATGCGACCGGCTGGCAGGTCCAGGACTATCGGGGGGAGCGGGTCATGACCCACGGCGGCGGCGCCCCCGGCTATGTCTCCGGGACGATGCTGATTCCCGGCCGCAATGCAGGCTTCAGCTTCTTCACCAATGCCGAGGAGAGCTTCCTGACGCGGGCCCTGCGCAGCGGCATCACCGACATCGTCATGGGCAAGACCGGCTTCGACTGGATCGCGGACGGGGTGCGGCTGCAGGCCGAGGGCGATGCGAAATCGGTCGCGGCGGCGGCGGAGATCGATGCCAAACAGGCCGCGGGCGCGCCGCCGTCCCTGCCGGGTACGGCGACATCATCATCCAGGCGCGCGACCTTCAGCTGTGGCTGAGCTTCAGCCGGACGCCGGCGCTGCAGGGGCCCGTCGAGGCGTATGACGGCGACACCCTGCGGACCCGGTTCCCGGACAAGCGCGAGGAGGACGTGTTCATCAGTTTCACGCTGGAGAACGGTCGGCCCGTGTCAGCGAGGATGAAGGCGGTCAGTCCGGATGCGGACTTTTCGTATGACTATCACGACCTGCGGCTGACGAAGGTTTGAGCCGGGTGCCTGGTGTTCGAGCCTTGTGTGTAGCGGCCGCACTGGGTTTTCTGATGGCACCCGGCGCGGCGTTCGCCTGTCGCTTCTCGGTAGCGCCTCCGAGGATCGCCGGCGAGTTTCAGGCCATCGTCGTCGCGGAGATCGATGTGGCGCGCGACACCGGGGTCAACAACGCGTGGGTGTGGGAGATCGAGGCGCATCTGACCAAGATCGTGGCGGGCGAGCCTGCAGCCGCGACCTATGGATTCCGGCATTCGACCGGAACAAACGGATGCAGCCCTGACCCGCCGACGGGCCTCTTCGTGCTGTACATCGCCAACACCGCTAACGGTGAACGAGTTGTGGAGGCCCTGCCGCTGGAGACGGCGCTGAATATCGATCCGCGCGTCAATGATCTGCTTCAGATCCGCTAGCTGGGACCAAGCACAGTCGATCTTCGACATGATCGGAAAGCCTTGTCATCCCGGACGCCGCGAGGCGGCGATCCGGGACGGGTTCGTCAACCAGCGTGCGCCTCCCGGAAATCGCAGCGCGATTGTCCGGGAGACAGGTGGCGACCGCACTATGACCAGACCCTGCTCCCGGATAGCTGCTGGCGCAGCTTCCGGGAGGATTATTTCTCCTGATCAGGCGTCCCGGATCGCCGCATTGCGGCGTCCGGGATGACAAATGCCCGACCCTATTCCGCCGGCCTTGAGCGGCTGGCCTCAAGGATCGGCATCGAGGCTTCGGTCGGGATGTAGATGACCTCGCGGCCCGGCTTGCCGGCGGTCTCTTCCAGCATGTGGATGTAGGACCAGCGCAGATAGTTTTCGGGGCCGCCGAGGCTTTCGGCCATGATGCGGTTGGCCTCGTTGGTGCCGCGGGCGCGGGCGACCTCGGCCTGGGCGGTGAGCTGGGCCGAGTCGAGGGCGGCCTGGGCTTCGAGCACGCGGATGCGGCGGTCCTGGACGGCCTGCTCATAGGCGGCCTTGCCCTGCATCTGCTTGGAATAGACGTTGTAGGTCGGCAGGCCGATCATGACGATGGCCAGGACGATCACCACAGCGATGACCGAGCCGATGGTGATGCTGACGCCGCGCATGGGATTCTCCGGACAAGGCGGGACCGCCCCGCGTCGCCAGACTCGCGGTCCGGGCGGTCGGGGTCAAGCGTCGGCGACGTCACGGATCAGTGCCGGTCGCGCGGCCGGGGGTCCAGCAGCAGACCGGACACGGTCGCCGCCAGCAGACGCGGGGCCACAGGCAACCTGGCGACCTTGCCGAGCACATGGTCGCGGATCCAGGGCAGGATGCGGCCGTCGGCCTGGTAGAAGGGGGTGAAGCCGAGGCTGAGCGCCTGATACAGGCGCACGTGCCAGCGGCGGGCGGCGGCATAGGCCTTGAGCGCGGTCGGCAGGTCGCGATGGCGGGTCAGGGCGTCGGCCAGGGCCTCGGCGTCAAGCAGGCCCATATTGACCCCCTGCCCCAGCTGCGGACTGGTCGAATGGGCGGCGTCGCCCAGCACCGCCAGCCGCTCGCCGATCGGCCGGGCCAGGGTCTGGTGGCCATAGGAGGCGAGGGTCATCTGCTCGCGGTCCGTGATCGCGTCCATCACCGGCGCCAGCTCCGGCCAGAGGCGCAGGCACTGATGCTTCCAGTGATCGAGGCCCAGGGTGTGCCAGTCCGCCCATATCTCGGTCTTCAGGCTCCAGAAGAAGGTCGCCAGCGGTGCCGTCTCGCCGGGACGCACGCCGCAGGGCAGGACGCCGAGCATGCGATGGGCACCGAGATAGACCTGCTCCAGGGCGGTCGGATCGAATGGCGCGCCCGGCCATGGTACGGTGGTCCACAGGGCGCCCCAGTCAAGGTCGCGGCGCTCGCCGCCCATGCCGGCGGCGATGGCCGAACGCGCGCCCGAGGCATCAACGACAAGATTGAACGGCGCGCTGCGGCGTCCCGCGCTGTCGATCAGCCGGCCCGCGTCGGCGGCCACGATCTCGCGGTCGGTCTCGAAATCGACGCCGGCCTCGACACAGGCGTCGTACAGGATGGAGAAGACGGCGGCGCGGTGGATGCCGATGGCCTGACGCGGTCGTTTCAGGTCGCTGTAGCGGACGTCCAGCACCACCCGGCCACGGCGGGCCTCGCGGCCGAAGATGTGCTCGATGCGCTGGCCGTGGGCCTCGACCCGCGGCGTGAGGCCGAGCCGGTCCAGCACGTCCAGTCCGGTGGGCTGGAGCATGAAGCCGGCCCCGACGGGGCGCGGCGTGGCGAACCGCTCGTGGACCATGACGCGCCGCCCCTGCCGCGCCAGCATCAGGGCGACGGCCAGGCCGGTGGGGCCGGCGCCGATCACCGCGATGTCGGCAGGCCGCGGCATGCGGGGCGGTGGCGGAATGTCGACGGCTTCCCGGGCGGCCTGGGTTCGTCGCGACTTCGGGGCCGCCGCGGCCGTCGACGACCCGGGCGCGGCCGGCTTCGCGCGTGGTTTGCGTGGCTTGGGGGCCGGGGTCTTCGTCACGCGGGAACGAGTTCGATCAGATCAAGGTTGGACTCGGCCTGCGGCCAGGGGATGACCAGCCGCCAGCGGCGCTCGCCGATCCGCTCCAGCACGGCGACCAGGTCGCGGTCGGGGCGTTGGCCGTAGGAGTTGGCGGGCGGCTCGGACGCCAGGGCCATGGAGCCGAGCATGACCATCTCGTGGTCGTTCTCGGGGAACAACAGGCCGGAGGGGCGCTGGCTGCCGGTCAGTTTGGAGAATTTCAGGCCGCGTGGGGTCTGTTCGATGCGGCAGGCGAACCAGCCGTAGACGACGTAGCCGAGGCCGCCCTCACCGCCCTGGGAGCCCAGTTTGACGGTGCGGCAGCGATAGTCGCCGGGCGGGGGCGTGACGGGCGAGCGGGCGGCGCGGGGGTCCAGCAGATCGCCGAGGCCGGCCAGGTCGCCCGAGCCGGGCTGGCGGCGGGCCTGCTGCAGGGCGAGGGACCAGGCGGCGGCGCGGCGGTTGTAGCGGTCGCGATCGCCGGCGGTGACGATGCTGCGCCAGTCACGCAGGGCGACCGGCCCGCCGGACCCGCCGGGCGGCGGAGGCGGCGGAGGCGGCGGAGGCGGCGTGGAGGCGCAGGCGGCGAGAACGAGGCTCGCCAGCACAATCAGGGCCGAGGGCCGGGACAGGCGGGACATGGGCGCTCCGGAACAGGTCTGGCAGGTGTTGGGCCAGTCATGCGCCGTCGCGTCAAGCGGCCTCGCGTCGTGGGCGCCGGTCAGTCCTCGGCGGCGGGAGCCTCGACCTTGCGGCGGGGCGCGCGGCGCTTGGGCGCGGCGGCTTCTTTGGTCGCTTCGACGGCTTCCGGCGCGGTGGGCACCGCGGGCGTGGGGGTGGGGGCGGTCGAACGGGTCAGGAAGCCCGGCAGGGCCGAACCAATCCCGTCCTCGGTGGCCACGCCGGCGTCACGGCGCGGCTTGCGCTCAGGGCGTTCGGCGCGGGCCGGGCGCTCGGCGCGTTCGGGACGTTCGGCGCGAACCTCGGGTGCAGGCTCGGCGGTTTCGGCCGGAGGGGCGTCGCCCTCGGCGCGGGGCTCGCCGCCTTCGCGTTCGAAGCGGGCGCTGCGTTCCAGCTGGCGGCGCTCCCAGCGTTCGCGGCGGGTTTCGCGGCGGCTGCCGTCGGCGTTGAAGCCGCCCTCGCCCTCGGCGCGGGGCTCGCGGGGTTCGCGCGGCTCGCGGTCCTGACGCGGCTGGTCGTCGCGGTCGCGCCATTCGCGGCGGGGCTGTTCGCCCTGACGGTCACTAGGCCGGTCGTTCGAGCGATCGTTCTGGCGTTCCTCGGCTTCGCGCTGGCGCGCCTCGATCTGGGCGAGGCGGTCGGCCTCGACCTTTTCGGCGGCCATGATGGCAGCGGCCTGGGCGCCGGTCTCGTCCTCGAAATCGATGTCGAAGCCCTGGCCGGCCAGTTCGCGCTGGGCGATCTCGGACACGGGGCGCGAGGGCTGGAGGGCGCGGAGGACGCGGAAATAGTGTTCGGCGTGCTGGGTGTAGTTCTCGGCCAGCACCCGGTCGCCGGCGGCCGAGGCGTCGCGCGCCAGCTGCATGTAGCGCTCATAGACGGTCTGGGCATTGCCGCGGACCTTGATGTTCTCGGGACCCTGCGAGTCCCACGAACGGTTCGGATTGGTGGCATTGGCGTTGTTGTTGCCGCTGCCGCCGCCGGGCTTTCTGTTGCGTCCGCGCTGACGCTTCATGCCCTTGAAATCTCTCATCGGACGCTACCGTGCTTTTTATGAGGGACGGGCCGGCGCGCGAGATGCCG
>LNFM01012667.1_pt1 | contig 11002 bp, 14 predicted proteins | sample 596031 | NCBI WGS metagenome assembly LNFM01 (sample SAMN04254537, study PRJNA301005) | activated carbon metagenome | isolation source: dual media filters at the Ann Arbor, Michigan drinking water treatment plant | place: USA: Ann Arbor | reverse complement strand
TTCTGCAGAATGCTTTTTTCTCGGCATTCGGACCTCCGTTTTGGGGCCCAGACTAACATATCATCTGGACCGGTTTAAGCCGGCCAGGTCACTGCGGCCAGTTCATTTATGGAATACGCCGCTAGAACTTTTCGAAAAACTGGAAGCGGGATCACATTCATCACTCAAGGTGTTGAAGAAATTATCGCAAGTGGCATGGGGCCCGCCATTTTGAACAATACGGCGACGAAGCTCATCATGCTCCAAAAAGGCGACACCAATGTTTTGCGAGAGGCGCTGAAGTTAAACTCGCAGGAGCTTCGGCTTATTCAAAGTTTAGAACAAAGGAAGGGGCTTTTCAGTGAAGGTTTTTTGATGGAAGGAGAAACACGTCAGGTCATTCGCATTCAGCCTTCACCATTAGAGTATTGGATTTCAACTTCAGACGCCAGGGACAATCAGTACCTGGAGCGTCTGAAGAATGAAGGTCTTTCTCTTGAGGCAGCTTTACATAAAGCCGCAGATCTAGCGCCGTTTGGGGTGTATTCAATTAAGGAGGTGGCAGCGTGAAAAAGAAATTTGTCGTGGTATTTCTTTCTGTACTGCTAATGATTGGGCCGAGGTCCGCGAAGGCGGACCTCTTTGGGGGTGACGTTGTCGTTTTAACGCAAATTTTAGCACAGGCCATCCAAACGGTTCTTACTCTCAAGAGTATGCTGGAAAACGGAAAAGATACTTTAGATCTCATGCGTGACATCAATGCAGGTGTACGCAGTGGTCTTGATCTGATTCGAATAGTAAATCCAAATTTCAGTCCTGGTGTATATGGGGACTTAAGAGATGCGGACGCTGTTCTTCGAGCGATTCAATCAGTTTATGGTGCGATTCCTGAAGGTATGGATGAGGACCTCATGAGGTCTCAGGATCAAAGCGTTGCCGAAGTCATTTCGATGAATCGCAACCTATACGACTATGCAGATCAGGTTGATCGAGAGAGGGACAAAATTCTTTTTCATGCACAAGTTGTAAGTCCTCAAGGGGCAGGAAAACTTCAGAACCAAGCACTCGGTGTTCTGATAGGCGTCACCACTCAACTTTTGCGAAGTCAAAGCCAGATGCTCAAAATCATGGCTCAGAATATGGCCTACGATAACCGCAAAGAGAAACTCGCGACACAAAACTTTCAAGAAAATTATCAAGGACTATCACGAGGTTTTGGTGGTCTTCCTAAAGAGACAAAACTTCCTCGGCTTGGCGGTGCAAAATGATTCCAAATCTAGAGGTTTTGGGCTCACTCGTTCGGGATATCTATCAGGGTTTGAGCCAACTTTTTTATGTCATGCTGCCGCTGACAATTTTATTTTCGGTGGTGTTTGGTTATTTGAAGTCAGGAGATCCAAATTATCCAGACGTACTGAAGCGATCTTTTGTTGCGGCTCTTCTTCTTGCGTCGTTTCCAGAGGTGTCTAATATCATACTCGACATTTGTGACGGAATTGCACTGAAAATTGACAATATGTCGGGCCTTGAGACCTTCATGCGAATGGCTCAAGAAAAATCACAAAGTTATTCGACGGCTAAGAATGTTCTGCTTCTGAAGTTTGATGATCTTTTTATGGCGATTCTTAGTTTTGGAAGTTTCATTCTGCTTTACATCGCTCGGTACATCACGATTGCTCTTTATTACTTTTATTGGGTGCTACTTTCGATTTGTGCGCCGCTGATGATTCTTTGCTACATCTTCCCGAAGACGGCAGGAATTACCGCGAATCTGTATAGAGGCCTGATCGAAGTTGCTTGTTGGAAGATACTATGGGCCGTGATGTCGGCTATGCTGACATCGATTTCCTTTGGGAACATTTATCAAACCGAGGGATCGTATCTCACTTTGATTGTGATGAACTTTGTAATTGCGATTGCTTTACTTTTTACGCCGATGATTATGCGTTCGTTAATTGGTCAAGGTGTACAGGCGACTGCTCAAACTATTGGAACTACAGCGGCACTTGCGGCAGTTACTCTTCCTGCAAGAGCCGCAACTGTTCATCAGATATCACGCGAGGTTCTGTCGAACACTCGTGCCTACGCTGGACACAAAATTCAATCCATTCAAAACAAAATAAACCGGCCCCGTGGGTCGTAAGGAGGTGCATTTATGAGCAGAAAAATCATGCTACAAGTTAGTTCTTATCCAAGGGTGATGAAGGAGTTCGCAGAGGAAAATTTAAACATCAAGTATCTCTGTGGCGTTTTACTCGGACTTTCATTTCTTCTGTTGGTCTTGGTTCTATATCTAGTGAAGCGAGGACCAACAGTCATTGCACTCGACAACACAGGTTCTATTGCAAGAGTCGAGTCAAAAGTAACTGACCTGCAGATTGAGTCGGCGATGAGGGAATACATTAATCACCGATACTCTTGGGATGAAAAGTCGATTTTAGAAAAAATCAACGCAGCTAAGTTTTTTGTGTTGCCATCACTGGTCTCGGCGTTTGAGCGCTCGATGCAGGAGACACTAAAATTTGTTCGCGAGAAAAAGGTACGTCAAAGAGTATATCCAAAATCCGTTTCGGTTGACCTTAAAGAAAAACGTGTTGTTGTAATTGCTGATAGAATTACTGAGTTTGATAACTTGAAGGCAGCAACTGAAATGCGTCTTCAACTTCAGTTCACGACAGATGATCGAACAATCATTAATCCGTGGGGTGTCTACGTCACTAAGGAAGCTGAAGAGGCTACGCGATGAAGTCGGCCATCATCGCTTTTTTAATTCTAAATTTATCGGCACTCAATGCAACGGCTCAGATTCGCAAGGTGGCTGTTAAAGAGGATGGAATTTTGACAGTTAAAACAGCTCTTGGAATCGCAACTATCATTCAACTTCCTGAAACTATTCAATCTGCAATCATTGGAGATCAGTCAGGTTTTAAAATTGAGTATTTAGACCGAGCAGTGACTATAAAGCCGCTTAGGTGGGCTGCGAAGACCAATTTGTACTTGGTAACGGAAAAACGTAGATACAACATCAGACTACAAACTCAGTCCCAAGACATTGCTGATTACATTGTCTATGTCCGCAGCCCTGATGTTAGCACTCCGATTACAAAGTGGATCGGTGTTAGGAAATCATCCGTAGAAAATGAACTGAGACTTACTGTTGAACGTGTTGGACGCACTCATGGTGGTTTTCTGTTGATTGATGCTGTTTTGAACTCAACGGCCTCACTTCCACTTTCAGTAAAGCCTACAGAAATTTGGATCAAACAAAATGGTTCGACACGGATTATTAATAGCTTATTTTTGTCCGCTTTAAAGTTTGATAAAAAAGTTCCTCTTCGAATTGGGATATCCCTTGCGAAGTCTGATCTTATTTCGGGTAAGCCATTAGTTTTGGAGATCCACGGTAAAAAGACGATCTCTGTTTCAATTTCTGAGATTGCATTATGGAGATAAATAAATCTCTAGCAGAGGTTAAAAAAACGTGGAGCCTTGCGATTTTAAAGGTGAAGAACTCATTTGTCGAAGAGAATTCATTTAGCCGCAAGTTTGATCTGAACTTTAAAACGATTCGGCTAGTGGCTTCAGTCGGAATTTTAATTTTCGTGGCTGTCGTTTTTTTGCTGCCAGCGGAGGTTCCGATTGAGTTCACCGAAAAAATTGAACGTTCAGAAATCATAACAGACCACGAAAGCGATACAGAGACTCACAGTGGTGCGAATTCGAGCTCTGCGCGGTCGCTTTGGAGTACTCCAAAGGTTTCTATGCCTAGCGCTGGCAGCAGTCAGATTAACCACAATACTTCGATGGTGATTGGATCGAAAGGCGGAAATTCAAAAACTGAACTTCGAGCTGGAATTAGGCTTCCTCTGCGGACACTGGACAAGGTTGTTGTTTCTCAAGATCCAGTTCCCATAATGGCAGAACTGATTTTGAATTCTCAATCGGATTCAGGTCTCAAGCTCCCCGCAGGGACGCGATTTTACGGTGAAGCTAGTTTTCAAAAAGGCACAGATCGAGCGCAGATTAGATTCAGTCAGATTTCACTACCGAACGGACAGATTCGACAAATCGCTGCTCTCGCGCTCAGTAAAGATGGTCAGCCAGGAGTTGCTGGGCGAGTTTTTTCTGATGGAATGAAGAATACAGCAGGGCAAGTTCTTACGACCTTTGTGGGTGGGCTTGCTGCTGGCAGCATGCAGTCTGATATTTTGGGCCGATCTAAAGGTGGAATTGAAAATGGATTATTGGGTGCGGTTTCCGCCACTGCGCAATCAAGAGCACAAGCCTACGGGGAAAAATTAAAGACAGAGAGGGAGTGGATCGAACTTCGGTCCGGAGTGGAGTGCGATGCTGTTCTGAACGATTCCCTCAAACTACAAGAAGGAGGTGACGACTATGATTGAAAATAAAAAATCTGAAATGACTGACAGAGGCTTCCTAATTTTGGCTTTGGCGATTGGGTCTTTTGTCATTTGGCTAAGGTACAAAATCGAAATCATCGCATTTTATGTTGAGTGGCGATATGGGATTTCACTTGTGATTACAGGTTTGCTTCTTATCTGTTTTTTGAAGTTGAGAAAGCAGATTCAATTGCACTTTGCGCCAAGTGATCTAGAGCAGGAAGTTCTTACTCCGAAGGAAGGAGAAGATGCGATCTATGCCGGCCTTGGGGAAAAGGGAAAGTCAGTTTATATCAAACAGTCTTTTCGCCGAATGCACACGCAAGTAGTTGGAACCACAAACGCTGGTAAAACAGAATCCGTGATTATCCCTTGGGCCATTGACGACATCAAAAAGGGCCGTGGTCTTCTTATGATTGATGGGAAGTCTGACTCTGGGCTTCTGAATAAACTTTATGCTTACGCAAGGAAGTATCATCGTCAGCATGACGTAAGAGTCCTGTCACTTTGCAATGTGGACATTAGTCATACATTCAACCCCTTAGCAGGCGGCTCAGTACTTGAGGTTGCAGAGCGAGTGTTTAATGCACTGAACTTTGAAAACGAGTATTTCAAGAGCATTCAGTACGATGCTTTCTTGCATTGTTTAATGATACTGGAGGCGACTAAAATCAAAGCGACACCATTTCGGGTCATTGAGTGTTTGAAGAGTGAGAAAAACTTGAGTGATCTAGCGAAAGCGACAAACGATCATAGGCTGCAAAACTGGGCTGGAGATTTTTTGAAGCTGACGCGTGAAGAGCGTGAGCAAAGAACAAGTGGCCTTATAGCTCAACTTCAAAGTTTTGCAGTTGGTGAAACGGCCACTGTTTTCAATAGTGAAAATTCTGATATCAATCTTGAGCAAGCCCTCGAGGAAGGTGAAATCGTTTATTGCCAGCTTCCAGCCTTAAAAATTCCAACACTTGGTAAGGCTACGGGAAAAATGATTCTTCAGTGTTTACAAAGTGCGGTTGCTTCAAGGCATTTGGGCAAATATGAAAATCAGAAATTTTTTTCGATTTATTTGGACGACTTTACAGAATACCTGACACCAAGCTTTGTGACACTTTTGAACAAATCGAGAAGCGCCAATGTCGGTGTTGTCTTCGCGCATCAGGCTCTTGGGGATCTAGAGGGTCTTGGTGACGGTGTTAAGAATACTATTCTAACGAACTCAAACTTGAAGGTTTTTATGCGAACCAATGAGCCTGAGTCGGCTGAATATTTCTCAGAAGTAATTGGTACATCGCAAACTGCAAAAGTGACAGAGCGACAGAAACAAGGTCTCTTTGGCAGCGAGAAGACTGGTGACGGGTCGGTTCGTGAAGCAGAAGAGTTTAAGTTTCATCCGAATGTTTTTAAGCAAGAGCTTGGGGTTGGCGAAGCAGTTGTTTTGCTTCCTCATGCAAGAGGCAGTCTTCCGGTGCGCTTGAAATTTAAAAAGTCTTTTGATTTAGACAGGCACGAAATTCCAAAGCTATTGAAGTCGGCACCTGTAGGTTTACCCAAACTCGCAGGCAGCGTGGAGTCCAATCAGTCGCCGTCGAATAAGGGGGCGACTGTTATGACGAAGCTAACTGAACAGCAGAATGGGAAGTCGTCATGAAAAAAATTATTTCAATAACCTCGATGCTATTGATTTCATCTTGTGCGCATAACCCGAAGTGCGGAACCCCAGAGGGTGCAACAGTCGTATTTGTTGATGAGGGAAGCTGTCATGTGCGAATCCGCCAGGTCATTGTAGGCTCCGAACTTAAGATTCCGGCCAGTCTTAAGGGTCCTGGCCTTTCAAACTTTTCATTGGAGTGGGTTGAGCCTGAATTGAAGTCTGGTCAGATTGAGCTTGGGCATTTTGTACTTGTACCTATGTCGAACAAAACTGAGGTAACAAAATGAAGCCTCTCAACATGGATGTCCTAGTCTTGGCTCAGGAGTTTACTGCGCGTTGGGGATTTCTCACTCAGGATATCTTTTTTGATTTTTTCTGTCCAATGAGCCAGGCGCAGCAGTATCGCTATTGGGCTTGGCTTGTGGATCAGGGCTACTTTTACAAATCAAATGCAAACCCCCAAGTGCTGCTTCTAACAAAAAAGAGTCGCGTTCTATTTGGTCGTTCAGCACGTCCATCAAGATTGCCGACGTACGTGCCTCACGATGCGGTTGTCGCTCGTGTGTTTTTAGCTCTTCATCAAAGAGGACTTATTGTTAGGTCATGGCTTGAGGATGAACTCATGCGAAATCCAATTGATGCCTATACGGTTCTTGGTGCAGAGCGAATTCACCGTGTGCCTGATCTTGTTTTTGACTTGAGGACTGCCGATAGCGATCCCGTTCGCTGCGTATTGGAAATTGAAAGGATCACCAAATCGCAAGGCCGGTATTCAAAAATCGCGTTAGCATATCTTGGCTGCACACGGGTGAGCGTAATTCTCTTTGGTTGCGGTCAGGATGCGACGGAAAGAGCCATCCGTACTGCCTTTAGTGGAAAAGAATTTACCTCGAGCAATCGAGTCCCGGGTCTATTTCAGTACAAAGAATTTGATAAGGAAAGTCTTCAGGGAAAAATTCGATTTCAAAACAATGAGTTTAGCATGCAACAGTTTCTTGAAATCGCAACCAAGGCACCAGTACCGAAAATCACATTATTAAGAGAAAATAATGAGAAGACATTCTCATTAAAAAAATCAAAAAATTTGGAGGCCGCTTGATAAAATTCTTAATAGAATTCAATGAGATCGCGCCCACCCAGCCCCGTCCCCTTAAATCTACGATTTTTCCTGACCACCCCCACCCAACGAGTTGGTTGAAGGTGGTCAGGAACCAGGGGACGGGGCTGGGTGGGGTACAGGTTTAAAAAATAAAAATAATATAAAGGAGGTGGATATATGAATAAGGAGGAAAACAAACAGACAAAAGTTGAAAACAAAATTGAAAATGATAATTCAGTGAAAATTACTGTGACAAAATCGGTTGCAGAGAGCCTTAGGGAACTCGTGGATAAAGTTAATGCAGGTTTTGATGTTGGCCGCGTGCATCGTCAAGATGTTGCATCGTGGATCATTTCACACTTTTTGAAATCATACGGTGAAGCTGAAATTTCTATGATTCGGCAAAGTCAGTATACTGACGCGCTTATGATGGAGTCCGTGTATCGACGCATGAAGGAAACAGGTGAAATACCTGATTTCCTTCGAGATGCTTTGCGGAAGCAGTTTCAGGGCGATGCCGAAGTTCCTAAAAAGAAAAAAGTCTTGACCAACAAGTCCATCAATGATGGACTTGTTGGTCATGAGGATATCGTATGACAGGGAAGCAATTCAAAGAAATCAGGGAAAAGTTGGACTTATCCCAGGACCAATTAGCGTTGATTTTGGGGCTCTCCGGAAAGAAAGCTGTCAGCAATATCGAAACTGGATTCAGGAATCCAAGTCGTTTAATTGGTGCAGTGATGCAGGTGTTTTTAGAACTACCAGAAAAGCGTTCGCTCGAATTGAGAGATCTTCTGCTGGATATTTGCGAGCGACAACTCAGAGCATCCAAGGGTGGTCGTCGATGAGAAAACGTCGCGAATACATAGAGTCATTTAAAATTGATTTGGATTCTATCGCTGTGAATTTGATCCCCATAGAAGATTCGTCCTCAAGTTCTGTTTCTCGTAGCATAGATGTCATTGAACTTGCCACTAAGATGGTCCGATTGGCTTCGAAAAAAGGTCCTGTAGCGAAAGCTGATAGGGAGGATTTCGATGCAGCAGCTTAAAATTGGTGGCTACATCCGTGTCTCGACAGAAGAGCAAGCGAGTCTTGTCGATGGGTCCTTAGATAATCAGAAATATCGAATCAATGCCTTCGTTGATTTAAAAAATGTCCAAGAGTCTCAGTGGGGACAGATCGTAGATTTTTATATTGATGACGGCTATTCAGCGAAAGACACCCGTCGCCCGGCTTTTCAACGTATGATGGCTGATCTCAAGCGAGGAAAGATCAATCATATACTGGTGGCCGATCTTTCGCGACTTTCGAGAAGCATTTCTGATTTTTGTGGAATTCTAGAAGTTCTCAAGCAGCAAGAGGCATCCTTTCTTTCTATCAAAGAACAGTTCGATACAAGTACTCCAGCTGGTAAAATGATGCTCTATAACATGATCAACTTGGCGCAGTTTGAACGAGAGCAGACAGCTGAGCGAGTTGCTCTTGGTTGCCATTCAAGAGCGATGAGAGGTCTTTTAAATGGTGGTCATGAAATCCTTGGCTATAGTAAAGTTCCAGAACGAAAAAATACTTATGTAGTCAATGATGATGAAATTGAAAAGACTCGAACGATATTTCAAAAATTCCTCGAACTTGGCTCTTTGAATCGGACCATCGCCGTTCTTGAAGAATTGGGAATAAGGCCCAAGGTAAAACGAAATCGCCCGGAGCGGCTAATTGAGCGTGGATTTTGGACACACCAGACGTTGGGAACTCTTCTTAGAAATCCTGCTTATATTGGAATGAGAGAAGTTAATCGTAAATACAAGTCCACTGAATCAAGACTGCTGAAGCCTCATCAGAAGTACCAACTTGTGAAGGCGAGCTGGCCTGGCATTATAGACAGAGATCTTTTTGAATCAGTTCAGATTTTACTTGATGAAAATAAATTGAAGGAGCGGCGTCGACTTTCTGGTGCCGAGAGAAGAGCCTTCTTGGCCTCTGGGATTGTAAAGTGTGCGGAGTGTGGCCGGGCTCTTGTGGGCCAGTCATCTCATGGCCAGATGAGCGTGCACCGTTACTATGTGCATGGCTACTCAAAGGGTGATGTTGTTACTTGTTCAGTAAAGAGAATTCGCGCAGAGGAACTTGAAGACGCATTGGCGAAGCACGTTTCCAAGATCCTTTTGGATGGAAGGTATCTCGACAACGTTGCCGGGAAAATTGCAACTCAGGCAAAAGAAATGGAATCCTCATCGAAGGGTGAGCGAAAGCGCCTTCAAAAGGAACTTCTTGATATTGAAAAAGAAATGGAAGCTGCATTCAAATTCCAGATGAAATCAGAACAAGGGTCTGAGTCAGCCAAGTTCTTTTACGACAAAATTGAAACGCTGGGAAAACGTAAAATCATTTTGGAGAAAAGCATTTCTGAAACCAGTTCCTCAGAATCAAATGTCATTTCCTTGTCTGAGATTCGCCGAGACTTTGAAGGACGTGTTCAGGCGGTCGCGAAGGGTTGGAACAAGTTATCAGCTATTCAACAGAAAAGGGCTTTGCGTCGCTTGATACAGCAGTTGTTAATTGGTCCCAATGGAATTGATATTTACTATTACTCCAGTGCATTGACGGATGGAATGTCGTCGGGAGGGCTCTTTGGGGAACAAAAAAGCCCTGCCAAGGTCATTCCTTTCAGGGCTTTGGGAATCAAAAAATCGGATTCTAAATTGGAGGTCCAAAATTGCTTATCTGCAAGTTTGGTGACTCCAGCAGGAATCGAACCTGCAACCCCCGTCTTAGAAGGACGGTGCTCTATCCAGTTGAGCTATGGAGTCATTGTGATGACTCAAGTCCTACCGAAAAGTCTTCAGCCTCGCAAGGCTCAAGACGGTCATTTTGGAGTGTAGCGGACATCGATACGAGTCCCTGACGGCGGCGGCTGATTGAAAATCAAAGATTTGCCTTCAATGCGCCACCCAATTTTGCTCGCAGGTGTCAGAGTGACGTCCACATTTTTTGGATCTTTGGGTTCGAAGTTAAGCTCGAAGGTGGCGACGAGCTTGAGGACATCGTTGGAAATCGATGCAAGGTTTTTTCCGTAATCTTGATCGCAGATGGAATAGGTTCTGCCACCAGTGGCTGTGGCTAACGCAGAGACTTGTCGGCCGTAATAGCCAACCGAGCCATCGCTGCGTTGATCGCTCAAGCATGCGGCGTCGCCAGGCTTGATAATAATTCCGTGCACCATCAAACGCTTGCGATCGCCAAACGTCGCTTTGAAAGCGTCGGTCACCATGTAGGGCTGAGTGATGGCGGAACTTGTGCCGTCACTGAGTTCATCCTCATCAGAAAGAACTACGATGGCGAGATCGGCGCCCGCTCGGAAGAATCCGGCATTGCCTTTAAACTGTTCGTCGAAAGACATGATCATTGCTTTGAGTGGCTGCTCGTTGCTTGAGGGACAGTACGGAAAACGTGTTCGTTGTCCGCAGTCGATGGTTTCATCGCGCTGAATCGTGTCTTTGAAAAGCTTGTCCGCTTTTGGCGTCGTGGGCGTGAGAATATTGATCGTGGAATTCTTGTAATTGACGATGCGGCCGTCAGTGGCCCATCCGGAGCCTTTCGGGGCCGGTCCGGAAACATCCGTTGTTGTGATTCCGATTTGGTAATCGAGATCCTTTATTCCCGAAATGAAACTCGAGAATCGTGCTCCCATTTTTCGCTGGTTATCCTCCATCGATTCGGAGTTATCGTCGATGATCAAAATGTCGACTTTGTTTGACGCTTCGTTTTGTGTGAACGACTCGGTCACGGGCGGCGCTGGAGTTGGCACTGGAGTTGGCACTGGAGTTGGCACTGGAGTTGGCACTGGAGTTGGCACTGGAGTTGGCGCTG
>LNFM01012666.1_pt1 | contig 11003 bp, 14 predicted proteins | sample 596031 | NCBI WGS metagenome assembly LNFM01 (sample SAMN04254537, study PRJNA301005) | activated carbon metagenome | isolation source: dual media filters at the Ann Arbor, Michigan drinking water treatment plant | place: USA: Ann Arbor | reverse complement strand
CACGCCGAGAAACAGCTCCGGGTCGAACGTATGCGCGTCAATGCCGCCGACGAAGCCGACACGAGGGCGTTCGATACCTGCCAGATCAGTTGGCTCCGCGCCTTCACCGCGTCCGGCCGCTGCGAAGGCCTGCACGTCCGCGCCGTGCGTCAACAGCAGGCTACGGCGGACCTCGCCCCGCTCACTCGCCTCGAGATGCGGGGCGCAATAGACCACGAGATCTGCACGGGCCTTCAGCGACCGTATCTGGCTACCGACCAGCGACCCGTCGGCCTCTGGAAACGCCTCGAAACGGTCGGTTCTTTGCAGAATGACGGCACCGGCCGGGATCTCGCTGACGAGGTCCGCGCCGGCCGGACAATGAACCCAGAGCAAGGGTCTCCGGATGCCGGCTGCCGCGGCCGCCAGTCGGATTTGCGGCGCCAGTGCCCAGCCCGTCAGCCGCCGGCCGCGCTCGCCCGGAATCGACAGCGGCGAGAAGACGTAGAAGCTGTTCTCGACCTTGACGAGCCCGCGGCCGAGACTCCGGGCTTTCCGCCCGATCCGGGCCAGAAACTGCGTGCCTTCTGCCGGGCTCGGCATGCGCACGCCGAGCGAGTTGACGAACAGCACCGGCCAGCGCTCGGCCAGCCGCCGCATGATCTGGAAATCGAAATGCCCGCGATTGTGGTACCACCAGTCCTCGCCGCCGATACAGATCACACCATCGAACGTGCGCGCCCCAGCGTTCCGATCCACCATCGTCCCCACTCCATGCGGCCCATCCGGCTCTTCGCGGAGGCGGGATTATCCCTTGCGGTGCTTAACCACCCCTCACCGGCCACCTCTCGTGAACCTTCGCCAGTTAATCGAGCCTTCAAGTGTTCGGCGTAGCAATCCTCCTAGCCCGGCTGCGGACGAGCCCGCCGCGGCGGCCCTGGAACGTCCATGTCGCCCTCCGTATCGATCCTCATTGTCAGCTACAACACGCGCACGCTGACGCTTGCCTGCCTCGATTCGATCCTCGCCGAGACCCACGACACATCCTTTGAGATCATCGTTGTCGACAACGCTTCGACAGATGGCTCCGCCGCGGCCATCGCCGCCCATCCCTCCCGCCCGACCCTCCTCGCCCTCGACGCCAACGTCGGCTTTGGCCGGGCCAACAATTTCGCCGCCGCAAAAGCGTCGGGCGAACTCCTGCTCCTTCTCAATCCGGACACCGTCGTCCTCGACCGCGCCATCGACCGCCTCTTCGCGTTCTCTCGCGCTCATCCCGAGGCCGGAATCTGGGGCGGACGTACGCTCTTCGCTGACGGCAGCCTCAATCCATCCTCCGCGTGGGGTCGCATGACGCCTTGGCGTCTCCTCTGCCGGGCCACCGGCTTGACGGGCCTCGCACCTCGATCGGCCCTGCTCAACGGCGAGGCCATCGGGGGCTGGCAACGCGACACCGAGCGCGAGGTGGACATCGCCTCCGGCTGCTTCTTCCTGTTGCCTGCTGAGTTGTGGCGTCGGCTCGGCGGCTTCGACCCTGCCTTCTTCATGTACGGCGAAGAGGCTGATCTGTGCCTGCGGGCCCGTGCTCTGGGAGCCCGCCCGCGCACAACACCGACCGCCACCATCATCCACCTAGGCGGCGCCTCGGAGTCCAACCGCGCTGACAAGATCGTCAAGCTGCTGACCGCCAAGGCAACCCTGATCACTCGGCATTTTCCGGCCGGCACACGCCGTCTGGGCATGAGCCTCAATGCCGCCTGGCCACTGAGCCGGTGGCTCGGATTGGCTCTTGCCGCCAGTCTCGCCCGCGACGCGGCTTGCGCCGAGCGCGCCGCAATGTGGCGCGGCGTCTGGCAGCGGCGCTCCGAGTGGCGCAGCGGGTGGGATTCTGGGTCCGGCGTTGCACCCCTGACGACAGGCCGGAATGCAGACTCCCCCGCCGCTTCCTTGCCCACGGCGACCTGAGCGGAGAGGATCTCGTGACGAGCCACGCCCCACTCGACAGCGGCCGAAGTGCAATGACGCCGCCGCCCGCGACGCCCGGAGCCGACCTGGCATGAGGATCTCCTCCGCGATCGAGCCGGGCGCCGGCACTCGCCCGCGCTACACCGTCGCCACACTGGTAAACGACGAGGTCCAGTACCTCGCCATGCTTTCCGCATTCCGAGCGGGGGGCCTCGCCGAGCCCGATGTCGAGTTCCTGGCCGCGCGGGGTGCTACGTCAGCCTTCGAGGCATTGAACGCGCTTTTGTCCGTTGCCCGCGGCGAGATGATCATCCTGTGTCACCAGGATGTTCGCTTGTTGGCTGACGGCCGCAATGCCCTTGACCGGCGCCTCGGCGAGTTGGACGACGCAGACCCGCACTGGGCGCTTGCGGGCAATGCCGGTGGTGTCGCACCGGGCCGTCTCGCCATGTCGATCACCGACCCCCACGGCACCGACCGGCGGATCGGCACCCTGCCCGCCCGCGTGATGAGCCTCGACGAGAATTTTATCGTCGTACGCGCCTCGGCCGGCCTGCGGTTCTCTCGCGACCTGACCGGCTTCCATCTTTACGGCGCCGATATCTGCCTCGTCGCCGACATGCTCGGCTGGTCGGCATGGGTGATTGATTTCCATCTCGAGCATTTGAGCCCCGGCCGCAAGGACGCCTCGTTCTCGGAATCCGAGCACCGCTTCCGCGCCAAATGGTCTCACGCGCTCCGGCCGCGCTGGATGCAGACGACCTGCACTCTGCTTCGATTGTCGGGTAATCCCCTCGGCCGCACCCTCGGGTGGCTTCAGGAAGGCCCCGTACGTGGCATCGTCCGCCGCCTACCCCGGTCAAAGGCCCATTCGACGCCGCTTTCGCGTCTCCCTGCTCGCCGCCCGGGCTGAGGCCGGTACGGCCTTCGCCAACGGCCACCGGGCCGTTGCCCCGTCCGATACTGAGGCCTGGCCGCCAAGCCTCAGTATCGTGTGACCTCTACAAGCCTGCCTTGAGACTGCTCGAATCTGCATGTTACGAGAGAATTACTCTTATCTCGATCATGAGATGAGCACGCGCAATCGTGGGTTGCGCCGTTAACGGTTCAGGGGGTGGCATGAAGTTCCTGCGTACTCTGATGCTCGGCGTCTTCGCCGTAGCTGCGTCGATCATTCCAGCCGCGGCACAGGCTTCGAAGCCCGGCAGCACCTATAAAGTCGCTCTCCACGTCAGCGAGAACGACCCCGCCAAGATGACTCTCACGCTCAACAACGTCCAGAACATCGTCAATGATTTCAAGAAATCCGGGCAGAAGATCGCGATCGAGGTCGTCACCTACGGGCCTGGCCTGCACATGTTTCGCGAGGACACCAGCCCTGTGAAGGCACGCATCCAGGAGATGTCGCTCGCCAATACGAATCTGACATTCACCGCCTGCAACAACACGACGGGTAATATGGCGAAGGCCGAGAAAAAAGAGATCAAGATCATCAGCGAGGCCAAGATCGTGCCGTCCGGCATTGTTCATTTGATCGAGTTGCAGCGCCAGGGCTACGCGTACGTGAAGCCCTGAGACCTGACGCTGTTCGCCAATGACCAGCCGCACCACAAGCGAGGCCCTGCGAGGGGCCTCGTATCGTTTGATGCGGAGGACTTTGCAGGCGCGCCGCGGAAGGGCATGATGCAGCCGTAACGGTCGCCGAACATGTCCGAGAGGCCCAATGACGCAATCCCCGACCCGCAAGACCTTCCTGCGCGACGGCGGCGACGGTCGCGCTGTCCACGACGTGGGTGGCCTCGACTTCGGCCCCATCGATCGCCACGAGCACGACCTCGCGCTTTGGGAGAAGCGCACCGACGCGATGCTGATCCTGCTCGCCTCCAAGAAGGACGTCTTCAAGATCGACGCCATGCGCCGCGTCATCGAGGATTACGGCCAGCAGGAGTACGATCGCACCACCTATTACGAGAAGTGGATCCGCGCGATTCGCAATCTCCTGGTAGAGCAGGAGGTCATCTCCGCCGACGAGGTCGACCGCCGCGTGCAGGAGGTAGCAGCCCAGCATCGAAAGGCCGGCCGCGAGGTTGCCAGCGACAGCATCGACTGGAATGGGAGCGCACCTCGATGAGCGCCCACGCCAGGATCGCCACGCGTTTCACAATCGGCGACCGCGTCGTCGTCGCCAATCGCACTACGCTGGGCCACTGCCGAACGCCCTGGTATTTGCGGGGCCGCACCGGCACGGTCGCCGAGGTTCAGGGCGGTTATCACGATCCCGAGCGCCTCGCCTATCACAAGCCTGGCCTGCCGATGCAGGTTCTCTACAAGGTTCGCTTCCTGCAGAGCGATCTCTGGCGTGCCTACCAGGGGCCCGCCTCGGATCATCTCGAGGCCGACATCTATGAGTCTTGGCTGGAGCTCGCGCCATGATGCACGACGACCACGATCATGATCACACGAGCGACGGCCATGGCCATCACCACGGCCACTCGCACGAGCCGGGCCACGTCCATCCGCCGCAGAAGGACCACGACGCGAGTCCGATGAGCGCCTACGAGGTGCTTGAGGAGGCTGTGCGCACCCTGCTCGTCGAGAAAGGCGTCATGACCGCCGACGAGATCGCCGCACAGATCGACCTTATGGACAGCCGCACACCGTCTCTCGGCGCCAAGGTGATCGCCCGGGCCTGGACCGATTCGGCCTTCAAGGCTCGCCTCCTCGCCGACACCAAGGCGGCGCTCCTCGAGATGAACATCGATATTGGTACGCTCGCCGAGTTTAGAACCATCGAGAATACCGCCGACACACACAACGTCGTCGTCTGCACGCTATGCTCTTGCTACCCGAAGCTGCTGCTCGGCATCCCGCCGGCCTGGTACAAGAGCCTCGCCTATCGCAGCCGCGTCGTCGTCGACCCGCGTGGCGTCCTCGCGGAATTTGGCGTCCACGTATCGGGCGGCACAGAGGTGCGTGTGCACGACTCGACCGCCGACCTCCGCTACCTCATTCTGCCCCGTCGCCCTGCTGGCACCGAAGGCTGGAGCGAGGACCGCCTGACCGCACTGGTAACGCGTGACGCGATGATCGGCACCGCAATCCCCGAGGTCGATCACAAGGCTGCTGCAGAATGAAAGATGACGGCACCGACGCCGCACACCAGACTGGACGATCGAGCACATCAGCTGACGCAAATGACTTCGAGGGAGTGACGGGTATGGCGACGACGCTACGCAAGGTTGGGCTGACAATGGTGGCGTGGACGGCTTTCGCCTCGTCCGCTCTCGCGCATCACCCGACGGGTGGCAAAGTTCCCGCCACGTTCACCGAGGGCCTTTTGTCCGGATTGGGCCACCCCGTGATCGGCCCTGATCACTTGGCCTTCATCATCGCCATCGGCATCGCCGCGGCCCTCGTACCTGGTGGCGTCGGCATCATCGGCGCCTTCATCGCTGCCTCGACCTTGGGCGTGCTGGCGCACTTCGGCGCATGGGACCTTCCGATGGCCGAAGTCCTCGTTGCAAGCTCTGTCGTCGCCGCCGGTGTCCTCGTATCCCGGGGCCGCAATGCAGGCAGCAGCATGTGGATCGGCCTCGCCGCACTCGCCGGCATTGTGCATGGCTATGCCTTTGGCGAGTCGATCGTCGGCGCCGACCGCGGCGTGCTCGGTGCCTATCTCCTCGGCCTCGCGATCGTCTCCGCCGTTGTGGCCAGCGGCATCATGCTTGTGACGCGTTCCATGGCGTCCCCCGAAAACGCAGGTGAGGCACGGCTACGCGTTGCAGGCGCAGTGCTCGGGTCTGTCGGGCTCGTGCTCGTCGCTGGCGCCCTCATCGCGTAACGCCTCGTTCTCGGAGCGCGTGATGACGCAACCCGCAGCATCGGCGCAATCAGCCGCCGGGCAAGTCTTGGCTGCCTTCGAGGAACTGCCTCGACTTGCAGTCGCCGATCTCGACCTCGTCCGTCGTGGCCGCTTCCTGACTTGCGACTTCGAGATCGGCGTTGGTAGCACGCCCCTTGCCGTTGCAATCGCCGCGGGTCGCGTCGCCTCGGTCACGCGCGGCCCGTTCCTGCTGAAGCCCCTTGCATTCTCTGTCCGTGCCGAGCCTGACGTCTGGCAACGCTTTCTCGAACCGATGCCTGCGCCAGGGTTCTATGATCTTCTCGGCATGAGCAAGGTGGGGCGAGCCCGCATCGAGGGCAACCTCGTCCCGCTCATGGGCAACTTGCAATATATCAAGGACCTGATCGCCTTGCCGCGAACTCTCGATAGATCGAAAGCACACTCGTGACGCCTCGCTTCGAGCCGATCATCGGCCGCTATCTCCACCTCGAGCTGTCCGGCCGCCCTCAACGCCTGTACGTGGAGGAGGCCGGCCAAGGCATTCCGCTTGTCTGCTTGCACACCGCCGGCGCCGACGCCCGTCAGTTCCGTCATCTGCTCAACGACGAAGCAATCACGCAGCACTATCGTGTCATCGCCTTCGACATGCCCTGGCACGGCAAATCGCTGCCACCCGAAGGCTTCGAGCGCGAGGAGTATCGCCTTACCACCGCCGCCTACACGGGCATGGTCATCGACCTCTGCGAGGCAATGGCCCTCGAAAAGCCCGTGGTCATGGGCTGCTCCATCGGCGGCCGCGTGGTCCTTAACCTGGCCGCCGAGCATGGTCCCCGCTTTCGCGCGCTCATCGGGCTCGAGTCCGCCGACTACCAGCAGCCCTGGTACGACACCGAGTGGTTGCACCGGCCCGACGTGCATGGCGGCGAGGTCTGCGCCGCACTCGTCTCCGGCATGATGGCCCCGCAAAGCCCAGCTGCCAGCCGGCACGAGACGCTCTGGATGTACAAGAGTGCCGGTCCTGGCGTGTTCAAGGGCGATCTCTACTTCTATCGTGTCGACGGCGACCTGCGCGATGTCGTCGCCAAAATCGACACGTCGAAATGCCCGCTCTATCTGTTGACCGGCGAGTATGATTTCTCGTGCACGCCGGAAGATACGCTGCGCACCGCGTCACGCATCTCCGGCGCCGAGGTGACCATCATGAAACAGCTTGGCCACTTCCCGATGAGCGAAAACCCTGCCCAGTTCCGGCGCTACATCATTCCCGTTCTCGAAAGGATCCGCTCTCGCGGGTGACGGATACTTCTGCTCAACTTGCTGCCGTCGAGGTGTCGAAGAAGCTCAATCCAACTGACAAAGTAAGGTGGAACTCATCCCGCGCTGACGCGCTGCCCCCCCTACAAACTCACCCGCGCCGAGACCGCAGCCGTATTGCCGAACGACGGAATGAACATCGAGTGTTTGCCCGGCCCGCCGGCTACCACGACGTTGATGTGATCGGGTGACCCGGCCGGATAGTAGTGGTCGTTGACCGGATGACGATCCTGCCCCGCCCAGCTTTCGAGGTTCTCCTTCGAGATCCGTGACACATGGATCTTCGAGCGCTCGTAGAGCGCCTCCTGAATGCTCTCCGCTGTCCAACCGTCGCGCGCGAGTGTCTGGGCGTGCTCTGGCCCAAGCACCACGAAGCTCGGACCCTGGAGGTAAGCATTGTTCGAGCCCACCTGGCTCATCGTTCCGGAGATGGTGGCGATCAACCCCTCGCCCGTATTCGACGCGTGATCGTTGATGTTGTGCGGCGCCTCGGCGGCCATCGTCGTCACCACACTCTCGTCCGGCCGGAAACCGCGCCGCACATGGAACGGTTTGAACGGGCTCTCTTCCTCGTTCTCACCGAAGCAGTAGGCGAACTTCGCAGGCGAACCGTGCGTCGCACGATCCATGTCACCCGGCTTGGCGCCACCGACGTTCAACAGGATGAGTTGCAGAGCCCGCCCAATCGTCGCGTTGGCGCGCCGGCCCTGCCCCAGGCAGTTCGACCCGCAATTGATGTCGAGCGCTGTGCGGATCGGCCCGTTGACCACCATCAACTGTCCGCAGGGATGCGTGGTCGCCAGCGTCCCATGCAGGTTGTAGGCGGGTTCCAGAACGGCGCGCAGACCCGCCAGAACCACCGGAAAATACTCCGGCTTGCAACCCGCCATCACGGCATTGGCCGCAAGGCTCTGAAGTGTCGGCACCACCTGACGCGGCGAGATCGGCGCGAACGTCTCGTTGTCGGTTTTCACCGAGTTGGTGAACCGCGCCACTTTCGCCTCGGTCGGCGCGATCATCGGCAGACCGTCGCTCCAGCCCTGGGCCGTCGCGAACTCGTTCCATGCTTCGGTGTCGATGTCGCCGACTTCTACGAGTTCGGCGTCAATCTTGTCCGTCATGAGCTTCCCCGGTATCGGGCTGATCTTTTATTGCGGTCCGCAGTGCCAGAAATAGCCGCTCGAGACACCTCTCGACCCGGTGGCGACTAACGTCATCTGGGCCAATTCCGAACACAGAACAGGCCACCCGAACGGGCGGCCCGTCTCTACTGTCAGCCGACGAGACCTTTGAGACTTGCCCAGGCCGTCTCGATGCGATCCTCCAGCTCCTTCGCGTTCAGCCCCCCAACGGGATGCTTCACGACGAGGATCCTCGGCTCGACCTTCCGTGCCTTGGCTTGCGCCAGGATCAGCGGCTTGAATGTTTCCGTAGCAATGACGTAAGCCGCCACGCCGCGCTTAGCGAGTTCGATGCTGTCGTGGAAACTCCACGATGAACAGGACCCTCAATCCCCCAGCGCGAGCAGCGCCGCTCGATAATGGCGGGCCGCACCATCGATCTGGTCGGCGGTGGCGGGCTGGCTGGCCGACGGCTTCCAGACGAAATCGATGCCCTCGGTCGAGCGAACGGTGCCGAGCTTGGCCTTCAGGCCCTCCAGCAGCTCTTTGGCATTCGGCTTCGAGTTCGAGAAGAGCAGGATCGGGTCCCGCTTCCAGTCGACGGTGCCGGTCTTCAGCGTCTCGGCCCCGGCAGGCACGTGCCCGAAACTTGGATTGACGATGCGCATTGGAACCTTTTCCGTTGCTTGCGGGACGACTTGCCCGACAGGTCTACGCCAGTCGGCCAGCGCGAACCCATTCGATTGCATTGTGGCCCGCGCGCGCGCCGTCCGCAATGGCCTCCGTGAGTGTCCGCGCCGAGCTAACGCGGACGTCGCCGGCGAGGAGCACACCACCCGAGCCCTCTGCACCGGCTTCGAGCATGCCCCGCGCCGGCTCACGACCGACTTGCAGAAACAATCCGCGCGCAGCCACGTGCCACTGACCCGAAGGGCCGCACACGACGACGGCCTCCAGAGCCTCCGAGCCCTCCAATCCCACGATCCGCCCCTCGGCGACCGTCACGTTGCCGAGCCCGCGCAGCGCGGCCAGCCGGTTGTTCGGCGCAACGATTGCCGCTTCAGTGATGAGCACCACCTCAGAGGCATATCCCGCAAGCTCGATGGCCTCCTCGACTGCCCACGCATCGCTTCCGGCAACCGCCACGGGCTGACCCGAGTAAAGCGGCGCATCGCAATGTGCGCAGTGCGATAGCCCCGCTCCCTCGAAGCGTGCTTCCTCGGCAAGCCCGGTCGTACCAGCTGTAAGCCCAGTCGCCACGATGATCGCCTTGCCGGCATAGCGCCCGTCGAGACCCTCGGCTACGAGCCCCCCGACGACGTCGACCCGGGCGATATCGTCGATCGCGATCTCTGCCCCCGCCGACATGGCCCGCTCGGCCATCTGCCCTAGCAGATCTGGTCCGGTCGCTCCTGCCTTTAGATCCCGCACGCCGGTAAGCAATCCGAGGTTCATGAGCTGACCGCCCGGCCCCATCTTGTCGATAGCCACGCACGATAGACCCGCCTCGGCCACCACCGCTGCAGCCTCGAGTCCCGCCGGTCCGGCGCCGATGATCACCACATCGAAAGACTGCTGGCTCATGCGAAAGTTGCCGTCGCCTGCATGGCCACTGTGCCGGCAGGGGTGAGCGCCCAGACCTCAGCCCCTCGACCGTCTGCCGACGGCCGCCCGACGAGTGCGAACGGCTCACCCTCGAACAGTGGCGCGCGCGCACGCATGTTGAACGTCGCCATCCGCTTGCCCGGATTCATATCGCGAATGAAGTCACTGAGGCAGTGCTGCGAGTAGGGCCCGTGCACCACGAGACCCGGATAGCCCTCCACTCCCACGGCATAGGGCTTGTCGTAGTGGATGCGATGAGGATTGAACGTGATCGCCGAGAAACGGAACAGGGACACGGCGTCGGTCTTGATCATCCGCCGCCAGGGCAGTCCGGCCGGAACCTCCTCGCGTTTCGGAATCCCGCTTTTGTCTCCTTCCTTCACTTCCTCGCGGAACGCCCCTTGGTAGTCCTCGGTCATTGCGAGGCCGCGCTGCGTCGATATCCGGCGTGTCTGTGTCGCAAAGATGAGCGTCCCCGTGCTGCCCTGGCGCACCTGCAGGTCGGAGAGCGTCGTCTCTCGAACCAGCTTGTCGCCGACGCGAATGTCGTCATGGAAGGTCATCCGGCAGCCCGCGTACATACGCCTCGGCAGCGGCATCTTCGGCAATACGCCGGCACCCGTGGGTAGGCCGTCGGTCGCTAGCGTCGACTGAGACGCCATGTTGAGGAAATACCCGATATGCCAACCCGGCGGAATTGGCGCCCCCTCACGGGGCGGCGGCTCGGATCGGTCGAACGTCGCAATCAGCATCGCGATCGGAGCGGCCGTCGCCGTGTCTTCCTCGGTCATTCTCTTGCCGATATGCCGGCGGAGTTCTGCTTCGTCGATCACGGTCATGGCTGCCTCGTCGTCTGCCGCTGCCCCCGAACGATCCGGCGCGGCCTCGACGACGTCAAGTCTGACGTAGCCTGCCGACGAGTCCGCGTGACGCGCTTGGCGTGCTGTGGCAGAAAACAACTGGGTGACCAAGCGGTCGGCAAGGACGATTGAAAAGCATGGCATGGTTCTCGCGCGCTCCTGTCATCCCGGTCCTTCGGCTTACGGGACCAATCGGCATGGCGACGCCGTTGCGACCCGGCCTTTCCCTGGCGACGGTCGCGGGCGCGCTCGACCGTGCTTTTTCTCTGTCACGCCACCGCGCGGTAGCCGTCGCGATCAATTCTCCTGGCGGCT